>Ga0302319_10010533_pt1 | contig 17609 bp, 19 predicted proteins | sample Bog_T0_2_FD_203319 | JGI IMG/M metagenome (GOLD analysis project Ga0302319, IMG submission 203319) | Peat permafrost microbial communities from Stordalen Mire near Abisko, Sweden - Bog_T0_2 | ecosystem: Environmental > Terrestrial > Soil > Wetlands > Peat | place: Sweden: Abisko, Stordalen Mire...
TGGGAGAAGGGCGCTCCGTCGCAACGGCGCTGACCGCGCTGGCGCAGCAACCCGACGCCTCTGCCACCATCACCCGGACCCTTTTTGTTGGCCTGGCCATGATCGAATCCACGGCCATTTATTGTTTTGTGGTTTCGATGATTCTGATTTTCGCCAACCCGTTCTGGAACCATGTCATTGCCGGGGCGGCAACAGCGGCAGGAAAGTAAGCCTATGTTGATAGACTGGTTCACCGTGGCGGCGCAGGCGCTAAACTTCCTCATCCTGGTGTGGTTGATGAAGCGCTTTCTTTACAAACCCATCCTCAACGCCATTGACGCGCGGGAGAAACTAATCGCCAAGGAACTCGCGGATGCTGATGCAAAAAAGGCCGAAGCCCAGAAGGAACACGAAGATTTTCAGAAGAAAAACCAGGACTTTGACCAGCAACGAGCCGCACTTCTGACCAAAGCAACGGACGAGGCGAACGCCGAACGTCAGCGGCTCCTCGATGAAGCGAGGAAAGCGGCCGATGCACTGAGCGCCAAGCGGCAGGAGTCGCTCATCCATGACGCTCAAAACTTAAATCAAGCCATCAGTCGCCTGACGCAGAAGGAAGTATTCGCCATCACGCGCAAGGCGCTGACGGATCTGGCCACGACGAGTCTGGAAGAACGGATGGGCGAGGTGTTTGACCGACGTTTGCGGGAACTGGATGGGAGGGCGAAATCTGTGCTGGGCGATGCCCTTAGGAAGAATTCTGAACCCGCCCTGATTCGCAGCACTATTGATCTGCCTGCGGCGCAACGAGCGGCGATTCAAAATGCCCTCAATGAAACCTTTTCGGCTGAAATCCATATTCGATTCGAGACCGCGCCGGATTTGGTCAGCGGCATCGAACTGACAACGAACGGCCAAAAAGTGGGATGGAGCATCGCGGACTATTTGGAGTCACTCGAAAAGGGTGTCGGCGATCTGCTGAAGGAGAAGGATGAGCCTGAGGCTAAAGCCGCGCCAGAACCCGAAATCCAGGCCACGCCAAAACCTCAACCTGTCCCCGAACCAAATCCCGAAGTCAAAGTTGAGCCTAATACTGCCCCCAAAGCCGAACCTAAACCTAACGCTGACATTAACGCTAAAATCGAGCTTCAACCCAAACCTGCAACAGCGAAGGACCTTAAACCTAAAGCCAGGGTCGAGGTGAAGGTTGGAGAACTCGAGCCCGTATTGAAGGCCTGATGAACACCGCTCCTGAAAGCTTGCAGAGCGTCTTCGACCGCACTTTTGCCGGGATTAGCCAGGTGCTGGAAGGCTTTACGCCGCAAATGAGGCTGCGGGAGGTGGGCACGGTCATCAGTGTCGCCACTGGCATCGCCAAAGTCTCCGGTCTTCCCGGCGTGGGTTTTGAAGAGTTGGTAAAATTTCCCGGCGATGTGCTCGGCATCGCCTTCAACGTGGACGAAGATGAAATCGGCGTCGTATTGCTCGGCCCGTATCAGGACGTGCATGCCGGGGATGAAGTTGAACGCACCGGCCGCGTCATGGACGTGGCTGTTGGGGATGAATTGCTGGGCCGTGTCATTGACCCGCTCGGCCAGCCCCTCGACGGCAAAGGACCGGTGGCTTCCAGCCAGCGCCTCCCCATCGAACGCGCCGCAGCGGCCATCATGGACCGCGCGCCAGTCACTGTCCCGCTCCAGACTGGGTTGATGGTCATTGACGCCCTCATCCCCATCGGTAGGGGTCAGCGTGAATTGATCCTGGGCGATCGCCAGACCGGCAAGACGGCCATTGCTCTGGACAGCATTTTGAACCAGCGCGGGAAAAATGTGATCTGCGTTTATTGTGCGATCGGCCAGCGCGCTTCCGCTGTCGCCAAGGTCATCGCGAATCTCCGCGAAAAGGGGGCGATGGATTATACCGTGGTGATGGTCGCCGAGGGCAACGACGCGCCGGGCCTCACCTATGTTACACCCTACGCTGCCACCAGCGTCGCCGAATATTTCATGGAAAAAGGCCGCGACGTGCTGATCGTTTACGACAACCTGACGCAGCACGCCGAAGCTTATCGCGAATTATCACTTCTCTTGCGCCGCCCGCCCGGGCGCGAAGCGTTTCCCGGCGACATCTTCTATATACACTCCCGGATGCTGGAACGGGCGACGCATTTGAGCAAGGAACGCGGGGGTGGCTCGCTCACCGCGCTGCCTATTATCGAGACTGAAGCGCAGGACATCTCTGCTTATATACCGACAAATCTTATCTCCATCACGGACGGACAGATTTATCTTTCGCCATCGTTGTTTGAATTGGGGGTGCTGCCGGCAGTGGATGTGGGCAAATCGGTTTCGCGCGTCGGTGGCGAGGCGCAATGGGCGGCTTATCGCGCGGTCGCGGGCGATCTCAAGCTCGCCTACGCCCAGTTCGAGGAACTCGAAACCTTCGCGCGGTTTGGCGCGCGTTTGGACGATGACACACGCAAGATCATTGAGCATGGACGGCGAATTCGCGCCTGCCTTAAACAGCCGGAATCCGCCCCGCTGGCGGTGCCCGCACAGATTACCGTCCTCCTGGCATTGACCGCGAATCTGTTCGATCCAGTACCGCTTGAGAAGATGGCGGAGGCTGGGCACGCCGTGCGCGAAGCTGCGTCCAGCATCCCAGCGGAGATCAGCGCGCGATTTGAAACCGCTGCAAAATTGAGTGACGAGGACAAAAAGGCGATAATTGAAATCGCCCGTCAAGCGCTCGCACCCTTCCAACCCAAGCCAGCCCCCAAGCCCGAAGTTAAGCCCGAAGTTAAGCCGGAAACCAAACCGGATGTTAAGGTCGAGCCGAAAGCTGAAACGAAAGGTGATACCAAAAAGAAAGCCGATGCCAAACCCAAGGAGCAGGTTAAACCCAAACCCGCCCCTGAAGTTAAGGCAGAGACCAAACCTGGGATCGAATCCAAACCGGAACCGCCGGCTGAAGTTAAACCGCTGGCGACTGGCACAAAGGAGAAGCCATGAGCGAGAACACGGCGAGCCTGACCCGAAAGATCAGCAGCGCTGGCGATCTTCAATCCGTCGTTCGCACGATGAAGGCTCTGGCTGCTTCGAGCATCGGACAATACGATAAATCGGTGCGCGCACTGGGTGACTATTATCGCACCGTCGAACTCGGGCTGGGCGCGTGTTTTCGGAAAAGCGGACCAATGGCTCCAGTAGTAAAACGAAAAGGACAAACCGACGCCGGTGCCATTGGCGCGGTCGTCTTCGGTTCTGACCAGGGATTGGTGGGTCAGTTTAACGACGTGGTGGCTGATTATGCCGTCAAAACCCTCGCTGCTTTGCCTGGCAAACCCGAGGTCTGGGCGGTGGGAGATCGGGTTCACGCCCGTTTAGTGGATGCGGGCCTGCCGGTAATGGGGATTTTTGCCGTGCCGAATTCCGTGCAGGCCATCACCCCGCTCGTCGGACAGATTCAAATCGAGAGCGAAGCGCGTCGGGCCAAAGGCGAGTATGCGCGCCTCTATGTCTTCCACAACCGGCCGAAGTCCGGGTCGCTCTACGAGCCAGTCAGCCAACGGTTGTTGCCTCTTGACGCGCCATGGCAGGAGGGTCTGGCCAAACTTCCCTGGCCGACGAAGCTGTTGCCCGAAGTCATGTGCAGCGGCGCCGTGACTCTGCGGGCGCTCATCCGCGAATATCTTTTCATCTCCATCTTCCGCGCCTGTGCCGAATCCCTTGCCAGTGAAAACGCGAGCCGTTTGGCCGCGATGGAACGCGCCGATAAGAACATTGATGATTTGCTGGAGACTCTTCACACCACCTTCCACCGAATACGCCAGGCGGGCATTGACGAGGAACTATTCGATGTGATCGCCGGCTTCGAGGCCCTGTCAAAAGGAAAAAGCGTAGAAGTGTAGATTGAGCAAACTGGCTAAGACAGTGAAAATGAAGATCAATTCAAAGGATTTCCGGGTGAGGCCCGGGGAAAAGGTCAAACTCCAGGCATGGCCGACGGCGGTAAAGTCCATCTGTAATTCAAAAAAAGCGTACCGAAAATTTCTGGAAGATCATGTCGAGAAATTGAGTGCGCTGCAAAACCTGCATTACGCCTCCAGCCGTTATGCGTTGTTGCTGATATTTCAGGGAATGGATGCTGGCGGCAAAGACGGGGCGATCCGGCACGTCATGTCCGGAGTTAATCCGCAAGGCTGCGAGGTTTTCAGCTTCAAACAGCCAAGTGAGGAGGAACTGAAGCACGATTTTCTTTGGCGTACGACCCGGCATCTGCCGGAACGCGGGCGGATCGGCATCTTCAATCGTTCCTACTATGAGGAAGTGCTCGTTGTCCGGGTCCATCCAGAGATTCTTTCGAACCAAGGGCTGCCGGCTGAGTTGCTCGACGAAAAGTCCATTTGGAAGGAGCGGTATCGTTCCATCGTTGACTTGGAGGAGCACCTCCACCGCAACGGCACACGAATCATTAAGTTTTTTCTCCACTTGTCGAAGGGCGAACAACGAAAGCGCTTCCTCGAGCGCATTGATGAGCCGGATAAGAACTGGAAATTCAGCCTCGCGGACCTGCAGGAGAGGAAATTCTGGCGGCGCTATATGGACGCCTACGAAGATTGCCTTAACGCAACCAGCACCCATCACATCCCTTGGTACATCGTTCCAGCGGACGATAAGGACAATGCCCGGCTGATCGTTTCCCGAATTGTCATTGATGCGCTCGATGATCTTAAGATGGCGTATCCCAAGACCACCGCAAAACGCCGCCGGGAATTAAAATCCATCCGCGATCACCTGTAAGGAAATGAGATTTAGTCAAAACACATAACGTTAGTCAAATAGAAGGAATTAAAAATGCCCATTCAACTAAATCAAGAAGACGGCGGCAAGATTCTCGTCGTCCATGTCAGCGGGGAGCTGACCAAAGCCGAATACGTAAAATTGGTGCCGGAATTCGATCGCCTCGTCCGCCAGCATGGCAAACTGCGTTTGCTGTTCGATATGACAGGTTTCCACGGCTGGGAAGCCGGCGCGCTCTGGGAGGACATCAAGTTCGATGTGAAACACCATGCGGACATTGAGCGGCTCGCAATGGTCGGGGACAAGAAGTGGGAGCACGGCATGGCGACTTTCTGCAAGCCATTTACCAAAGCGGTGATCCGATACTTCGATCACGCTGAATCCGGTGAGGCGCGAAAGTGGTTGTGCGAATCCTCCTCCTGCTGCTCCGAGCCTGCGAACTCCGACAAAGTTGGCGGCTTGAGAGAGGTTGGGTCGCTCCAGGAGTCGGATCCCTTGGAACAGACGGCGCGGCGTTTGACCACCTTCTGAACTTGCCGTCCATTTTTATGCTTTGGCCAAATCGGGCTAAAGCAAAAGGACCGAAGAGGGCGCTTTCAAGCAAGGGCCAATCGGACTGAAAAGTCGCGTTCGCATCCGCGGTTGGGAGCATGAATGAATTGGCCCGCACCCTAACGACCAGCACGACGACGGAATGCGCAGCCTTCTCCTGTCCGATTTCATGCGCACGCCGGACCCGTCGGAGTTTCGCTTGCGGCCTTCAATGGGAATGTTCCTTGGCCGCCAGTTCATCCTCCCAATATCCTGGGCGATTGAAGTGTTGATGCAGGCCGGTCTCGTAGTCCCGCGTGAGCAAAGCGCCTTCCGTGTATTCCGGCGACTGCTTGACCGCCTCGCGAGAAAGATTCATAAAGATTTTGCTCTCGCCCCAACTAACGCGCTCAATCCATTGCGGCGAAACCAAAACCTTCTTTCCCGGCCACCAGTTCAGTGTGCCGACGACCAGATACCGGATCGACCAGGTTTCGTCTTCAATGATAAAATCTTCGACGTGGCCAATTTCGCCGTCTGTCGCCTGGATGTGATAGCCACCGACCGCCTGAATGCTTCGCAAATGGTGATCCCATGAGTCATTGCCTTGGGCGTATTCCTTCCATTTTGCCCGATCACGCACAATGTAGTCATAAGATCCCCAGGTATATGGGCCGCCCATATAGGTCGGCCACCCATAGTACCCATTGTAATCGATCTCATATTGCCGGGAGATTGGCTTGTCACTCTCCAAGGATGGGCTGTTTTCGATCTGCTGTTTAGTCAAATTAATGCCGATGTTTTGCCCTTGGTTATTCACGGCACCCAGTGCGTACGGGGAAATCAGCACTTGGCGGCCCCGAAGCCAGCCTCCCGTGTCTGCGACCAGATAGCGGATTGTCCAGAAGTGGTCATCGAAGTAGAAATCTTTGACTTTCCCAATTTCCCCGTCGAGGCTGCCCAGTTTGCGACCTAATAATTTGTTGGCATTGTTCAGCATAATAGTTCTTCCACTTTTGGCATTTCGCTTTGTGTTCCATCGGTGCCTGATTGGTGGTGAGTGTATGAAAAAGATTCAAGGACAGCTGCCACCGGTGTTTGCATTCAAAATTACGCCGGGGCGAACGGCTTCTCTATGGGGTAAAACCCTACTATGAATTGTGAAAGGAGACCGCCCACATTATCGAAGGCAAGAAGCTTTCACATACGATCGCAGCTTGTTTAAGGCGACTTGCTTTTACTCTTTTTGAAGCGAATCATAGATGGGCGGGTTACCCAGCAGAGTCGGCACTAACATCGCGGCAAAACACGCTGCCAGCATGGGCAATAGCTGGGTATTACAACCGGTCAATTCAACGACGAGGACGATACCCGTCAGCGGCGCCCGCACGACGGCGGTGAAGAATGCTGCCATGCCGGTGACGGCGTACGAAATCGGCTCGCCCGCCAGGTTCGGAAACCAGTGGTGGGCATAGTTGCCAAAGAGCAGGCCGCTTTGAGCGCCGAGCACCAATAAAGGCGCAAATAATCCGCCCGGTGTGCCGGCGGCGTATGACACCGGGCCGAGCGCGAATCGCAGCAAAAACACCGCGACCAGCAATCCCCCGCCTTCACTTCCGGTTAAAGCCCGTTGCGTGATTTGGTCGCCTCCGCCCAACAAGCCGGGTGCGCACCAGCCCAGCAATCCCATGGCCGCACCCACACCTGCCGCGCGCACAACAATGGGCAGGTGCGTGAGTCCATTTGCCGCCGTCAGCACAGACAAGACGCTGCGGTTATAGGCGACACCCAAAAGACCGGCTATTACTCCCAGCACCAGGCAAACCGACAGGCAGCCGAACCCAGCGTAAGGCAGCGATACCACCTGGAAATCGGGCGTGGTTCCAAACAGAATGCGTCCCACGGCAATGGAGCTGGCCGAAGCTCCGAAGGTGACAATGGCGGTGCGGGTATCAAACCGGCGGGTCAATTCCTCCAGCACAAAAACGGCACCGGCAATCGGGGCATTAAACGCCACAGACAGTCCGGCCCCCGCACCGGCGGCCAACAGCAAACGGCAATCCGGTTCGTTGCGCCGGAAAGATCCCCCCAGCAAATAGCCAAGACTCGCTCCCATCTGCACGCTTGGCCCCTCGCGCCCCAAAGCGAGACCGGAGCCGATGGCCAGCAAACCGCCCGAAAATTTCACTAATATTAATTGCGGCGGTGCCGGTGGGAGTTCCTCGTTCAGGACTACCTCGACATGTGGTATGCCGCTACCTGAAGCAAGAGGCGCAAAGCGACGAACCAGCCAGGCGGCCAGCGCCACCGCTGCCGAGCAGGTCCCCGATACGCACAACATGCCGGCCAGATTCCAGTGGTGCATCCAATTCAGAAACTCATTACGCCAGATTTCGGCATGTTCAAGCGACAACCGGAACAGGCCGCAAATCAGCCCCACCCCACATCCAACCAACAATGATATGACCGCCAGTACCGACAGGCTGCTCTTGGGTTGCGGCGGCGAACCAGTTGCAACTGTATGGGGTTGTGGTTCATCCCTCATCCGCATTGTCTTGGGAATGACGTGAGCGGCTTGACCGCATTCGCCTGTTTTCGCTGGTCGTCGCGCCTTTGCCCGTGCCGTTGGAGCTGAACAGACCAAAGACTTCACCTTCATTGACTGAAAGGCTCAGGGCGTCAACCATGATCCACAAGCCCAAGCGGTTGGTCAGGTCTTTAATCTCAAGAACAACGTTGCTCATTATTCCATCTTCAAAATGAATCCTTCAGTCGTTGTAAACAATGGGGTACACACCCCATGCCTCCGTCCAAGCACTTCATCAGCCTTACGGAGATCACCCCATAGCGATTGTCCGCTCGACCGGGCATCGTGGAGCCGGGAACGGAAAATTCTTCTCAAGTTGAGGGACAACCGCCCACTAAATTAACAAGCAAAGAATATAAGTATGAGCGCACTTAAAACATTGTTCCTGGAGGAACTGGCCGATCGATACGACGCTGAAAAGCAACTTGTCCAAGCCATCCCGAAGCTGGCAAAGTTTGCCTCCTGCAAGGCCTTGCAGGAGCGGTTTCAAGCTCACCTCAAGGAAACCGAAGGCCATGTGAAAAAATTGGAAAAGGTTTTCCGGTCTTTTGACGCCAAGGTGAAGGCGAAGTCGTGTGAAGCCACGCTTGGTCTTCTGAAGGAAGGTGAGGAAATCGCCGCTGACTTCAAAGGTTCGCCCGCCCTCAACGCGGCGCTCGTTTCAGCGGCCCAAAAAATCGAGCATTACGAAATCGCCTCGTACGGTTGCCTGCACGAATGGGCCAAGCTGTTGGGAAACACGGAGGGTGCCAGGGTGCTGGAGGAAATCCTCAAGGAAGAAAAGGCCGCCAATGCATCGTTTATTGAATTGGCCCGGTCTTGCTGCAACAAGGAAGCGCTCAGAGAATGCCATAAGGGCGATTCTTGTTCTGAGCCAAAAGAAAGCAAAGCCACGGACGCAGAACTCGGCGCGCGGTCGTTGAAGTCCAGTCAACCTCGTCCCGCCTTGGTTGAGCATTGAGCAAGGTTTCTGCGGTCGCGAGAACACGCGCGACCGCAAAACAATCGAGCCGCAAATGATCGACTTAAAAAGCAGACTTCCACGAATCACACCATGACAACCCCTCTCATCAACTCCGCGGCCACAATGGAAACGCCCGTTTTTCCAAAATCCCTCCACCGGTTGAGGCCCAATCACGACAAAGTTGCCGCAGATCCAAAGCACAAAAAGCGCGACAACATTTTTTCCAAATCCCGCGACCTGCGCGAGGAGCGCGGGACGCGCGAAATGAAAACATCGCATAACGACCAGACCTTTCATGCGCGGTAATTTTTGACCTATGAAACCAAACCCACTGAAAGATGGCGTCTTGACGGAAAACTCCGTTGGCATTGGCACTGTGACCCGCAAGATGGTGCGGGAGCGCGCGGTCGAGCTGGCGGCCATGGATGAACGTTCCGCGAACGAGATGTCGGAATCCGATTGGGCACAAGCCAAGCGGGAATTGACGGGGAAGCCCGACATGGATCCGAACGAGGCCGCCCTTGAATCTGTCCCCGAATCCGAACGCTGGGATCCGGTGCCTGGCTCTACCGGCGACAAAGTGGCCTCGGCTCCCAGCGAGGATGAGGATGAAGAAGGTCGAAGCGACAATGAAAGGCTGGTGGATGAAGGCATGGCCGGAGCCGAGCATGATTTGAGTCTCCAAGCCAGCCGGAAACCGACCAGTTAAAACCGCATCAATTTGCAGAGGAAACCAGCAATGAAAGGTAAAAATATGTCAGAACCCACGTGGGTAGCTCACGGGACGGCAACGCCTGGCCGCCTTTCCACGGCTGTCAAGGATTCGCTGCCGGCCGCGGCTTTCGCATTTCCGCGCGCACGCAAAGAGCCAATGACGGACGCTTCGCACGTTCGCGACGCGATGGCGAGGTTCAATCAGGTCCAGGGCGTAAGTGACCCGGAACGGGACCTCGCGTTTGCCAACATCCAAAAGGCTGCCAGCCATTTCGATATTCAGATGAAAGAAACAGACTGGCACCAATTCGGATCGCGGCACGCTTAGACGGCGACGGAAGAGCAGTGCTTAATCCATGCCCCGGAGATATCGAGCGATATTCGTAAACCCACAAACCACGCATGTGGAACATATGAGAAAACAATAATAAAAAAATCTCAGGAGCTGTGAGATTGGGCTTGGGAGGGCGGTTCTGGCGCCGCCGCGCATGACCTTCGGAGACCGGATTATTTGCCCGCGCGCTTCATTTAATCCGCAAACCCCCGACGGGGAGGCAATTATTTTGAGCCGTCCCCGCCCGCCTTGTCGACCAAGATGCCAAGTCTGCTCGCCGAGCCTGCCAGTTGTTTGTCGTTCCGTTGGACTGCGGGAATGCTCCGTGAAAACAGGCTGATTATGGCTCGGTTGAACAAAGGCAGATCGTCGGGCTGCCGGCTGGTCACCCAGTTGCCATCCTCAACCACAGCCCGGTCCAACCAGTTGCCACCCGCATTACGGATGTCGTCCTGGATGGTGTGGTAACTCGTCAGCGTCCTCCCGCGCACCAACCCCGCTGACACCAGTTCCCATGGCGCATGACAGATGGCGGCTATCGGCTTGCCCGCGTCCTGCATCGCGCGCAGAAACGCTTGCACTTCCGGCACCATGCGCAGGCTATCGGCGTTCACGGTGCCGCCGGGAAGATGAACGGCGTCAAATTCCACCGCGCTGACATCCCGGATCGCGCGATCAACCTTGACCTTTATGGTCTTGTCACGGTCGTGTCGAAGACCCTGGATTTGACCCTCCTTTAGCGCCAGGATGCTCACTTGGGCGCCAATATCCCTCAGTGCCTTCACAGGCTCCGTCAGCTCAAGCTCCTCGAAGCCGTCGGTGGCAAGAACGGCCACTCGGAAGTTTCTTAATTCGATCATTTTAATTCTTCCTCATTGAATTTGTGCTATTGCGCTAGGGCGTGTTAACACTAATTGACTTTTAGGGGGAGACGGGACAGAATGCGGAGGTGGAGCTTACCGAGAGTCAGTATCAGCGCATTGCCGACTGTCTGCCGCGCCAGCGCGGCAACGTCAGCATGACCAATCGGCAACTGCTCAACGCCTTGCTCTATATGGTCGAACACGGGTGCAAGTGGCGGGGCCTGCCTCCGCATTTGGGCAACTGGCATACTATCTACACTCGCATGAACCGCTGGAGCAAAGCGGGCGTGCTGGATCGGGTTTTCGCCCGGCTGCAGCAGGAGCAAATTCTGGCCATCCGCCTCGAACAGGTGTGCTTGGACAGCACGACCGTCAAGGTTCACCCCGACGGCACCGGGGCGCTAAAAAAAACGGCCCGCAAGCCATTGGGAGATCCAGGGGCGGTTGCACCACCAAGATTCATTTGGTTGCCGCGAATGCTCGGTGCGCCTTGATCCTCAAGCTCTCCCCCGGACAAGCGGGAGATGCGCCGCACGGTCGGGAATTGCTCCAAGCCGGTGGCCCCGTGCCGACCCCCTGCCATCTGATCATGGATAGCGCCTATCAAGGGGATGAAACCCTCCGCCTGGCGCGCCAATTGGGTTACACTCCCGTCGTGCCACCCAATCCCGGCCGCCTAAACTTGTGGGACTATGACCGAGTGATTTATCGCCGGCGGAACGAAATCGAACGGCTCTTCCGAAGACTCAAAGGCTATCGAAGGGTTTTCTCCCGCTTCGACAAACTGGATGTGCTGTTTACAGGTTTCATCGTCTTGGCCCTCATCGTGGAGGCGTTGCGTTAGTGTTAACACGCCCTAATCCGCCGCCTTCGACGTCTGCGGGACGCTGCCTCGTTTAAGAAAATCACCTCATCCGGGATCCGCATGGATTAAAGTATGCAAACGGAATCGGCTTCACCATGGGGTGTGACTGCTTGCCAGCCAGTTTTCGAGACCTCATTCGACGCCGGTCACTCATTTATTCCCCAATGATAGTAAGCATTGCAACGCGGCCCGAGACCCTCCCGACGCTCTTGTAGAGTGGTGGAGCCTCGTTCCGCAAGCAGTTTCATGCTGGAAGTGCGAGGAACAGCCAGCCGCTGGCTTTCCAGCGGGATGAAATCCAATTGAGCCCGTGCTGCCACTGATTGCAGGTACTCGAATGATCTGGCGGAAGGAAGTTGCGGCGGTTCAGGCATGCCAAAAAGAGCGGCGAGAGCGCCCTTCCGCGAAAGCCGCTGCGGCAACCACGCTTCGATCCAGCGATAAATCCCGTGCGGCAACTTTTCCGCGCAATAGACTGACACCACAATAACATCGGCTACAAGAGCGGCGCGGACGGCCTCAAGAAACATCCCGGCATCGCACAAGGAATGAGCGCAGAACCATGAGGTTTGGATATGTTCCACTTCCGCCGTCCGGGTGGCGCGTCCACAAGATTGCATGGCCCAATCTCGGGTCGAGGTATCTTGATAAACCCCCGCAATGCTCAAAGTGTATGTCGATTGATCTTGAACGTTTGCCAACAGGTCCGAGATCGCCAATCGTTCCAAAAGTTCGCTTGCTTGCATACGCTTTGCTTGTTGTTCATGGATGTTCCCCGTAAAATGGCGGAGAGGCTATGGGGTGTTTTCCCCATGTCGATTCATGGGGGAACAAATGTTCTCTGCATCACGCGTCTGGATTCGAAACCGTTGTGCGATTCAGCAGTTTCCACAGTTTGTGTGCCATCGTGAACGCGTCAACGGTTATTACGGGAGTCCCTGGCCGCTCGCAATCGTGGCTTTAGCGGTGGAGAATGTCGTGCAAAGGCATCTTTGCCGCGAATCAAGACAGTGTTAGCAGGCCGGCTCTTGGGGTGAATGTCAATTATTCGGTCAAACATGCAAGGCCACGAAGTCATGTGGAGGACGAAGATGTTTACATGGGGAAAACACCCCATAGCGGCCGTAATGTTTTCCCAGCCATCATCACGCCATGAGCGAAGCTGAAATCCGTTCAACGGGAGAATCGGTCGGTCCCCAATGGCGCCGAATAATCATGATTGACCGTCAGATCGGCCGTGTTGAGGTGTTGGGTGGCCACTGGATTCGCCAGCCTCAACGACTGGAAGTCACAGTGTAAGTTTAATCTCAAGAGAGGACGCAACAATGAAGACATCGGCAATTCCAAGCGAAAAACACCGTCGAACGACGACCACCGCCCAAGAGCCTCGATCAAAATCCGTAAAGCCTTCGAACAGGAGCGCGGCCAAAGCCTCTGCGCCCAACCCAGAGGCGATAACCAAGCCAATGCACCTGTTGCTCGAGCGGTTCCCCGATCCCGATCAAAAGCGCATTTGCCTTGAACTTTATGCCCCCGAGGCACAGTTGGTATTCGTGGCCGGCTCCTTCAATGGCTGGCAGCCATCCGCCATGCCTTTGCAAAAGCAAGCTGGCGATCGTTGGGTGGTCGAGTTGATGCTTGATCCAGGGAAGTACGAGTACCGATTTGTTGTCGATGGCGAATGGACAGACGATCCATTGTCGTCGGCTTATGTGTCAAATCCCTTCGATGGCCTGAATGGCGTTCTGTTGGTGGAAATCCAAGGCTAAGTCCACGCGCGAGCTTCCAAGCCAAACGTGGATCTTCCGCCCCGCAACGGCTGGTGGTAAAATCGGCGCGAGGGATGCAAATGGTCGTCCGTGAATTCAGCAGTGTATGAGGTCCAGATTTTTCAATTTTTCGCGGCGCCATCCGGCAGGTTTGCCTGCACCGCTGAGGCAGGCCCAAAGAACCCGCCTCGGAGCGGCGCGCGAACCGGGCCATCAAGTTCTGGCCTTGGCCGGCTGGCTGGTCTTGTGTCTAGCGGCTTCCGGCACAGCGTTCTTCGTTTCAACCGGAGGGTGGTTTGCTGGTCTGCGAAAGCCTTCTTGGAATCCCCCACCTTGGATCTTTGGCCCTGTGTGGACACTACTCTATATTTTGATGGCCGTTGCGGCGTGGCTGGTCTGGCGTGAGGGCGGATGGAAGGAGCGGTCATGGAATCTTCGATTGTTTGTTCTACAATGGCTGCTCAATGTGCTCTGGACGCCTCTGTTCTTTGGAATGCACCTTTCCGGCCTCGCGTTTGCGGAGATCGTTGTTTTATGGTTTGCGGTGGCAGCTACGATGGTGTTGTTCTGGAAGGTGAGGAAAGCGGCAGGTGTGTTGCTGGCACCCTATCTGGCGTGGGTGAGCTTCGCCGCCGCGCTAAACTTCACCATCTGGCAGATGAACCCATGAGGCATCGCTATGCTTAACCTGGTTGCTCCACCCCCAGTTGTTCCCACCGCTGTTAGTCCTCAAGTCAACGATTCACCAGACGGTCTCACCAGTGAAGAGGCCAAGCGCCGGTTGGGGCAGGTCGGTCCCAATTCGATGCCGGATACTTCATCGCATCCAGCTCGACGTGCCATGGAAAAGTTGTGGGCGCCGATCCCTTGGATGTTGGAGGCAGCGATTGTGCTTGAGGCGGTGCTCGGCAAGTACGTTGAGGCCGGAATCATCGCCGTGCTCCTTGTGTTCAATGCCGCGCTGGGCTTTTTTCAGGAGGCTCGAGCCCAAGCCACGCTGGCCGCTCTGAAAAAGCGCCTGGCGATGACTGCCTCGGTCCGCCGCGACGGCGCGTGGAAAAACATCCCGGCCGCTGAATTGGTGCCGGGGGACATGCTCAAGCTATCCCTGGGCAGCGTTGTGGCGGCAGACGTGAAGCTGACCGATGGTAACGTCCTGCTGGACCAATCCATGCTCACTGGCGAATCCATCGGCACTGAAGCGGGCTCGGGATCCCAAACCTTTGCCGGCGCACTGGTGCGCCGCGGCGAAGCAGTTGCCAGGGTTACGGCGACGGGAACCCGCACCAAGTTCGGTCGCACGGCCGAGTTGATCCGCACAGCCCATGTGGTCAGTTCACAACAAAAGGCCGTGGTCCGGGTGGTGCGCAATCTGGCGATGTTCAACGGCACGCTGATCGTCATGTTGGTGGCTTATGCCCTTGCCCATGCGATGCCGGCGAGCGAAATCATCCCCTTGGTTTTGACGGCAGTACTGGCATCCATCCCAGTGGCGCTGCCTGCCACCTTTACGCTGGCGAGCGCTCTGGGGGCGCGAGCCTTGGCACACCAGGGTGTCCTGCCAACCCGGCTCTCGGCGGTGGACGAAGCGGCGTCCATTGATGTTCTGTGCGCGGACAAAACCGGGACACTGACGCGTAACCAACTCACGGTCACGGTGGTCCACCCGATGCCGGGATTTGATGAGCCACATGTCCTGACAATGGCAGCGCTGGCCAGCTCCGATGGCGGAGAGGATCCCGTGGATGGGGCTATTCGTTCCGCCGCCGCAAAAAAAGTAACCGCGAACGCGCCCAAACTTATACGCTTCGTGCCCTTCGATCCCGCCACCAAGATGTCCGAGGCGACGGCGGCAGATTCGAGCCTGGGAACGCTTCGAATCATCAAGGGAGCCTTTTCCGTCGTGAGCGTTCTCGCGGCCCCATTACCTACGGCATCCGCGACGGCCGACGAATTGGAGACGAAGGGCTTTCGAGTGCTGGCGGTCGCAGCCGGACCTCCGGCCACGATGCAACTCCTGGGATTGATCGCCCTCAGCGACCCGGCCCGTGACGATTCCGCTGTCTTGGTCACCGAACTTAAAACACTCGGCGTCCGGACGGTGATGGTGACCGGAGACGCTCCCGCCACGGCGGCGATTGTCGCCCATGCGGTCGGTTTGGATGGAACGTTATGCCCACCCGGACCGATCCCAAGCGAAGTGCGGCCTGAGCAATTCGCCATCTTTGCCGGCGTTCTTCCCGAGGACAAATTCAAACTGGTGAAAGCGTTCCAGAAGGCCGGCCATATCGTGGGCATGTGCGGCGACGGTGCCAACGACGCGCCCGCTCTGCGCCAGGCGCAGATGGGCATCGCGGTTTCCACGGCGACGGATGTCGCCAAGTCCGCCGCCGGGGTCGTGCTCACGGATCCGGGATTGGCGGGTATTGTCGCGGCCGTCAAAGAAGGGCGCCTGACCTTCCAGCGAATCATGACCTACACGCTCAACTCGGTGACTAAAAAAATTGTGCAGGTGCTCTTGCTCGGCGTCGGGCTCTTCATGACCGGACACGCGATCCTTACCCCGCTGCTGATGATCATCGTGATGATGGCGGGTGACTTTTTGGGCATGTCATTGACCACCGACAATGTGCGCCCCTCCTTGCTGCCTAATAGTTGGCGCATTGGTAACTTGACGATTGCGGGCATTTTTATGGGCGCCTTTGAGCTCATTTTCTGCGTCGGTGTTCTCGCCTTCGGTCATTTCCACTTGGGCTTGGGCATCGCAAACCTGCAGACTCTGACGTTCGTCGCCCTGGTGTGCGGGAACCAAGCCACCATGTACGCCGTGCGCGCCCGCGGGAGAATTTGGTCATCCCCCCATCCCAGCCGCTGGCTCGTCTTGTCCTCCATCGCTGATCTAACCATCGCCTTGGTGCTGGCCGAATGCGGTTGGCTTATGGCGCCGCTTCCGTTCTGGCTACTGAGCATCGTGCTGGTTGGCGCCATCAGCTGCGCCTTCGTGTTGGATTTGGTGAAGCTTTCTGTCTTTGGCCGTTTGAAAATCACATAAATATTCTGGTTGAGTCAAAGCCTTCAAAGAAATGGCGGCCCTCATCGACGTCCGGCTCCACTTCCCGATCGTCCTTGGCCGGAAAACACCCCATAGCGCCGGGAAGTTTTCAACGGGTATCGTTTAAGGCATGAAAATGAAACAGAAAGAATTAACGCTCCGTGATTTGAGAATGGCGGCATACCAGGTCTGGGGTGAGCGCCTAGCAGAGAAGATGGTGCAATTGGCAATCAGTTCCGGCTTGGTGGAGTTGTCAGTGCTCCCGCGTGTTTTGGGCACCTCCATTAGGAGAAGGTTGGTCTCGACCCGGCAACTCGCACGCTGATGATTTTTCAAAATCGCGATGGCGGCTTTGGTGAATCGCCCCTTTATTACCTCGATGATGGCCACTGCGACCGTGGATCAAGCACCCCCAACGCAAACCGGGTGGGTGCTCGAGTTTCTCTGCGAAATGGGCTTTCACCAGGAGAAGATTGTAACAAAAGGGCAAATTGCCTTTTGGAAACCAGGAGCAAATTCGAATCGCGGGATGATGCGTCGGTTGTCGGGACTGGGCATCCCGGGATTCTAAACGTGGGTTATCCAGTGTATTCCCAGGTTTTTCCACTCATGGCTTTGACAAATTATCTGGACGGAATATCAAGTCATTTCCCACGATACTTTGACGGATTGCGCAGCCGGTCGAGCCTCTCGATTTCAAGTTCATTATGCGCCAACCTGCAGCCGCCTTTGTTAGAGTGCGTTTGCAACGGCTAGGGGAAGCAATCCAGCTTGATTGAGCCGTTGGACAATGCCCAGCTAAATTAGCTTAAGCGGGTTTGCTCTGTTGAAATGCTTCACGATTTTTCAAGGCCCCTACCGCCTCAGGGCGTAGGCCAACACCCGAAACGCCGCTTCTTTGAGCATTTGGTCGGAGCGGCGCGAGTTCAAGATCGAACCCATCGTCCGTTTGAGTCCACTGAAGAAGGGTTCCACCGCCCAGCGTTTGCCATCCTGCATCTTAGCCAGATATTTCTTACTCATTCCGCTGCGCCAAATCCCATTGCGCTTGCCGTCGGCCCGATGCACCGCCTCTTTAATCACGCTCTCCGGCCCCATTGCTCTCGGCATTGCGATCGGTCAGCCTCCCGCTGATCAATCACTTCCCAT
>Ga0302319_10010534_pt1 | contig 17609 bp, 20 predicted proteins | sample Bog_T0_2_FD_203319 | JGI IMG/M metagenome (GOLD analysis project Ga0302319, IMG submission 203319) | Peat permafrost microbial communities from Stordalen Mire near Abisko, Sweden - Bog_T0_2 | ecosystem: Environmental > Terrestrial > Soil > Wetlands > Peat | place: Sweden: Abisko, Stordalen Mire...
GACTCCATGCCTGCTCCCCACCCCGCCTCGCAGCGACGCAGTTGGCACGGTCTGCGGTGCCGAACCGTCTAATTGCACCGACGGGACTTTCACCCGCGCTGACACCCGCTTCACGGGCGCACCAATTGTCAAGGGCTGACGTCGATCATGCGCAGTGGGACGGGTGTGCCCGGACTGAAATGAAAGCGTCAGGTCGCGGGGTGACTTCGGGCGCACGCTGTCCCTATTCCCATGACCTCATTTTCCAGAGACTTTTGACTTATTTTAGTCTTGGGCGGATTCCTCAGGTCGCTTTGCGGCTTCTTCTAAGTCGGCGCTACTAATTTCGTTATGGGGTAATAATACGAAATGTCGTTCGGCGATTTTCCGGATAACGACGTCGTCAGGTTCATCCCTGCATTCAAATTCAAACATTACAACTTTGTCGAAAGTCCGACCGCCTTCGTTATATTTCATCATTTGCGCTCCCAAAGCTCTGGCACGCATTGTTCCGTGAGAACCCCTGCAATACTCAAGGTCCTGCATAAGTTGGGACACGCCGAGCCTGTCTTTTTCTTTTTTCGCTTGTACCGGAATAATGAAATGCTCGCCCTGGCGATTCGCTCCAACGTAAAGTTCGTCGATTTCGATCTGACCAATCCCCTCAACTTTCGTACGAAGGTGATTCTGGAGTGAATATGCCACACATCTGCAAAACATATCAACCAATCGATTGTATCGAATTCGTGCCAAGAGGGATTGCTCATCACTCAAGTTGAACCGGCGTACAATTTCGGGGGTTGCATCGTGAAGTTTTGTAACAAACCAATTCGGATCTGCCTTCAATGAGGGGATGCTGATTAGCCGGAATTCATAAACCGCATCGCCCTTACCGACGATGATCCACATTTTTCCAGCAGGTGCTTTTGCTTTAATCTCCGCCGGAAAATCGCGGCGAAATCGAAATGAATAAATGATATCACCAAGATTCTTCGCTACGACTTTCTCGTCTCCTTCAACGTCGATGCCGAGTTCCTCGGCCGCTACCGCCAGCTCGGCGCGCTTGAATTCAAACCGGTTTTTTTGCGGTTTATAATGGGCGTCAAATATCTTCTGGATTATGGGAGTATAAATTGCTTTTTTCGATTTGGAGGATTTTGTTTTCGCCATATTCTAAGCTTTCTTTAACAGCAGAATTTCTTCGCGAATCCGCATCGTTTTACGCCCCTCGAGATCATTGCGAATTTTCGTAGCCACGCGTTCCCTCCACAGATCGCAGCCTGTTATTTTGTATCCCTCGCTTTCGGCAACTTCGCCTAGAAGCGTTGCGGTAGGGATGTGTACCATAAGGAAGGAAAGCTGGTCGCCGACGACATACGCGAGTGGTGCGCCAGCACGTAACTTAGGATACAGCGCCCGGAAGTGCCGGCGCATTCCACCAAAGTAATGGGAAACAACTTTATGATACAGCTTTTCAAAACCGCTCGTCTTTCCCAAATCCAAACGGCGCCCTTCAATTTCGGCACAAATTTTTTGAATTGACTGAAACTCGCGGACTTCATCCCTGTCTCGGTCATCGACAAATATGTTGCGCGTGTTGGATCGCAGGAGAGATTCCTTGATATGCCGGAGGGTTTTTTTGTCCGACATCAGCCCCAAAATCAACGATTCTACCCGGGTGGTTCTAGTGTAATCTTTTTCGTTTGGATAAGGGGGAGAAGTGATTACGGCGGAAATATTTCCCGGAAGATCGGTAAGCGAGCGAGCATCGCATTCCATTACTGTAGCAGCGCAATCCCCTATCCCGTGAAGTCGTGCGTCGTCCAAATCGTCCATCATCTGTGTTATCTGCCGCGCGTAATGCCCGGTTACGTCATAATCTTCTTTTGGCTTTGTACGATAGATCTCCGGGCCGAACGCGAAATTTCCGGCCCCATTGGCGATAACGTGACCTAATGCGACCAAAAAAAACTCACGTACACCAACCTCTGACGCTTCAGTTGAGGCAATGATCTCTTTGCGAAGCAACAGCAGACGACGTAACGGACGTTCGCTGACGAAGCCTGTTGGAAGTATTTTTTGTTCGTCCTCGTTGAGGCCGGAAAAAGTTGTGGGTGCCGTCTCCTGAATAAATGCCGACTCAAACGAAAGCTGTTCGAGCCCGTTTCTTGTTAAGGATTTATCGGCTGCTTTACATATTCGATTCGCAAGACCTCGAAGCAGACCCGTGTCCAGATTCCAATTTGTTTTCACTCTGCTCACGAGCGCCGCAAAAGGATGAGCATCACAGCCAATACTCGGAATTCCGTTTTTCTTTGCCTCGACCAATGTGGTTCCTGTTCCGCAAAACGGATCCAAAACCAGGCTGTTTTCGCCCAGATCAAAATGTTCGCAATACTGGCGAACCAAATGCGGTGGATACGAAAGGACAAATCTATACCAACCATGAAACGGACGATCTGCTTCGAGAAGCGAATTAATCGGTGGACGGCTCTTTGGTTTGGCTGTGGATACGGTCACTCGTCGGCCAGTTTCGTTTAATTGGGCCGGGATGACAATACGAGATTGATAGTTTTTCCGGAGTTTTGCTGCGCTGCGCCCAAGCCTTTAATTTAGTCGCATCGATGCAGGCAGATCGCGGGCTGTCCTCTTTCAAAAATTGCTTGCTGAAATGTGGGGGGGAGAGAAAGTCACAGGAAGCGGCCCACGCAGGCCATGGGCAACCACGCTAACGGGAAATCCCGGACAAGTCCAATGGCCCTTATTGAGGCCTATCGCATCACCATGAAACGATTCCTCGTTTGCTTTTGCCTGGTATCGCTGGTTTGCACCGGTTGGACGGCGCCGGAATCGGGGCAGCCGGACAATGCTGTGACTCCGGCTCCTGCGGTGAAGCCGGGCCCGGAACGGGATTTTTCGTTGCACCGGATGTGGGTGGTTGATGAGACGTCGAAAACGATGACGTGGGTGGAGATTCACCAGACCGATGATACGCAGAGCACGGGGATTTTTCACGTGAGTGTCTATCTCATGAAGAAAAATTCGCGGTCGGATTATTTGTGGAGATGTCCCCATCTTGCGGTTAGCAGGGATGCTCTGGAACGCAGCGTGATCCGCCCGATCAAGCGTGCTGGATTTTACCCGGAGAGCTTTGAGCAAGGTTACAATTACTGGCAGCAGGACCAGAAAAAGGGGACGGCTTTTGTTTGCACGACGACGATTGCGGATTTTGTGAAGGCGCAGCGCACGGCGGTGTCCCCTGCCCCGCGTTAGCCGTTGGAAAGTGCGGCTTCGCCGGTTTGGCCGCATCGTGCCTGGAAATCACGATCCACCAGTTCAAGGGCGTTTCGGTATCAGTTTGCATGGTAACGGTTTCTCTGGAGTTGGTGCGCGGGAAAAAGTTCGCGATGGCGGGACACCACCGCCAGCACGCGGGACACGTGCGCTCCCCGGAGGAAGAGAGCAACGCTTCGCGTTGGGGGGGGCGCTACCCGGAATGTTGCTGCGACGACCGGGGTTGCTCTGGTGATCGAGAAATTGAATAGCCGGTAATCCGCCCCCATTCCGAACTGCCTGGTAGAATCTTCGGCGTGGGGCTTTTAGCTTTTCTCGAGGAGTGACTTTAAGTTGGCCCCTTTTTCGGTGAGCTGGAATGGCCCATTAGAGCCATTTCCTGCCGGGCGGGTCAGTAACTTCAGTTCCTCCAAAAGCGCGAGTTGCCTGGTGATGGCTTCAACCTCGCCTGCATTGCCACCGGGAAGTTTGATCAGCCCGGTTGAATCCGCGGACAGCAGCAGGAAAATACCGGGGGAAATATACGGCATCATCCGGGAACAGGCGTTTTAGTTGATGCCGCAGCGCTGTCCTGCTTTCAGGATTTGTTCAATATGGCCCTCTTTGTCGAACACCTGGACTTCCGCGACAAGCCCCCGGGTGGCAGCCAATGCGCACCGGATAGCCTCATCCTTGCCCTCTGGAAGCGCGTAATAGCCACGCCTGTATGCGTAAGCCCAAGCATTCTCGAACGGGAATACCCTGCACACCAAAGGAGTTCCTTCCAAACCTGGCGGGAAATTCATGCCCTACATTCAAGGCAATTTCCAACATTTGGTCTGCACGCCGGTTGGCTTCGTTTTGTCGAATATTGTCATTTTAAACCGCCATTGCGGCACAGTTCAAGAAAAGACAAACATTGATTAATTAATGTAAAGCCAACTTCTGCCGATTAATTCATCCTTAAGCCATGTTTCAAAACGACCAAACCAAGCAGCATCTTGAAGGTTGCGTTTCACGCGCTGCTGATTTCGAGAAATCAAAATAACCTATGATGAATGCCGGAAGAATACGCATAGTTCCGCTTGATGACGGATGGGTCGTTCTGAGCGGCGTTGGATATTACGCCATCCCCCCGACAAAAGAAGAAGCGGTCAAGCATGCGCTGATCCTCTCCAAGACAACCGGGAAAGCCGTGTTTATCAAGAACGGCGAAGGAAAATTCGAGAAGATAAATTCAAATTAGGAAATACACGCAGCCCTCGAGTCAGCGTTTTCTGTTACGCGGAATGGAAGGTCGTGGTATCTTCACGGGACGAATGAAGAAAACATTTCCGCTCCGCATCCCCGGTAAGACAGATCACGCGCCCGGAAAGTAAGCGCATGGACCCCTTTTTCACGAAACTCGGCCGCACCGTCCTGGAACGCTGGAAGCGGGAGAATTTCTCACTGGCGGCATTCCCGGAGATTGCGCGCATCGCCGTGGAGGAACGCCCTCCCGCGGACCATGTGGATCTCGCCGCATTCACGCGCGAATTCCTGCTGGACGACGCGCAGCCGTTCCAGACGCAATCCGGCTTCGCACAGCCGGAGATCGTGGTCTTCGACCATCCCCGCTTTTACATCCAGCTTCTTTTCTGGCTGGATGGGACGACCGACATCCACCAGCACGAATTCTCCGGTGTGTTCCACGTGATGGCCGGGTCGAGCATCCACGCGCATTTTGAATTCAGAAACGCACACCCCGTCACGCCGCATTTCCGCACAGGCGATTTGCGGATGAAAAAAATCGAGCTCCTGGAGACGGGCCGCACGGTGCCTATCATCTCGGGCCGCGATTGCATCCATTCGCTTTTCCATCTGGATACCCCGTCGGTCACCGTGGTGGTGCGCACGCAACACGATCCCGGCACGGGCCCGCAGTTCAATTATCTGCCACCGCATATCGGGTTCGACCCGGTTTTCAGCGACACGCTCACCGCGCGCCGCAAGCAACTGCTCGATGTGCTGGAGCAAACCGGCGACCCCGCCTACGCGAAGCTCGTAATGAAGATGATCGCGGAACTCGACTTCGAGCGGGGCTTCCACATTTTGCAAAACTGCATGGGCAACCTCCACAATCTCGGGGCGTGGAATGCCACGCTCGACGCTTTCCGGAAAAAGCACGGCGCGCTGGCAAAAGGCGTCGCCGCGACTCTGGAGGAAGGCGTGCGGCGCGACATCATCAAGGCGCTGCGCAGCCGGGTCGAGGAACCGGAGCACCGGTTTTTCCTCGCGCTGATGATGAACGTGACGACGCGTGCCGACTTGCTTGCGCTGGTTGCAAAGCGGTTCCCCGGGAAAGCCCCGGTGGATACGATCCTCCGCTGGGTCGGAGAGCTGGCCGAGGTATCGCAATACGGCATCACGATCCTGGACGCCGCGATCCCCGGCTTGCCGGAAATCGCAATCGACAAGCAGGCGCATCTTCTTATGGAGACGCTGCGGCATTTCATGACAGGCGGCAAAAAAATCCCCGCTTTACTGCGGAAAATTCCGGCGGTGGAGTTGAAGCAATTGCACACCGCCTTCGCGGAATCGTCCCTGCGCGTGCTGGTCAGTGAAAAGGTGTAAGCGGTTTATCCCGCCCGCGCACATTTTCAAAAATAAAGCCCCACCCGCTCGCACCGCGGCATCCACCCTCCCAAGCAAACCAGCAATCCCCCAAATGTCCACCCACGCTTCGAGACACACCATGTTTAAACAGCTGGTTCGGACCGGGAAAATTAGAGCACCTCGACGGGATGTGTGATGATCCAGATGTCGAGTTGCTGAAAATCGCTTTTCAGCCGTTCCTTGAATTCGATAAACCAACGGCGGTGGTCCAGCGTGTCCGCAACGTCCACGAAAATACGCGCAAGATCGTCCCGATAGACCTGGCCTTCGTGCTGCCAGACACCGCGAATAGTCTGCGTCTCGAATGAAACCGCGCCAAAACGTTCGCGCAATGTGATAAGAACGCCGCCGACCAGGTCGTCGGGAACCGGCGAGCCATCGTTAAACCGCAGGGGCAGTAGAATCTCGTAACGGCGCATATCCGTACTGATATGTGGGATGCCCCTTCACGGTAAACTCAATGCCTTCCGCTGCCAGATGCCCCAACGCTTCCTCAGGAACCATCGTATCGCCGTTAGACCATGTTTTCCCCCCGAAACGCCCGGCAAGATAACCGAGAGCACGTTTTTCCGCCTGTGAATTGGCAAAGTGAATAATGACCATTGAGAGCAGCATAGCAAACGGGATGTCGGCTGGCAAATGTGAAAGTCGAGGACGGCTTGAATCCGATCAAAATGACCGCAGCCTTCCATTCAGCGTTTTCTATTACGCGGAATGCAAGGTCATGGTATCTTCCCGGGACTCATGAAGAAGACTTTTCCGCTCCACATTCCCGATAAGACAGATTCGCGGGTGATTGCGGGCATCAATGTCACCCTCAACAAGTACGTAAAAAGGGAGCGTAGGAAAGCTCTGCCCGAAGGGGCGGATCGCTGGGATTTCCAATGCCGGGTGGGGGCTACTTGTGAAACGGCCCAGCCCTGCAAGCTGGCGGAGATTCCCGCCGGTATAGAGGCGGTCGCCTTGGCGGAGCATCCGGAGATCTATGTGGAAATCCTGGCAAAGCCGGGAAAACGGCATAGACCGGAAATAGCAGTGACGGGAGTATAATGATCATTCACAGCACCGCCCTGCTGGGTAGCGCGCCCGATCTGGCCTCCTATCCGCCCTCGGATCTTCCTGAATTTGCCTTCATCGGGCGTTCGAACGTCGGCAAATCCACCCTCATCAATATGCTCGCGCGGAGGAAAGATCTGGCGAAGGTATCGGGCACCCCGGGAAAAACGCAGCTGATCAATTTTTTCATGATCAATGGGAGCCTGACCCTGGTGGATCTTCCGGGCTACGGCTACGCCAAGGCAGGCAGGAAGGATCGCGCGAATTTTACCTCTCTCGTTTCCGATTACCTTCAGAACCGGCCCAACCTGCAGGCGACTTTCGTTCTCATCGATTCCCGCCTTACCCCGCAGCAGATCGATCTCGATTTTCTCCTCTGGATGGTGGATTGCGGGCGGCCATTCCACCTCATCTTTACCAAGACAGACAAACTTTCCCGCACCGCGGCACAGGTCAATATCGACACCTTTTTAATCCGGGTCCGCGAGTTCAGCGCGGATGCGCCCACAGTCCTCGCCAGTTCATCCATGCTCGGTCACGGGCGCACGGAGATCATGGATTTGATCGCCTCCACCCTCGCAGATTCCCGCGCGGATCGTGAAGCCCGGAAGACCTGCCTATGACGCTGGAGGACCTGGGTTGGAACGCCGACTTTGCGAAGGCATGGGAGGCATGCAGGGGCACGGCCAAAGGCTGGGTGCCCGCGCGGTTGATTCGCGATAACAAAATCAGTTACGGAGCCCTGACCGGAGAGGGCGAGGAGCTTGAGGTGGTGATGTGCGGCAGGATCTATCACGAGGCAAAAACGGATGCGGAATTACCCGCCGTGGGGGATTGGGTCGCGTTGGAAGTCGGCGATGACGGCGATGAACACGTGATCCGCGCCCGGCTGGACAGGCAGAGCGCGCTTTCCCGCAAAATGTCGGGCCGCAGCACGGAGGAGCAGGTGATCGTTGCGAACATCGATGTCGTCGTAGTCGTCACCGATGCCGGTCAGGACCTCAATCTCCGGCGCATGGAGCGTTATTTTGCCATCATAGACCGCAGCGGGGCCAGGGCGGTGGTACTGGTCAACAAGGCGGATCTTTATCCCGCTGCGCAGAACCAGGCGGCCGTGGAAGCCATAGCGGCGCTGAATCCCGGGGCCGATGTTCATCTCACGACTGTCGTCAATAAACAGACTTTGAAGGTGCTCAAGACCTACCTCAGGCGCGGCGTCACCCTTACTTTTGCCGGCTCCAGCGGAGTGGGAAAATCCTCGGTGATCAATTACCTGCTCGGCGACGAATATCAATGGACCGACGAGGTGAATGACACGACAGGAAAAGGACGGCACATCACCACCGCACGGGAGCTGATGGTGCTCCGCTCTGGAGGGATCATCATCGATAATCCCGGAATCCGTGAAGTACACATGTGGACCAATGAGACCACCCTGCGTGAGCGATTTTCCGATCTGGATGAGCTGGCGCAGCAATGCAAATTTGCCGATTGCCAGCACTGCGCGGCTAACGCGGGCTGCGCCATCCAGGCCGCAATCACGGCGGGAAAACTGGACCCCAAGCGCCTTGAGGGGCTCTTGAAACTGGACGGGGAAATTGCGCTCCTCCAACGAAACCGCCAAAAACGCCAGATGACCGTCGATCGCCGGACCCGGCGCGATCAGCGTCACCGGTCCCTCAAATTTTCCGAGCGTTACGTTGGCGATCGGGAGCACGATTACTGAGCCAGACACCCGTACGACCGAGTCACGACCCCGCCAGGAGGGTAAGGGCGACCGCAATGGCTAAAAGAGGTTTATTCAAGGCACCACAGATATTTTTATCTAGAGGATGTCGACTATAGTGGTGCAGTTGTCGGAAGAGCAAGGAAAGTTTTAGGTTGAGGTATGTGCGGTGGGCCAGCCTGGTAAGGCGGCGCTGTCAGTTTGCGGCGCAATGTTTGAGGCTGCCCGAGTCGGGCTCGAAACCGGCCAGGCGCAGTTCGTGCAAGACCAGGCCGGCGTCCCCCGGAATGTCCCCAGCGATCACGAGATGTATTTTGAATTCATCCGTTAAAAAACATGGCTTTCCTCCTGGCAAATGAAAGTGCCGCGCCGGAAATCCCCCCTTCCTCTTTTGATCTTACAGCTTGCTGTTGACAGGATTATGTATCGAGTGCCTGGCGTATTGCATCCAACATCGCCTTGGGCGTGTAGGGCTTTGGGAGAAAATGTTGCGCCCCGGCATCGGTGGCAGCCGTCATCTGGGATTCCACCGCCAACCCGGTCGTCGCTATGATTTTTAAACCGGGCTTGATCCTGAGCAGAGCCTGAATGGCCGCGACACCGTCCATTACCGGCATCATTATATCCGTGACCACGAGGGCGACTTCAAATTGGTTGTGAACAAATTTTCCCACGGCGTCTTTCCCGTCGGTCGCAGTGATTACGCGATATCCGAACTTTTCAAGTGAGCGCCGGGCCAAGGAGAGCACGCCGGGTTCGTCGTCCACAAGCAGGATGAGTTCACCGTGCCCGCGCATCGGGGGATCCGCCGCCGTCTTTTCCTCAACGACCGGTGGCGCTGCGCCCAAAGCCGGCATATAGATGTTGAATGCCGTTCCCTTCCCGATCCCGCTCCTTACATCGATAAATCCGCCGTGGCTTTTTACAATTCCCAAGGTTGTAGAGAGACCGAGCCCGGTCCCCTGCCCGACCTGTTTGGTCGTGAAAAACGGATCGAATATCCGTTCTCTTATCTCGGGAGCGATGCCAGTACCGGTGTCCGTAACCGTGATCAAAAGATGAGGTCCCGGCCGTGCGGCAAGATTTCCGGAGGCGAATTGATCGTCGATCTGCAGATTGCGCACCTCCAAAGTGAGCGTGCCCCCGGCCGGCATTGCGTCCCGCGCGTTCACGCAAAGGTTCATTAATATTTGCTGAACCTGTGTGGGATCGGCGAGAAGCCTCCAAATATCCGCGGGGACCTTGAAGATAATGCGAATATTTTTCGGAAAAGTTTCGAGGACGATCTTTTCCGTTTCCTTGATGAGATGCCGGGCATCCAGCTCCATCCGGCTTCCTTCGACACCCCTCGCGAAGGAGAGAAGCTGTTTCACGAGATCCGCCGCGCGCTTTGCACTCTCCTGCACTGATTCGATGAGTTTTCTTTCCTCCCCGGAGTCGGTGCTCATGAGGTGGCTCGCCATCACGATCGGGGCAAGGATGTTATTGAGGTCGTGCGCGATGCCCCCTGCCAGCGTACCAATGCTTTCCATGCGCTGGGACCGCAGGACTTGCTCCTGCAATTGTTTGCGTTCCGTGATATCCTCTTTTACCGCGATAAAGTGCGTCACCACCCCGGAATTGTCGGTGATCGGGGAAATGGAAGCTATTTCCCAAAAGAGCTGGCCATTTTTCTTCCGATTAAGGAGTTCGCCCTGCCAGGTCTTTCCCGCTGTGATTGTCTCCCAAAGCGTCCGGTATGCATCGGGAGGTGTCTTCCCGGATTTCAGAATACGTGGATTTTTACCAATGACTTCCTCCGAACTGTAGCCAGTGACCTCGGAGAACTTCGGATTCACGTAATCAATGATCCCTGCTGTATTGGTAACCATGACCACTGCGGGGCTTTGCTCCACCGCCAGTGACAATTTGCGCAGTTCAGATTCCGCTGATTTGCGACTGGTGATGTCGCGCGCCACCACCACTGACCCGGAAACTACACCGTCCCTGTCACGCAAGGGACTAAAGCTGTAGCTGCCATCCCACGTCTCGCCAGTATCTTTGCGCCGGAGCGTGTATTCCGCATTTGAAACCGTCTCGCCGCGGAGCGCCCTTGGGACTGCCCACATGTCGAGGAGCACAAGCTCGCCATTTGGCATGAAAACCTCGAGTATTTCAGGATAGTCGGAGAGTCTGTCTGTGCAGTCCGCTTTGTTTTTGAATCTGTGAAACGTCGCAAAAGCATCGTTAAACTCCACAAACCGGCCTGTAGCGTCAGAAATAAACACCGCGTCAGTCATACTTGCCAGCGCGGCCTCCAGCTTTGCCTGACTCTCCCTGAGCGATTTTTCAGCCTGTTTCTGTGACGTGACGTCACGAAAGCTCCACACGCGGCCTACGATGATATTTCCGACACATTGAGGTTGGGAATAGCGCTCAAAAATCCGCCCGTCGCGGAATTTCAACTCATCCCAGGAACTTTGCCGGGGTTGACGATACAATTCCTCCACTTTCGCCAAAAATGCGGCCGGATCTTCGAGTTGATCCATCACAAATTGAACCAACGTATCATCATCCTGGTTCCCCACCATGGTCACCGGTATCCGCCACAGTTCCAGAAACTTCCGATTGCAGCTCGCAACCCTGCCTTCGATATCGACGACCAGAATACCATCAGCGGTGGATTCCAAGGCGGCATTCAACAGGGAATTTGATCGTTCCAATGCCTCTTCAATCTGTTTTCGAGCCGTTATATCCCGGGAGATCCCGATGATTCCGATGATATTGCCTGCCTCATCCCTCATCGCACTCTTACTGGACGAAACCCATGTCATGCGCCCATCCGCCCATGTTTCCCTCTCTTCCTTGGCAACCAACGCTTCACCGGTGGCCATTACGTGCTGCTCATCCAGGTAGGTTTGCAGCGCGTGTTCTTCACTGAAAAAATCTGCGTCCGTCCTGCCTGCAGCATCATCTGAACTGCCGAGGCCCAAGTGCAAAGCCAATGTGTGATTTATTCGTACAAAGCGACTTTCCCTGTCCTTAAAATACACCAGGTCTGAGCTAAAATTCAGCAGGTTATTAAGCAAATTGCTGTCTTTAATCCAGATCGTCTCAGAATCCTTTGGTATAGCGTGCCTGAAGGGCATAAGAAATTTATTAAACTGCATTCGCATGTAAAAGTCATGCGTTTATGGAAAATACTTAGGAAGGGTTCTCCGCGCGTTTTCCGACGCGCCATTTTTCTTCCCTCTTTCCCACTGAATCAACGAGTGTGTTCCGTAGTTGAGGCTTCCTCGGGGCTGTCGTCCTATTAGCGTGTAAATCATGAAACAAAAGTGGACTGCGGAGAATATTCCAGAACAAAGCGGGCGGGTCGCTGTGATAACCGGCGCTAACACGGGTATTGGCCTGGAAGTGGCAAAGGCGCTTGCCGCACGCGGGGCTTCAGTGGTGCTGGCGGTTCGCGATGAGGGGAAAGGGCGACGGGCGGCGGAGGGCATCGCGAAAGCAACGCCGGGCGCTGATGTGACGGTGCAGAAGCTCAACCTTGCTTCGTTGGATTCCACTCGTGCGGCTGCAGATGCTTTGCAAGCGAGGCATCCGCAGATTGATCTTTTGATCAATAATGCGGGCGTGTTGTATCCACCGAGGCTGAACACGGCGGATGGGTTTGAGTCACAATTCGGCACCAATCATCTGGGGCACTTCGCGTTCACAGGACTGCTGTTGAAGGCGATGCTACCTGTAGCGGGATCGCGAGTGGTAACGGTGTCGAGTCTTTCCCACCGGTTCCGGGCGAGCATCCATTTCGACGATTTGCAGTGGGAACGCTCATACGACCGGACGGCGGCCTACTCGCAATCCAAGCTGGCGAACTTGATGTTTACATATGAATTGCAACGCCGGCTCGCGGGAGTGGATGCCAAGACCATCGCTGTGGCGGCTCATCCCGGAACGTCGCGAACCCATATTATGCGCAATTCGCCGGTGGTTTACCGCGCTCTGACATTGCTGCTGCTTCCTGTGGGCGCGGCGATCATGCAAAGCGCTACGATGGGAGCGCTGCCGATATTGAGGGCTGCGACTGATCCCGGAGCGGAGGGGGGCCAGTATTATGGCCCGGACGGGCGCTGGCCGCGTGAATTCAAGGGGCATCCGGTATTGGTCGGGTCGAGCGGGCAGTCTCGCGATAGTGCCATCCAGCGCCGACTGTGGGCGGTTTCCGAGGAGCTTACCGGCGTCAGGTTTCCGGTTTAGATTTTGTGAAATTCCGTCACCCGGCTCCGGGGGCTAATGATTTTGGTGCGTGTGGGTTTCCCGAAGTTTCGCTGCGCTTGCACGCCGGGTTTTAGTTCCGACGCACCCTCCGGGTACTGGATAGCGCCAAGGTTAATCGATTTATAAATGGTTTACGCCAGAATGCGGATGGCGGCGGCTTCCGACCGTGACTTCTTCCTTTTGCGCATGACCCCGGCGCGGGTGCATAGGTCGATGATTTTCTCCTGGAGCCGGGAGACGCCGACGGGCTTCACCATGTGATGGATCGGTGTTTTACATCCGTGATACGTTTCGGGTGTCTCGCCGCCTTCCGATGTGACGGCGAGGATGGGAAAATCGGGGTCGGTGCTGCAAAGGGTATTGACGAGCGCGAGGCCGTGTACGTCGAAATCGAGATCGATGATGGCCATGGCAATGTGGTCGGCGGTCTCCTCGGTGAGGACGCTCCAGACATCGTGGATGTCGGCGGCGCGGCGGAGACCGTGGTGGGTGTCGAGGATGGCGTCGAAGGTCGTCAACTCAAACTCGCGGTCTTTGCTTGCTATAAATATGATGGGGCGTGACATCGGGGGGGCCTTTCGGTTTTAAGTTGATGGGTTTCCGGGGAGATTTTCTGAAAAAATGAATGGCTCAGGCTGCGGCGGGAAGCGGAACCTGGATTACGTTTGGGATTACGAGGACGCGGCATTTGGCAGAGTTGACCACAGTGGATGTCACGCTGCCTGTGAGAAGGCGCGAAAGGAGCCTGTGAGAATGGCCACCAATAATAATTGTATCCGCCTTAATATCTTCGCTTTCCGCCAGAATATTGCATGATACTGAGCCTCCTTCGATGAGCAATGTCCTTACTGCTGTGGCACTTGCAGCGAATGAGGCCTTGAGTTGGCGCAGCTCCTTGTGCAAATGGCTGGACTCCCCGGGGATGACAACTGAGATCGGCATGATTGAGCAGGCTGCCCAGCCTTCGCCATTGGCGGCGACGTGGAGCAGCTCGATGCGATAACCCCCGAGTTCGGCAAAAGCCTTTGCGGCGGCCATCAAACGGGGGGTGACTGGCGAAAAATCAACTGGAACAAGGATCGTTTTCATATTTCAGAAATCAGTTGATAGTTTTCGGATCGCAGCCGCCTGCATGAGGCGGAGCCGCTCAATCCGTATGTTCACCCCCCTTGCGTGTGCCGCATGCGCGCGACACCCTTACATAAACCCCAAAATATCCCCAATGTTGCGAAAATTGCAATCGTGAGCCAGGGGTGCATCCAAAAAACGATCGATGAAACCACGAGAAGGCTCAGGATTGCAGCGGCAACGAATAAATCGCGCCGATCGTTCCGGTTTTGCGAGGCGGTCTTGAATCTGCGCGCCGGACGGTTCCGCTGCGGAATGCGTTTGTAGAAATAGTGGGAACTGCTGCGCTGGCCGTGCCAGTTTTGGTGGAAGTCATGGATTTTCATTGCATGTCACCCCGACCGTAGCTTCAAGGAAAACGGGCCGGAGCGATACACATGGGTTGGCAAAAGTGGTACGAATATTGACTTGGGCGATGCGGTAATTCGGCGGGAGCCGGCAGACTGTAGTGGGATAAGTTTTCGATGCCGGTTGGGTCTGAAATCTCCGGATTGCTTCGTGGGGAAGATGTTGTAGTATGTCCGCCCGAACGATAACCAGCATTTCCCATGAAACCATTTAACGAGCGCGAAAAGACCTTACTATTCGAGTCATTCCAATACTCCAATGTTCCATGTGGAACATGAATAAATGGCCGATGTTTGTTTATCCTAAAATCTATGATGTGATAGTCGTGGGGGCGGGTCATGCTGGCATAGAGGCGGCGATGGCGGCTTCGCGGCTGGGGTGTCAGGCCGTGATGCTGACGCAGAATATCGACACGATCGGGCAGATGTCGTGCAATCCGGCGGTCGGGGGACTCGCAAAAGGGCATATGGTGAGGGAGATCGATGCGCTGGGCGGATTCATGGGGGTGAACACGGATGCCACTGCGATTCAGTGCCGGCTGCTTAATTCCAACAAGGGGCCCAGCGTGAGGGCTCCGCGCTCGCAATGCGACAAGAAGGCTTACCAATTCCGCGCCAAGGCGATGTGCGAGCGGCAGGAGAACCTGACCATCCATCAGGGCAATGCAGTGCGAATTCTGGAAGAGAACGGGAAGGTGGTGGGAATCGAGACGAACCTCGGGCTACAGATCCGGGGATTGTCGGTCGTGATCACCACGGGAACCTTCATGCGGGGCTTGCTGCATGTCGGGCTGCAGAACCAGGCGGGCGGGCGCATGGGCGATAGCGTTTCTACCCTGAGCGACAGCTTGAAGGAGCTTGGGTTTGAGGTCGCGCGGTTCAAGACAGGGACCCCGTGCCGGTTGAACGGGCGGAGCATTGATTTTAGCGTATGCGACAGGCAGGACGGGGACGAGCCTCCACCGATGTTCACCTACATGCCGGAACTGCTGGCTTCCACCAAGGATGATATTTTCTCTTTAAACTCATATCAAGACGGAAAGTTCCACGTGGAACAAATCCCCTGCTGGATCACCCATACCAACGAGAAAACGCATTCCATCATCCGGGCGAACCTCCACAAGTCGCCGATGTATTCCGGCAAGATTGAGGGGGTGGGACCCAGGTATTGCCCTTCCATTGAGGACAAGGTGGTGAAGTTTGCCGAGAAGGGGCAACATCAGCTCTTTTTGGAGCCGGAGGGGCGTCATACAGAGGAATATTACGTGAACGGCATCTCCACGAGCCTGCCGTTTGAGGTGCAGTATGAGTTTATCCGGAGCATCCGGGGGCTGGAGAATGCGGAGATCATGCGACCGGGGTATGCGGTGGAATATGACTACTGCACCCCGACCCAGCTCTTCCCCACTCTCGAGACCAAGAAGATCGAGCATCTTTATTTTGCCGGTCAGATCAACGGGACATCGGGGTATGAGGAGGCGGCGGCGCAAGGGATGATGGCGGGGATCAATGCGGCGCTGAAGATCCGGCAGCAGCCTTCGCTGATTCTTGGGCGTGACCAGGCGTATATCGGGGTGTTGATCGATGATTTGGTGACCAAAGGGACGCCGGAGCCTTACCGGATGTTTACGAGCCGGGCGGAGTACCGGCTGCTCTTGCGGCAGGATAACGCGGATCTGCGGCTTACACCGATCGGTCAGACGCATGGAGTCGTGTCGCCAGAGCGTTTTGCGACCGTGCAGCGGAAGATCGAGGCGCTGAAGGCGATCCGTACGCTGGCGGATACGACTAAGGTGAATGGGCTGAATAATATCCAGCTTACACAGTGGTTGAAGCGTCCGGATGAGTCGCTGGAGAGTCTCCCGGCGGATGTGCGGGGACAGTTTTCACCGGAGATTTGGGATTTGTTTGTCACGGATCTGCGGTACGAGGGGTATATCAAGCGGCAGGAGGATTCGATCGAGAAGGCGCGGCTGAGTGAAGGGAAGGAATTGCCGGTGCAGATTGATTACACGACGATTCCAGGGCTGCGGATCGAGGCGAAGCAGAAGCTGACGAAGGTAAGGCCGGTGACGTTCGGACAGGCGGGTAGGATCAGTGGGATTACGCCGGCGGATCTGGCGTTGATTAGTGTTTGGTTGAAGAAGCAGCTATTTTATTCATAAGTTGTTTATAGTAATTCACTTACGGACTTTTCTATAGGTCTAATGGGACCTATAGGCCGTATATGTTGCGACAGGCGTTGAGTGTTTTGAAACCTTGTTACTCACATACAGACCTATTGACGTATACGTAAAATCTGATAATCTGATTTTATGCCGAAGACGACGATCAGCGTTACCGATGCATCACGCAATTTCGCGGAATGCGTGAATCGGGCGCATTATCAAAATACCACTTTCGTGCTGCTGCGGAATGGATCGCCGGTGGCAAGGCTCGTGCCCGACAACGAGAGGGTTTGTACCGGCCACGATCTCGCAAAGGTGCTGGAAAAGATCGAATTGCCGGAGGACGAAGCCGCCGCCTGGCACAGGGATTTGAAGGCCGCGCGCAAACCTTTGAAAGCACCGGCTGACAAATGGCGATAATTCTGGATGCAGATGTCATCATTCGGGGAGAAAAAGGCGTATTTGATCTCCATGACTGGTTGACTTCACGCCAGCACGAGACGTTCGAAATTGCCGCCATCACCGTTGCCGAGCTTTGGCACGGGGTAGAGCGCGCAGGCGGAAAACACAAGGCAACGCGCCGGGAATATCTCGAAGCCATTGCCGGTGCGTTGCCAATCATACCCTATACGGAACAGACCGCTTATGAGCATGCGCGGATCTGGGCGGAGATGGAGTCTTCCGGCAAGATGATCGGATATTACGATGTCATTGTGGCTGCTACCGCGCTGGAGCGCGCCAGTGCGGTAGCCACGTTCAATCGAAAGCATTTTTCGCAGGTCAAGGGATTGAAGATTATCGAGCCTGAAGTTGCCGGGTTATAGTGCGCACGCCGATTACGCAGGTCATCGTCTCGTTAAGACGGCTCATAGAGCCGTGGCTACAGCGTCCTGCATTGTTTTGTAAGTGTCGCGGTGCGAGCAAACCCGGACAGCGGGCAAGCAAACCCGGACAGTGTGCGATCAAAGCTGGACAGCACACCCTTTGCCGAGCGGAGCGTAGCGCAGGCTCGGCAAA
>Ga0302319_10010535_pt1 | contig 17608 bp, 12 predicted proteins | sample Bog_T0_2_FD_203319 | JGI IMG/M metagenome (GOLD analysis project Ga0302319, IMG submission 203319) | Peat permafrost microbial communities from Stordalen Mire near Abisko, Sweden - Bog_T0_2 | ecosystem: Environmental > Terrestrial > Soil > Wetlands > Peat | place: Sweden: Abisko, Stordalen Mire...
GCTCATGGTCCTTAAGTACCGCCTCGCGCTCGACATTCGAGGCTGGCAAATGCCACCACATCATGGCTCCGACATCGGACCCTTTAGGGTCATCCTGGTCAGTGTTTTCGTAGCCGGGCAGAGTCGGCAAGCCGTCGTACAGCAGTACGACGCCGTCATTCGGCGAGACATAACTACGGCCACAGAAGATCACCGGGAATGAATTGAGCATGACGCCCGCCAATGCAATGGCTGCCAAAGCAGTGCGAGGGCGCCGACGGCTAAAAGCCAGTAATGCTGCCATCTGCCGAGGGCCTTTCCGGATCAGGGCGACTGCAAGAAGAAGAGCCGAAAACACCGCCGCCGACCGCTTGGCATATGCCGCCCAATCGGTCGGCGCTTCCGAAGCCAGGATGAAGGGACCGTCTAGTTTGATCAATGTGTTCGGATCGTAGCATCCAGGTGAAATATCCATCCGCACCGTCTGGCCGGAAATGGAAATGCGTTGAATTTGTTGCGTAGCGAGAATGCGTTCAGGTGGAATCTCCAACAGCACTCGTCCCTGCCTGTCGCGGATCCGGCAGCCCGAGATCGTGACGACACCCGGGCCGTTCAGCGGGTCGAGGCGGAGCGCGCTATAACGGCCGAGTGGCAGCGGAAGCATTATGAGGCGGCGCACGCCATCCGGCTGAAGGTTCTGAATACGCGAGTCGGACTCGTTGAAGCCGCGCCCTATATCATAGAAAAGCTGAATGTAGCCTGGGCTGTCGGAACTTGCCGTCGCCTCGAAGACGTAGGAGGCCGGCTGCGATCGTTCAAACGGATGGAATGGAAAGAGTAACCCCGCGCTTAGAAGCGCAGCGGCCACAATGTCTCCCGCCGACCATGGCCATCGTCCAACCCAAGAGATCAATTTACGTGCCATCTACTGTATGGCTGTCGTAACGCTTCGGAGAGTTTGGGGTACCGAGATCACGTTGGGAGATTCGAGTGAGATTTTCTAGCTGGATTGCAGAGTCACAATTCGATCGTTCGTTTCCGGGATCCTCACGTCTTCATCCACCTCGTAGAAGATCGCCGACGTCGAAGTAAATTGTGCTAATTTGGAATATGTTGGTGGTGGCACAGTCGGGATCTAACCGGAAAGCGTTGCGCAGCCTCCCAACTTGTATTTTGCAACGCATCTCGTGTCCGCTCCAAACTTCCTGGCTCTAGCGCAACGGACGCTAAAACGGAAACCAGAAGAGTTAAGATTGTCCGTTACGGGGTCGCGACCGTTTACGCTTGGTTCCCTCTGTAGATCGGTCACTTCCGGCCTGCAATCTCGGTGATTTACGGCCGATTCCGACTCGCGCCTCGAATCTTCTTAGTGCCCTATCATCGAGCTTCTTGCGTAAAGACTGCCCGAAAGGATGCTCACAAATTGACGGGGGACCGTATGCAGGCGACCATCAGTGCCATCATGCACTTCGAATTGGTCCGCCAAGTGTCGATAGCCCTCGAAAACCACCCTGGCGCCCTTCATCGAGCTGCCGCAGAGTTGGCTCGTTATTCCATCAATATCCATGGTATTTCCGTTCTGGATAGTATCGAGCAAGGCGTCGTCCGATTGCGCACGAGCGATGCTGCCAAGGCGCGCGGGGTACTTGAGGGGATAGGACTCAAACTCATTGAGGCAGATGTTTTTGAATTTGAGCTGCCGGATCAACCGGGGCGACTGGCGGAAGTCTGCAAGGCGCTGGCGGAGGGCGGAGTCAACATCGACTATGCGTATGGCACGAGCCACGGATCGCCCCTGCGGATGCGCATGATCCTGAAGGCTTCCCCGCTGGAGCGGGCGAAAGCGATTTTAACCGAATTACCGCCGGAGTGATCACCATGCACGTGCATGGTAAACCATCGCTCGGCATCCTTCCTATAGGCGCTCTCGGAGTCGCCTTTTATTTTCACCTCTCGGGCCGTCGGGGCGACTCACCGGAGAGCATCGTCTTTCTCTCGCGCCGCTCCGGATCCGGAACCGAGCGCTGGCGGGAAAAGTCCGTCCTCGCAATGGATACTCCGGCCGGCCTTCAGGAAATTGCGCTCGCCGGCATGTTGGCGGGAAGCCTTCCCGAGGCGGCAGCCGAAGGCCGCCTGCCCGAGATAGTGCTTGTGTGCACCAATCCGGACCAACTTTTCGACGTGATTTCGGATTACGCCGCGGCCGTGGAGCACGAGCACCGGGCAGGGAGGCTGATGGCGGGGAATGCTCGGCTTCCCTTGCTTATCCTCTGCGCAAACGGCATCTACCATCAGCGCATACGGCGAAGCTTCATCGAGCTCTTGGAGGAATCAACCCTCCTGGGTCGGCTTCCTGATCTCTGGCCGGACGTGATGCCTTCGATCGTGGGCCGCCTCATGCGGGGAGTCACCATCCAGACGGCGCTGCGCGTGGGTTCGGGAGATACCGCGGTTTATCGCCCGGGCCCTTCCGGCAGGACGCTCCTAACCGGTGGGGACCGAACGGCTCGGGCGGCCGCAGCCCTAGCGCTCACCCAATGCGGCGGCTGGTTCGAAGACGCTGGTGACGCCCTTCCAACGCGCATCGAGTTCAACAAGGCGCTGGTGAACCTCTCCATTAACGTCTTCGGCCAGCTCGCGGCCATCGACGCTGTTGGACGATTCCGCACATTGACGGTTCGGGAGATCGGGGACTCGGCGAACCATGGAAGGATCCGTGAATTGGTGGAGGCGGTGATGGACGTCGGCCGAGGGGTCGGCGTCTATGGCTCCAACGAGTCTCCCGACGACGTGTTTAACGAGGTAATCCGATGGTTGGGCCCAACATCAGCCCACGTGCCCTCAAGCCTCCAATGGCTGGAGCAGCGTATCTCCACGGGAACACTCGGCCCGGGATTGACGCCCACGGAGAAGTGGCTTCTGCAACCCCTCCAACACTATGCGCGCTCGCTGGGCGACGATGCTGCGACCCATTATTTTGAGGCCCTGGAGAGCGACTTGAACGCTGCGATTTCCCGGGCGGTTTCCGCACAAACAAAGGCCGGTTAAGCGGGCGGCACGTCGAATAAGAGCCGCCAGGCTCGGCGTTCTAACCGGCGGGCCTCGGCGCGGGATCTGCCTCGGTCGGCTGCTCGGGTCGGGCAGTCTGCACCCTTCCGGATACGATCATACCCGCTGCGAGCAGGCCCACAAAGATGTACGGGAGATAACGCCATGGGGCGTCCGGGACGGGAAAAAGGCTCATGAAAAACACCGCGCACAGTGCCAAGACCGTTCCCACGGCGACGAGGATCGTCCTCGGCCCAAGCTTCGATTTGCTGGCCAGGAAAACGGGCGCCGCAATGCATACGGCCAGGTAGCCGCCGAGAAACCCAAACGACGCGATCTGCATGAGATAGTCCATGATTCCGGACATCTTGACCCCGAAGCCGAGCATCACGCACGGCAAGACAAGCGCGATTCCCGCGAGGAGCGCCAGGGCGCGGTGTGGCGTTCCGTTCACCGGGTGTATCGCCTCGAAATACCGCCCTAGGTGGCGGCTCCGGGCCATCGAAAAGATTACACGAGACCCGGCGTTGAAGCCCCCCAGGGCGCACCCGAAGCAGCTGATCGCCACGCCGAGCGTGCTTATCCAGCCTAGCGTGGGTAGCCCAACCGCCTGGGCCACCAAGTCCAGGGGTGCATCGGCCTGGTCCAGGGCCAGATTCCGGCCGTGGGACAGGGCGGTCAGGCAATAGATGCCCCAAACAAAGAATACGCCGGTCGGAAGGATGCACAGGTACATGACCTTGGGAAGCGTGCTTGTTGCGGCCTTGGCCTCCTCGCTGAGGGTCGTTGTGCTCTCGAACCCGGCAAGGGTCATGAACACCAGAACGAAGCCGAGCTGGACCTGCGAGAAGCTGGCGCCCTGGAGCGTCAGCTGCGGGCGGTCCACCCAGCTCTTCGTGGCGAACATGGCTGCTCCCAGAATGACGACGATCACGAGGACCGAAAAGGACTCGGCCGCAAGCATCACCTTGGTGGACAATTTGATGTCGTGGTGGGAGGGCCACCATGCCAAGAGGACCACGAGGATCGTCAGGCCAATGAGCCCCACGGTTCCCACGGTCCCATGGGTGAAGTGGCCTATCACCATCGCGAGGTAGTACGCGCTCGAGACGCCGGAGCTTGTGACAACCAACGTCATCGCCACGACATAGGACCAGCCGGTGAGGCTCCCCGCCCAGCTCCCGAGGCCAGCCTCCGCGAAGGCCGCCAATGAGCCCGCGGATGCGAATCGCGAGGCGAAGACCTTGATGCTTGCCGAGATGAGACAGAAGACGGCAAGGATCCCGAGGAAGAGCAGCCAGGTCGCATTGCCCGACTTGTAGATCAGGAGCGGGAGCACGGTCCCAATCGTGGCGACCGGCCCCATCGTGCCCACGGACTGGGCGACGTTTTCCAGCGCAGACAGGTAGTTTTTGCGGAGCACCGACCCCTCAGGCGTTCCCCCGGTTTCCGACGGCTCATCGCTCAAGGGTCTGGGCACGCCTCAGGGTGAAGCATGTTCGGTGCCACAGACCGGCACACGCCGTCGGGTCAATGCCTGGTCTCCGCAGCGGCCTCGCGCTCGGACTGATGGGGCTGCGCCGGGTCTGCGGAGCCCCCGTAGGTCATCTCCAGGCACATGGCTGCCGTTGCAAAGGGGTGATTCGCGCCAAACTGGTCCGCCGCCGCGTGGGGCTGCTTCTCGTGCCAGGCGTGAACCTCCTCCTCACCGTGGGCATGGAACTGCGCGAGCAGCTGCTTGCGCATGAGGAGTCCCGGCTGGTCGGAAGCCATGTGCATCTCCTCTCGCCTTCGCAGATCCACCGGCGTGTCAAAGGTCGTGGACTCCAAGACCGCCCGGTCCTCGGTCACGACGGCCCTGTCGAATGCGATGATGTCCGCGGCCTTTGCATCTGCCTCGGTGTCATTGCGGTAGGCGATCTGGACGATTTGCGAGGAATGGTCGCTGATCGGCGTCGCAGCCGTGATGATTGTGTGCACGAGACCCGTCGGATAGCGCATGCGCAGCTTGCGGAAGAACGGCATCCACCAGGTCCCCGTGTTGTTGCGGACGGTCTCTGCGGTCGCCATGTTGAGCGCCTTCATCGAGAGCGGGACATTCTTCACGGGCACGATCGTGTCCATGGTGAACCCGAGGCCGTTCTCGAAAGGATGGAGGTTCATCTTGCTGGGCACGGGTGCGTCGAATTTCCCGAAAGTGTTTCGGTGGACAAAACTGAAGTGCGCGTTGTCGAAGGAGTTCTCCATCAGGCGCAGGCCGCTGCATTTCCACGGCTCGTAGAACTCATAGATGCGGCGGAAGGTCCCGTCCGTGTCCTCCTCGATCTCGGGAAGCCCCGTGAGCGGCTCCTCGGGCGCGACCCAGACATAGCCGTACCGCTGCGCCGTCCTGTACCGGGGCACACAAATATCGGCAGGGTCGTCATCATCCTTTTGGGGGATCCGGGTGCAGCGCCCTTCCCCGTTGAACGTCCACCCGTGGTAGCCGCACTGCAGCTGGCCGTCGGCGATCCACCCCTTGGACAGGCGCGCGTGCCGGTGGGGACAGCGGTCATCCATCGCCACGGCCTGCCCGGCGCCGTCAATCCAAAGCACCATGTCGATCCCAAGAAGCGTAAACGGCTTTGGGCCGTCCTTTAACATCACCTCCGGGATTACCGGGTACCAGAACTTCCGAAGGATTGGCTGCTTTGTGACGAGCATGGAGTGTAGGGTGTTCCTGAACCAGGTTTGTTGCAAATGCTAGCGCCGTCAATTGGGCGGTCCGGGAAACCGGTCACCGCCTAAGGGTTTGCCCCTTTTAGGACACTGAAGTCCACGAGCTCGTCCGCGAGATTTTGGGGCAGCTTGAACACCTCGCAGCTCCTCTTCCAGGTCGACATCCGCATGCTCCCCAAGTCGGGCGACTCGAGGGTCGCAAATCGCTCGAGTTCGACAAGCGACTTTGCCTGGTACTTCGCGTCGCCGTCCTTCATGTAGGTCCTGACCACCATCCTCGCCGTGTCATCGGGATGCGCAAAAGCCTCCTTCCATCCGCGGTTGGTCGCCTCAAGGAACCGTGCGATGGCGGTCGGGTCTCTCTTCAGGAACGACTCCGTCGTGTAATAGACCTGGGAGTAGGTGACGAACCCGTTCTCGTATCCCGGAAACGTGCGCGTTGGGTGACCCTTCAGCTCCACCGCGACCTTCTCGTCGATCGAATACGCCACCTGGGCGTCGATCTTGCCGTCGATGAGCGAGGTCAGGTCGTCTCCGATGTCGACGGCATGGACGTCCCGCTCACTCATGTGGTTAAAGGCGAGCATCAGGTCCAGCTGAATGTGGTCGTACGCATGGAGCCCTATGGTCTTACCGGCTAGGTCCCGGAATTCGTGGATCGGGCCCTCGCGCAGGACCAGGATGCACAGGGGGGATGCCTGGAGCATCGTGGCGAAGGCCTTCACGGGCTTGTGGCTGGCGCGGGCGTTCAGGAGCACCAGGCCGTCCGCAATGCCGATCATGTTCGTCCCCGTTAGGACCGGGCCGACCGAGGTGCCCATGGCCTGGAGGTCGATTGGCCGCACGGTCACGTCCAGGCCCGCCCCCTCGTACCAGCCGTTCTCCTTGGCCACCAGCACCCCGGCGAACTGCACGTTCGCGACCCAATCCAGCTGGACCGTGACGGGTGTGGACGCCCCTCCTCGAAGCGACGTGAGCAGCCCCACGGCGCCGACAATGAAGGCCTTTGTCCTGGGAATCATTGGTCGGTGATGTCTTTGCGGGGGCCGGGCGGTCCCAAAGGAGCAATTGGCATGCCACGGGGCCTCACTCGTCCTCAAGAAAAGGAAGGAAGAGCGCCGAGGGCGCTCCTTGATCGTGGCCAACGAGAACGAGGGCGCGCCTGAACGCTGCCGGCGAGGCGACGTCGAGCGCATCGGCCTCCGTCCCGCTGTTCCGCGGGAAGAGGGGAAAGGCCGAGTTCGCTATGTCCAAGCGGATGCACTCACCCGGGACAAATGAGGCGGCAATGGGGTCGAGCGGGACAGTCACCGGGGTTTGTCGGGGCGCCGCCTCCCGTACCGCACCCAGGCAAAGCAGCACGGGCCGCCCGTTCGTACCCACCCGCGACAGCCTCACGACCAGGTCAGCCGTGGGCGACGTGGCCGTCACGTGGAGCTCGCACCACGGCCGGCCGGCAATTCTCACCGGGGTTGCCATCGGGGCGGACGTGTAGACAAGGAGCGAGTTTGACTGCTGCTGGTCGGACAGGTCGTGGGGTCCAAATTGCGCCGGGACGTTGGTACCTCCCGACGGCGCCGCGACCGGGAACTCCGGTTCGTAGCTGAGCGTGTCCTCGGGGCCGTCCGGCCCGGCCTCGGCGAGCCTGCCGTCGCCGAAACGCGAGTTGGCCCGTCCCCCGCTCCTCAAGTAAAGGGGCCTCGTGCGGGCTCCGGGCGGGGGCCAAGCAGCTGCGGAGCGCCAGGCGTTCTCGCCGAGCGAGAAATACCGGCACCCCTTAAGGGGGCAGGGCCCCCGCGGCCCGCCGGGCCTAAGCCAGTGCTTGAACCACTCGACGACCAGGGCGTCGACGCCTGGGGCGGCGGCCGGACCCAGGTCTACTCCGGCGATCTGGCTGCCCCACGGCGAATGGATCCACGGCCCGGCAAGAAGGAACTGGTCATCGCGCGCTCCGGACATCGCCGTGAATCCGTCGATCGAGCCCCGGAGGAAGATGTCGTACCAGCCCGACATGTGGAACATCGGGTAGCCCAGCTCGCGGGTGCGCTTGAGCAGGTTGTAGGGCTCCCAGAATGCATCGCGCGTCGAGTGCCGGAGCCAATCCGATGCATAGGTCGGAAGATCCTCGTTGGTGAGGGGCCTGGCGTGCCGAAGGGGAAACTGCTGGAAGAGCCGGCCCACTTCGAGCCAGGACGCGTCGAGCGCCGCCTCGCTTGGGGCGCCCGACCTCCGGGCGTCCTCGCGCAGCATCTGGTTTGCCCATTTGAAGATCGTCGACAGCTCGAGGATCCCGTTCCGGTAGAACCAGCCCGAATAGAGGTCGAAGGCCGTCATGTGCGGCGCGAGCGCCCTCAAGGCAGGCGGGCGGTCGAGGGCTGCGAACAGCTGCACGGCGCCCTGGTAACTGAAGCCGTACAGCCCCACGCAGCCGTTGCTCCCGGGCAGGGACGCCGCCCACTGCACCGAGTCGTAGCCGTCCTCGCGCTCGTGCCTGAACGGATAATAGGAGCCCCCGCTGTCGCCGCGACCCCGGACGTCCTGTACGACGACGACAAACCCGTGCCGGGCGAACCATGCCGGGTGGGCGTAGACAAGGCTCGTGGCAATGTCCCGCCCGTATGCGGTCCGCATGAGGAGCACCGGCCAGGGGCCGTCGCCTTTCGGACGGTACACATCCGCCACAAGCGTTGCACCGTCCCGCATCCGTGCCGGAATCCCCGGCTCGAGAACCACGTCCGCGAACGATTCGACCAGGTTGCTGGCGATCATGGGGGGCCCGGCCTTCGCGATTTCCGGCGTCGCAGTCATTCGGCCAAGGCCAGCAGCTAACGTGCCTGCGGTCGCCTTTCCTTCGCCTCCCGGAACCTGCCTATGGCATATCCTATGCTCCGGTTCCCGCGATGCTCGACGACCCCGTCCTCGTAAACGATTGGCATGTCGTTGGGCGCGCGTCCGGGCTGGCGGAAAACGCCGTGACCTCGGCGCGCCTGCTGGGAGTCGACCTCGTGCTCTGGAGGAGCCCAAAGGGGGTCCATGCGTGGCATGACATGTGCCGCCACCGCGGCGCCAAGCTCTCCCTGGGGACCGTGCGGGACGGCTGCCTCGTCTGCAGCTACCACGGCTGGTGCTACGACGGCTCGGGCTCCTGCACCCTGGTCCCCGCGCACTCCTCCCTGACGCATAAGATCGGCGCAAAGGCCCGCACCTTCCACGCGCGGGTCCGCTACGGCCTGGTCTGGGTCTGCCTCGGGATTCCCAAGGTGGACGTTCCCTCCTTTCGGGAATGGGGCGACCCCTCCTACAAGAACGTGCACGCGGGACCCTACCGGTTCAAGGCCTGCGCCACGCGTGTCTTTGAGGATTTCTTGGACGCCGGGCATTACCCTTTCGTGCACGCGGGGCAGATGGGCGGATCCAGGAACTTTGAGATGCAGGGCTACGTCGTGAAGGAAACCGGCTCTGGCCTGGTCTCGGACGAAATTGGCGTGCGCCGGATTTGGCGGGACGGGCCGGACGGGACGGGCGAGGTCGCGGTCGTCTATTCCTACCGGGTCGAGCGGCCGCTCACCGGCCAATACACCAAGGCGTTCGGGGTGGAGCGCTTCTCCATGCTCGATACGGTGACCCCCGTTGACGAGGGCGAAAGTCTCGTCTGGAGCATCATGGCCTACAACTACCCCACCGGGAAATCCGACGAGGCCCTGCTCGAATACCAGGACACGCTCGCGGCTGAGGACATGAGGACGGTGGAATCGCAGCGGCCGCAGGGGCTGCCCCTCGACATGGGCCAGGAGATCGCGGTCCCCTCGGACGGCCTCGCGGTCGCCTACCGCAACTGGCTTCGAAAGCTGGGACTTAAGTTTGGAACCCTTTGAAGTCCTCCGTACCAAGGAACGATCGGCCCGCATCCGAATGGCAACGCGCAGGGTCGCCTGGGGCCATGCAATCCCTCCGGAGAAGGCTTCCGCTTACCTGTCTTCTCCTGGTGGGGGCATTAGGTTGCGAGGCGGGGACCCCCGTGACGGTCCAATTGGACTGGGTTCCGAGCGTCACGTTTGCCGGCGTCCTAGTCGCCAAGCAGAAGGGCTGGTATGAGGAGGCCGGGCTAGACGTCGTGATCGCCCAGATCAACCTCGAGGCCATGGCCACCTCCGTCGGGCCGGTTCTGAAGGGAACCAACATGATTGGGATAGCCGACGGACTGGTGCTTCTGAATGCGCGCAAGGACCACAAACCCGTGAAGGCGTTTGCCACGATGCTCCAGGCCTCTCCCCTGTGCATCATGGCGCTCCAAAGCGGGCCAATCCGGTCCTTCCACGACCTGGCAGGGCGAAGGATCGGCCTTCATTCGTATGATCATATCCAGCTCGGCCTCATGCTTGCCCATAACCACATGACCGAAAGGGATGTCACGGCGGTCGACATCGGAGATGACCTGACCTCGCTGATTGAGGGCAAGATCGACGCCCAGGTCGCCTATTCGACTGACGAGCCGGTGGCGATCGAGCTCAAGGGCTATCCCACGGTGGTCCTTCACGGGTACGAGAACGGCTTCGTCACCTATGCCCAGGTCTATTACGCGGCCGAGGACTTCCTCTCCAAGCAGCCGGGCACAATCGTGGCGTTCATGAAGGCCACAAATCGGGGATGGAAGGAGGCCTTTGCCCACCCCAGGGAGACGTCAAAGATGGTGGTGGAGACCTTCATGAAGAGGAACGGCGACGTGGACTACCAGGAAAAGGCCTTGGGCGAGGTCGAGCGCTTCTCCAAGCTCGAGTCGAGCGACCTTGGAAGCATGAAGATGTCCACGTGGAAACGGAGCTGCGACGTGTTCAAGCTGCCCGAAAGCTTGGCCGACGAACTTGTGGATTTTGGCATCCTAGAGCAGCTGAAGTGACCGGCCGTGTAGACCCCCGCTCCCAGCCCCGGGAGGAAAGGCGGGCCAATTGCTCCGTTACGCGATGCACACCGTTTCTCTTGGCACCCCGTCTGCTGGGCTGGAGCCATGGTTTCCATGGCAGGCAGGACGCGCGTCCTTGGAGCAGCCCTCGCGCTGATTTTTGCGGGCTGCACGAGGGAGGCGGCGCCTCCCGGGGGACCCGCGCGTCCCACGACCGTGCTCCTCCAGACCAACTGGTTCGCGGAGGCGGAATTTGGCGGCTACTACCAGGCGCTCGCCAAGGGCTTTTTCAGGGACGAGAACCTTGACGTCCGCATCATTCAGGGCGGCCCCGGGGCCCTCCCGGTGCAGAAGATAGCCACCGGGCAGGTCCAGTTCGCGCTCGCCCGGAGCGATGACCTCATGCTCGCCGCGCAGCAGAAGATACCGGTGCTGATCGTCGCGGCGCAATTGGAGCACGATCCGCAGGTCATCATTGTGCATGCCGATTCCCCGGTCCGCAGTTTCCGGGACCTGGACGGCAAAAGCATCATGGTGGAGCCCGGATCGGCATGGATCAGTCACCTGGAAAGGAAGTTCTCGATCCACATCAACACGATCCCGGAGAACTATGGGATCGCCCAATTCGTTGCGGACAAAAATTTCATTCAGCAGGGTTTCCTCACGTGGGAACCCTACGTCTTTGACCAGCTGAAGGTTTCCACCCGGTCCATGCTCATTGCGGACTCGGGCTACGACCCGTACCGCGCCCTCTTTTGCAACCGGGACTATGCCATGTCGCACCCGGACGTGGTGAGGGCCTTCATCCGCGCCTCCCTACGGGGATGGAAGGACTACCTCGGCCCCGACCCGTCGCCGGCCAACGCGCTGATCACCGGCGATCACGCTGAGACCACGCCAGCCGTCCTCGCCTACAGCCTGTCCGAGCTGAAGAGGGCACACATCGTCGACGGGGATGCAGCAAAGGGCGAGCGCATCGGCCTTATCCGGCGCAAGAGGCTCGAGGAGCAGATTGGCGTCCTCCGAGAGCTGGGCCTCCTCACCGGGGACATGAAGGTCGGGCAGGTTGCGAGCTTCGAATTCCTGCCGCAGGACCTTCGGGAGCCCGCCGAGCGCTAGGGGCGCGGCGCCTGGGTCAGGTCGAGCGTCGGTATGGAAGCATCCCGGGCCGCCCTTAGCCGCGCGACCCTCGCGTCGACCTCGCGCCGGATTCTTGGCTCGTCTTGGCATACCAGCGCCGCTCCCTCCGCCACAAGCTCGCCCGCAACATACACCTGCTGCAGGTTCCGCAGGCTGCACGCCAAGACGTACGTGGCGACAGGGTCGTGGACGGGGCCCGTGTCCGGAGAGCGGGGGTCGACCACGAGGAAATCGGCGTACTTGCCCACCTCCAAGCTGCCGACCTTGGACGCGATGCCGAGGATTTCGGCACCCCCGAGCGTATGGAAATACAGGACGTCCCTCACCGTCAGGACGCTTGCGTCCTTGTAAAGGGACCGGATCGAGTAGAGGCCCATCCGGAGGTTCTGGAACGGGTCGGACAAGTCGCTGCAGGACTGGTCGTCCAGGCCGATGCCGATCTTGATGCCGGCCTTCCGGAGCGCCGGTATGTCGGCGGTGCCCGAGCCAATCCGGCCGTTTGCCGATGGCTGCCAGCACATGCAGGCACCGCTCTGGGCCGTCTCATGGATGATCTGGGGTGTCGTATGGATGAAGTGTCCGAAGACAAAGTCCGGCCCCAGTGCACCCGCATCCCGGTACCATGAGAACTTGGCCTGCTGCTCCGGGACACGCTCGGGACTCTCCAGGAAATGGGCCTGGTTCATGAGCCCGTATTTCTTCATGAACCGGGCCTCGCGAAACGCGGCCTCGATGCCGGAGGCCCGCTGGACCCAGCCGCTGATGGCCATCTTCAGGAAAAGCGGGTTCTCCGAATACCCGCTCGCAAAGTGCAGGATCCTCTCCACCCGCTCCTGGATCTCCTGCTCGGTCCCCAGGGGCACGATGCTGATGCTGTTGATGAAGCGCAGTCCGGCATCGATCTTTGCCCGGAGCTGGGCCTCCTCGTAGGGCTCCTGGTTCACCTGCGAAGTCCCGACGGCTTCACCGATCCCGATCGAGCGCTGGCCGCCACCCAAATCGCCCGAATACGTGAAGTCATAGCCTGTCGTGATCCCGTTCCTCAGGAAATCGACTGAACCATGGAGACAGAACCAGTAGATGTCCTCCGGTGTGGCGTGCTCGCTGAGCTGCCTGATGGCGTTAAGCCATCCGTAGAGGGTCTGGTCCGTGCCCAGCCCACGCAAGGGGCTTTGGAAGAGGTGGCTGTGGGCTGATATGAAACCCGGCGCCACGAGCTTTCCCTCAAGGTCCAATGAGTGCCCAGCGGACGCCGACCGGGGCGGGTCGCCCGGGCCCACGGCGGCAATTCTCCCATCCGACCCGACCACGATGTGCCCCAGAAACGGCTCAAAGCCCGGCTGCGCGGTCAGCACGCAGGCGTTCCGAACGATCAGTTTAAAGGCCTGTCCGGGGGAACTCATCTGGGAAATGTACGCACCGCCTGCCCTAGGTCTGGAGGGAGGTCGCCGTCATATCGAATAAAAATGCACGAGGCACGCCGGGGTCATGCCCGGCGTGGCCCCGCGCCGGATCCCGGCGCCCACGCGCAACACGGGGCTCAAAAGTGGAGCCTCACGGTGAGTGACGCCTCGATGGGCGGCCGTACATAGATCAGGTCGTTGCCGGCAAAGCTGACCGCGATCGGGTCCAGGAGGCGCTTGTTGGTGATGTTCTTCACGTTCACGCGGACGTCCCAGGTTCGCCTCCCGTAAAACACGTACCCGTCGTACTCGATCTCTCCCGGTATGTGGAGGGTGCCCTGGTCGTTCGCATACTGCCGCCCGATAAACTGGGGACCCACGCCGACCCCCCACCCTGCCGGGCTCCTGTACTCGGCAAATCCGTTTGCCTGCACCTGGGGGATGCCGGGCGCACGCATGCGGCCGCCTGGCGGCGAATATCCGACAAAATTCAAGCCTCCCAGCCCGGTGCCGGGCTGCCCGTCCACAGTCGTCGTCGGATAGTAATAGTCCAGGTAGTTGCCCGTCTGCTGGAAGAAATAGGTCCCGAAGGCCGTGGCGTTCTGATAGGTGAAGTTGCCGTTCAGCGTCCATCGCTTGTTGGGCTGGTAGACCAGGTCCAGCTCAAGACCCTCATCCTTGATCGGAAAGGCTGGTCCCGTGAACTGGGTACCGTACTTGAGCTGCTGGAAAAGGTCGGAGCTAAAATAGAGCGTGTTGCCGAGGAAGCTTTCCTTGAAGCCAACCTCGTAGAGTGTGCTCTTGGTCGTAAGCGAGGCCTGCAGCGTATACCCATCGACGCCACCGAAGTTGTTCGTTCCCAGAATGGCGTCGACGTGATCGTAGGTGAAATAAAACGAAGAGGTTTCGTTCAGCTTGTAATTGAGACTGCCGAAGAAGCTCTGGTCGGTCACCGTGTCGCTATTATTGTAGCCGGGCGTATACGGGCTCGACCCGCCCGCGGGGATGTAGATCGGCGTCGCCAGCGGCTGGTACTGGAAGTTGCTGTTGTAAAAGCCGACTTGGACGAATGACGGGTTCTCGGCATACGCCTCGATTCGGTCGACGCGGAAACCCGGCGTCAGCGACAGCTTCGACGTCAGCTTGATGTCGTCCTGAATAAAGGCGGCGGTATCGTAGACATTCGATACCTGGCTCCCATCCGAGCCCGGTGACCCGCTGAATCCTGGACCGCCCGGGACCTGGAGGCCGCCCCCGAACGTGTTGCCCTCGTACCGGTACCCCGGATAGAAGAATGTGTTTACCGTCGCATAAACGTCGTAGTAGCCGAAGGGCTGCGTCTGGTAGTCCTGGTAGGAGGTCAGGCCCGAGTAACGGAAATCCAGTCCCGCGATCAGGTTGTTATCAATTTTTCCGACCGAGAAATCGTCGTGCAGCTCGAGACGATCCTGCACCGACTGCTCCCTCGGAACAAACTCCGAGTAGCTTGAGGCCTCGAACTTGTCCGAATGCCCGAAGTAATTGAGGAAGCGGTTCACAATCGAGGCGTCGGGACTCAGATCGAAGGTCGTCTTAATCTGGGTTTGGGAGAGCATCGACCTCGCTACGTCGCCAGGACCGATAAGCGCGTAGTACGAGGGCAGCTTGATGGTGTACGCCGTAGCCGGGTTTACAGCCACATACGTGCCATCGGCATAGGTCCCAAAGGTGTTGGGTGGCGGGTTCGGCGCTGCGATGATATCGTAGCCAAAGTAGGCATTGGGCCCGGTCGTCACGGGGGAGGCCGGACCTCCTATGTAGGTCCCGTTCCAAATGAACTGCTGGGACACGCGGTTTGCGCCCACGACCTCGTTGGTGCGGTCCTCGAAGAACTGGGTCCATGCCTCGATCTTGAGCCTTGATGACACGAGATACGTGATGGCAAAATACACGTCCTGAGTCTGGTCGTGGTCGTTCAGGTAGTATCCGTCGCCATAACGGCTCAGGTAGCTCACCCGGTAGGCAAGCTTGTCGCTGATCGGCCCTCCGGTATCTATCGTCAGTGACGGATTTGAATAAGAGTGCCCGCTCGCCCAGTAGCCCAGCGTGGCACTGATCTCGGTGTGCTGCCTGTCAAAGAACGGCTGCTTCATGACGAAGTCCGTGTAGCCGCCCGCACCCTCGCCCTGCGGACCATAGACGGCCGACCCGGGTCCCTTCACGATATCGAAGGAATCCACGCCGTTTAGGCTGGGGGGGGTCGAGTTGAGCGAGTAAAGCGAGAGCTGGCCGCCGTAATAGACCTGCGAAAGGTCGCCGCGGATGTACGGGACGCCCGGGATGCCGAACTGCGCCTCAGCATAGACGCCTGGCGCGAACTGGCTGAAATCCATCGCGTTTTTGACCATGCGGTCCTGCATCCATGCAGCGTTGACGCTGGAGACCGAGCGCGGGGTATCCACAATGTTGCGGTCGTCGCCCATGACGTCGCCGACCGGGCGCACGGTAGGGAGAACCTGGTCCGAAATGGGAACGTCGCTCACCGTGTATTTCTCGAGCGTCGTGACCGGACCCAGGGAGGCCGAATCCGAGGCCGATGTCGTCGACGATGCACTGGTCGTCGACGACGTTGTGGTCGCGGCGGTCGCTGGCGGCGCCGGCTCGGGTGTCGGAGTTGGCGTTGGGGTTTGCGCGCGCAACCCGGCGTATAGGATTCCGAATGCGAGGAGAGGAACCATGCTTCTCCGATACAGCGGCTTCAGTTTCAGGCTCATAGGGCATTGGTCTTTTTATCTCAGCGGCCCCCACGGCTCCGCCGAGTTTGTTGGTGTTACGGTTTGCTAGAGGAAATTGATCTCAGCCCTTTTGCGCGGCGGCGCCGACCGGGAGAAAATCGAAACTGACGAATCGCTCGAGGGGGATGGCGGCGTCCAGGAGATTAAGCTGCACAAGGGTCTGGAGCATTGCGGTCATGCGCGCTGGCGTGATCAGGCCGATCCCCTCGCCCTTGGCTGGATCGCCTTCGACGAGGCGGTACTTCTTCATTGCGGCGATCGAGAAATCGATCACCCCGGGGGTCTCGGTTGGATTCTCCGCTTGGATCGTCCCGCGCGCCCCGCTCGAGTCGCCATAAAGAAAGTCCCTGTAGCCCCTGATGGTGGCCGCCACGAACGCCCTGACCGCCGCCGGGTGGCTCTGCGCAAACGCATGGCTCGTGTAGATCACCCGGTAGGGATCGTAGCCCCCGTCGGCGATCAGAAGCGACCGAGTCCGCACGCCCTGCCGAGCCGCAATGTAGGGCTCGTTGGTGATGAAGCACTGCTGGATGAAACTCCTGTCCCCCATGAACTGGGCCAGCCCATAATCCATGGGTATCTTGTTGAATGTCATCGCGTAGCGAACCTCGAGGAACTTGATCCATCCTTCGCCTATGTCGCACATGACCGATCGGCCGTCGAGGTCCTTGAAGGACCGCACCGGGCTTTCCTCGTGAAGCATGACCGCCTGTGGATCATGCTGCATCTGGGCGCAGACGATCAGCAGGGGAAGCCCCTGCCTGACGGCAAGGATGACATCGTCGCAGCGGCCCATCGCGAAGTCTGCCCGGCCCGTGGCGACCTTCACCAACCCGTGGGCCCCCGGCCCTTCAGGAAGGATGGTCACGTCAAGGCCCTGGTCTCGGTAATAGCCCTTGGCAACAGCCTGATAATGCCCCCCATGCTCGGCCGCTGGATACCAGTCGAGCTGGAACCCGACCCTAAGCGCCTCGGGCTCATTCGGGGCGGCTTGGTCGGAGGCGGTCTTTGTAGAGTCGGGACCGCGGCTGCATGCCGAAACGACCGCAGCGGCTAGGATCGCGAGACACAATCTGCGACGAATCCACGCCCCCGAACTCATTTCAGGGACGCGCGGTGCGGTTACGCCGCGGAATAAGCCGTGGATTCTTATCTCAATGGGAGGGATTGGAGCAATAACCACGCCACATAAATTTACGTAGTTCCTGAAATCCGTTCCATGGGGTCCGCACGCTTAGCGCCGCGCGGGATTGTTCCCCCCCATCGGCGCTCCGCGTGGCACGGCGGCCGACGTTGCCCATTTACGAGGGGCGCAGCGTTACGCCGCATTAGCGCGGCGTGTTCAAGTCATCGTGAGACAACCGGCCCCCAAGCCGACCCCTCCGCCCGCCGTCTATATCCCCGCACGGCTGCATCCAGTTCAAAGACTACTTCGGGTCGCCCGAATGGTAATCAAAACTAATGGCATCTATGGGGCACGGCCCGCCGGAGCCGGGGAAATTCAATGACCCGCAATAAAATGCTGTTCGCCAATGGCCGGCCGAAGGGACAGGGTATGGTCTCGTCCCGCCCCCAAACCCGTCAGCGCTCAACCCCTGAGTTCGCATGAACATGCCTGCCTTTGGAAATCACAGCGAAGCCCAAAT
>Ga0302319_10010536_pt1 | contig 17608 bp, 8 predicted proteins | sample Bog_T0_2_FD_203319 | JGI IMG/M metagenome (GOLD analysis project Ga0302319, IMG submission 203319) | Peat permafrost microbial communities from Stordalen Mire near Abisko, Sweden - Bog_T0_2 | ecosystem: Environmental > Terrestrial > Soil > Wetlands > Peat | place: Sweden: Abisko, Stordalen Mire...
GCGGCCCAGCACCGCCGCGCAGTCCTCGGGCCCGCTGCTCCGGCGTCTGCGCGAGCATCTCCACCACCTCCGCGTGCTGCGCTGAAAGGACTGACCGGACGCCGCCGCGCAAGGTACACTGACAGGGCCGCGTCTCCGCTCCCGGAGACTGCAAAAATTCAGGAGCTTCTAACCGTTGAGTACATTGCCAGCATCATCGCCTTCCGCCGCCGAGCCGTCGGCTGCGCAAGAGGAGCAGGCCGAAACCCCGCTGGAGGCCCTCGCCTCCATCTGCTCGGTCTTTGTCGTCGCACTCTTCGTGATGGGCTTCGTCTTCCAGAACTTTGAGATTCCCTCCGCGTCCATGGAGAAGACCCTGCTCATCGGCGACCACGTCGTGGTAGACCGCACCACGCTGGCTCCCACGACCCGTTGGGCTCCGTTCGTCCACTACCGTCCCGTACATCGCGGGGATGTCATCGTCTTCCTCAAGCCGCACACGGAAGTCCCGGACATGATCCTGGTCAAGCGGGCCATCGGCATTCCCGGCGACCACATTCATCTCCGGCAAGGGGTTGTCTACCTCAACGGAGTCGCGCAGAATGAGCCTTACGCGCAGCAGCCGAATCAGTTCTCCTACGTCAGCTACCGGGACGACTTTCCGTCGGACATCGCGGGGCTGAGCCGCCAGGCAAGCGAAGACCTCGCCGGACGCGGCGACTGTCAGGACAAGGCTTGCATCGAGCAGGAAGCCATTGACAACCGCACCATCACCTGGACGGACGAACTGCCCGGCTTCATCCAGGGAGACGATCTCGTCGTCCCTCCGGGCAGCGTATTCGCCATGGGGGACAACCGGACCGAGAGCCTCGACGGCCGCTTCTGGGGCTTCGTCCCGCAGGAGAACATTCTGGGACGTCCGCTGTTTGTGTACTGGTCCTTTGAGACGCCCGCCGACCAGGAGGACAAGACCTCCATGGCTGACCGCATCAGCTTCATGGGTCATGTGCTGCTGCATATCTTCGACGAGACGCGCTGGAAGCGTACCTTCCACGTGATCCGATAGATCCGGCGATGGTCAGTCACGAACCGATCTCCGAACCGGCTCCTCAACCTGCGGCACGGCCGCACCGTCGGCGGTTGATCTGGATACTGGCCGCTCTGCTGCTCTTGCTCCTGCTGGTGCTCACGCCGCCGCTGATCAACGTGAACCGCCTGCGCCGCCGCATTGTCGCCAGCATGAGCGCCAGCCTCGGCCGGCCCGTGCATCTGGACAGCGTTCACCTCAACCTGCTGCCGTTGCCCGGCTTCACGCTACAGAATCTTGTCGTCAGCGAAGACCCGGCCTTCGGCTATGAGCCCACCATTCGCGCCAATGTGGTCGAGGTCACACTGCGGCCAAGCTCGCTGTGGCGTCGCCAGGTGGAGTTCTCCACCATCCGCTTCGTCGATCCCAGCCTGAACCTGGTGCGCAACGCGCAGGGCCGGTGGAACCTGGAGTCGCTGCTGATGCACGCCGCCAGCGTGGACAGCGCGCCCACCGTGCAGCGCAAAGCCGGCCCCGCGCCGCGCTTTCCCTACATCGAGGTCCGCAACGGCCGCGTCAACCTCAAGCTCGGCCAGCAGAAGCAGCCCTTCTCGCTCATCGACGCCGACTTCGCCGTCTGGCTGCCCACCCCGCAGCAGTGGAACATTCGCCTGCAGGCGCGGCCGGTGCGCACCGACAGCAACGTTACCGATGCCGGCGCGGTCCGTCTGGAGGGTTCGCTCGACCGCGCCACGCAAATGGACGATGCCGGCATTCACATGCAGGCCAGTTGGCACGACGCTCAGCTTGGCGAAGCCAGCCGCCTGCTCACCGGCAACGACGCCGGCTGGCGCGGCAGCCTCAACATCGACGCCTCCGTGAACGGCACGGTCCGTCGCGCCGACTTCGCCACAGCCATCCACGCGAACGACCTGCGCCGAGCCGACTTCCTGCCCGTGCAGATGCTCGATCTCAGCCTCCGCTGCACCGCGCTCGCCGACGCCCTGCGCGCGGCCATGGCCCAACTCCACTGCGCGTTGCCCATCGACTCCGCCGAGCCTGTCACCTGGGATGCCGCGGCGCTCGATCTCGACGTCCCGCGCCAGGCGGCGTCCATACTGCGCTTCCAGAACCTGCCGCTGCCAACCGTGCTGGAGTGGGCGCGACTGTTATCACGCCGCATTCCCGCAGATCTCAACCCCGCGGGCAGCGTCAGCGGGGAACTCGACTGGAGCGGCGCACCCCAGAGTGACGTTCCTCCCACAGGCACTCCTCAGCTTGGCTGGAGCGGTGGACTTACGGCCACGCTGCCCGCCGCGGCTCGGGAGAAGGGCATCCCCGCCAAACCCGCGCCCGCGCCGCAGGTCTTCACTCTGGTCGTGCCGCATGCTCCCAACCCGCGGCTCTGGTTGCAGTTGGAACCCGCCGTGCTGCGCATCCCCGCAACCCAGCCTGCTGCTCCGCCGCAACTGTCACTCTCCGGCCTCGCCGCCGCAGAGGGCTACACGCTCAACCTCGCGGGCACAGCCACCGGGCAGCAGGTCGTGGATCTCAGTCAGCTCTTTCCGCCCCTCAGCGATGGAGTGGCTGCGGCCCTGCCAGGTGCCGGCGCATTGTCTCAAGCGCCTATCCCCATCGACCTCACCTGCTCCCGCCAGTGGCCGGCCGTGCAGACCTGTACCGCCGCGCTACCCGCCGTAGTGCCGCACAAGCGCACGTCTGCCCGCCACCGTCCCTAGCAGCCGCTATGGCGTAGGGGCAGCGATCAGCTGCGTATGCATGGAGCTCCGCACCTCTGGCGTGCCGCCATCGTTCACCACCACCTGCGAAGGCGGCGTCTCCACCAGCACTCGCTCGGTGGTACTGGAGAATCCGGGAATGCGCATCCGCCGCGTCGTGCTGAAGCTGCCCGAGCGGATCACCAGCGGCACGTCGGCCACTGCGCCGCCATCGTTGCGCACGGTCACGGAGACCAACCAGCCGCTGCTATGCGTCTCTCCCGCCGGCAGCAGGTGCGGTTCCACACTCATGATCGTCAGGTCAGGCAGCCCTCGGTCGCGTAGCACCCAGTCGGCGAAGAACCATCCCAGATCCTTTCCACTGGTTTTCTCCAGCAGCCGCTCGAACGCCACCGCCTGCTCGTGGGCGCTCTGTGTGGAGACAGGCTGCGAGCACCATGCCTTCAGCGCCGCCTGCAACGACTCGTCTCCGGCGATGTCGCTCAGCATCCACCACACTGCCGCGGCCTTCCGGCGGTAGTACAACTCGTCGGAGGCTGCGATCAGCGGCTGGCCCGCATCGGTGGCTGTACCCGGGCTCACAACAACCTCCGCCAGGTCCAACGGACGCACCAGGTCCTGGAGCTGTGCGATGGCCGCCTCGCGGCCCTGCTGCTGCTCCACCCACAGCAGAGCTTCGAACTGTGCCAGCCCTTCGTCCATCCACGGCTGGCCGGTCTGCACCCAGGCATGGGCCATACTGTGGGTCAGCGCGGTCAGCGAGCTTGAACCCGCCAGACTCGCAACCGGTGCCACTAGCAGGGGCCCATCCTCAAAGGGCTCACCGTCGTGGTCCAGCACGGTCAGCGCGCTCACGGGTCGCGCCCCGAACCAGACCTGTAGCAGCGGCGCAACCGTCTCTGTGGAGGCGGCCAAACGCGGCAGCACTCCCTCATCGTCGGTCTCCACGGCCAACAGCGGCGCTCCTCCTTCGCTGGCGGTTGCTTGGGCGCTCGCTGGCGGCGGCGCGCTGTCGCTGCGGCTGGAGCTCATATCCGAGCTTGGTGGTGCCGTGTTGTGCATCGCCGGCGCTGGGGCAATCCGCTGCTCAGCATGGTCCAGCACGAACAAACTCAGCAGCCGGAAGCCGAGTGGCGCGGCCGGAAACTCCGCCGTCGCAATGCCGTGGCCGGCCGCGACCGGCGAGTTCACATCGTCGCTGATGGCTGCCATGGGCCGTCGCCGTCCACAGAAGTACACAGCAGCGGGAGGCTCACCGCTGTATTCAATCGCCACGCGCAGCCGGACGCTCGCACTCTGCCCGTGCAGCCGGGTCGCGCCGATGAACTGGAAGAGCTTCGCGCCATCGCCCAGCAGCAGCTGTGGTGCAGCCGCTGGAACCCACAGCACCGACCCAAAGCCGCGCAGCGCTGTCAGCAGGCCGTTGGGCAGCGGCGCGATGCTGTCCCAGTCTGTGTCCAGCGCAGCCGCGGGTGTGGCTCCAATCCGCTCCAGCCGCGCTCCGCTGGCGGCAATGCTGCCCGAGTAGAACGTGTCCAGCGTCACACTCGCGCCGGCGGCCAGCGGAGAGGGAAGTGATACCACCGCCTCGTCCGCCTTGCCGGTGTGGTCGGCGTCGGTGTCAATCAGATGCTGCACCAGCGGCAGCTTCTCCGCCGCCCCGCCATCGCTGCGCAGCAGGCTCATGCTCTGCCAGGTGAGCGTGGAAGAGATCTGCAGCGCAAGGCGAGCCAGTGGCTGCGGGCCGTCGTTGCGCAGCGTGATGCGCGCGCGCATCTGTAGACCGGACGTCGCGGGCTGCAATTGCGCATCCAGATCAAATGCCGTAATGGTGATCGCCGCGCGTTCCGTGTCGGAGATCACCGGCTCGCTCTGCGGCGATATCGGGGCCGCTACGGGCGGTGCTGCCGCGCTGTCCGTATGGCGTTCAAACAAGACCGTGCCGTGGGCATCCGGCACGGTCTGCCCCGGTGCTGTATCCGGATTGCCACTGGGCGCGGGCTGCTGCGCCACTGCCGTGCTCGCGCACAGCGCCAGCAGGCTGAGGCTAGGGCGCATCCACCGACGAAAGACTGTTGTCACGATCCCAAACCTTTGCGCGGCCTCTCCGGTTTGGACTCCCGCGGAGCAGGAACGGCACTGCCGCGCCGCTGGCGCATCGCCTCATACATCACCACCGCGCCCGCGACCGACACATTCAGCGAGCTCACGCTGCCCGCCATGGGGATGCGCAGCAGATGATCACAGGTGCGCTTCACCAGGTCGTGGAGTCCGCTGCCCTCGCTGCCCAGCACCAGGCAGCAGTTCTGCCGGAAGTCGAAGTCGCTGTAGTCGGGCGTGCCGCGCTCATCCAGGCCCACAATCCACACGTGGCGCTGCTTCATCGTCTCCAATGCCCGCACCAGGTTGGTCACCCGCGCAATCTTCGCATGCTCTACTGCGCCCGCCGAACTCTTCGCCACCACCGCGCTCAGCGGAGCCGCCCGGCGTTCCGTCAGCACCACCCCGTCGATGCCCGCTCCGTCCCCCGAACGCAGCAGAGCGCCCAGGTTGTGCGGGTCTTCCACGCCATCCAGCGCCAGCAGAAAACGGTAGCCTGAGTCCCCCGGCGGTGCGTCCAGCAGGTCTTCCAGCGTCAGGAGCTCGTGCTTGCGCAGGAACGCAACCACCCCCTGGTGCGCATCGGTCTTCGCCAACCGCGTCAGTTGATCGCGCGGCTCGCTGTGAACGCTTACTCCGGCGGCCCGGCACAGCTCCAGCACCCGCTCCAGCCGCGGGTCCTTCCGGTCTTTGGCCACGCTCACATGGTCAATAGGACGCGCGCCCGCGCGCAGCGCTTCCTCTACCGGGTGCAGACCGTACAAAACATCCATGCTGAAAGTGTAGCTGTACAGGTGTGCTTCAGCCTGGGCCTACCAGCGATGCGCGCCCTTGCTGGAAACCGTCTCTGGCGGGGTGAGCCGGAAGGCCACTCCCACGCTGATGCCGTAGGGATTCAACGCGCCATAAGTGAACTTCGGCCAGTTCTGGTATTCGACGTCCACCGCGCGGACGGTCCAGCGTTCATTGATGACGTAGTCCAGACCGCCGCCGGGCGCATAGGCAAGGTAACTGCCCGTCGCATAGTTGAACGGGAAGTTGATCTTTCCCACGCCGACAAGGAACTTCGCATAGGGACGAATCCTTCCTTGGTGCCTGCTCAGCGTAACGCGCGGCCCGGCCATAAATGTGGTTTCAGTGACACTCTCTTCGGCTCCCAGGCGCGAAAAGCGCACCTCCGCCTCCGCCCCGTAACGCCAGGTTGGATCGACCTCCGCATAGGCTGCAAAGCCTCCGACGTACCGCTTGCCGTAGTCCATCTGGTAATACGAGCCCTCACCGCCCACGGAAAGCTGGCTGCCCAGACCACTCGCCGTGGGCAGCGCCTGCGCGTGCAGGCTGCGTCCACCGGCCAGCAGCAGGGCCAGCGTCAGGATGGAGATCGAAGATAAGCGAAGTCTCTTCATCGTTCTGGTCACTGGGTCACAATCAGGGTCACGTCTTGCGTCCGGGTGACCCCTGTCCCGACTCCGTAGGCCGTGACCTTGAAGTTATAGGTCCCAGCCGGCGTGCTGTTGATCTTGATGCCGCCGCATCCGCTCACGCCCAGTGTGCCGGCGACGGCGCAAAGCAGCAGCAGGAGCAACGGCAGCGAACGGCGTCGCGACCGGAAGAAGACCAGGCAGACCAGCAGACCCGCCGGCAGGAAGGCGAGCAGCACGCCGCTGCGTGTGGAGCTCTCGTTCTTCGCCGTAGCCCCCGCGCCCAGTGGGTCGCCCGTGTCCACGGTCAGCTTTCCGGTCAGGGTTCCATTGGCGGGCAACACTCCCTGATCGACGCTGAAGGTGCAGGTCGCATCGACCGGCAGACCAAGGCAACCGAGCTGCATCGTATCCGTAAAGTTGCTGACCGAGGTCAGGGTGAAGGTAGCCACGCCATGCTGCGAACTCTGCATGGTCATCGTGCCAGGAGTCACCACAATCGAATACTGTGAGACGCCGCCGCCGGTGATCGCCGTCACCACGGAGGTCGAACTCGCATACACGGTGTCAGCGTTATATGTCGCCGTGACGGGCTCACTCGTCCCTTGCAGTTCAATGTTGATGGTTGCCTGCCCGCTACCGTTCAACGGCTCGGTCCCGATGACCGTGGTTCCGGTCATAAAGGTCACTGTCCCGGTGGGCGAAACCGGGCCGGTCCAGCCGACGCTCGCGATCAGCGTTACCTGTAGCGGGTCGCTCGCGTTCGTCTGTGTGGAGGACACCGACGTTGTGGTGGGCCGCAAATTTATCACTTCGGACAGCGTCGGCGACTCGCTGGCGAAGTTGTTCGCGTCGCCTGGGTAGCTGGCCTTGAGTGGATGCGTGTCCGCCGGCAGCGATGCCAAGGTGAGGGTCGCGGTGCCGCTGGCATTCAGTGTTCCCGTGCCCAGCACCGTGGCACCGTCCGTAAACGTGATCGTTCCTGTCGCCGCTCCCACTCCGGCGTTGCTCACCGTCGCCGTCAGCACAATCGGCGCCAGCGTCAGTGCCGGGTTCGCGCTGCTGCTCAGCGCAATCGAGCTCGTCTCCTGCACGGAGATCGTCAGCGGCGTCGAACTCGATGCGCTCGCCTTCCCATCGCCCGCATAGTTCGCAACAATGGTGTGCACACCGGGCGACAGCGTGGAGGTCGTCAGAGTCGCCACACCGCTCGCATTCAGCGTGCCTGTCCCGATGGACGTTCCGCCATCGGTGAACGTCACCGTCCCTGTGGCGATGCCGCCGTTGCTGGTGATGGTCGCCGTGAATGTTTCCGGCGCGGCATAGGTAGCCGGGTTGCTGCTCGCGGTCAACGCGATCTGCGTGTTCGCGTTCTGGATGGTCTCAATCAGTGTCGCCGTCGCGGGTGCGTCGTTCTTGTCGCCGCTGTACGTCGCAGTGATGGTATGCGATCCCACACTCAGCGTCGAGGTCGCAAACGTCGCGGTCCCGGTTGCATCCACCGTGGAAGTTCCCAGCACGGTAGCCCCATCCTTGAAGACCACCGTGCCCGTCGGCACAATTCCGCCCACGGCTGCGATGGTGGATGTGAACACCACATTCACTCCCGATGCAGCCGGGTTCACGCTCGAGGACAGGTTCTCTGTCGAAACCTCGGTGATCTGCTCCACCAGGACCGCGGAAATCGATCCCGCATGGTTCGTATCGCCGGAGTACACCGCTGTCAGGTTGTTCGCTCCGAAGGCCAGCGTCTTCGTCGTGAAGCTGGCCGTCCCATTGCTCACCGCCACCGTGGCAATCACCACACCGGCGTCCTCAAAGGTCACGGTCCCGGTGATCGCGGGGCTGTCGCTGCTGACCGTCGCTGTCAGTGTGACGCTCTGGCCCAGCGGAGAAGGATTTGCGCTGCTGCTCAGCGCCGTTGCCGAGCCCGCTTGCTGCACCACCACGGTAATCGCCGGTGAGACCGCCGCCGCGTTGTTGGCATCGCCGCTATAAGCCGCGGTCAGCGTGTGCGTCCCAATGGAAAGGCTCGACGTACTGAACGCAAACGTTCCCGCCGCGGTTACCGGCTGCGATGCAATCACCACGCCGCCATCCCGCAGAGTCAGTGTGCCCGTCGGTGCCACGCCATTGGTGGTGAGTATGCTGCTCAAATTCACCGGCGTGCCCGCATCCACCGGCCCCGTCGGCCCCGTCAGCGTCAACCCGGTCGTCGCCAGGCTCACCACCTGCGTAAAGTTTGCCGAGGTGCTCGCGTTATAGTTGGTGTCGCCGCTGTAGACAGCCTTCAAGGTGTGCGTCCCCACACTGAGCGTGGTCGTGGTGAAGGTCGCCATGCCCTGGGCATTCAACAATCCTGTGCCCACTACCGTCGCTCCGTCATAGAACGTCACCGAGCCGGTCGGAATACCTGAGGCGCTGCTGACCGTAGCGTTCAGTGTCGCCGGCTGTCCTGCCAGCGTCGGGCTTGCGGCCGAACTACCTACCGTCGTCGTGCCGGTAATCTGAATGGTCTCCAGCAGCTGATTCGATGCGACACCTGCGTAGTTGGTGTTGCCGCTATACGTCGCCACAATGTGATGTACGCCCACGGGCAGCGTGTTGAGGCTCAGCGTTGCATTGCCGTTTGTGTCCACCACGAACACGCCCAGCGTATTCGTGCCATCCGTAAACGTCACCTGCCCGGTGATCGCGCCATCCGCCGTCGCTCCGGCCGCTAGGGCCGTGTTCGCGGTGAACACAACCGTCTGGCCCGCATTCGCCGGGTTCGCGCTGCTGGTCAACGTCACCACCGTGCCGATCTGCGTGATCGTCTCTGTAAACGCCGCGGACGCACTGCTGGCGTTAGCGGCATCGCCGCTGTAAGTGGCAACAATCGGATTCGCGCCCGGTGCCAGGGTGGAGATCGTCAGCGTGGCCACGCCGCTCGCATTCAGCGTCGCGGTGCCCAGCTGGGTCGTTCCCTCCGTGAATGTCACCGTGCCGGTTGCTGCCGTACTGCCGCTGCTCGCGACGGTCGCCGTGAAGGTCACCGCTGTTCCCACCGGCTCCGGATTGCCCCTGGAGGTCAGATTCGTGCCCGAGGTCGAAAGCTGGATGACCTCAGACACCGCGTTGGAGGTCGCCGCTGTGTCTTTCGCATCCCCGCCGTACTGTGCAGAGATGCTGTGCGTTCCCGCCGCCAGTTGCGTGGTCGTAAAGGTAGCCACGCCAGCAGCGTTCAAGGTGCCGGCACCCAGCGCCGTCGTGCCGTCGTAGAACGTCACTGTGCCCGTCGGCGTTCCGGCCGGGGAGCTTGCCGTCGCCGTCATCGTGACGGTTGCGCCCACGATCGCAGGATTGGGCGAAACCGTCAGCGCCAACGCGCTCGGCTCCTTCACGATCTGCGTCAACACGGAGGAGTTCACCGCTGCATCCTGCGCATCGCCCGAGTAGTCAGCCGTGATGTTGTGCTGGCCCACGGTCAGCGCAGCCGTGGTGCAGGCGGCGGCGTTGGCGCTGATAGGCACGCTGCACAGTTGGGTCGTGCCGTCGTAGAACGTCACTGTCCCCGTGAGCGTGTTGCTGGAGCTGGTCACGTTCGCGGTAAACGTCACACTCCCGCCCACCACGCTGGGGTTCACGCTGGAGGTCAGCGCGACAGAGGTGGGGTTCACGCTCAGCACCTGGCCGAAGATATTAATAATGTCCGGCGTGTTGGCCGCATTCGAGTTGACGGTCACCGAGCCGTTCACTGGATCGCCCGTCGTCGTCGGTGCGAACTCCACACCCAGGTTGCACGCGATGTCCGTAGGCAGGTCTCCTCCGGCATTGCAGGTGGTGGTGGCCGCATCCAGGGCGGCGTTGTTCAGGGTCACAAAGTTGGTGGCGGAGAGAATCAGGTCCGTGTTGCCGTCGTTTTCCAGGCCTTCCGCCTGCGGAGCCGAGACCTTGCCCACGCGGATCGTCGCATACTCTGGCAACGTGATCATCGTCCCGCTGATCTCGCGGATGCGGTTGTGGAACAGGTCCGCGATCAGCAGGTTCCCGGTCTGGTCAAAGTACACCGAGTACGGTCCATACAGACTGGCCAGGTTGGCCGGCCCGCCGTCGCCCAGGAACTGTTCACTGCTGTTGCCGCTCAGTGTTTCAATGTTCCCGGTGGTGGCATAGACCTTGCGCACGCGGTTGTTCGTCGAGTCCGCAATATAGAGGTTGCCTGCCGGATCAAACGCAAGGCCGGCGGGCCCGTAGAGCTGCGCTGCGGTCGCGCTGCCGCCATCTCCTGAGAATCCCTGAACGCCGGTGCCCACCACGGTGGTGATGCTGCCCGACGCTACCCGGCGCACACGGTTGTTGTTCAAATCGGCGATATACAGGGATCCGTCGCTGGCTAAAACAATGTCCCACGGTGAGTTCAACTGCGCCGCCGTGGCTGCCACTCCGTCCCCGTTGTAGCCGGCAGTGCCGGTACCGGCGATGGTGGTAATCGTCCCCGAACCCGCCGCGACCATGCGCACAACGTTGTTAGCGGTGTCCGCGATATAGAGGTTTCCGGCGGTGTCAAAGGCCACGCCCTGCGGCGAGGAAAGCGTCGCTGCGGTCGCCTTGCCGTTGTCTCCGGTGTAGCCCTGCACCCCCGGAACTCCAGCCACCGTGGTGATAATGCCGCTCACCGCATCGATCCGCCGGATAGCATCGTTGCCCGTGTCGGCAAAGTAGATATTGCCAGCGCCATCCAGCACCAGCCCGGCCGGCGTGTTGATGGAAGCCTGCGTCGCCGGTCCGCCGTCCCCGGAGTAGCCCGCCATGCCATTGCCGCCGACTGTCGAGATCAGCCCGCTCTTGGCGTCTACACGGCGAATCCGGTCATTGTCTGAGTCCGACAGAAACACATTGCCGGCTGCGTCTTCCGTAGCCGCCGTCGGCAGAAACACCGGGGCTGTATTCGCGGCCACCCCGTCGCCGCGATAGAGCCACGTCGCACTGCCCGCGATCGTGTTGATCTCACCCGGTACCAGCACCGACAGAGGACCCGTGGCTGTCCCGCTCAGGGTGGCCATGCCCAGTACCACGCCCCCGCTGCTCACCACCACTGCTCCAGTGCGCACGCCAGGATAGAGCGGCCCAAAGACCACATTCTCCGTGCATTGCTGGCCAGCAGTGTACGCCACACCCGCTGCGCAGGTGCCACCCGCAACTGCCTGGAAGTCCAGTCCTCCGATGCCCTCCGTCAGCACCGTCGGGGCCGTCGATGTCCCCGATGCGGTCATGGTGACGACCACCGGCAGCGGCACAGACTTCAGGCCCACCACCGTGCTTCCTGGAAACACTGTCTGCGACCGGGCGTGGCTCGGCATCATCACCAGCGCGACACCCATCAGCAACAGCGCGAGAGGCTGCCGGCTTGTACCACCAAGTTGTATTTTGGTTGTGAAGGCGTGGAAAAGGCGAAGAAACTGGATCTTGCGGGGCCCAAAAAACATATGCACGTTGACATCCTCTACGGAACGGTACGGCACCCGTCCACACCGTAGGATGCCACTTTCGGGGCATACAGACTTAAGTAACCTGCGAAAGATTTCCCGCCGCTCGTTGCAGAACCCGGAAACGGAGCCTGCAGGCCATGGGGAACCTGAGGGACAACCTTCCATTCAGGCCCTATCGGCAACCGGCGGCTGCTTTAGGGAACCTTTGCCCGGGTCAGTCTCGCCGCCACGGCCCAACCCCGCTCCCCACAATGCCCTCGCACCCGCCAGGGTCGTTGCAAAACCATGCGTTTAAAACGCAATTCTAAGGTGCCGATTTGCATCCAGAGAGCGACCTCAAAACATCGCGCACATTGCGTTAGAACATCGCGTCCATCGCGTTCGTCTTCCGCCCGCGCCCGTCATCCTCCGCGTTTGCCTTTTGCAATCAACCACATAGCCGTCGACCCCATCGACTTTGGCCCAAAAACGCTGTGTCAAGCCCCCACACCCGCAAAAATCCACCCAACTCACTGAAAACAAGACAAATAAAAAATCCCCAGAAGCGGTAATTAATACTCCCTCCACCTGCTAGCGTTAATATATAGCTTGGAGATCGAGACACACAACGCCCGGCGCAATCCTCCGGGCGATTCGCATTTAAGGAACCTAACCCGAGCAGAATCAATATTTTGCCGCTAAAATCTCTCGAATCAGGATTTAGCTCCCCGGTCACCCGCTATCTCGCTGATTCCAAAGATGCGGGCCAGAAAGAGGGGTAGGGTGGCCATAAAGCCAGCGCATCCTGAATCATCGCGGATTGCACGCAATCGAACCCGTATTACGGCGTCGTCGACACCTGCCGCACCGCCCCGCTGGAAGTCACTTTCGCTGCCGAGGGAAGTTGGCTCACGTCCCATCCGCCGCCCAGCGCCTGCACCAGTTGCACCGCTGCGGTCATCTCGCTCACCCGCAGCGTGACCTGGGTCTGCTGGTCGCTCAGCAGCGTGGTCTGCGCCGAGATGACGTTCAGATACGGGTCCAGCCCCGTCTCGTAGCGCGTCGTGGCGATGTCCAGATAGCGCTGTGCGGACTTCACCGCCTGCTCCTGCTGCGAGATCTGCGCCGAACTCACCCTTAGCGTCGCGATATAGTCCTCCACCTGCTGAAAGGCAGTCAGCACGGTCTGCCGGTAGGCCGCATTGTCGGTGTTGTACTGCGCCGTGTACTGAGCGACGGTCGCCCGGCGCAGGCCCGCGTCGAAGATGGTCTCGGACACCGAAGACCCCACTGACCAGAACAGCGCCGGCACCGAGAACAGCGTCGTGATCGTGGAAGACTCCATCCCGCCGCCTCCGGTCAGGGAGAGATTGGGATAGTACGCCGCCTTCTCCACCCCAATCAGCGCGTTGGCCTCGGACATGGTGCGCTCCGCCGCCGCGATGTCCGGCCTCCGCTGCAACAACTGCGACGGCACCCCTACAGGTATCGCAGGCACCGGCGTGGCCAACCCCTTCACCGGCAGCGAAAAGCTCGACGCGGGCTTGCCAATCAGCGTCGCGATGGCATGCTCGTAGATGGCGCGATTGGTCGCGATGCCCGTGCCCGCCTCTTCCGCGTTCCGCAGCGTGATCTCCGCCTGCGCTACAGACTCGTCGTTGTCGATACCGGTCTCGTACAACGCCTGGGTCAGCTTCAGCGCGTTGCGGTCAGCCTCTATGGTCTGCGTGTAGAGCGCCTGTAGCGCATCCTGCCCGCGCAGCTCGAAGTAGTACTCGGCCAGATCGGCCTGCTCGGTTAGTCGCTCGTTCTCTAGGTCGGCGGCGCTCACTTGCGCGGCATTCTGGTACTCGCGCACAGTGTTGCGGATCTTGCCCCACAGGTCCGGCTCCCATGACACATCAAACGGCAGCGACAGCACGGTGGAGGTGCTGCCACTGGATGTAGCGACTCCGGTGGTGCCCGTCGTTCCCGTCCCCGTTCCAGTGCCTGTTCCGGTTGTCCCCGTGGTGGTGCCTGTCGTGACCGCGTTGCGCAGCGTGCCCGGCGTGTGCTGCCTGGAGTATGACGGGTCGGTGGTCAGCGTGGGATAGTAGCTCGATTTCGCCTCGCGCACCAGCGCGCGGGCCGCCATGAAGTTCTGGAAGTACTGCGCGATATTCTGGTTGTTGATGTTCAACTGCTCTTCAAGCCCATTGAGCTCGGGCTCGTGAAACATCTCCCACCACTTGCCCTTCAGCGCCGCATCCTGCGGATTGGCAGGACGCCATGTTCCCTCCGGCGCAGCACTGTAAGCTGCCGGCGCGGACTCCTTGAACTCAGGCGGCGCGGGCGCGTTGGGGGCCACATACTTCGGCCCCACGCGACACCCAGCCAGCAGCACCATCGCGGTCAAAGCCAATCCCGCTGTCGTGCGAACGCCTTGTCTCCTGTGCCTCGTCGCCATCGCTCTCGCTCCCTTACGAATCACTAACAACTAACCACGAACAACTGACTCAGCTTGCCTCTGCCGGTGTTGCGGTAAACAGCCTTGCACTCTTATCGCCCTGCAGCTTCAGGCGCAGGTTGTCCATAAACAGATAGATCACCGGTGTGGTGAACAGCGTCAGGGCTTGGCTCACCAGCAGGCCCCCGATGATGGAGATGCCCAGCGGACGCCGCAGCTCCGAACCCATCCCTGTACCCACCGCCAGCGGCACCGCGCCAAAAAGCGCCGCCATCGTCGTCATCAGGATAGGCCGGAAGCGAAGCATGCAGGCCTCAAAGATGGAGTCGCGCGTGTTCATGCCCTCATTGCGTTCGGCGTTCAGCGCAAAGTCGATCATCATGATCGCGTTCTTCTTTACAATGCCGATGAGCAAAATGATGCCGATGATCGACATTACATCCAACTCCGTGCCTGTCAACACCAACGCCAGTGCAGCTCCCAGGCTGGCCGGCGGCAGCGTGGAAAGGATCGTGATCGGGTGTACCAGGCTCTCGTACAGTACGCCTAGCACGATAAAGACCGCGAGAATCGCCGTTCCCACCAGGTAGGGTTCGCTGCCCAGCGACTGCTGAAAGGCCTGTAGCGTGCCCGCGTACTCGCCATGGACGGACTGTGGCACGCCAAGATTCTGCTGAATCTGCTGGATGGCCTTGGTGGCCTGCCCCAGAGACACGCCTTTGGCCAGATTGAAGTTCACCGTGACGGAAGGAAACAGTCCGGTGTGGTTCACGGCCAGCGGTGCGGTCGACGGTGCATACTTCAGCACCGAGTCCAGCGGCACAGCGCCGCCCCCGCTCTGCGGAATCAGGTAGGTGTCCTTCAATCCCTCCGGCGAAGCCCAGTACTGCGGCGCGACCTCCATCACCACGTAGTACTGATTGAGCTCACTGTAGATCGTCGAGACCTCAGCCTGGCCGAAGGCATCGTAGAGCGTGCGGTCCATCAGTTGCGGCGTTACCCCCAGCCGCGCCGCGGTGGGGCGGTCATAGGTCAGCAGCGCCTGCAGGCCCTGGTTCTGCTGATCGCTGGTTACATCCTCAAAACCTGGCGACTTCTTGATCGCTGAAAGCAGCGCAGGGCCATACTGCAGCAATTGGTCAGTCGACTCAGCCTGCAACGTGTACTGGTACTGCGCATTGGCCTGCCGGCCCCCGATGCGGATGTCCTGCACCGCTTGCAGGTAAGTGGCTGCACCGGGGACGCGTGCCAACTGCGGCCGCAGCCGGTCAATGATCTCCCCCGCGCTCGCCTTGCGGTCGTTCGGCCCGTTGCCCAGCGGCTTCAGTGCGATGAATGTAAAGCCGCCGTTGGTCGTTCCCTGGCCGCCGGTAAAGGCCATCACATTCTGCACTCCCGGATCTCTCTTGATGATCCGCACCGACTGCTGCACAGCGTCGCGCATGGCATAGAACGAGGTGTCCTGCGGGCCTTGCATGCCACCCTGCATCACGCCCGTGTCCTGCTGCGGGAAGAAGCCCTTGGGAACCTTGATCAGCAGGAACACATTCAGCCCCAGCGTCAGCACAAACACGATCAGCACCAGCGCCGGATGGTCCAGCACCCAAGTCAGGCTGGACTTGTATCCGCGCAGCAGGTGGTTGAAGCCGTTCTCGCTCCAGCGGTACAGCCGCCCGTGCTTCACATCCTTTGGAGATCGCAACACTCGCGAGCACATCATCGGCGTGGTGGTGAGCGAGATCACCATCGAGACCAGGATGGCCGTGGAGAGCGTGATGGCGAACTCGCGGAACAGGCGCCCGATGATACCGCCCATCAGCAGCAGCGGAATGAAGACCGCGATCAGCGAGATGCTGATGGAAAAGACGGTGAAGCCGATCTCCCGTGCGCCCTTTAACGCCGCGTCATGCGGTGACAGGCCCTCTTCGATATGGCGCGAGATGTTCTCCATCACCACGATGGCATCGTCCACCACAAAGCCACTGGCAATCGCCAGCGCCATCAGCGACAGGTTATCCAGCGAGAAGCCGCACAGGTACATCACCGTGCATGTCCCGATCAGGGACACAGGTACGGCCACCGCCGGCACCAGTGTAGCCGGCAGGTTGCGCAGGAACAGGAAGACCACCAGGATCACCAGCATCACCGAGATGAGCAGTGTGGACTCAATGTTGTTGACGGATGCGCGGATGGTCAGCGTGCGGTCGAGAATTGTAAACAGGTGCTCACCCGCGGGGATGGTCGCCTGCAGCGAAGGCATGGCCGCCTTCACCGCGTCCACGGTCGTGATGATGTTCGCGCCAGGCTGGCGGAAGATGATCATGTTCACCGAGGGCTTGCCATTCAGGAAGCCCGCCTGCCGGATCGTCTGTTGGGAGTCCACGACGTCGGCGACATCCTCGAGTCGTACCGCGCCGCCATTGTGGTAGCCCACCACCAGCGGCTTGTAGGCGTCGGCCTTCGATATCTGGTCATTGGCGACGATGTCCGCCGTCGTGCCGCTCATTGTGACCTGTCCCTTGGCCAGATCCGAGTTCTGCCCGGCGATTACCTGTTGTACCGCGGGCAGGCTGATACCGTAGTGCGCCAGTTGGTTGGGGTTTAGTTCAATGCGCACGGCCGGCAGGGACGCACCTACCACGCGCACCTGGCCCACGCCGGAGATCTGAGAGAGGCGCTGCGCGATCACCGTAGAAGCCTCGTCGTACAGCGCCGGTATGCCATACACATCCGATTGCAGGCCGAGCACCATAATCGGCGAGTCCGCAGGGTTCACCTTGCTGTAGGAAGGATTTGCGGGAAGATTCGCCGGCAGATAGGACCGCGCTGCGTTGATGCCCGCCTCTACATCCCGCGCCGCCCCGTTGATGTCGCGGGTCAGGTCGAATTGCAGCGTCACGCTCGTTGTGCCCAGCGTGCTGGAGGAGGTCATCTCATTCACGCCGGCAATGTGCCCGAACTCCCGCTCAAGCGGCGTGGCGACCGACGATGCCATGATGTCCGGGCTCGCGCCAGGTAGCTGTGCAGCCACCGTGATCACCGGGAAGTCCACCTGTGGCAGTGGCGACACCGGTAGCACTGTGAACGCGATGATGCCCGCAATCGCAACAGCGATGGTTAGCAGAGTGGTCGCAACCGGCCGCTCGATGAAGATGCGCGACGGATTCATGCGCTCCCACCCTCCGGCTGCGCGATCGTCGTCTTACTCGGCCTCCGGGAGAACCGGGCTCCCAGGTTGTCAAAGAAGATATAGATCACCGGCGTGGTGTAGAGCGTGAGCACCTGGCTCACCAGCAGGCCACCCACCATGCCGACGCCAAGCGGCCGCCGCAGCTCAGAGCCGATGCCCGTGCCGAAGGCCAGCGGAATGCCGCTCAGCAGCGCGGCCATGGTGGTCATCAGAATCGGGCGGAAGCGCAGCAGCGACGCCTCATAGATGGCATCGG
>Ga0302319_10010537_pt1 | contig 17606 bp, 18 predicted proteins | sample Bog_T0_2_FD_203319 | JGI IMG/M metagenome (GOLD analysis project Ga0302319, IMG submission 203319) | Peat permafrost microbial communities from Stordalen Mire near Abisko, Sweden - Bog_T0_2 | ecosystem: Environmental > Terrestrial > Soil > Wetlands > Peat | place: Sweden: Abisko, Stordalen Mire...
CGATAACCGCGCCAAGGACAAACAGGCACTGCGGCTGATCGACCGCCTGAAAAACCTCGGATTCGAAGTGCAAATCAAGCCATTGGCAGCCTAAGCGCGGAGCAGTTTCTTTTTAGGGCATGGCTTTAGCCGTGCCGCAGAGAGCCGCCAAAATCGATGGGCTTTAGCCCCTGCGGGGTGTACGCGTGTACTTCACGCAAAAGTGTTCGATTGGTTCCATGTGGTGTGAAGCCGCATTTTTTCCGCTTGAGATATCTCAACCCCACTTGTCGCCGAAGCGATGCGGGTGAAACTCAACGATCTCATAGATGAACGGGCCTAAGTTTCCTTTGCATGCCGGACACAAGACGCCATTCGTACCGACAACTTCCTTCATTTCAATGCCGCATCCTGGACAAAACCATACACCACCCCAACGAAAACTTGCAGGTCCTAATTCACGGGGCGGGACAGCCCTGGCGACGAACGACGCGTAAAGACCTCTCGCCAGATGTTGCGACAAACCCATCTGGCCACGTACACATTGGATTTCTGTGCCGCTTTCGTCTAACTTGTCGCCGCATTTTGGACAATACATTGGGATTCCTTCCGCGACCGGGAGGGTTTCAGGTTTACTTGTGCCCCAAAGCCCGCACCCACAACACTCCAAAATAAGGCAGCGCCACCACCAGCACCAGCACCCCCAGCGGTAACCCCACATACAGGTACGTATCCGCGTAATTCACCGTATGGTGCCCAATCTGATTCCACGCCAGCAGCGCAAAAATCGCAACGCACGTCGACGCGAAGAACGTGAAAAACGCCGACGCCACCGACAGCAGAAGACTCTGGAAAAATCCAAACCCCTCCAGCGGAAATCCCAGTACAGTTTTTCCGCCCAACCCTTGCCGCATCGCCATTTCCTTCATCTTCAGGACCCCTGTCGTCTAGAATACAAGTTCAATGAGTGCAAGCGCACAAATCGATCTTTGGCATGCGGAAAAGGTGGCCACCCAGGTCCCCGTAGTCGAGGCCCCCAATGGCCTTCACTTCGCCGCGTGGGGTGAGAACCGCATCTCCGACACCGACCTAGAGCGCCTCGTGGGCGCCGTCCCCGCCACCCTCGCCGACGCCCTCAAGCGCCGCGCCTACTACTTCGTTCCTCTCGCCATCGCCGACACCGGCGAAGTCATGGTCGCCCCCTCCTACACCGTCGATGTGGGCGACCGTGCCGTCTGCCATCGCAACGCCGCCTTTGGCGACACAGAGGGCGTCTTCATCTCCACCCGCCTCGTCGAAGACCGCTTCGGCCTCGCCTTCGAGCTCTTCATCAACGTCGCCCACAACTTTGTCGAGGCCGCAGGCGTCCCGGAAAGCTTCTCCTCCCTCGTCTGGTCGCAGGCCGAAGCCCAGGTCCGCGGTGAAACCAGCCAGGACGCATGGGAGACCCGCCGCAAGGCCCAGGACAGCCGTAGCACCGAAGCCCGCTCAGATGCCCGTGCCGGCCAGAAAATCATCGACGAGCGCGCCCGCTCCAGCTACTTCGAGTCCGCATTCTCTGACTCCCTGGCCGTCTACATGCTCTCGCTCGCCGTCGACTTCGATTACCACGACCTGCGCGAACGCGAGTACCCACTCCTCGCCGCCCCCGCACTCGCCGAGCGCCTCCGCCACGTCGCAGCCCTCTTCCCCCACAACCCCGGCTACGACTTCCAAATCCTCTACCGCCGCAAGGGGTAGGACGAAAGCGGCATGACTCCCGAAACCCTCTCGAGACTCGCACCACCGCTCATCGTTCTGCAGTTCGCCGCATTCGGATGGCGCGTCAATCGGGAGATTAACCTTCCTGCCGCTGAAAGACAGACCTACGTCCCCATACCGGACTGCCTCAACATCCTAAGCCTCTTCGCGGCCGTCATTTGCCTCATCGTGATTCCCATTAAAACCGACGCGTATCTGTGGCTCTCCAGAGTCGTCTTAGGCATCGGTTATGTCTTGATAGCCTTCCACCCATTCACCACGGCGGCCCATTACCGCCTCTGGAGCAGAAGTGGTAGAAGCACATACGTCACGGCTCAAAAAGACTATCCCTATGCGACGGGCGAAGAACTTGTCCTGTCGTCTTTCTCCGTCGTCGTAGCCATCTTGGCCGCAATGTACATTTGGACGCATTGAACTGAACGCGTCTCGGCGATGAGGTGTAACTCCAGAACAATCTCCGGCCCCATCGGCGCTCTTCGGAACCAATCCCCTGGTACCCGCAGCCGGATCAATTCACCAGCATCCCAAAGCAGGTCATTGGGATGGCAGCAGCTTACGAACACAAGTCCCGAGCCGTGCCAAAAGTCATTCGGCGTGGAGCGTCGTGATCGGATCAAGGCGCATGGCGCGCAGCGCAGGGACGTAACTGGCGGCGATGGCGACGGCTGTGAGCACGGCAGTTACGCCGGCGAATGTGGTCAGATCGTAGGGCGAGACGCCGTAAAGCAGCCCAGCCATGAGACGAGAAACAATAAGCGCGGCAACCAGGCCCATGCCGGTGCCGGTGGCTGCCAAGCCGAGACCCTGACGCAAAACCGTCTTGAGGATATCGCGCCTTTGCGCGCCCAGCGCCAGGCGAATCGCGATCTCGCGCGATTGCTCATTCACCAGGAAGGAGATGGTTCCATAGATTCCCAGACCCGCGAGCAGTAGGGCTGTTGCCGCAAACAGCGCCACCATTTCCATGGAGAACCGCCGCACAGAAAGCGAAGAGGCGAGAACGTCGTCCAGGCTCTGCGCGCGGAAAACGGGAATCTCGGCATCGACGGCCTGGACTTGTGTGCGCACCTGCGCCAGGACGGCGGCGGGATCAACTTGTCCGCGCAAGTAGAGCGCAAGAAACTTGGCGGGGCGCTGGTAGATGTCGAAGTACATCTGCGGAACGCCGGCGTCCGCGAGCGATTCCGTGCGCGCGTCGGCAATCACGCCCACGATGGTGGTCCAGCCCGCCTTAGCGGACCTCGACCGCACGATGATGCGCTTGCCCACCGCATCCTCGCCCTTTCCATCCCGGCCGGGCCAGTACATGCGGGCCGCGGCTTCGTTGATGACCGCGATTGAGGGTGTGTCTTCAAGATCCTGATCGGCGAAAAGGCGGCCACGCAGAAGCGTCATTCCGAGCACGTGGAAATATTCCGGTGAGACGATCGACGTATCGATCAGCGGAGGCTGGCTTCTCTGCAAGTCCTGGCCCTCGCGGATCAATTGTCGCGGCCTCAGATCGCTCTGGCCATGGCCCAGGGGAAGACCCGCCGTATCACTGACGGCGGTTTCTTCCACCCCCGGCAGCGTCCGGATTCGACGGAGAGCCTCCCGCAGAAATATCGATTCCTGCGCAGCAGTGTGGTAAATGTCGGTGTTGGGATCGTTAGGATTCGGCAGCGTGGTCTCGATTGCCATGACTCGAGTGGGGTTGAAGCCGAGCTGCACCTTGAACAAGTCCCAGAAGCTGCGCAGCAGAAGGCCGGCGGCAACCATCAGCACCAGCGAAAGGGCTAATTCACCAATCACCAGCGCATGTCGCAAGCCCGAGCGACGCCTGGAACCGTTGGAGCCACGACCTTCCTGCCGGAGCGTCGTGATCAAATCAAGGCGGCTTGTAAGCCACGCAGGGGCAAGCCCGAAAATGGTTCCGGCGGCGACAGAGACGACGATGGCAAACGCCAGCGCGCCCCAGCTGACGGATATGTCATTGAAGCGCGGCAGGCTTTCCGGAACAAATTGCAGCAGGAATTTCCGGGCGCAGAACAGAACCGCGAAACCCGTGATGCCGCCAAGCACGAAGAGCAGCAAACTCTCGGTGAGAAGCTGACTGATGAGGCGCGTTCTTGCGGCTCCCAGAGCCTGGCGAACTGCGATCTCACGCCCTCGAGCACTGGCGCGGGCAAGCAGCAAATTCGCGACGTTGACGCAGCTGATCAGCAGCACCAGGCCCACCCCGCCAAAAAGCACGATGAGCGATTGGCGAACGTTGCCCACCAGAGTCTCGGCCAGTGGAGTCAGGTGGATGGTCCATTCGGCCTGTGGCGGATAGTCCGCCGGATATTGCTTCTTCAACGATGCAACCAGGGCATCGACGCGCGCTTGTGCCGCCTCAGGCGAGAGACCAGGCTGAAGGCGCGCGATGGTCTGGTATTGCAGACGCGTGCCGCGCATCGGCGACGGGGCGTGCGTGTCAGAAAATCCGTCCGCCGCCCACAATTCGGTACCGCGCTCCGCGCTGGTTTGGCCCTGGTCGCGATACCCGGCGGGCATCACGCCGACAATTTGAAACTGATCGTTGTCAAGACGCAGACTCTTGCCCACAATGTGCGGGTCGGCGCCAAATGCGCGCTTCCAAAGCCCATCGCTGATGATGACTTCGCCATTGGAGCCGGCCGTGGTGTCGTGCGGATCAAAGGTGCGGCCCAACGCTGCATCCACGCCAAGAACCGCGAAGTAGCTCGGTGAGACCGTCGCTCCGGCGATGTGCGTGGGCTGGGCGCTGCCGGTAACATTTTCTGAGCCGTGAAAGCAAAAAGATACATATTGGAAGATTCCCGAGCTCTGCAGGTCTCTCAACTCAGGGATTGACAAGCCCACGTCGTGCGCGCCAACGCCTGGAAGATTGGTTTCAATGCGAACTAGTTGGCTGGGGTTGCGGTAGGGCAAAGGACGCAGAAGGGCGGCGTCGATGACGCTGTAAATGGCGGTGGTGGCTCCGACGCCGAGGGCCATCGTAGCGATTACGATCAAAGAAAATCCGGGAGATCTCAGAAGCATGCGAACCGCGAACCGCAGATCCTGAAACAGATTCTCAACGAATGGAAGACTTTGCTCAGCGTGGTGATCTTCCCTTATCGCTTCGGCTGCGCCGAGCTTGAGCCGGGCCTGTCGCCGCGCCTCGGCAGGGGCCATGCCCGCGCTCAGATTCTCTTCGATCTGGAGCGCCAAATGTTCGGCGATCTCTTCCTGGAGGCGCTGGTCGGCTCTCCGCCTGGTTGCGAAATTCGCCAGGCGAATCAGGAAACGTCGTAGGAATTTCATCCGAGATCCTCCGCTTTAACATTGAAAAAGCGCGCGATGATTGCCGCGGTTTGCTCCCAATCGCGGGTCTCGGCTCCCAGTTGTTTGCGCCCGGTTTCAGTAAGGCGATAGAAGCGTGCCCGGCGGTTGTTTTCCGATGCGCCCCACTCAGAGTCAATCGAGCCTTCATGCTCCAGCTTCAGCAATAAGGGATAAATCGTACCCTGATTCACGGCCAGAAGGTCTCCGCTGATCTGCTCGACGCGCCGGGCTATGCCGTAACCGTGCTGCGGCCCAAGAAGGTCCAGTGTCTTGAGCACCATCAACGCAAGAGTCCCCTGCAATACGTCCGGCTTTTCCTTCATCGCCCGTCCTTCATCCTAAGCCCCACCTTTAGGTTCCCAACAGGAATAATGACATGCTTCCTTTTGGAAAACAACAGGAAATTTTGAGCCATCCTTCGACGTCAGGCCCGGAAGAGCCCAAAGGAGCTGTCAAGAAATTCTCGTGTGAGGCTGATGAAAAACCCACCGTTTTTGAAAGGGCACGGATTTATCCGTGCCACAAGTTCAGATAAATCAGGACGGCTTTAGCCGCCGAGGGATGGTTTTGAAGCTTTGTCAGCAGTCCCGTGTGGCCCTTTTATCGAGAGGAGTTTTCTTAAGTTGAGGGTGCCCCCGGTCCCGCGTCCTCCGCGGCGGAGGGACCGGGGAATGAAACTCCCAATCATCCCCCAGATCACTTCCAAAAATCCGGCCATAGTCCCCCGTTTAGTCAGGGCGTGATCCTCGGTTCACGGCAACAGCCCAATTCAAGAACCGAACCCTACGCGTCGCAACCAACCCCTGCGAGCCTCCCGCGAGCGACTTGCCCTCCGAAGGGGTTTGCAGATAATTAGCTCCCTCCGGCGCACACTGGTTGCAGGAGAAACTGCAATGACTACAACCGCCGCACAACTTGAAAAAGCCATGATATCCGCGCTCGAATTTGTCCCGGCCAACACCAGGCTCGGGCCCGTCCCAGACGGTAACTCCCCTGGCCCCGAAATCGCCCTCCGCCGCTGCTGCGCTGCCTGGAAACGCGCCTTCAAGGCTTACGCGGAAGAGAACAACGACAAAGAGTACCCGTCGAGTGACTTCTGGGGGGCCAAGTTAGCAGGCGAGGCCTATCGGAACGCCATGCCCCTGCTCGTCGGCTACCGGGGTGCCCGCGATTTCATCGCCTGCGCCGCCCACGGCATCCTCATCGGCGCCATTCCAAAGGAAGAGAGTGGGCAGGTTCTTTACGCCGCCCAGGTCGCCCTCAGCATCGCCCAATCCCAAAGCCGCCAGAGCGGAACGGCCAAAAATCCCGTTGGCCGCCCGCCGAAATCGGCCTCAAATGCACACGCCAAATTAATTACCCCACCCCTCCCTCCGGCAAAAATCCCCAATCGGGTCGGGAGAAAACGCAGAACACCCGTAGAATCAGCAGTCTAAGATTTCACTCAAGGTACTCATCGGTAAACTTTACCCTTCGATAAATGCCTGTATTGAGTAGAAAAATGCCAGTATTTGAACAAAATACCGGCATTTCTCGCCGGTTTTGGATTAGAAAAAGGACCTGTCATCATCAGCAGCCCGACTCGCCGCGTCGAGTTACGTCTGAAATGAACAGCGATTGGAGATCGGTCCTATGCTGACTCGCTGACTTGCTACCGCGGCGAAGCCGCTGCTGACTTGCTGAATTTGTTCAACCCAATTTCTTGTCCATTGGGAGCGAACCGGGGTCCCCGGCGACAGGTCTTCGTCGCAGGGGTGGGAATGGGGCCCCGTACGTACTTCAGTTCCGGGGTCCCCACAGACGGGTCTTCGTCTGTGGGGTGGAGGCTGGGGGGGGAGTCGAAAGCCTGCCCTGAGCGAAGTCGAATGGGGACCTGCTTCTGTTTTCCGGGAGTTCCTCACTCGCCGGAATAAGCGATCCGGCCTTCACTAATGGTCCAGCGAACCTTTCCCAGCATCGTCCAGCCGTCAAACGGCGTGTTCCGCGCCTTCGACTTCGTATCCCGCGCGCGAAAGATCCATTCCGCCTTCGGGTCGAAGATCACCACATCGCCGTAGCTCCCAACAGTCAGCGTTCCGCGGCCTTTTAAGTTCAACAGCGCCGCAGGCTGAGCGCTCAGCAGGCTCAGCACGCGTCCAAGCGGCATCTTCCATTCCTTGTGCAGCCAGCGCAGGCTCAGCCCCAGCGCAGTCTCGAGGCCAGTAATGCCGTTCGGAGCGAACTCGAACTCCACTTCCTTCTCGTGGATCGCATGCGGAGCATGATCGGTGGCGATCGCGTCAACCACGCCATCCAGAATGGACTCGATCATGGCGTTCCGATCCGCAGCCGATCGCAGCGGCGGGTTCATCTTGGCGTTGGTGTTATACATCCCAACATGCTCTTCGGTGAGCAGGAAGTGATGCGGAGCCACCTCGCAGGTCACGCGCAGTCCGCTTCGCCGAGCCTGGCGAACCGCAGCCAGCGCAGCAGCAGTCGAGGTATGCGCCACATGCAGGTGAACCCGCGCATCGCGCAACTCCGTAACCAGCCGTATATCGCGCTCCACCAGTCCCGACTCAGCATCCGTCGGCATCCCGCGCAGTCCCAGCCGGAACGCCATTGGACCGGCGTTCATACTGGCGCCCACAGTCAACCGTGTGTCCTCAGCATGCTGGATCACTGTCAGTCCCAGGCGCGCCGCGGCGGACAGCGTCTCCCGCATGATGTTGTCCTTTAGAATCGGGTGGCCGTCGTCGGTAACCGCCACTGCGCCAGCCGACTTAAGAGCGGCAAAGTCGTTCAGCGCCTCGCCCTTCGATCCGCGCGTAGCGGCGCCGATAGGAAACACGCGAATAGCCGCGCCGCGCTCCGGAGCCTGCATCCAGCGTGTGATCTCCGCCGAGTCGTTTACGGGGATGGTGTTCGGCATGGCAGCAACTGACGTGAATCCCCCCGCTGCGGCCGCCGCTGTCCCCGTGGCAATGGTCTCCTTGTAGCCCTGGCCCGGCTCCCGCAAGTGCACATGGATGTCGACCAGCCCAGGCGCGACCACCAGCCCGGCCGCATCCAGAACCCGCGCCCCGTTGGCCAGCTTCAGCTTCCCGGGCCCAGCAATCTCAGCCACCCGGCCATCCTTCAGCAGTAAGTCCTTGAGCCCATCCACCCCGGCCCCGGGGTCAATCAAATGTCCCCCGCGAATCGCAATCGCCGTCATGCGTGCCCCCCCGGAATCGCGGTCAGCGCTCGCTCCACAACAGCCATGCGAATGGCAACGCCGTTCTTCACCTGTTCCAGAATCACCGACTGCGGTCCGTCGGCCACGCCTGCGGTCAACTCCAGCCCGCGTATGATGGGGCCCGGATGCATCACAATGGCGGTAGGCGCATGCTCCGCCAACCGTTGCCCGGTGAGCTGATAGCCCTTCTTGTACTCTTCCAGGTTCAGTTGCAGCCCTGCCAGGCGTTCGGCCTGGATCCGAAGCATCATCACAGCCTGTGACTGCCGGAGGGCGGCATCGAAATCCCGTTCAATAGCGATCCCGGGACCGGCCAATGCCGCGACCTCCGGCAGCAGCTCCTTAGGTCCGCAGACCAGAACACGCGCACCCAGCCGGGGTAGCAGCCTCATATTGGAGCGTGCAACCCGGCTATGCAGGATGTCGCCGGCGATGGTCACAGTAACGCCGGCCAGCGTTTCGGCATCCACCCCCCCCACCGCCGGCCTCAGGTGCGCCAGAATCGTCCGCAGATCGAGCAGAGCCTGTGTAGGGTGTTCGTGCATGCCGTCGCCGGCGTTCAGCACCGGCAAGCGCGTCTCGGCTTCAAGCAGCCAGGGCGCGCCCGACGAGTTGTGGCGCAGAATGATGGCTTCCGCTCCCAGCGCCCGCAGAGTCAAGCCGGTATCTTTAAGCGTCTCCCCTTTCTCAATGCTTGAGGAAAGACTCGAGACCAGCGTCGTGTCCGCGCCAAGTCCCTTCGCGGCGAGTTCGAAGCTGGTTCGCGTACGCGTCGAGGACTCGTAGAAGAGGAGCGCAACTCGGCGCTTGGCAAGGGTGCGATCCCGGACCAGCGGGTCCTGATTTTCGAGAAACGTCGCCCGCGCGAGAATATGTCTGATGGCGGCCACGCTCAGGTCTTCCGCTGAGAGCAACGATCCAGGATGGTATGGGAACGGCGATGCGGGCACTGGCGGTGGATGAAGCTGGCGGCGTGCTGGTGCGGCAGGTGGGTTCATATCATTCAGCTTCCAGCTCTTAGCCTTCAGCCTCTGACATGAATCCAGGAGCGGGCGGGCGGGAAGCTGCCTTTCTTCTCTATTCCACGCGTTCTACTAGCAGCACTTGTTCGTCATTATCGACCTCGCGAAACTTCACTTCAATGATCTCCCGGCTACTGGTGGGAACGTACTTGCCGACGTAGGAGGCTTCAATAGGCAGTTCGCGATGCCCGCGGTCAATGAGCACCGCTAGCTGTACCCGGCGCGGGCGGCCGTGATCGAATAGAGCGTCGAGCGCGGCCCGGATGGTTCTGCCCGTGTAGAGCACGTCGTCACAAAGCACCACGTCACGGCCTTCGACATCGAAACCGAGCGCCCCCTTGGTGACAACCGGACGCGTACCTGCCGTGGAGAGATCGTCACGGTAGAACTGGATGTCGAGGACGCCTGAATTGACAGGGCGTTTCTCGATGCCGGAAATCAGCTTGCCCAGACGCTCCGCCAATGGGACGCCACGGCGCTTGATCCCCACCAAAGCAAGATTGTCGCTGCCGTTGCTCTTTTCAACAATCTCGTGGGCCAGGCGCACAAGGGTGCGCTCAATCTCCGATGCAGACATCAGCCTGCCCTTCACGCGCAGGCTGGGTTTGCTTGTGTCTTCGCTCATGGTTTATCTCTCGCCACTTATTTGTTGAGGCTTGTCTCTCGACGGATGATACGAGGCGCTACCGGTTCGGGGCAAGTTGTGGACAAGTGGAAAGGAATCGACCGTCCACCGTCATAGCTGGGAAAGACAGCGCATGACGCCAAGACACAGCCGCGAGAAGGCCAAATCCGAACCTATACCTCGGGCCGCCGAGAACGTGCCGACACGCGTGCACCTAATGCGCCACCAGCCATGGCGAAGAAAAGCAGAAAGACTGAATTGCTGGCGAAGCTAAGAGCTTCCCACCCGGCATGCCCCTCCGGAGAAAGCGCGAACCCGTAGAACGTGTCCATTTCAGTTTTCGCAGCTTGCGCTTCGGCAGCATCTGATGGTGTCATGCCGGAAGTGATTTGTTGCGACAGCTGCTGATTCAACGTCATCTGTGCTTTCCAGTCTGCGTCAATTTGGGTAGATTGATGCAGCACAAACCGTTCCGAGAAGAGCGCGCCACCGCTGGCCCCAAATGCCAGCCACCCCCCGATCAGACCGGTCACCAGCCCGATCCGTGCACCTGCCCCAATCGTTATCCATGTCGGCCCCTGGCTACGCACGTAAAGCACTACGGTCCAAGCTGCGGCAGCAGACATCCAGAACAGCCCGAAGAAGGCCAATGGCGACTTCGCGCTCGACAGCAGCCCGGCTGGAATGGCAAGCATCAATGCGACTCGTAGAGCCGGTCTCCAATCGATACTGGCCGCGTCCCGCACCGCCTCATTCCAACGTTCCGGCTGCGCCAAGCCTGAGGATGGATCAGCCGAGTAGACCAGTTGCGGGAGACCGCATGTGGCGCAATAGCAGTTTTCCGTCTCGACAGTCTGATGGCAGCGCGTGCAGGTGATTTCCATACATCTACGAGCCTATAGCATTTCAGAGGTATTGAGGTCCGGAATGCAGCCCATGCGTTGAACTGGCGCAATTCATTCTCTAGCCAGGGTGAGGGTCATCGCGGGGTTTGATCCTTACAAATCGTAGCCTCAGGACCTCAAGGATCGATGCATGACCTCTTTCATAGCAATCGCGACAGCGCACGGGGTATTGGAGAGAAAGTAAACGGAGCGCATCTTCACTTCGAAGACGGCTTGGGCGAAGATTGAGCTGTCCGCAATTACGGCAACGAATGGGCATATAAGGCTCCAGGTATGAAAGAGATTGCCGGGAAAACTGACGCGAGCGGAGCGAAGTCCAAGTAAGGCTGAACTAATGTTAGACAGTAAGATGTGCAAGGTTCGATTCAGGATGGATGATCACCTGATTCAACCTAATCGTCGCACAAAACGATCAACGAGAAGTTACAAAATGCCGAATGGCCTAGCGAGCCATGCGAAAATCCCGCATGCGGAGGCATTCTTTTTCTCAAGTTTAAGAGTCAATCTCGCCAAGCTTCGCGGCCACAATTGCTTCTGCTTCCTGCACAGCTTGTTCCAGCGTCATGTGGGTTGAATCCAGCAGAACGGCATCGGGCGCTGGTTTTAGAGGTGAATCGGCGCGGTTGCGATCGCGCTCATCGCGGGAACGCAGGTCCCGGATGACTTCTTCGGGTTGCTGGGAGGGTGCTGGCCCTAATTGATCGAAACGGCGCAGGCCGCGCACTTCAGGTGCCGCGTCCAGGAAGATCTTGACCTGGGCGTCTGGAAAGACCACGGTGCCGATATCCCGGCCCTCCATGACCACTCCGCCGGCAGCGCCAACCTGCTGCTGCAGGCATACCATCCAGGCGCGAATGGCCGGGAAGATACTAACCCTGGACGCTGCGTCGGTCACGGTTTGATTGCGGAGCAAGCCGGTTACGTCCTCACCGTCAAGCAGAACACGATTCTCCTGCTCGCCGGGCACCAACTGAAGTTTGGTCTGGGTGGCTAGCCCTTCCAATCCTGCGCTCTCGTCCAATGGGATACCCGCGCGTAGCGCCTTCAACGCGAACGCGCGGTACATTGCTCCCGTTTCCAGATTCAGCAGGCCAAAATGGCGAGCCAAGTGACGTGCGATAGTACTCTTCCCCGCCCCTGCAGGTCCGTCAATAGCGACGATAAGCTTGGTAGCAGGGTTAATGGAGCGCAAGGAGCTCTGATCCGCACTCATCCGCGCTTCTTCGTCTCCTGTTTGGGCCGCGCGGAAAAGCCAAATCGCGCGCTGTTCCCGGCTTTTGCGCCCGCGGTTAATGCCGGTTTTAGGCTACCCCGCGAGGGCCGCGCATCGGGCCGCACTTCTTTTCTGGAAGCGCTTCCATTTCGAGCGGTGCTGGAACCTCGTGTCAGGCTGCCGCTGCGCGCAGAGGAACTGGGTTTGCCGACAGTCTTGGTTCCGCTGGCAAGGCCGTTGCGCTGACCCCATGTGGAAGAAGGGGTCTTCGCATTTCGTGTGCCAGAGGTGCCATTTGAACCACTTGATCGCGCACCATTGCCGGAATTCGCGTGGCTGCCGTTGCGGCTGCCGTTTGCGCCGGCAGGAGCCTTTGCGCTCCACGTTGCACCGGCTGGCCGTGCCTTCGCTGGGCGAGCATCTGATGAAGTTGCCCTGCGGACCGGGCGTGAGCCCGAGCGAGCACTCGGACGACCGCCGGTTGACGGTTGAGCAGGCTTGCGGTCCCGTACATGGGCCGCTGGGCGGCTGAAGTGCGGACGTGACACAGCCGAAGCTCCATTGGAAGAAGATTTATGCGAGTCAATTGCGGTCGTCGGAGCGGTCGCAGGTTGACTGGGCGCTTCCAATTCCAGAGCATCCTGGTCCTGCTCAAGCGAACGCAGGAAGTACGAGGAGGACATGGAAGAGCTCGTAAATAGAGTGGGGGGTGCAGCGAACTCCGGCAGTGTGCCGGCAACGTAATAGTGCGGAGCGTGCCCAAGGGAGATGGTATGCACCTGGCGGGTAGCCACCAGACCGCGAAGCACTTCGCGAACCTTGCTCCGAGCCGTAAGAGGCGCCAGGAACAACTCGACATCTTCCATGCTGGCTGCAATTACTGCCTGAAGATAGATTGAAGCGAGTACAGAAATTGCCGTTACCTGCGAGGTAGATGCGCCTTCGGCAATCGCTTTTTGATAGCGACTCCGCAGAAGCTGCCAGTGCGCTGGCTGTCCCGGGGCTGAGAATGTGGGAATGATCCGTAGCTGCTGCCAGAGTTCAGTGATGGCGCGCAGCACTGCAGTCTCGGTCACTTCCCGGCCAAGCGTGTGCTTGAGGGTTGCGATTGTTGAATCGCCTTCTTCCAGCAGCTTGTAGGCCTGAATGGCGAGTTGTGAAACTTGCCTGGATCCAGTCAGTTGCGGGCTCCGCCGCCAGTCCCGGTCTCCTCTGAGCGCGTATACGTAGGGCAGCACCCAGCTGGCTACTACAAAGTCTGGTTGCTCGCCTGGCTGTCCAAGCAGATTGAGCCGCACCGCGACGCCGTCGTTTTCAAGCCTGACCAGCAGCTCTTCGGCCAAGGTTATGTGACTCTGATCCGGGGTCGCGTCTCGCTTTCCAGCGATCGCCTCGACAAATGAAGGAGCGATGGATGAGGAATACGGCCGCTTCGGCAAGAAGAGACACAATCCAGTTTCTTCAATCCAGGTACGGGCATCCTCTAGTGTGAGTGCCCCGTGTCCGTTCTGGCGCATCCTTTCGGAGCGCGATGCTTCCAATTGCTCTGCTGTCAAAGAAAAACCTCACTTCCAGGCTGACGAAAATTGCAAACCAAAGACTTCGCGTCCTTTTAAGGCCTGTCCAAATGTCTTCGCTCGTACTTGCAGCGTCGACTCAAGTGTTACGGCTGCGGGACGATCTCTCCACGGTGTTGCTCATGGCGCCGGACAACCCGGACTCCTGGGAGTCCTGAATTGCCACCTTCTCTATGTTACCTGTCTTCTAGATGCGATGGAAGGCCCGCTGAATATCCTTCCAAGAATACAGCAAAGCTATTGGACGTCCATGCGGGCAACTTGTTGGGTGGCTTGTTTTTGCCAGCTCCAACAGTAACCACTCCATTCGAACCGGGTCAAGTGCGGTATTGACCTTGATCGCGGAATGGCAGGCGATGGATGCTGCAATCCTCGAACGGAGAGTGCTAAGATCCTGATTCCGCGGGGATTGGCCGGAATCGGCACCGGATTGCTCTATCACTTCCGCCAGCATGCGCTCCAGCTCTGCTCCCTCAAGCCCCACAGGGGCAGCTTTGACCGCAAGTGTATGCGGGCCAAAGGGTTCCACTTCAAAACCGTTCCGTTCCAGCTCGTCCGCGATTTGCGCAAAGACCACCATCTGCCAGGGCCGTAGTTCCACCAGCAAAGGCATCAATAATCGCTGGCGTTGCACTTTTTCGACCTGCCGATCGCGAAGAATTTTTTCAAAAAGAACTCGTTCATGTGCCACATGCTGGTCGATTATCCACAGCCCATCTTCTCCTGACGCCAGAATGAACGACTCGCGCAACTGGGCTAAAGGCTTGAGGGACCCCAGGTGGTTCAGATTTGTGGCAGCCTGTTCGGCTTCAATCCGGGCAGTGGAGGAAGCCACATCGGCCGAATATCCATTCGAGCCGGGGTTTTGGGAACCGTCTTCGGCAGATCGGGAGATGCCGGGCGGGAAGAGGGCCGTGACGGCTTCATTCAACGCTTGCTCAGAATCTGGCGAACCGCAGGGATACTGGGTGCGGGCGTCGAAAGGCAATCTCCCAGGAACTGGAGTGGGTTGGCGCGGGGTCAACTGGAACGCTGCTGCATCCGCTGACGCGTCCTCGACGGATTCCCGATCGGAATCGACGGCAACGGAACCGCCGGGCGCGCCGGGCAGAGATGAAACTGCAGGAGGCATCAGCGACGGGCTGGCGGCAGCCGAGTTGTCGAGTGCGGCGAGGAATCCAGCGGCAGGGCGTGCCTGGATCAGTGCTGTCCGCAGGCTGTCGCGGACAAAATCGTGGATCAGACTTTGCTGGCGGAAACGGACCTCAGTCTTTGCCGGGTGAACATTCACGTCCACCTCTTCGGGAGGCATTTCCAGGAAGAGGAGCACCACCGGATAGCTAGTGGGGGGAATCACGTTGCGGTAGGCCTCGGTGATCGCATGCATCAGCAGCCTGTCGCGGATAATCCGTTTGTTGATAAAGATATAGATCGAATTGCGATTGAGCTTCTGCAACTCCGGTTTGGAGTAAAACCCGGATAGGCGCATGGAGCCTGGGTCGCGGGTTGGTTCTTCGGGGTCGCGTTTCCAGGGTGGCGGCTCGGGCAATCCGGCGCGTTGTAAGGGAGTTTCCGCGGCAACCGGCAGCAACTGAGAGAGCGTCTCCTTGCCGAAAATCTGGTAGATCCGCTCAGCGGTTCGCGCGACCGGCGGGGCGGAGATGATGTTGTGGGAGGCGGACGCCAGCTCAAAGTGCTTCTCTGGGTGAGCCAGTGCGTAGTGGGTCACCAATGCGGTGACGTGGGCCAACTCCGTTGACTCGGCACGGAGGAATTTACGACGGGCGGGGGTGTTGAAGAACAGGTCTGAGACCGCCAAGGTGGTTCCGCGGGGCAGAGCTGCGTCGTCAACGTGCAGAATTTTGCCGCCGGCAATCTCCATGCGAGTTCCCACAACCTGCTCATTTATGGACGGTTCTGCCGCTGGAGCGGGGCAGGTTTCCAAGGTGACCCGGGCCACGGAAGCGATGGAGGGCAGTGCCTCTCCGCGAAAGCCGAGGGTTGCAATGGAGAGCAGGTCATCGGCGGTGCGGAGCTTCGAAGTGGCATGGCGCTCAAAGGCGAGCAGGGCGTCGTCGCGGTTCATGCCGTGTCCGTCGTCTGAGATGCGAATGAGCTTTCGGCCTCCAGCCTCTACGAGGATGGAAATGCGATTGGCTCCGGCGTCGAGGGAGTTTTCAAGCAGTTCCTTCACGACGGAAGCCGGCCGGTCGACCACTTCGCCCGCTGCGATTTGATTGGCGACCTGGTCGGGAAGGATGCGGATGCGGCCCATAAGCCCTTAGCTTAACGCAGGCCGGACGGTAGATAGACGATGCTGGCTTGGTTTCATGAGTAAGTTGTTTATTATCAACAACTTACATGACTTTTAGACTCAAGCAGGCTCGTTTTTTCCTGTGTGCGCAAATTTGGAATTCAATCAAATCGTGTTCGATATTTTATTTTTTGCGAATTTGAACCATGGAGTGGATCGATCCGGACGACTCAATTCTAATCGTGCTCCTGGAACAGTTAATTTTATGCAATTGCTTAGATTCCCATGCCGAATTCGCTTGCAGCCTGTTTGCCGGACTTGGCGTAGAAGTCGTATGGGGTGCGCTTGCCGAACTTGTAGCGGCTGCGAGCTTCGTAGCCCAGGTAGATGCTGAGCGCGGCGACAGCCATACCAATGGAGAACCAGCCGATTACCCGCAGGGTCTTGGATTCATCTTCGGTTTCGATCAAGGGCGCGAGTTCTTCGGGCTCGGTGGACATGGACTGGTTCCTCCTGCTGGCATGATACCGCAGTTCTTGTTGGACTGGCTGGTCTGGGCGTTGGTGAGCGTACCACTTTAGTTCACTGAATGGATTCAATTTGGGCCATATAGGTTGCCTTTGCCGAATCGGGAAGGAAGCTGGCCTGTATGGAGTTAGCGGCAAGTTGGCATAGTTCTTCGCGGGTAAAGCCCTGCTCTTTGTGGGCCAGCAGATACTCATTGGCGACGTCGGATCCGAAGAAGGCGGGGTCGTCAGAGTTGAGCGTAACCAGCAGGCCCGCATCGAAATAGCGGCGCAGGGGGTGCGAGGCAAACGAGGCACAAACGCCGGTTCGTACATTGGAGGTGGGATTGAGTTCGAGGGCCGTACCGCGGGATTTGAGTTCTTCAACCAGCGCGGGGTCGAGAACGGCGGAGAGTGCGTGGCCGATGCGCTCGGAGCCGATGGCGAGGGCTTCGTGAATAGCTTCCGGGCCAGTGGTTTCGCCGGCGTGATTGGTGAGGCGAAGGCCGGCAGAGCGAGCTTCCGCATAGAACTCGGCGAAGGGCGCTGAGCCGCGCTGCCGTTCGTCGCCGCCAAGGCCAATGCCGATGATGGAGGGGAACTCAGCGCGCATTTCCGCAGCTTTCCGGAAGACTACGCCGGCTTCTTCAACGGTGAAGTGGCGGACGGCGTCGAAGATCCAATAGATTGATAGGTTTAGCTCGCGCTGGGCCCGTTCGCGGGCGCGTTCGAGACCGGCGAAGATGGGCTCGAAGGCTTTGGGATCGTGCTTGCGCCACATGTAGATGACGCCGACGGAAATGTAGACTTCGGCGTGGACGACGCCTTGGGCGGTGAGGCTCTGCATCATGCGCCAGGCGGCAAGTTCGTAGTCGTCGGGGCCGATGAGGCGCTTGGTGACAGCTTTGAAGGCTTCAATAAAGCCTGTGAAATCAGTGAATTGGTAGAGGGCTTCGGCTTCCGGCAGGGAGATGGGAGAGGTGTCGTGGCGGGCGCTGAGATCGGCCAGCGTCTGGGGAGTGATGGTTCCTTCGAGGTGTAGATGAAGCTCGGCTTTGGGGAGTTGGCGGATGAATTCTTCGATGCCCGACATGGTTTCAGTTTACAGAGAACAGTTCACAGTTCTTAGTTCGCAGTTGCGGAATTCGACTTTGAAAGGTTGCATCGGCGGGTTGTGCTACATAGGGTAAAAGGTGGCTTAGGTGGTTACAAAACATGCG
>Ga0302319_10010540_pt1 | contig 17605 bp, 14 predicted proteins | sample Bog_T0_2_FD_203319 | JGI IMG/M metagenome (GOLD analysis project Ga0302319, IMG submission 203319) | Peat permafrost microbial communities from Stordalen Mire near Abisko, Sweden - Bog_T0_2 | ecosystem: Environmental > Terrestrial > Soil > Wetlands > Peat | place: Sweden: Abisko, Stordalen Mire...
TGATCAGCAGGCGTAGGGCTTGAATGGAGTTTGGATCCAGATCCAGAGCCTGCTGCAGCAGGGCGTCACCCTCCGGATAGTGCTTCTGGGACAGCTTGAGCTTGCCCAGTTGCAGATAGGGTTGCGGGCTGCGCGGAGAAACGGCGATTGCTGTCTTCAGGTCGGCTTCAGATTTGTCAGGCTGGTTGTGGGTCATCTCCACGATCGCGCGCCACACATAGCCGCCGGCAAAGCGCGGCGTCGCAGCTATTGTCTTGTCAGCCACATCGGCCAGCAGGTTAATGTCTCCGCGCTGGGCTGCGATTCGCGCCAGCTCCTGCTGTGCATCCACACCTGCCGGATTCAGCTTCGTAGACTCGCGAAAGCTCGACTCAGCCAAAGCTACGTCCCCTTTGGCCGACGCAGCCTTACCCAGCCAATACTGAATGAAGGCGTCTTTCGGGTAATTCTTCGTAGCATTCTGCAGGGCGATTACGGCGTCAATGGTCTTGCCGCTATTCAGAAGAACGATTCCATTCAATCCTGCGGTTTCAGGATCCTTGGGGCTAATCTTCATTAACGAGGCGATCGAGGTTTGCGCCGTCTGAAAGTCCTTCGTCTGAAGCAACACGCGAATGTATGCCTTCTGCAATGACGTGTTCTTGTAGTACTTCGAGGAGATGCGCGCAAACTCCACCTTCGCCTTGTTCATCTGCCCGGTGGCGGCGTAGTAATCCGCCAGCAAGCGCACGCCCTGCGGATTGTTCGCAAGATCAAGCGACGCCTGGCGGAGAACTTCCTCGGCCTTGGCCGGTTCGTTTTGCGCAAGATAAATCTGAGTAAGACTTGTCCGAGCCGAAATGCTGTTCGAATCGGTCTTGATTGCGTCCATGCCTTCCTGCTCGGCCTCCGGCCAGCGCTTGCTCCGGGCATAGAAACCCGAAAGCAACAGCTTGGCGTTCACCGATTTCGGATCCAGAGCGACTGCCTTCTTCATCTCTGCTTCCTCTGCGGAACTCTTGGTCGGATCGCTCGACTCAAGCAGCGCCAGATCCTCATGGAACGCCGCCCGGTTGGGTTCGAGTTCCAGAGCACGGTTCATCTCCGTCAGCGCCTCATCGATCAGCCCTTTCTTGCGCGCAATGGCGCTCAGCAGCGCATGAACGTCTGGGTTGTTCGGCTGCACCGCCAGCACTGCCTTGGCCTGAGTTTGCGCGTCGTCGACTCTCCCCCCGGCAAGAGCCAGGCTTCCAAGGTCGATACGAGCCTTGTAGTTCGTCGGCTGAAGGTCCACGGTCCGAACGAATTCGCCGTACGCCGCGTTGAACTGGCCCAGATGCTCCAATGTCTGCCCCAACTCGTAGTGCGCATCGGCAAAGGTCTTGTCGATCTTCAGAGCGTTCGAATACTGGATGGCCGCTTCTCTGTATTTGCCCTCGGCGCTATATCGCTTTCCGCTCTCAAAATACTTCTGCTTCCGCACGTTGGGATCGCCGTGGCAACCCCCCAGCAAAGCCACGGCTACAATCAGCATGCTTGCCCAAATAAATCCACGCCGATTCGCCGGATTCCACCGGCCACCAAGCCTCGATCGAACCGCTTTCAAGAAGTGTTTCACTGTCTTCACATCCTCACTGGCTGCCTCTGATCTGCTTGCAGCCTGAATCCTTTTGCTTCAATCCCGGTTTTCATCCCCCGCAGTGCAACATCCAGCTAATCCGGGATGAAGCGCGGAAGACTCGGTGCAAACTGCGCGGTAAATGCCTCGGCCCGCGCCCTTGCAGCCGACATGTCCTCCTGCGGACCGATCGGCGTTATCACCCTAACCAGCGCGCCATCGGTGCGGTTCAGGCGCATTGCGTCGGTAGCCAGATAGAATTTGGCCAGATATTCGCTGGCCACGCTCCGACCGTGCGCCTGATACCAGTAAATAACAAATTCCCTGCTCTCTCCATTGGAAATGATGTATTCGCCCACCCGGTGTGATTTTCCATTATCATCCCTCAGATCGACGTAATGCGACGAGTCGAATTCCCATCCCGCGCCCGGCAGGCAGTTCTTGGGTGAATGAATGGTAACGCCGGTTCTCTGGGTTGGGAAATATCCGATAAACAGGCCGATCGGCAGTGCCCCGCCCGCCCGGCCATAAACGCGCGAAAGAAAATCTCCGGCTCCAAGAACATCGAGCGTCTCCTGGTCGATCGGCTGATCGTGGCTGTGCCATTCCCCTATCACGGCCGGAAACTGCGCGAGGGGCTCGCTCGCGGGAATCAGGTCGGAGTCCCCGCGGGCCTGCAGCAGAAACGCCACAGCAGCCAGCAGCAGTGCAACGACCCAGAAGCGAGCGCTCTTCATGCCGGCCTCCCTTTGGCCGGGAATAGCTGCATGATGCGGTGCACGATGAAAAGACAACCCAGCGAAATCAAGAACATTACCCACCCTGAAAACTCGTGAAAGAAGCCCATGGCCTTTTCCGGATCCCAATACTGAACGCACAGTCCGGTGCCCAGAATGCGCACCGCGTTGGCCGCAATGGCAATCGGCAGGCTGGCCAGGGCAAGCACGGCGCGGCGCCAGAAAGACTTCTCAAGAAAATAACCATAGAAGACAGCCAGCGTGAACAGGCTCATCAGGGAGCGAATGCCGCTGCAAGCCTCGGCTACCTCCAGTTTCATTGCGGGAAGTTCAATCACATTGCCCTCGCGCAGAACCGGAACGCCGAATAAAGGAAGAAGAGCGCTGGCCATCTTCGAGGCTAGAATCTGCAGTGGAAGGGTAATCTGGTTGAAAATTATAGCTGGAATCGGGATTGCGAGCACAAGAACCAGCACCGGGAAGCGAAGCTCTCTGAGCAGTTCCCAGCCTCCAAACGAAAGCACCAGCCCGGCGAGCACGATGATCAGAGAGACCCGTGCCAGGAAAAGTTCCGCTCCGAAAACTCCCAGCAGCAGCACAGCCAGCCCCAACGCGACCACCGCAATTCCATTCCAGGTGGGAGCAATTCTGGTCTCAACGAGGGTCTTCCTCTTTTCCCATACCAGGTAGACCGCGAAGATGGGCACCAGAAATCCGTGCGAGAAATCGGGTATTCGGTACCAGTCGGTGACCAGCTTTCCCAGCACGCGATAGTAAACCGCCGCCGTTAGTGCGCCAATAACCACCCAACCCCATGTAAAATAAGAACTTCCAATGAACACTGGGTTCCCTGGGATGGCTGGATTTTCTACGTCTTGGGTCATATTCTCCGTAAGGGAACCTGCCTGAATCTCGAATTCGTTGTTATTTCTGTTGCAATTGGAGTGCCGAAAGGGGCAGGGCTCATTTCAGGGAGATTCCATGTCAGTTTCCCCAGAATTGGGAAGTCGGCTTCCCTTGTGAGTGGAAAAGTTTTTCCACTGTGGAGGGAAATCAATGCCACAATTACTCTCGAATGAAGGGAAAAACTTTACCACCTATTGGGTGCAGGTCTACAACTGAAGTGTACTAAGAAGAGGATATACCGCGTGGAAGCCGCTTTCTCCGGCCTGTCCTCAGGTTTGGACCCCGCATTGCTAATGAATGGGTGGATCCAGAAAGTCGAATGGCAGACACAGCGACTACATACCAGAATGGGAAGCGGCAGGCAAAGACGCTTGCTCCCATCGAAGCGCAGATTCAGCGCGCGATTTCTCGCATCGCCGATAGCGATTGCCCTGTACTGATCGTGGGCGAGCATGGCGTTGGCAAGCGATCGATTGCCGCGCAAATCCATGCGCAGTCGCATCGGTCGCGCAGTTCCTTCCTGCAACTTCAAAGCGCCGACGCCACTGCGGACGGCATTTTGTCCGCATTCTGTTCCAAGGGAACGGTTTATCTTGCCGAAATAGGGGATCTCAGCCTTAGCTTGCAGGAACTTATCGCCCACACCTATTTCCGTTCCATGCAGGCGCAGAGCGCGCGCCTCGTTTGCGGAACCAGCCGTGAGCTTCTCGATGAAGTCAAGTCGTGGCGAATGAGAGAAGACTTCTTCCACCTGGTATCGGCCGTCACGCTCCGGATCTCCCCGTTGCGTTGCAGGAAATCCGAAATTCTCTCTATTGCCGACGATCTCCTTACCCAATATGCCAAGCAATTCGACCGGCCTAAGCCGGTTCTCCGCGAAGAGATTATAGGCTTCATGATGGAGCATAGCTGGCCTCACAATCTGCCCGAACTGGAGACCGCGATCAAGACCTTTGTCGCGATTGGAGATCAGTCGATATCGCTAGCCGCGCTCAAAGCGGTTTCGCCAACCATGAAAACCAACGGGCATCACAAGCCTCTGTCTCTCAAGGAGGCTACACGGGCCGCATCCATCCAGATCGAGCGGCAATTGATTTCCGAGGTCCTGGTCTCCACCGGCGGCAATCGCAAACGGGCGGCGGACGAACTGGGCATCAGCTACAAGGCCCTGCTCTACAAGCTCAAGCAGGTTGCAGCGGAGCACCACCCTGCATCCGAGAGGAACGGAGTCGCACTATGAAGTTGAGAGTTCTTTTCATTTTGGCATTTTTCGCGTCTGCCCTGGTTTTGAATGCTCAGGACAAAGACGCCGCCAGTAAGCCCACCGACGCCCCCGCGCAGCCCAGTGTGGCGCCGCCTGTGACCGCCGCAGCCCCGCCAGACACATATGTCATCGGCGCATCCGACGTTCTAAGCGTTTCGGTTTGGAAGGAGCCGGCCCTGTCGGGAAGTCTCCTGGTTCGGCCCGACGGCATGATCACCATGCCGCTGCTGGGCGATGTTCAGGCCTCCGGCTTAACGCCGTTGGGGTTAGGCGATCAAATCGCCACCAAGCTCAAGAAATATATCCAGGATCCAAAGGTCGACGTCGTAATCACGGCCATCAACAGCAAAAAGATATTTCTGGTGGGTGAATTTGCAAAAAAAGGATCCGTCGAAATGACGCCGGGGATGACATTGCTTCAGGCGATCGCCGGCGCCGGTGGGTTTTCTGACTTCGCCAATGTGAAGAAGGTCTATATTCTGCGCGACGAAGGCGGGAAGCGTGTCAAGATTCCAGTGCGATACAAGGAAGCGCTGAAGGGAAACAGCGAATTCGATCTGGTACTGAAACCCGGCGACACACTTGTTGCTCCTTAAGGCGTCCCAAAAAATGAAGACGACCCTCCATATCCTCGCGATCCTGTTCGCCGTCAGCGCTTCGGCATACGCTCAAGTTGTGCCCGAAGCAAGCGGCGGCAAGGGTCTGCCGCTGACCGGCAATCTGGATTATTCCGTGCGCTATTCCGAGACCGCAGACTTCGGCAACGCACAGGGCAACTTGGAGACCAGCAACGTATCAGCGTCGTTGGGTTATTCGAACGCCAAGGCGCGACTGCCGTTCAGCCTCACTTATGGCGGCGGGTATGGCTGGTCGACAGGAAGCGCAGATTATGGAAGCGGATTATTTCAGAGCCTGACGATATCGCAGGGCATTGTCGGGCGTCACTGGAGGTTCATGGCGAGTGACAGTGCAGGCTATTTCAATCAGGCGCCGACCACCGGCTTCACGGGAGAACCCGGCACAGGGGAGCCGATTGGCGTTTCCGGTTCGAATACCCCGGTCACTCAGTCGATCCTGACAGTCAATACTGCGACGATAAACAACGGTGTGAATGGAACCTTCTCGCACGATCTTGGCCGCGCCACGACCTTCAGTGCCGGTGGGGGTGATTATCAGCTAATCTATCCCGACGGCAATGGCCAGGATACGAACGGACTGTCGGCGACCGCCGCTGTTACCCGGCGGCTCAATGCGCGCAGTTCGGTTGGGGGTGCGTACATGTTTTCCGAATTCAGCTACCCCGCATCCAGTTTGACCGGCTCCCTGGGTTCCAATTTCACTTCGATCGCCAATGGTGCGACTATCACCTACCATCGCCAGTGGACCCGCGGCTTTTCGACGAGTGGATCGATCGGGCCGGAATGGATTGGAAGTTCTGACAGCACCGTGGTGCCTTCCTCCACCAATTTCACCGCAAACGCTTCGGCAACCTACCAATACAGGGTCGAGTCGGCCAGCGCGAGTTACAGCCATGGAATGAACGGCGGAGCGGGATATCTTCTCGGTGCGGAGTCCGATGTCGTCTCCTTGAATTTCTCGCGTGGAATTGGAAGGAAAACCAGCGTCGGCCTCACAAGCTCGTACATGCGCACCGGCGGTCTCAACAGTAGCGAGGCGATCGACTCGGTGTTTGGTGCGGTGCAGGCTTCCAGGCCGCTGAGCCGGTATATCAGCATGTTTGCAAGTTATACGGCAATCGATCAGTGGTCGAATACGCCACTTCCAAGCAACACCCTCAGCAGCTTGTATTCCGTGATTGCCTTTGGATTCGGATACTCGCCGCGAGGAATACATCTCAGGCATTGATTGAATAAGGAGTCGTATGTTAGGGCATCGTGAATTGACAATGGAAGACTACGCCGGGATTCTGAGGCGGCGATTCGGGTTGATCGTGATTTCCTCGATCGTCCTGCTCATAGCCGGGGATGGCATCAGCTACGTCCTGCCGCCTCAATACACGTCGCAGACGCTTATCCTCATCGAGCAGCAGACGGTCCCGGCAGACTATGTAAAGCCTGTGGTCGAGGAAGATCTAGGGTCGCGCCTGGCGTCGATGAAGGAGCAGATTCTGAGCCGTTCGCGCATCCAGCCGATCATCGAGCGCTTCAACCTCTATTCCGGCACCAAGACCACCATGGATGACCGCATCGCAATGACCCAGAAATCAATCGGCATCAAGCCGATCCAGTCGAATCAGTATCATAATATGCCGGGATTCTTTATCTCTTTCAAGGCGCAGGACGCGCGCACGGCACAGCAGGTATGCGGCGAGATCACCTCGCTCTTCACCAGTGAGAATCTGAGCGAGCGCCAGCAGTCCGCCGAAGGCACCACCGACTTCCTCAAGCAGCAACTCGCAGATGCCAAGAGAAGTCTCGACGACCAGGACGCCAAACTCGCGGCCTTTGAACAAAAGAACATCGGCAAGCTACCAGGGCAATCCATCTCTCTCGGCGGTTCAAGCATTGTGATGGGAAGCCCTACCGAAAGCACCCTGCAGGCGCTGACCACCCAGCTTGATGCCGTGACGCAGCAGTTGGGTCGCTCTCAGCAGGACGTAACTTTCCTCCAGGCCTTGCTCACACAGCAGACGCACGAATTGCAGCGCATCACCGATCCGGGTGCGGGTGTTTCAGTCGATGAGCGCCGGGCGGAACTGAAGAGATTGATGGCCCAGAAGCAGGAATTGGATGCGACTTACCAGCCGGACTATCCCGACGTGATCGCAATCAATCGCAAGATTGCGGATCTGCAGGGGGAGATTACGCACACCCCCACCGAGGCGGCTCCCAAAGCGCCTGCGGCCACTCATGTGGATGACACCCCGCAGATGTTGGCGCTCAAGGCTCAACTTCATTCGGCGCAGCTTGCCATGGAGAACGGAAAGGCGGAGCAGGCCCGCCTGCAGGCCGACGTTCGCGTCTACCAAGAGAGAATTGAGGCCAGCCCGCTGGTCGAGGAAGAGTACAAGCAGATTACTCGAGACCACGAGACGGCTTTGCAGTTCTATAACACGCTGCTGACCAAGATGAACGAGTCGTCGATGGCAACCGCCCTGGAACAGCGCAACCAGGGCGAACAGTTCCGCGTCATGGACGCGCCCAACCTCCCCGACTCGCCGTCCTTCCCGAACCGTATGGTGTTTGCCGGTGGCGGCCTTGCGGCCGGGTTCGTACTGGGCCTTCTGATCTCGGCTTTGCTTGAATACCGCGACACTTCAGTGCGCAACGAGAGGGATATTTGGGCCTTCACAAAACTGCCGACGTTGGCCATCATCTCGCACATTGGCGGCCTGCCCCAGACAGCGAAAGCGCATGGCCGCTGGAATCCATTTGCACGTACGCATAAACCCGTTGAGAACGCCGGCGATTAACCATGTATAAATCCTTTTTCGGCCTTCGAGCCATCCCTTTCGGCGCCAGCCCCGATCCGCGGTTTCTTTATATGATGCCGCAGATTCGGGAGGCGCTCGCCTGCCTGCAATACGGCATTGCGGCGCGCAAAGGGTTTGTCGTCTTGACCGGAGAAGTTGGAACCGGGAAGACAACCCTTCTCAGGGCGGTCCTGAGTTCGTTTGCCAAGGATCGGGTTTCGACTGCATTTGTCTTTAATCCGCGCCTCGATGTGCTCGACTTTCTTGAGTTCGTGCTCACCGACTTCGGCATTCCGCCCCTGGCGCGCACCAAGTCCGGAATGTTGCTGCAACTCAATCGCTGGCTTATCGAGCGCTATAGCGAGCGAGGATTGTGCGCCATCGTGGTCGATGAAGCGCAAAATCTTTCCCTCGAACTTCTGGAAGAAATTCGTTTGCTCACCAACCTCGAAACCTCGTCGGATAAACTGGTACAGATCGTTCTCTCAGGCCAGCCCGAACTCGAAGCCAAGCTTCGCGACCCCAGCGTTCGCCAGCTTCGTCAGCGCGTAGCGCTTTGGTGCAGAACCAATCCACTGACCGCCGAGGAAACGCAAGCTTACATCGCTGAAAGACTGCGCATCGCCGGCGTCGGCTATCCCCTGTTCGCGCCCGAATCTGTAGGGCTCATCTATCGCTACTCAAAGGGAGTTCCGAGGCTCATCAATCTGATTTGCGAACACGCGCTGATCAGCGCATATGCTGAGCAAAGCAAGTCCATCCCGTCGCGCATCGTCCGGCTGGTCATTTCAGATCTAGATCTGGAAGGCCTGCCCTTCCCCGTATCTCCCATGGCGCTTCCAGATTCGCCCGAAAACGATCTGACGGTAGCCATGGTCAACACCATCATGCCCCTCGCGGATAGCGGGGATTACCTGAAGGAACGAGACATATGAGCCGCATTTACGAAGCACTTCAACGAGCAGATCGCGAGCGAGCGGTTGCGCAAGGATCTGAAGCAAGTCATGTTGCCGAGCCGGCAATCGCTTTCGGCATCGAGGAGCCGCCACCGACGAAGATCGAAGTGTCCCTCGATAAGATTCCGTTGTACCCCTGGAAGCCTAACGCCCTCTCCTTTCCCACGCTCGAAGATCGCGGCGCGGGCGTCGAACAGTTTCGCGGCCTCCGTTCGCGCATTTACCAGGCGCGCTACGAAGCCTCGCTGAAAACTGTTCTTGTCTGCAGCGGCATGCCGGGAGAGGGCAAGAGCTTTGTCGCGGCGAATCTGGCCATGAGCCTGGCGCGAAACAGTGTTAATAATATTCTGCTCATCGACGGCGATCTGCGCCGCCCGACGCTGCATAACCTTCTCGGAGCACCCAACGTGCCCGGACTTTCGGAGTACTTGGCTGGAACCGCTCAACTGAACGATGTCCTTCAGCGCGACAGAAACTCAAGGGCCGGTGATACGGTCTCCGGAGGCGCGCTCTCCAATCTCACTTTTATTGCCGCCGGCAAGTGCGGTGACAACTCTTCGGAACTCGTCGCCAATCACCGCATCGAGGAACTGGTCTCGACTCTTTCGGTGCATTTCGACTGGATACTCATCGACTCACCTCCGGTGCTGGCGGTTACGGACGCGGTGGAACTTGCCCGCAGCGCCGATGCGGTTCTGCTGGTTGCCCGTGGAGCAAGGACGCCCTTCGACGTTGCTCAGCGCACCCAGGCGGCATTCAGCAGCTCGCGCGTCCTCGGCTTCGTGCTCAATGCAGTCAAGAACCCTCCGCGCAGAGGCTCTTACTACTACTACTACAGCAACCAGGATGCTGGCGGCGAAAGCAACAAGCGAAGGGAAAAGCGCTACTAGGAATGATCAGGCTCTTCAATGTCTATTACTCGACCCGGACCCTGGTGTTGCTGCTCTGCGAGACGCTTCTCGTTGGCGGCTCGTTCCTGCTTGCCACCTGGTACCTCATCGGGCCGGATACTTACATTGCTCTGATCTACGAGAACGGGCTCTGGAAAATTGCCGGCGTCACCGTTCTTACGCTGCTCCTTTCCTATTACTTCGATCTCTATGAACCGCAGCGCATCTCCGGTCGCTGGGAAATCTACTTTCGGCTGCTGGTCGTCCTCAGCGTCCTGTCTTTCCTTCTTGCCGCGCTTGTCTATTTTTTTCCCGACCTCGATATTGGCCCCAATGTTCTTGTTGTTGGAGTCACGGTCCTTGCCATCGCTCTCGTTATCTGGCGATGGGCCTATGAATGGGTTATTGGCCTGGCGGTGTTTCGCGAGCGGGTCTACGTGCTTGGAAGCGGCGAACGCGCTCGAAGCGTGGTGGATACCTTGCGCACCAGGCGCGACGCTGGCATGGATATTGTGAATGTCGAAAGCGACGGATCGGTGAAGGAACTCCGCGAGCGATTTGCCGCGGACCTCCGCGGTTTCCGCGATCCGAAGTCCCGCATCGATCGCATCATAGTAGCCATGGAGGAGCGGCGCGGGTCTATGCCGCTTCGTGAACTCCTCGACCTTCGCCTGAGAGGCGTTCTGATTGAAGATGCAATCTCCCTCATGGAGCGGCTCTATGGCAAGCTGCCGCTGGAGGGGCTGAATCCAAGCTCCCTTATTTTCAGCGATGGGTTCAACGTCAAGGCATCGCAGCAGCTTGTCCGGCGGCTTGTCTCCATCACTGTCTCGTTCGTCGCGCTGTTGATCTGCCTTCCATTCCTTCCGTTCATCATCCTCGCTGTGCGCGTCTCTTCACCGGGCCCCATCTTCTTCCGCCAGACGCGGGTTGGACTGCGCGGACGTCCATTTACTGTCTGCAAATTCCGCACCATGCGCCAGGACGCCGAGCCAGCAGGCGCGGTATGGGCCACCAAAGACGACCCTCGAGTCACCGCGCTGGGAAAGTTCATGCGCAAAACCCGCCTTGACGAGATTCCTCAACTCTGGAACGTCTTGCGCGGAGAGATGGCGTTTGTCGGCCCTCGCCCGGAGCGTCCGGAGTTCGTGCAGTGGCTCAGCAGCGAAATTCCCTTCTATGAACTGCGCCACATCATCCGCCCGGGGATTACCGGTTGGGCGCAGGTGCGATTCCGTTACGGCGCCAGTCTGGAAGAGACCAGGCAAAAGCTTGAATACGATCTTTACTACGTCAAGCACCTGTCGCTCGGTCTCGACCTGCTCATCATGTTTGAGACAATCAAGACCATCATTCTGCGAAGGGGAGCCCAGTGAAGATTGTCTTCTTCTTGTCGCTTGCCGGCATTCTTTACACTTATGTGGGTTATCCTCTGGAGATGTGGCTGCTTGCAAAACTGCGGCCCCGCCCCTGGCTGGTTGACAACATCTCTCCCAGCGTGACGATCGTACTCGCTGTGCATAACGGCATTGCATTACTCCCATACAAAATCCAGCATCTCCTTGGTCTCGACTATCCCAACATTCAGGAGATCGTGGTCGTTTCGGATGGCTCGACCGACGGCACAGCGGAATGGCTGGCTCGCCAGCAGCACCCACTCCTCAAGGTCATCGTCCTTCAAGAACACAGCGGCAAAGCGGTGGCTGTCAACGCGGGTGTGGCCCAGGCAACGGCGGAACTGATTCTGTTTGTTGACATCCGCCCTGAAATCGCACCGGGGGCGATTCAGCAATTGGTTGGCAACTTCGCCGATCCCCGCGTAGGCTGCGTGGCCGGCGAACTCACTCTGCGCCACGACGGCCACGACGCCGCCTCTGCGGCCGTCGGCGGGCTCTATTGGCGATACGAACAATGGATCAGGAAGTGTGAAGCGATCACCGACTCGCCCGTCGGAGTGTATGGAGGCTTTTATGCTATTCGCCGCCGGCTCGCTGTCCCACAGCCCGCGGGAATGATCCTGGACGACATGTTTCAGCCGCTCTCCATCATCAGGCAGGGCTACCGGTCCGTCCTCGATCCAAAAGCCTATGTCTACGACACATGGCCCAAGAAAGTCGAAGGCGAGTTTCATCGCAAAGTGCGCACTTTGGCGGGTAACTTTCAGCTCATCCAACTTGCCCCGTGGACGCTGACCCCCGAAAACCGGGTTCTCTTTCAATTTCTCTCGCACAAGGCCATGCGCCTCGTGGTTCCTTATCTGCTGGTTCTTATGCTTGTCTCTTCGGTGGCGCTCTCTCCCGTTTCTCCCGTCTATGCGGTAATCGCCGTTATGCAGGTTCTGGGGTGGACCGCCGCCATCGCCGGCTTAAGCGATAGGTTTCCTGTTATGCATCGTATCGCGGCTCCAGCCAGTGCGCTGCTGTTGCTCAATGCCGCCGCCGTCGTCGGGCTGTATAAGTTTCTTATGACGCGTGGCCCACTCTGGAAGATTTGGAATTCGACCAAGCTGGCGGCGGATGTTCTTGCCGCGGAATCGGAGGGTTCAATGCCGAATGCGCCCGCCCCAATTGCCCCTGGAGTGGACATCGGTAGGGAACTTTGCAATGATTCAAAACGTTGAGAGGTGCACAGAATCGTGAAGTCCTATTTGAGGGTGGTGTCAATTTCGTTTCTGGGAATCGTTGTCATGGTGACCGGCTTTGCGCTCGTAACCCACATCGTCAATGCGGCAAGGACTGAGCACGTCGCCGCGCCTGTTCCACTATTTCCCCCCGGCGCCATCTGGAACCAGGACATCAGCCACGCGCCCGTCGACCCGCAATCCTCCACCATGATCAACTGGCTTGATTCCGCGGGCGGTTGGGGATATGGAAGGATGCAAATTGACTTCAGCATGCGAGTGCTGCATGCAAATGCTTCGACGCCCAACGTCCGTTTTCGCAAGGGAGACGGGTTTATAGGTGCGGATTCGGACAATGTTACGGAGGTTCCGCTCCCTGTCGGGGGTGGCCTGGAAGGTCAATCGGGCTATCAGTGTACTGGAGGGGGGGACTGCCACCTCCTCGTAGTCGATCGTGCGCACGGCAAACTCTATGAGACCTGGGCATCCAATGTAACGGACAATGTCCTTAGCGCCGCGTTTATATCGGTTTGGGACCTGAACCGCGTTTATCCCCCGTCTGGCCGCGGAGAACAGTGTACCAGTGCCGACGCAGCCGGTCTGCCCATTGCACCATTGGTCTTCAACGCCGACGAAATCGCTTCAGGAAGCATCAACCATGCCATCCGGTTCATCCTTCCCGGTCAGAGAATCCGCGCGCACGTCTATGTGCATCCCGCCACGCATGCCAGCAATCCCTCCGGTCCCGCAAACGCGCCTCCCTTTGGCGCGCACTTTCGTTTGAAGGCCTCCTTCGACGTTTCGCAACTGTCGCCAGAGGCACAAGTCGTTGCACGAGCCATGCAAAAATACGGCATGTTCCTGTCGGACGTTGGAAATATTGCCCTCACAGCACAGAGCGACCAGGACACGACGGCAAAGTACGCCAACATCGATTTCGATTCCCATGCCCTCAAAGCTCTCAAGGTTACTGACTTTGAAATCGTCGACATGGGAACTCCGATTCATTCAAACGATGAGTGCAAGCTGAACCCGTAACGTACTGAACGGCTTCTATGACGCATTCTGGGCGTGCTGATTGCATTAGCGATGGTTGCGCAATTCCAGCGTCAACCATAGTCAGTACGGTCTGCCGGGTCCTTTCCAGAAGCAAGATTGTTAAAGGAAGAACGGAATGAATGCTCCAAAAGATAATCTGCCCTTGCTTTCGATTGTTGTACCTGCGTACAACGAAGAAGGCACACTCTCCGAGATCGTGGCGCGCCTGCTCGCGGTTCCGCAAGCCGGGGAAATCGTCCTCGTCGACGATTGCTCCACCGACGGGACGCACGCGATCGCCGACCGGTTGGCTGCGGAGAACCCCAGGATCAAAGTCGCCCACCATCCCGTGAACCGGGGCAAGACTGAAGCGCTCAAGACAGGCTTTGCGCTTACGACCGGCGAGATCGTCATTGTTCAGGATGCCGATCTGGAATACGACCCCGCGGAAATCGGCGACGTGATTGCGCCCATTGTCGAAGGCGACGCGGATGTGGTTTACGGTTCGCGCTTTCTGGTGCGCAAGGCGTCGCGCGTGTTGTACTTCTACCACTACATCGCCAACAAAGGACTGACGTTTCTTTCCAACCTGTGCACGAACGTCAACATGACCGATGTCGAAACCTGCTACAAGGCGTTTCGTGGAGAGATCATCCGCAACATGACGATCACCAGCAGCGGATTCGGCTTCGAGATTGAAGTTACAGCGAAAGTAGCCAAACTCGGCGTTTCCATCTACGAGGTGCCGATTTCCTATCACGGCCGGACGTACGAGCAGGGCAAGAAGATCGGGATGAAGGACGGCATCGCGGCGCTCTGGTATATCGTTCGGTTTAACTTCCTGTGCAGCCTGAAGGATTCCTTCCGCACTCTTCCGGAGGCTGGAAGTGCACAACGCGCCGCCAGGCGGAAGGGGCGGTAGGCCTTGCTCGGGACGAACCGGCCGCCGACAGGGCTGTGCAGGGGGACAATCTGCACCCGGAATTCCAAAAACATCGTTTAAGACATTGGCCCATTTGGAAGATCGGAGGCGCTGCATATGCCGCTATCGATGCCGTTGTCAACTGCGAAGAAGCTTCAGTCATGAAGAGAAGATATCTTAGCATTCCCCTGAGTTAGACTACGAACAAGGCCTCGTGAACAGGAACAACGGTGCCTATTGCGCACCATGCGAATCGTACAGTTTGTCAACAATCTCGATATGGGCGGACTGGAACGGCTTGCCGTCGATCTTGCGCGCTGTCAGCTTGCGGAGGGACATTGGGCGGCGATCTACTGCCTTACCCACTCCGGCCGGCTCGCGGCAGAGGCTGCCGGAATGGGTATCTCCGTGCATTCGTTTCAAAAGCCAGCCGGCCCCCACCTGAGCACCATTTTCGATATCGCCAAACAGTTACGGCGCGACCGGCCCGACGTTCTGCATGCTCATAATCATCTGGTCCACCACTACGGTGTCGCCGCCGCACTGCTGGCCCGCGTTCCCGTGGTTGTCAATACCCGTCATCGAGCCGAGCGCCGCCTGGTGAACGGCCCTCAAGCATCCCATATCACCACCGAATCCCCCGACAGGAAATCGGACTTGATCTTTCGTGCGACGTTGCCGTGGGTAGGCAGCGTCGTCCTAATTTCCGAAGCCACCCGCCAGTTCTTTATCCGTTACCGGGGAATCCCCGCCCGCAAGGCGCGTGTGATCCTGAACGGCGCAAATCTGGGCAAGTTTTTCAATGCGCCCGCACATCCGGGGTCCGCTCCTCCCCGGATACGATTTGGAATCGCGGCCCGTATGGTCCCGGAGAAAGATCATTTCACGCTGCTCCGCGCCTTTGCCATTGTCGCCGCCGAGTTGCCCACCGCTGAGCTCCATATCGCCGGGGATGGCCCCTTGCGCGATGGTCTCACCAGCTTCGCGCAGGAAGTGAACCTGGCTGATCGGGTAACCTTTCTCGGCGCGCTCGCCGATACACCCCAATTCATGAGCCAATTGGATATCTTTGCTCTAAGTTCCCTGAACGAAGGACTGCCCCTCGTGATCCTGGAAGCCATGGCCGCGGGTCTTCCCATTGTCGCTACGCGGGCAGGTGGAGTGGAGGAAGCGGCCATCGATGGCCACAACGCCTTTCTGTCGGAACCCGGCGATGCAAACGGCCTTGCCCAGTCGATGCTTCGTATGGCCCGCGCGCCGGATCTGGCGGCGATCGGCGCCCTGGGCCGGCAGATCGTTCAGGATAAGTTTCGCATTGAGCAAACCTGGGAAAACTACTATAAGCTGTTTCTATCGCTTGGCGCGAACGCCTAAGTCCCTGGAGGCCGCTATTCGTAATTGCCGATGCACCAAACCCTGTAGCCCGCGATGGAAAGTAAGTTGCGTGATTGACGGATGGCTCACCGGATGGATTGTGCGCAATGCTGCCCGGTTTTCTTCCGCAGTTGACTATATGCGTGACGAACATTAGGGATCATATGGAAGAGCCAACACATCTAACTGGCCCGGCGAATTCGGCTCTACTATTCTTGAAAAGGCCGGCTGTGCTCTTTTCCATGGCTTTCTTAGTCAGCTCTTGCATAAAGATATCTCGGCTCAATTCCCGTGAGTTGTGGCTCGACGAAACCTACTCTGCGTTTGTGGCGAATCTTCACTTTTCCGAGCTTCTTCGGCGAACCGCCGGAGATGTACACCCACCGCTTTTCTATATCCTCTTGTGGATATGGACTCGAATTATCGGCGATGCGCAAACGCAACTAAGACTCTTCAGCGTGGTATTGAGTATCTTCAGTACTTTCGGAATGTTTGTTCTTGGCCGGCAGCTATTGGGTCCGCGCTTCGGTGTCTTAGCAGCGGCCCTCTTCGCCTTCTCTCCAATGTTATTTGTGTACTCCCTTGAAGTGCGGATGTACATGCTCACGATTCTTGTATTCATCTGCCTTCTAATTGTGCACTGGCACGTCGCCATCGAGCAGCGAGAAGCGAAATGGCTTCTCGTCCTGTATGGCGTCCTGGCAGCTATGTTGTTTTACGTTCATTACATCGGCGTGTTTCTTCTGGCCGGGCTGTTCATGCATTGGGCGATTGCCACCCGCTTGTCGCGGGTCCGTGTTGCAAGGTTCTGTTTCGTTGGGATGCTTACCTTATTGCTCGTTTTGCCGGGGATTCCGCTATTACTTCGTCAGCGTGCCGGAAAAGCTCGACTAGACACTGCTCAGCGGCTCAGCAATCAAACCCAGGGTTCCATCTCTTTCAGCGCTGATGAACAAAAACCGAGCGATCTCCCGGGCAAGAAGAGCATCGTGAAAAGCGTCGCAGCTATGGCGGGCTTCTACCCAGCGTCATCGCTTCCCCTGCTGATTCTTTGGGCGGTTCCGCTTTCTGTCGCCCTTGCAGGAGTTGCGTATCTTGCACTCGTGAGGGGCGATCAGGTCTGTCGGCTGTTCGGATTGGTCGCGCTCTCGGTGGGGGTGGGTGTGGTTGCGTTGCGTGTGAATACTACGCGGCACATTTTGCCGCTGGTTCCCATACTCGCCGTGGCTCTTGCCCGGGTCGTCCAGTACTGGGCTGCGAGGGTCCGGCTTCGGTCCGCGGGCCTGATTATCGGAACGCTCATCCTCGGCCTTTATGTTGCTGGCTTCTTTCGACAGGCCTTCGTGCATCACGGGCGCCCATGGCAAAATCTTGTCGGTGTTGTGCAGCAGAACTATCGACCAGGGGACGAGGTGATTTTCGATGTTCTATATGCCCAGATACCGTTCGACTACTTCGCCCGGCAGGTGCATTTCCGGGCACAAGAGACTGGATTTCCGCTTTCTATCTACGACTGGTGGGACAAGCAAGAGTTTAAGGGCTGGGGCGGCCCCGTCATCATGCAGGCTGACCTCGATCGGTTGGCTTTAGATATCCAGGCGCAGCGCCCCAATACAATTTGGCTGGTGCTGGACGAGACTTACTATTACGATCCGCACAATGCATTACTGGCAAGACTTCGGCGGCTGGGCCAGGTAGACGAATCTCGGCTTCCCCCAGATCCCGACAACCCCGATGCCGAGGGAGACGAATCCCTGCATCTTTTCCGGCTTACGTTGAACTAGTTCAAGGCCGGACGGGATTTGTGAAATCGGGAGATCATCTGCGCTTCATCGTATGTCGAATGTTGCATTCGAAACCAGCGCCTT
>Ga0302319_10010541_pt1 | contig 17604 bp, 13 predicted proteins | sample Bog_T0_2_FD_203319 | JGI IMG/M metagenome (GOLD analysis project Ga0302319, IMG submission 203319) | Peat permafrost microbial communities from Stordalen Mire near Abisko, Sweden - Bog_T0_2 | ecosystem: Environmental > Terrestrial > Soil > Wetlands > Peat | place: Sweden: Abisko, Stordalen Mire...
CTGGCGCAAACGGATTCGCCATGACCCAACACGAGCAAGTACCGCATGTCCTGCAGCCGGCCGGCTGGCCGCGGCCCAAAGGTTATAGCAATGCCATGACGGCTAGCGGCCTCGGCATCTACCTTGCCGGCCAAATCGGCTGGGACGCTCACGGCAAATTCCCAAGCCTGCGCCTGGCGGACCAGGTGCGCCAGGCGCTCGCCAACATCGTGACGATTCTTGCCGAGGCCGGCGCTTCACCGGCGCACATCGTGCGCCTCACCTGGTTCGTGACCAGCCGCGATGAGTACCACGAACAGCTGGCCGATATCGGCGCCGCGTACCGCGCGGTATTGGGAAAACACTTTCCGCCGATGTCGGTGGTGCAGGTCGTCGCGCTCATGGAAAAAGACGCGCGCGTGGAGATCGAGGCGACGGCGATTTTGCCGGAGGCGTGATATGTTTTCCAATCGCGGCCACGAGGCGTAGGAGAAAACCATGTCATTACCCAGGGAACCTAGGATTCATCCGGTCGCAATCAGCGCGCTCCGGCCAACGCAGATCACCGTCGGCATGCGCGAGGTCAAGGCCAAGCGCAAAGGCTGGCGCGAGCAGCGCAAGAAGGCGGATTTTCTCGGCAAGCACTTGATTCCCGTCATCTGGGGTCCGAAGGAAGAGTACTACGTCATCGATCATCATCACTTGACGCTGGCGCTGCACCAGGAGGGAGTCAAATACATCGCGACCACGGTGGTGGCGGATTTGCGCCGACTGCCGCGCGAGGCATTCTGGGTGTTCTTGGATAACCGCGGCTGGCTGCACCCCTTTGATGACCGGGGCCGCAGGCGCGGTTACGATGATTTGCCGAAGCGAGTCACGGCGATGGTCGACGACCCGTTTCGCAGTTTGGCGGGGGAGTTGCGCCAGAGCGGCGGCTACGCCAAGGATACGACGCCGTTCAGTGAATTTCTGTGGGCAGATTTCTTGCGGCGCCGCTTGAAGCGCAAGCTCCTCGATGATGACTTCCCCGCGGCATTGGTGCGGGCATTGAAACTGGCAAAGAGCGCCGAGGCAGACTTCCTGCCCGGGTGGTGCGGTCCGATCTCCGGGCAATGAGCGCGCTGCGCGCCGTCAAATCGGCTGACGCCCTCGCCGGACTATCGCTCGCCGGTTTGCTGTTGCCGGAAGCGGTGGCCTATTCGGGTTTGGCCAATCTACCGCCTCAGGCCGGCGTCATCGGCATGTTCGCCGGACTCCTCTGTTACGCGCTGATCGGCCGCAGCCGCCAGGCCATCGTCACCGCCACCTCGTCGTCGGCCGCTGTATTCGCGGCCGCTACCCTCGCGCTCGCCGGCAATGCCGCCGGCCAGCGCATCGCATTCGCGTCGATTCTCGTTTGTGCGACCGGGATTGCTTTTGTGCTTGCCGGCTGCGCGCGCCTGGGTGCCATGTCGAATCTGATCGCGCGGCCGGTGCTGCGCGGCTTCTCCTTCGGCCTCGCACTGGTCATCGCCGTGAAGCAATGGCCGCACATCGTCGCCATCCACACCCGCAGCAGCGATTTTCTGCCGATGCTGTCCGAGATCCTCGGCAAGCTGCGCGAATGGCAGCCGACCAGCCTCGCCGTGGGCGTGGGCGCTCTCATCGGCTTATTCTTGCTCGAACGCGTGCGGCATATGCCGGGCGTCTTGTTGATCATTGTTGCCGGCATCGCGGCGGCGCCATGGCTGGCGCTGCGCGGTGTGGTCCTCACCGGCCCCATCCATCTGCTGCTGGAACGTCCGCAATTCAGCATGCCGGCGGGTGAGCACTGGCTGCCGCTGGTCGAGTTCGCGCTCGCGCTGATGTTCATTTTATACGCGGAATCCTATAGCTCGATCCGCACCTACGCGCTGAAGCACGACGATCTCGTGCAGCCGAATCGCGACTTGATCGCGCTCGGGGCCGCAAATATTTTGTCGGGAGCGTTTCACGGCACGCCGGTCGGCGCCGGCTACTCGGGCACCTCGGCCAACGATGCGGCCGGTGCTCAATCGCGCGCGGCGGGATTATTTGCCGCGGCGACCGTGTTGGCGCTGGTGCTGCTGTTCTTGCCCTGGATCGAGCGGATTCCGGATCCGATATTGGCCGCGATCGTCATCCACGCGGTCAGCAAGTCGCTGCGCTGGACGGCGTTTCGTCCTTATTTTCGCTGGCAGCGTGATCGGCTGGTGAGCTTGACGGCGGTGGCCGCGGTCATCCTGTTCGGCATGCTCGACGGGTTGCTCGCTGCCATCGCGTTCAGTCTTGCGATGCTGCTGCATACGTTGTCGAGTCCGCGTCTTTCGATCTTGGGCCGTGTCGGCGCGCACGATTATGTGAGCGTCGCACGCTTTCCGCAGGCACTGTGCACGCCGGGCGTTCTCATCCTGCGGCCCGAGGAACCTTTGTTTTTTGCCAACGCCGAGCCGCTGCTGGCGGTTGCGAGACGACGTGTGCTGCAACAAACCGACGTCAAGCTTGTCATCTTGAGTCTCGAGGAATCGCCGGACTTGGACGGCACGGCTCTGGAAAGCTTGGGTGAGTTCGCCGCATGGCTTAGCCTGCGCAAGATCGATCTGCGCGTAGCGCGGCTGAAAGACTCGAGCCGCGATGCATTGCAACGCGCCCAATTCAGCCAACTGCCGGCCGCTGGGCTCGATTACTCGAGCGTGGATGATGCCGTCACCGGCAACCCGGCGGGAGATGCGGTTCAGTAAACGGCAACGTCGACTATCCGCACTGGATTACATGATGCTTAACGTTGGGCTGTGGGCGTGGTCCGCGGCAAGTCAAGTTCGCGCAGATCGCGTCCTCGCGTCTCTTGGCCGGCCACCGCAATCAGCAGCAACGAAACCACTGCGGGCAGCGCGATCACTGCGGCAGCAACGCCAAGCGCAGGCACCAGAGACAAGGCGCTCATGCCCTGTGCGATCAGGCCGCCCACTTTGCTCCAGCCAGCCACCCAGCCCGTGGCACGGCCGCGTATTCTCACGGAGTAGTTCTCCGCCGCATACGGCAGGAGAATCGAAATCACCGCGGTCGATCCGACGATCAAGAGCGACAGCGGCACCAGCGGATTGCTCACCAAGGGAACAAGCCCGGTACCCCGCAACACGACCGCGAACAGACCCAGCGTTGTGATGCCGATCGCGACAAGCAAGGAATACTTGGTGCTCCAGGTGCTGTAGAGGTAGGCCGTCAAGAGTACCGTCGGGGCCGCGATCAGGGTTGATCGAGCGATAATGGTGCTCGCGAGACCCACGCTGCGTCCTTCGGCGACCAGGGAACTCGGCAGCCACAACAGAACGCCAAAATTGACGAATCCCCACGCGAGTGCGGCCAGGGTCAGCGCAATGGTCGTCGCCAGCAGGCTATGCGTCGCCGCGCTCGAGATGTTCGCGTGATGCTTAGGCGCCTCGAACTGCGTCTCGTCGGATGGCAGGTCGATGATTGCTCCGAAACGCACCAGGGTCGCGCGTGCTTCGCCAAAACGGCCCATGTGCTGAAGAAAGCGCGCGGACTCGGGAATCAAGGGACTGAGGGCGATGAGCAAGAGCCCGGTGGGCAGGTTCAGGAACCACATGATCCGCCAGCCGAAAAATGGCTGTAATAGCGCCGATAGTTCACTCGCGGCGAAGTATCCGCCAATGGTGCCGACGCCGCCAATGAGCACCAGGCTCCAGCCGCGGTGCTTGGTGGGCATGATCTCGGCCAACAGCGCGTACGCGATCGGCAACATGCCGCCGGCCGCCGCCCCCATCAGAAAACACATCGCGACGTTCCACCAGAAGGAGGGCATCGCGCCGCAGATCGAAGTACCGACGAACATGACCGACGAGAGCAGGATCGAGGCGCGTCGCCCGTAGAAATCAGCGAGCGATCCCCAAACAAAAGAACCCGTGGCGGTGCCGATCAGCGCCGACAAGGGTAACAGCGCCACCGTTGCCGCATCGATGCCGTATTCGACCCGCATGCCAGGTGTGACGAAACCTAAGCTCGCGGGTTTCATGATATCGATGACGAGCGCAACCGACAGGACTGCCATGAGTTTCCAATGAGCGCCGCGGAGGGGGGCGTCCTCGGACAGGGCGACGACTTGGACGGTGTCGTTGATAGGCGGGTTCGGGAGCAGACCGTAACCAGCCGCGAGGATACCGAGCACGATCAGCGCCATTCCCCACAACATCCCTGGGTCCATGGCCATACCGGCCAGGGCAAAACCCATCGTTCGTCCCATCCAGAACATAGGCAGATGCAGACCGACGCCGACGCTCACAATGGCCGAGCCGAGCCAGAAAGCCAGCACATTGCGCCGCTCTGAAAATGCAAACGTCCCGCCGCTCATGACGGGTGTCGGCTCGACATCGGCGAACTATTGACACGGATCAAGTTGCTTCTCCTGCATAGAACCCTATTCAACCGCGCCGGAACGCCTTGCGCAGTCCTGCGACACGACGTTGGTAATTGTGCTCCATTGGATACCGACGTCCATACTGCCGGATCCGCGAAATTAGGTTGTTCGCGTTAGTTACCACTACTGATAGCTTCGAAATGAGTTCTTCTGGGTTGAGCAACGAGTTCGCAGGACATTGAGTTCGGGCGCTGCTGCGACGCATCTGTGCACCCCAGTGAATGCGATCGGGCCGGCGTCTGGATAATGGCAGCCACAGTCGCTGGAAAGAAGACGCAGTCCTCTTCAGATCGGATTGACACGCGCTTCTGCGGGAGCACTGGGTTCAAGGCCCATCGCTTTTCGATATGCGTGCCACCCTGATAGGGGTTGACCCGCCTGAAAGACAAGGCGATCTTGGTGTCGTCCGACCGGATGCGCAACTAGATCAGGGTCAAGCGTGCGCGTGAGTCGCCGAGAAGTGTGCGGTACTTCACCCTCCCTTTATCCCCAGCGGAATCCCTTACACGCGGGCTGTTTTTGCAGAGAATTACCGAAAAACTGGACTCTGAACACAGAAAAGGGGTGGCTCCGCGGCGGAATATACGACTAACCTGAGTCGCGGGCGCGTCCCAAAAACTCAGGCCTCTGTGCGAGCCGTTAGGCAGAAGGCGATGGAGCATTGGTCTAAGCGACAGCGATCCACAATTCAGGCGTATACATGCCTAATGATTTGAGCACACGGGTCCCACGAATCGCGGAAATTATTTCAGCGTGCGCTCCTATTTCAACGAGCGGCTCAAATCGGCCGAGCTGTAGATCCCACGAAATTGGCACGTGATAGAAATCCAATGATTCGAGCGCCAACGTCTGCGGGCGAGACGGCGCGCCTTGTATCGCTGAGCGCGTCGGACCTGTTCGGTATCTCCAAAGATTACGTTTTCGATTGCATCACGAATATTGGTGCGCAACTTTTCAACGCACCGGTCTGCTCGCTGGTGCTGGCGGATGCCGACCAGCACTGGTTCAATTCGCGCGCCGCACCGGATATACGGGAGACTTTCCGCAACAAGTCATTTTGTAATGACGTTGTGGCGGACAGCGAACCGATGGTCATCGAAGACACACTATTGGACGTGCGATTTGCTGGCGACTTGTTACTCTCCATCGCGCCGCAGATTCGATTTTATGCTGGACGACCCATACGTGGCTCCAGCGGCGCAGTGCTAGGGACGCTGTGTCTACTGGACTTTAAGCCGAGGGATTTCCCACCGGAGCAGCAAGAGCTGCTTCAGGAACTCGTCTTTCTCACCGAGTTAAGCTTGTTTACCCGTGGAATAACCTCCGCGCAACAAGCGCTCGTCGCGAAACTCAGTGTCGCACGCCACGAATCTCTGATCGACCCGCTGTTGCGAATCTGGAACCGTGGAGGCATCACGACCATCCTCAATCAACAGCACGAGAGTTCCCGGGAACAGCGCGTGCCTTTTTCGATTCTTATGGCCGACATCGACCACTTTAAACAAATCAATGACCGCCATGGTCACATCACAGGCGACTCAGTGCTCAAAGCCGTTATCGGTGTACTGCAGTCGGTCATGCGGGTCGACGATGAGCTAGGGCGGTACGGCGGCGAAGAATTTATTGCAATTTTGCCGAACACCAACGCCGCGAGTGCCGAGGAGTTGGCTCGACGGCTCAATGAATCAGTTGCCGAATTGAGCGTGGATACGCCCACAGGGTCGGTGGGATGCACGGTCAGCATCGGTGTGGCGGAGTGGACGCCGACCCGCGCGGAGTCGGTTCAGGCGCTCGTGTACCGCGCCGATGATGCGCTGCTGTCGGCGAAACAGGACGGACGCAACCGCGTACATCTGAGCTCGCGAGCCGCCTGATCAGTAGACCAGCTGGATCGCCGGGCCTGGCTGATTATGGTAGCCGCGGTGCTGCCGAATGTAGGTGTGCCTTACGGCGAAAAACGATTTCGGCGCCTCCCTGGTCGACGACAATGCCGCTCAACCGCGGTTTTTCGATGCTTTTCAGTGCCGTTTGTAGCACGTGCGTTCGCGCTGACGCTGCTCGGGCGCGCGGGGATTTAACGTCATTATCGATGCGTTGAGGTAAGCATTCCGATCATGCTGCTTCTCATCGGCGCCGGCACGCACTGCCTTAAGCATCGAGTTCTATTTACCGACCGATGACCGCAATGGGTGCGCCACCGCAACTTCCGGCAAAGCAGCTGGGCGAGCATGTTGCGGTAATGCTTTTACCAAATCATTCGGCTGGAAACGCCCTTGAGGCCGTCACCGATTGGCTTGGCTGAATCCAAGTACGCTAGTTCCCCGGCGTCGCCGGTGCACCCTTCAAAGAGACCACGCCGCTCACAGACTTCGGATCGACGCTGATTTCCTTCAACTTGGCCGCCACATCCGCGGGCACGTCCTGCTGTTCGCGGCCGCCGAGATAGTGCGCGAGAAACTTTTCCGCGGCGGTGATCATCGCCAGGTTGTTGATCGGTCGCGCAAAGCCATGGCCCTCATCGGGAGCGACCAGGTATTCGACTGGCTTGCCGTTATCGCGCACGGCCGCCACGATTTGCTCGCTTTCGCGGATGTTGACGCGCGGATCGTTTTTGCCTTGCACCACGAGCAACGGCGTGACGATGGATTTGGCCTGCGTCAGCGGCGACTCGGCCACCAGCAACGCCTTTCCGGCAGGCGTGGTCGGATCGGCCATGCGCGTATACATCTGTTTGCGACCCGCTTCCCAGTACGGCGGAATTGCGTCGAGCAAGGTAATGAGATTGGAGGGTCCAACGATCGAGACCGCGGCCGCGTACACGTCGGGCGTGAAGGCGACGCCGGCGAGAGTGGCGTAGCCGCCGTAGGAGCCTCCCATGATGCCGACGCGCGCATGGTCGACGGTGCCGGACGCCACCAAGGACTTTACGCCCCAGGTCAAATCGTCTTGCATCTTGCGGCCCCATTCGCCATTGCCGGCGTTTAAGAATTTCTTGCCGTAGCCCGTGGAGCCGCGAAAATTCGGCTGCAACACGGCATAGCCGCGATTCGACAGGAATTGAGCATAGCCGTTGTAGCCGAAGGAATCGCGCGCCCAGGGTCCGCCATGCGGCTGCACCACCAGCGGCAAACTCCTCGCCGGCACGCCTTTCGGCAACGTCAGGAATCCAGGGATGTCGAGCCCATCGGAGGACTGATAGTGATAGGGCTTGCGCTGCGCGAGAGACTCGCGCGGCAACTCCTCGCGAATCCGATATTGCAGGGTGAGCGTTTGCGCCTTGCGGTTCCAGACGTAGGCGATGCCGGGTTCGGTGTCGCTGTAGGCGTTGATGATCCAGAGATTCTCATCGTTGGAGGCGGCGCCGAAACTGATCTCGAGACCCGTCAGCTGCGACTGCAGCCGGCGGTAGTCTTTCTCAAACGCCTTATCCTTGAAGTAGCGCCGCACCGTGTCGTCGTCGTACTCGGTAAACAAAATCCGATGGTCGACTTCGGACAGCTTGCCGCTGCTGAGGTCGACGCGATTTTCCGGATCGCGCTCAAATTTGGCGGCAGCACCGGTCGCGGGATTCATGAGATCGAGTTCGACCAGATCGAGCGAGCCCTTGTTGGTGACCAAGTACACCTGCTGATTCTTGTTATCGAAGCCCGTGACACCGCAGGATTCGAGCACCGTGCAGGTGTAAATCTGCTTAAAGCCATCGCTGTCGACGCGCAGTATTTCGGTATCACCCGCGGAGTTGGTGCGCTCCGCCAATCGCAGGTTGCCTGCCTGGTCGAAGTCCCAGCCCGCAATGTTTTCAGTGTTCTTGCGCAGCAACGTCTTCTCGCCGCTCGAGATGTGCAGCTCATAGAGATCATGCCAGCGGGCATCACGATCGTTCAAACCGATATACAAAATGTCCGGCTTGGCGCGCGGCACGGCGAAGATCTGAGTGCGCACGCCCTTCAAGTTCGTGAGTGCACGCGTCGGCGGCACGCCGGTCTTGGGATCCGCACTGAGATTCGGGTCGATCGCAAAGATGTTGAAATTCTCATCGCCGGCCGAATCCTGTGCGTACACGATATATTTGGAATCGTGACTCCAGAAATAATTGCGAACCGGCCGCGTCGCTTCCGCGCTCACCGGGCGCGCGCTGCTGAAGGGTTCGCCAGCCGCCTTCACCCAGATATTGCGCGTGCCCTGGTAGGGCTTGAGGAAAGAGATAATGCGGCCGTCGGGCGAGATTTGCGCACCGGAGATCGCGATCTCGCCGAAAAAAAGATTGCGATCGATGAGCGGCGGCTGCTCGGCGGCGGCAAGTAGCGGAGCTATGCCGAACAGCGCGAACATCAAGGATCCCCAGTATTTCAAGGGATGGCTCCTGGTCAGTTGCCCGTGAATTTCGGCGCGCGCTTGCTGCGGAACGCCTGTACGCCTTCGGCGAAATCCTGCGTGTCGCCGAGTTCGACCTGGGCGTCGGCCTCGAGTGCCAGCTGCTCGGCCAAGGTGCGCGGCAATTCCACGTTGAACATGGCCTTGATGCGCTGAAATGCCTGTGTCGGTCCGGTGGCGAAACGGCGGGCGATCGACTCCGCTTCGCCCTTGAGTGCAGAGTCCTCGACGCAGGCCCAGATGAGTCCCCAGCTGGCCGCATCCGCGGCGGACAGGGCGTCGCCTAGCAGCGCCAAGCCTTTCGCCCGCGCCGAGCCCACCAGCCGCGGCAGATGGAAGGTACTGCCGAGGTCGGGTATCAGCCCGAGTTTGGGCGCAAACAATTGCAGAAACGTTGCGGAGCGCCCGGCGAGAACGATGTCGCCGAGCAGCGCGAGACTGACACCGGCGCCCGCGGCGACGCCGTTGACGGCAACCACCACCGGCACTCGCAATTGATACCAGGCGGTCACCATGGGATTGAAATGTTCCCTAAGGTCGATCCCGATGACTTCGCCGCGGCTGCGTTGACCTTCGCCGACCAGATCATTTCCCATGAGGTCGGCGCCGGAACAAAAGCCGCGCCCGGCGGCGGCGAGCACCACGGCGCGGATATCGTGGTCGGCCTCAATGGCCTTGGCAGCCGCCTGCAAATCGGTGATCAATGCCAGATTCAACGCATTGAGCCGCTCGGGCCGGTTGAGCGTCACGTAGGCGATTCGATCGCGGGTCTCGAACAGCAAAGTGTCAAATTTCATGATGATCCTGGGTGCGGCGCAGCGGAGTACGCCATAATGACAGAAACGCGTCAATGATCCTTATTCGGAGCGGAGCGGTACATGCCAATTCCTGAGATTTTGCAGGGTCACTTGCGACTGCCGGTCATCGGCGCACCGATGTTTATCGTCTCCACGCCGCGGCTGGTGCTGGCGCAATGCAAGGCGGGCATCGTCGGTTCCTTTCCGGCACTGAATGCGCGGCCTGCGGCGCAGCTCGATGACTGGCTCGCGGAAATTACCAGCGAGCTTCGCGACTACCGCCGTGCCAACCCGCATCTTAAGGTCGCGCCATTTGCGGTCAACCAAATCGTGCATGGCAGCAATGATCGTCTCGAGCACGACGTCGCAGCCTGCGTGAAGCACCGTGTGCCCATCATCATCACGAGTTTGCGGCCGCCTTCCGAGGTGGTCGCCGCGGTGCATAGTTACGGCGGCGTCGTGTTCCATGACGTCATCAACTTGCGCCATGCGGAGAAGGCCGCGGCGCAGGGTGTCGACGGGATTATCGCGGTCTGCGCAGGCGCCGGGGGCCATGCGGGCGTGTTGAGCCCCTTTGCCTTGGTCAAACAGATTCGCGAAGTCTATGCGGGAACGATCATTCTCTCGGGCGCCATGAGCAGCGGCGCGGACGTGTTGGCGGCGCTGGCGTTGGGCGCGGATCTTGCCTATCTCGGCACACGTTTCATCGCCACCGAAGAAGCGAATGCGCCCGCCGAATATAAACAGATGCTGGTCGACAGCCGCGGCGAAGACATCGTGTATACGTCACTGTTCAGCGGTATCCTCGGAAATTATCTGCGCGGCAGCGTGATGCGTGCCGGACTCGACCCCGACAAGCTGCCCGAAGCGGATAAAACCAAGATGAATTTCGGCAGCGGCGGCGCCAGCGAACTGAAGGCCTGGCGGGATATCTGGAGCGCCGGACAAAGCGTCAGCGGCATTCACGATGTCAAGGCGGTCGGCGCGTTGATCGACGGGATGGCGCGCGAGTTCGCCGCGGCGCGCGCGAAAGTCAACGCAGTGCCAATTGCGGATGGCGCGTTATAGCATGGCCGCATGCGTCTAAGCGCCGACCAATTGCCGGCCGCGCTGTCGCGAAGCGTGGCTTCCATCTACCTCGTGTCCGGCGATGAACCGTTGCTGGTCGGCGAAGCGGCGGACGCGATTCGCGGCGCCGCGAAAGCCCAAGGGTACGCCGATCGCACGGTTTTCTTCATCGACCGCAGTTTCAGCTGGGACGAATTCAGGCACGCGAGCCAGGCCTTATCGCTGTTCGCCGAGCGGCGCTTGTTCGAGCTTCGGATGCCGAGCGGCAAGCCGGACAAAGGAGCGCAGCAGCTCGAGAATGCGGCGACGAAGCCGCCGCCCGATGTCGTGTGCTTGATCCTAACCGACAAACTCGACAAGAAGGCGAGCGAGGCTCCCTGGGTGCGAGCCGTGGAGAAGCACGGTGTGTGGGTACCCGTTTGGCCGGTCGAGACCGCTGCCTTGCCCGCCTGGCTGCGTGAGCGCGCAAAAAAGTTACAGCTCGAGATCGAGCCCGATGCGGCGCAACTCATCGTCGAACGGGTGGAGGGAAATTTACTCGCCGCCAAGCAAGAGCTCGACCGGCTGTCTCTGTTGGCGAACGGTGCGCCGATCAGCGCCGAATTGGTATTGCGGTCGGTCGGCGATAGCGCACGCTACGACGTGTTCCAGCTCGCGGCGGCCGCCGCGGCCGGCGACGCAAGGCGCGCCCTGCGCGTGTTGCTCGGACTGAAGAGCGAGGGCGTCGAACCCACGCTGATACTGTGGGCGCTGGTGCGGGAGCTGCGCGGCCTGTGGCAGGCGCGCGAACGCGATCGCTTGCGCTCGCAGGTTCGCGGCAGCGGCTGGAATCTTGCGGCAACGCCTTCGCCGCGGGCATTGTCGCGGCTCAAAGTGCTGCCGCTCGCAGAACTCCTCAGGCAGGCAAGTCATGCTGACCGTGTGATCAAGGGAGTGGCGGCCGGCGACCCATGGAGCGCTCTGACCGGCCTAACCGGCGGCCTCGCCGGCGCTTTGCAAGCGAGCGCGGATTCAGGCAGGGTAGCCTCATGAACCCCATGGGCATTTTCGGCGGCACCTTCGATCCGATTCATTATGCCCATCTGCGAACGGCGTTCGAATTGCAACAGGCGCTGCGTCTGAAGGAGATTCGGTTTCTGCCCGCCGGTAATCCGCCGCACCGCGATAAGCCCATCGCCGACGCGCAATTGAGATTGCAAATGGTGCAGGCGGCAACCATGGGTCAAAGCGGTTTCGTAGTCGATGACCGCGAAGTACGCAAGGAAGGTCCGTCTTACTCGGTCGAGACGCTCGCTGAACTTAGGCACGAGTACCCTGACCGAAGCTTATGTTTAATCGTCGGCATGGATGCCTTCTTGAGCTTGCCGAAATGGCATCAATGGCGGGAACTGCTGCAGTTGGCGCACTTGGTGGTGGCGCATCGCCCGGGCTGGCGCGCGCCGAGCATGGGGCCGCTGGGCGAACTGCTGGTCGATAGCGGCACCGGCCGAATCGGCGATCTGCACGATACCCGCGCCGGCCACATCTACATTCACGCGGTAACGCAGCTGGAGATTTCATCGACCGAAGTGCGGCAACTGATCAGCATGGGCCGCGATCCGCGCTTCCTCATGCCTGACGCGGTGCGTAAACTCATACTCGATACCCACTGTTATTCCAAAACACGGACAACGTAGTGCCAGTCAAAAAAAAGTCATCAAACGGTAAAATAAAGGACCGCAAAAAAGCGGTCGTTCAGTCTCCTGCCAAGCCAAAAGCCACCGGCCACACCAAAGCCGCGAGCCCCCTTAAGTCCGCCGATGCGCGCAAATCCGCGCCGCTGCGTGCCTCGCTCAAGAGCGTGGTGATCGCTGCGCTCGATGATATGAAGGCGTTGGAAGTGAAAGTCCTGGATGTGCGCGGCCTCACCGACGTGGCGGACTACATGGTGATTGCCAGCGGCACGTCCGACCGACATGTCCGCTCCGTCGCGCAGCGCGTGGTCGAGCGAGCCAAGGAGGCGGGTTTCCGTCCGCACGGAGTCGAGGGACAGCAAGACAGCGATTGGGTGCTGATCGATTTGAACGAGATGATCGTGCACGTCATGCTGCCGCGCGTGCGCGAGTTCTATGGTTTGGAAAAGCTTTGGGACATATCGGCTGCGAAGCGCGCGGCGCGCGCCTAGGGCCGGGACCGCCCCATGAAATGCCGGTTGATCGCCGCCGGTACCCGTCTGCCCGAGTGGGTGAATAGCGGTTTTCGCGACTACCAAAAACGCCTGCGTACCCCGTTCGTCCTGGAACTGCACGAGATTGCGGTCGCGACGCGCCATGCCGGGGAGAATCCGCAGCGCGCGATTCAGCGCGAGGGCAGCGACATGCTGGCCGCACTCAAGCAAAATGATTACGTGGTGGCGCTCGAGATTGCAGCGCCGTCGATGAACACCGAACAACTGAGCGCATGGCTCGCCGAGCGCATGCGCGACGGGCGTTCTCTTGCGCTGCTGATCGGCGGTCCCGATGGGTTGTCGCCGCACTGCCGTGATCGGGCCGATCAGAGCTGGTCATTGTCGCCGCTGACCCTGCCGCATGCCCTGGTTCGGATCGTGGTGGCGGAACAGCTGTATCGGGCGATGAGTTTGCTTGCCGGTCATCCGTATCACCGAGCTTAAGTAGCCGGCGTTCGGTATCCTGGCGTCATGCAACAAGATTTCGTTTATTTGGCGTCGGGGTCGCCGCGACGGCGCGAGCTATTGCAGCAAATCGGCGTGGCGTTCCGCACGCTCGAGGCGAGGGTTGACGAGGCGGTTTTACCGGGCGAGGCGCCGCAGAACTACGTGGCGCGGCTGGCGGCGGCCAAGGCTGAGGCCGGCTGGGAGCGCAGCCGCGACTTTGCACAAATTCCGGTCCTGGCAGCGGATACCGCCGTGGTGCTCGACGGGGACATCCTCGGCAAGCCCCAAGACCAGCAAGATGCGCAAGCCATGCTGGGCCGGCTCTCCGGCCGCACCCACGAAGTGTTGACCGCGGTGGCGCTGCGCACGGCACAGGGTCTGAACTCAAAAGTCAGCCGCAACGAGGTCACATTTCGGCGCATCGCGGCGGCCGAAGCCCGTGACTACTGGGAAACCGGCGAAGCCGGTGATAAGGCCGGCGCCTACGCCATCCAGGGCTACGCCGCGGTGTTCATCGCGGATTTGCGCGGCAGCTATTCCGGCGTGATGGGTCTGCCGCTGTACGAAACCGCCGAACTCTTGGATCAGGCAGGGGTCACGCGCTGGCAGCGGCGCGACACTCGTCCATGAGCACGGAAATTCTGGTCAATGCCAGCACTCACGAAGCGCGCGCCGCGGTGGTCGAGAACGGCGTGCTGCAAGAGGTGTATCTGGAACGCGCCAGCCGCCGTGGTTTGATCAGCAACATTTACAAGGGGCGCGTATCGCGCGTGCTGCCGGGGATGCAGGCGGCGTTCATCGACATCGGCATGGAACGCACGGCATTCTTGCACGCCTCCGACATTTTCGATGCGCGTCATGCGGATACCGGCATCGAACAGCCGCGCACCGAGAATATCCGCGCGCTGGTTGCCGAAGGCAACGAGATATTGGTGCAAGTGGTCAAGGATCCGTTGGGCACGAAGGGCGCGCGATTGACGACCTACATCACGTTGCCGTCGCGCTATCTCGTGTACATGCCGAAGGGCCAGGGCGTCGGCGTCTCGGCTCGAATCGAGAACGAGGGCGAACGTGAGCGCCTGCGCGCCGCCGTGCAGGCCGGAACCGTCCCGAACGAGCCGGCGGGATTCATCGTACGCACCGCCGCGGAAGATGCCCGGCCCGAGGCGCTGCAGGCCGACATGGTTTACCTGCGCAAGCTCTGGGAAGTGGTGCGCCAGAAAGGCCTGCGCACGCAGCCCGGAAACTTGGTGCACGCGGATTTGTCCTTGCACCTTCGCGTGTTGCGGGACCTTTTGCGTCCGGATGTGGACAAGGTGCTGATCGACCAGGCGAGCGCGCACCGTGAAATGCGCGAGTTCGTGGATACCTTCATGCCGGAGTCGATCGAGCGGCTCGAATTATACGACGGCGCGCGGCCGCTATTCGAATTGCACCACGTCGAGGAGGAGATCCAGAAGGCGCTGGAGCGCAAGGTGTCGTTGAAGTCGGGCGGCTATCTGATCATCGATCAGACCGAAGCCATGACCACCATCGACGTCAATACCGGGGCGTTCGTCGGCCACCGCAACTTGGAAGAGACAATTTTCCGCACCAACCTCGAGGCCGCAGTGACCATTGCGCGGCAACTGCGCCTGCGAAATCTCGGCGGCATCATCATCATCGATTTCATCGACATGGAGGAGGCGGAGCACCGCCGGCAAGTCATCCAAGCCCTGGAGAAGGCACTCGGAGACGATCACGTGAAAACCAGCCTCTCGTCGGTGTCGCCGTTGGGATTGGTCGAAATGACGCGCAAGCGCACCCGCGAAAGCCTGGAACATCTGCTGTGCCGGCCTTGTCCGACTTGCGAGGGCAGGGGCTTCGTGAAGACGGCCGAGACGGTGTGCTATGAGGTATTTCGTGAGATCGTGCGGCAGTCGCGCCAGTTCGAGTGCCAACAATTGATGGTCCTCGCGCACCAGGACGTGATCGAACGCTTGCTGGATGAGGAGTCCTCGGCGCTCGGCGAATTGGAATTAGTGACGGGCAAACCCATTCGTTTACAAACCGAAGCCCTCTACAGCGTCGATCAGTACGACGTCGTTCTCATGTAATGAACGTGCGCAAGGCCGCAAAAATCCTGCTGTTCGGTGTTGCGGGAGTGGTGGGCTTCCTGCTCCTCCTGATGCTGGCGATCAAGCTGACGCTTGATCGCGCGCCTGCCTACAAAGCCGAAATCAAGCAGTGGGTGTTCGCACAAACCGGGTATCACATCGATTTCGCGAATGTCTCGCCGTCGTTTCGCTGGTACGGACCGGAACTGCATTTCGCACAGCTGCAGCTGCGCTCCAAAGACGATCGGCGAGTCCTGGCGCGCGCAGCGGGAGGCCGAGTCGCCGCCGACATCTGGCAGCTGCTCAGCACCGGCAAACTGCTCGCCGGCAGGATCCAGATCGATGAGCCGAACATCGTCATTGCGCGCCTGGGGCCCGCGAGCTTCGCGCTCGCCTCCGAGATCAAGTTGGGCGCAGACAACTCGTCGCTCGAGGCATTGACGCTCAACGACCTGCCGGCGGGCAAGCTCGCGATCCGCAATGCCACCTTCACCATGCAGGATTGGAATGAGGCGTTGCCCAAGCTGGAATTGCACAAGGTCAATCTCGACGTGCGGCGCGGGGATCAAGACCTGGCAGTGTCGGTCAGGGCGCAGTTGCCGGAAGCACTCGGCGGCACGCTGCATATCCGCGGCGATGCGCGCGGCCGCGGCGACTTGCAAATGCTCGGTTGGAACGTGCTGCTGGAGGCGCGCGATATTTCATTTCCGGGATGGCGTTCACTACTGCCGGAATACTTGAGCCGGCTCGATGCGGGGGAGGGTGCCTTCGAACTGGCGGCGAGCGGAATCGGTGCGATGCTGACCCGTGCGGACCTGAATTTTTCGGCGAAGGGCGTGGTTACGCAGCTCGCGGACGGACCGAGTGCCAAGTTCGAGCAGATCAGCGGCGCACTCAGCGTCGCCCACTCGAGCGACCGCTGGACTCTATCGGGCAAGCGCGTGCAGGCCGTGCGCCAAGGCCACCGCGATCCCGATTCCGAGTTCGACGTCGGTTGGCGCGGCGGCGAGTCCGGGTTGCTCGAGCTGCGCGCACGCGCGAGTTACTTGCGCGCCGATGCGCTGCTGCCGCTCGCGGGATTGCTCCCCGAAAAGGATATTCGCGATCGCCTGCAGGAAATTGCGCCGACCGGCGAGTGGTTCAACGCATTCGTCGCATTGGCTCGCAATTCCGCTCTGGATCCCTGGCGCCTGCAGATCCAGGCGCAATTTCGCGATGTCGGCTTCGCGCCGGTCGGCCGGGCACCGGGCCTGCGGAATCTGAGCGGAACCATCGGCGGCACCGAGATCGGCGGCCACGTGAAAATAGCGAGTCGCGCGGCGCTGTTCTCCTGGCCGGCGCAGCTTCAGCAACCGGTCGGTCTCGACACGCTGACGGCCAACCTGTACTGGAAGCGCACGCCCGATGCCTTGTTGGTGGCCACCAACGACTGGAGCATGAAAAATCACGATGCCGGGCTGCACGGCAAAGTGGCCTGGCAACAGCCGGCCGACGGATCCTCGCCGATCCTGACGCTCTCGAGTACCGTCGAGAACGGCAATGCCGCGAACACGCGCAATTACTTTCCGCGCGCGTTGCTGCCGCCGCGGGCGGTCGCGTGGCTGGACCGAGCCTTGGTCGCCGGCCACTTGTCGCGCGCCGACGTCGCGTTGCAGGGGCCGATCAAACATTTCCCGTTTCGCGACGGCAGCGGATCGTTCCTGGCGCGCTGTGTTCTCGACGGCGTGACCTTGGACTACGCGGACGGATGGCCGCGCCTGGAGGGTCTGTCGGGACAGGCCGAATTTCGCAACGAAGGGATGACCGTGCACATGGCCCAAGGCCGCGTCGACGACGTTCCGCTCGAATCCGCGGAGGCGCGCTTCGCCGATTTCAAAACCGGCGAGCTTGAGGTGCATGTGGGTGCGAGCGGCGATGCCGGCGCTGCGCTCGCGTTTCTGCGCGCGACACCGCTGGATGCGGCGGCGGAACATGCGTTCACCAATGCCGAGGCTCGCGGTCCGATGCAAATGACGGCCGATTTGTTCCTGCCGTTCAAAGATTTCGTGCATCGACGCGTGCTGGTGCACGGGCGTCTGGAAGGAGTGAGCGTGAACCGGCCGGGCTCGAGCACTGCGGCCACAGACCTTAACGGCGATTTCGATGTCGAAGGCGCGCAAGTGGCGCGCGCCGACATTCACGGCCGCTTGTTGGGCGGAGCGGTTC
>Ga0302319_10010542_pt1 | contig 17602 bp, 14 predicted proteins | sample Bog_T0_2_FD_203319 | JGI IMG/M metagenome (GOLD analysis project Ga0302319, IMG submission 203319) | Peat permafrost microbial communities from Stordalen Mire near Abisko, Sweden - Bog_T0_2 | ecosystem: Environmental > Terrestrial > Soil > Wetlands > Peat | place: Sweden: Abisko, Stordalen Mire...
GCACGCCCAGCGGCTTGAGCCGTTGTACGGTGTGCCGGGCGAGCTCAAGGTCGAAGACTGGTTGCGTCATCACATACTGAGCGCCGGCGGCCAGCTTGCTCTCGAGCTTCTTCACCTGCGACTCGAAGTTGACGGCGTTCGGATTGAACGCGCAGCCGATGATGAAATTGGTGTGGCCGTTGAGCGAGCGGCCGACGTGGTTCACACCGCGATTCATCGCCGCCAGCACTTTAATAAGACCGACCGAATTGAGGTCGTAAACCGATGTCGCACCGGGATGGTCGCCCACTTTCGCCGGGTCGCCCGTGAGCGCCAGCACGTGCCGGAAGCCGAGCGTGCCGAGACCCATGATTTCCGATTGCAGGCCGAGCAAATTGCGGTCGCGGCAGGCCAGGTGCAATAGCGAGGTCAGGCCGACCTCGTCGCGCACGCGGATGGCCGCGGCGAAATTACTCACGCGCAGGATGGCCAGCGAATTGTCCGCCAGCGTGACCGCCTCCGCGCCGGCGTCCTTGAGCGCCTTCGCTCCGGTGATGAACTTGTCCATCGAAAGTCCCTTCGGCGAGTCGAGCTCGACGATGGATACCGGCTTGCGCTTCATGATCTCAAGGATTGATGTCTCTTCCGTGGGCTCGGCTAGTCGCTCGCTCCCGGATTGCGTGATTTCCACGCGCGGGCGCGGCTTCACGACGGCCTTCTTCTCGCGCACCGGTTTCAGCCCGCGTGCTACCGCCGCCATGGCGCGGATGTGGTCTGGCCGCGTTCCGTAATCGCCGCCGATCAGCCGCGCGCCTTCCTCGACCCAGCGCGGGAGCGTGTCGGCAAAATACTCCGGGCTGGCTGCGTAGTTGAAGCGGCCCTCGTAAAATTCGGGTTTGCCCGCGCTCGGGTAAACGCTGAGCAGGTCGTCCTTGGCCACGGCCAATTTCGAGAGCAGGTGCACGCACGCCTGCGGCCCGGCCGTTCCGTTGATGCCGATGATGTCCGCTCCCGCTTCGCGCAGCTTCTGGACCGATTCAGGGAAGGTGTGGCCGCAGACCAGACGGCCTTCCTCGCTCACGCCCATCGAGGTCACGACGGGAATCTGGCTCAGTTCCTTGAACACGCCGAGGGCCAGAAGTAATTCATCCAGAGCGGTGAATGTCTCGAGGAAAATCAGGTCGCAACCGCCCTCGATGAGTGCGCCAATGTGCTCGCGGAATATCGCCTTGCGTTCGTCGATGGAAAACTCGCCGTCCGCGGGGCGCAACGACAGCGGCCCGACCGAGCCACCGACGAAAATGTCCGTCCTGCCCGCGATCGCATCGCGCGCGACCTGCACCGCGCGGCGATTCACTTCGGCCACCTTGTCGTCGAGGCCGAAGCGCGCCAGACGCACGCGGTTCGCGCCGAAGCTGTTCGTCTCGATCACCTGCGCACCCGCGTCGACGTACTCGCGGTAAACGCGCGCCAGCAACTCAGGCTGGCTCAGGTTGATCTCCTCCAGGCAATGGTTGAGCGGAACGCCGAGCTCGTAAAGGTACGTTCCCGTCGCGCCGTCGCCGATGACGATGCGCTCGTTGAGTAGATTTAACAGATTTGCCATGCCGTAAGAAGCTTGCCAGCGTTATGCTGGGTGAAAACTCTGATCTTCGTTGCACTTATGTTGGTTTGCGGAGTCAATTTTTCAGCCAAGGCGTCCGACGTCTACGACGGCCTTGCCTGGGGCCCGGTAGCGCCGGCCATCCAGGCGCTGCCTTCGATGGCTCCGGCACCACTCACGGTGGACACCTTTCGCCACTTCTTCCGTCTGATGCCAGTGCCGGAAATGCGCCAACTGGTTAAGGCTTGCGGCCATCCTGCCGATGAATGGGATGACGACAGTGTACATCCCGACAAGATTCCGGCTCATCTCCGCATGTACTATGCGGGACATTTCTTTCGCTACCTTTTGCCAGACGGCACTCACGTGTATGTTTGGACAGGCGGAGATGACGGTCTCCTCGTCATGCGCGCCGATTACATTTCCACTTCCGGGCATGTTGCCCCGCTTTACTTGAGATCTCTATGAAGTCCTCCCGCAAGCCTGGGCCGCGCCTGACCGATAATGCGGCCCTCAACGAGGAAATCCTCGCCTTCGTCGCCAAATGGAATGTGTCCGAGCACGCCGAGGATTTCGCGGAGATGATCGCCTCGCTGCACAAGCTCGCGCAGCAGCATCCGACCTCGAGCGACATGGTGCTCTTCAAGCGTTCCATGGCCGAGCTGCGCTATGCGCAGAGCATCTTCGCGCCCTATCGTCACACGCGCAAAATCTGCATCTTCGGCTCGGCCCGCACGCGCCCGCCGGCGCCCGTCTTTGAATGCGCGAAGCAGTTCGCGAGTCTCATGACCGAAGCCGGCTACATGACCATCACCGGAGCGGGCGACGGCATCATGGGCGCAGCGCAGATCGGCGCCGGCGCGGCGAACAGTTTTGGCCTGAACATTCTCCTGCCCTTTGAGCAGCACGCGAACGAAGTCATCCGCAACGACCCAAAACTTGTCACGTTCCGCTATTTTTTCACGCGCAAACTCACCTTCCTGCGCGAAGCCAGCGCCGTTGCGGCCTTCCCCGGCGGCTTCGGCACTCTCGACGAAGCGATGGAGGTCATCACGCTGATGCAGACCGGCAAGGCACGGCTCATTCCGCTTGTGCTCATCGACGAGCCTGGCGGCAAGTTCTGGAAGAACTTCCTCCACTACGTCAGCGAGCACCTGATGGCGGACAAGCTCATCTCACCGGAGGACTTCAACCTCTTCAAGTGGACCAACAGCATCGAGGAGGCACGCAATGAAGTGCTGAAGTTCTACCACAACTTCCATTCGTACCGCTTCGTTGGGCCTTATCTCGTCATCCGCCTGCAGCGGATGCTCAGCGAGGAGAAGCTCGACCACCTGCGCAAGGAATTCCTCAGCATCTTCGATCCGCCCGGCGAGATGTTCCAGCGCGACGCCCTGCCCCAGGAGGCCAACGAGCCCGAGTTCGCGAAGCTCCCGCGCCTCTGCCTCACCTTCAACCGCATCCACTTCGGATTTTTGCGGCAGCTCATTGACCGCATCAACGAGGAGTAACGCTCTCGCGGATCAGGGATCTATCGTTCCCGAATACGCGCGGAAATAATCGATCTGCATCGTGTTCGGCATGCCGGCGTCGATTTCAGCCGGCGTCGGGTTGCGCTTCATCGGACCTTTGCCCCACATGTTTTGCGCGAGCGCGACGTTGAAGAGCACGTAGCATGGCGTATTCGGCACGTGCTTCGGATCGTGCACGCGGTAGACTGGCTTGCTGTCGATGTAGAAGATGAGGTCTTCGGGTGCCCAATAGAGGCCGTATGTGTGAAACTCGCTGTCGGCCTTCGGGTAGAGATATTCAGGCGGGCCATAGCCGTCGTTGGCCAGCGCGTAACTGCCGTGACTGTGTGGCGGCGGATCGGTCGGCGTGTTCTTGCCGTAGCTCCAGATGATGCCCGAGTGCGCGTAGAAAAGATCGTCCTTGGTCTTCCACCACGGCATGAACTCGAAGATATCGATCTCCGCTCCGCGGCCCATGCCCTTGTCCTGGTAGCCGAGGCGGTCGTAGATGTTCTTCACCTGCGAGCCGCGATCGGTCAGCAGCCAGAACGCAGGCCACGTGCCGGGACCGCTGGTCATCTTCACGCGCGCTTCCCAATAACCGTAAGTCTGCGTCCACTTGCCCATCGTCGTGATCGCCCCTGACGCGTAGTGCATCACCGGCCCCTTGTAGCCAGTCATGTCGGTGTTGGGAGCGTCGCGCTTCTCGACCTTGATGGTGCAGACGCCGTTGGCCACGGTAACGGCATCCGGCGTATAGGCCTGCATTTCGTTGTTGATGATGTTGCTGAAGTGATAGCCGGTGACCCATGTTTTCGGGTCGAGCGCGTTGCCGTTGAACTCCTCGTCCAGCGTCATCTTCCAGTCGCCTGGCGGGGGTCCCGGCATGGCGAATCCAATCTCGCCGAGATAGACCGGCTGACTGGCCGTCGCCGTGCCCTGCTCGCTCAGCGTCACGGAGGCAATCCCCTTCCCGGTCTTGTCAATGATGCCGACGAACGTCTTGCCGCCGCCCGAAACGACTCCTGAGGATACGCCTGCACTGCCCACCTTCATCACCGTGCCATCGGAAAGCGTGTAGGCGACCGGCACTTCGTTCGGCTTGGAGAGATTGACTTCGTTTGGCGAAAACAGCGTCACGCCGAAAGCCCATACCGGCTTGTCGAACTTGAACGTTTGCTGCGCCCAGCCGCCATTGCCGATGTCGCCGAGTCCGCCCAGCGCGGCCTGCGCCGCGCTCCCCATTGGCACCTTTATCTTCGTCAGGCTCTCCTTCCCGTCGCTGCTCGTCGCAGTCACCGTCAGCTTTTGGTTAGCTGCGCCCTTGCCCTTGAAGTCGAACTGGAAATCGGCCGTGCCAGAACCAAGCGCATCAGCCTCCTGCAGCCACGTTGTGAAGTCGTAAACGTAGCGGTTCGATCCCACGATGAAGCGGAAATCGGATAGTGACGCGAATGCCTCCTGCGCCGAAGCGGGCGCTGATGCAATCGCCGGCGGTTCGCGAAAATCATGGCTGCTGCGCAGGCTGATGATCGGCGCGACGGCCGTCACGGGCAGCGTCTCGAAGCTCATGTCGTCGATAGTCATCTCCTGGTTGCTCGTCTTGGCTGTGCCCTTCACATGGAACTGAAGCGAGACGATGCCGCGGCCTGATTTGTCGATGACGCCGACGAAGTAATTTGTGTTCGCTTTGAAGGGACCGCTTGGGCCTGCGTTGGGGCCGAGGTTGACGACACTGCCATCGGTCAAGACATAGGAAATGCCGTAGCCGTTCTTCGGGCTGCCGGGGAAGTAGGAGAATTGAAAATTGAAGTCCTGCGCCGAGCGGCAGACAAAGCCGAAGGCCGCGACCGGCTTGTCGAATTTCACGTAGTAGTTCTGCATTCCCACGTAGCCGATGTTGCCCAAGCCGCCCAGCACGTGCGTCGGTGAGGACGCCTTGTCGCCCGCCTCGGCCTGCATGAGATTGTTCGTCAGCGGGAACGGGCCATTCTCCGAAAAGGCGATGTTTAGGTCAGTGGGAACGGCGGCGCCAAGGTGAAACGGAAACGTGAACGTGCCGCCGCCGACTTTCGGCTGGGCCAAGGGCCAGGTTTCGAACGAATAGACGAAGCGATTCGCATCTGGCAGCGCGCGGAAATCTTGAAGCGTGCAGGTCCCGGGCATGAGCGTTGTGGCGTCCGCCGTGATGTTGGCAGGCGCGGCGAAGTCGTGGCTGGTGGACAGGTCAACGGGTGTGCCAGTGGGTGGAGCGGGCACGGAGGCTGGAGCGGCACCGAACGACCGGGCAAGAGTGAGCAAGGTGATGGTGAAGAGCGCGAATGAGCGACGAAGATGGTAGAGCAGCACGAAGAATGACCTGGTTATCGATTTTTGTATTTAGCAACGCAAAGCACCAAACCCGCATCGCCAGCGTGAAGGCTGAAATCTCCTCTCAAATTCGTCAATGGACTCACCCTTGATTCAAATGGACTTAACTCCGACGAACCCGATCCCGCCGGGCTTTTCCCTTGGCCTGTGCACGCCTCTTGCTTAGGCTATCTGGCTGAAGATCAGGCCGCCGCAGGGGGCGGTCAATCACTGCAATACGGAGAGACAGATTTGAAGGTCGATCCACGATTTCTCAAGGAAGAGGGCACAGAAGTTTTTCTCGGCAACGAGCTGATTGTTAAGGGACTGCTCGAGACCGATGGCGGCACGCACCTCTGGACCGGTTACCCGGGCTCGCCCGTTTCCGGCTTCTTCGACTGCATCGAGGCCATCCAAGAAATCCCCAAGCAATACGGCATCAGCGCCGTGCTGGCTAATAACGAGGCGCTCTCCGCGGCGATGGTCAACGGCTCGCAGATGCACGGCTTGCGCGCGATGTGCGTGATGAAGAGCGTCGGCTTGCACGTGGCCACGGACGCGCTTTCGCTCGGTAATTTGGCCGGCGCGCATCCGGAGGGCGGCGCGGTCGTGGTCGTCGGCGATGATCCATGGAGCGACTCGACGCAGGTACCGGCCGACTCGCGTTTTCTCTGCAAGCACATGTTCATGCCGCTGCTCGAGCCGAGCACGAACCAGGAGATGAAGGACTGGGTCGACATCGCTTTCAAGCTCTCGCGTGAGAGCGAGCTCTACATCGCCTACCTGGTCACAACAAACCAGGCCGACGGCGGCGGCTCGGTGCAGGTGCGGCGCAACAATTTTCCGCGCGTCAACACGCACAACCCGATCCAGCTCGACACTAGCAAGGTCGATTTCGAAAAGAACGTCCTGCTCCCGCCGCGCACGTGGCGCCGCGAGCAGAATTTTCCCGAGCGTTACGCGCGTCTTTGGGCCAGCGCGCAAAAATACGGCGTCAACCGGATCATCCCCGGCAACGCCAAGGGAAAAGCGCCGCTTGGGTTCATCAGCTCCGCGCTCGCGCATTCGTACCTCGAGCACGCGCTGCAGCAACTCGGCCTCACAGATACGTTCCCGCTGCTCAAGCTCGGCATCACCTACCCGCTCGATCCGGAGTTGATCCAATCGTTCGCCGGGATGGTCGAGAATATCGTCGTGGTCGAGGAAAGGCGCGGTTTTCTGGAAGAACAAATCGTGCATCTGTTGGCTCAGCAAACTTCGGCAGGTCGTGCGCCAGTTCCCGTTTACGGCAAGCGCTTTCCGAGCAGGCTTTTCCCAGAGGGCCGCGAAGGCCTCCCCTCTGCGCGTGGTTTCAACTCTTCCATTCTGGTCGAGTTGCTCGCGCCGCTCATCCTCGAGTTCGCTGCGCCAAATTTGAAGCTGGAAACGTCGATCATCGAGGACGAATTGCGTCTCCTCGGAGACAATCGCGCGATTGAAGTCGATCTCGCCCCGCGCACACCGACGTTCTGCCCCGGCTGCCCGCACCGCGACTCGGCCAGTGTCCTTGGCGAGATTAAGCGCCAGTTTTGCGACGCCGACTACATGCGCCGCACCCATCGCCGCGAGCCAGTCGACCTCGTCTTCCACGGCGACACCGGCTGCTACACGATGCTCATGTTCGAGCCGAACAAGGACCTCATGCACAATTACAGCGGCATGGGTCTTGGCGGCGCGACCGGTCTCGGCATCGATCCGTTTATCACCAATAAGCAGGTCGTGTTCATGGGCGACTCGACCTTTTTCCACAGCGGCCAGATTGCGATTTCCAACTCGATCAAGAACGGCCAGGACATCACCTACGTCATCCTCGACAACAAGACGACCGCGATGACCGGCCAGCAGACTACGCCGGGCCTAGAGTACGACATGCTCGGCAATGAAACGTGGGTGCAGAAGATCGAGAAGATCATCGGCGCCATGATCGAGGACAAATCCGTCGAGGTCATCCGCACGAATCCGGAGAAGCGCGAGGACTACCGCGCGCTGCTGGAGGCGACCGTGCTCAAGAACGGCGTCAAGGTCGTCATCGCCGACAAGGAATGCGGCATCACCTTCCACCGCCGGCGCAATCGCGAGGAGCGGAGTGAGATTCGCGAGAAGGGCTTTCTTGCGGAGAAACACTACATCAACGTCAACGTCGACGCCTGCGAGCAGTGCCTCGTTTGTACGCGTGCGACCGGCTGTCCGGGCCTTACCTTCACCGAGACCGATTTTGGGCGTAAGGTGCAGACGGATCTCTCGTGGTGCGTCAATGACACCGCGTGCACGAAGCTCGATGCCTGCCCCGCATTCGAGGAAATCACCGTCGTGCGCTCGCGCAAGCCGCTCTCGCAATTGCCCGAGCTCGAAAAGATCGAGGTGCCCGTGCCCCGCTTGCGCGACTTCGACCATGCATGGCACGCCTACCTCGCCGGCGTTGGCGGCATGGGCATCGGCGTCTCGGCGGCGACGCTCGTGCGCGCAGGCCATCGCGAGGGCTACAAGGTAATCTTCAGCGACAAGAACGGCCTCGCCATCCGCAACGGCAGCGTCTTCTCGCACATCAATTTCCTTAAGCCCGGCCGCAATCACATCTCGCCCATCATTCCCTATGGCAAGGCCGACCTCATGCTCGGCATCGACATCCTCGAGGCCGCGCGCGGGATTGATCCCAAGGGCAACCTGCGGGTCGGCGGGCCGCAAACACACGCCATCGTCAACCGTCAGAAAACGCCGACGATCAATACGCTCCTCGGCACCGACGATTTCTGCGTCGACACTCTCGAGCAGGCACTGCGCAAGTACACCGACCGCGCACATTATTTCAGCGCGGACGTCTCGCATCTTTCCGAGCGCATGTTCGGCACGAAGCTCTACGCCAACGTCATCATGCTCGGCATCGCGTTCCAGCGCGGCGAACTGCCGCTCTCGCTCGAGAGCCTAGAGTGGGGAATCCAGGAAACGATGGGCAGCGCTGCGACGGAGAACTGGTTCGCTTTCAAGCTCGGCCGCAAGATCGCGCACGAGGCGCAGGCCGCACCCGTTGCCGCCGAGGACGGCTCTTACCAAGAAATGGTCGCCGAGAAATCGGAGCGGCTGAAGCGCAGCGGCAGCAAGGGCAAGAAGCTCGCGCAGGATTACTGGCAGCTCGTCACGCGAGCACGCGAGCAGCTCACGCTCGATGCCCGGCACGAGTCGCTTCTCGCCCAGCGCCTCTACGATTTGATCCAGTATGAGGACCTTGCCTACGCCGAGGATTATGTCGCGCGGCTGCTGCGCCTGCACCGCAGGGACTCCGCCGCTCACGGCTACGCCGCCACGCAGGCCGCACTGTGGAATCTGCACCGTGTCATGGCCATCAAGGACGAGGTCTACGTCGCCTACCTCCTCAGCAGTGAGGAAAAGTACGAGTCCGACCGCGAGCGCTACAACGTCCGGCCCGAGCTTGGGGACAAGATGGTCCACCGCCACCTCAATCGGCCCGAGTTCACGCTGCTCGGCCGCAACATTCGCTTCAAGATGCGCACGCGTCCGTGGATGCTGCGCCTCATGCGCAGGGGAAAATTCCTGCGACGCCTCATGCCCGGTTGGCACGCGAAGGAAAAGGCGTTCCGGGACTGGTACTTCGACCTCGCCGATAAATTCGCCGCACCCGCTGACGCCACTTCCTACGCAACATGGCTCAAGATCCTACGCTTGCCCGAGGAAGCGACCGGCTTCCGCGAGGTGCGCTACCCGCGCATGGCTGCCTCCCGCCAACGTGGCGATGAGATGCTGGCGTCTCTTACCGCCTCCAATATGGAGGCGGTCTATGATCGCCGGTGACTTCTCCAGCCATCCTCAGATATCGATCACCTTATCATTGGTCGGGCGCGTGACAGCGCGCTGCTTGACGGTGCGCTTCTCCACGCCGGTGAAGACCCATGTGATCAGGCTTAGGATGATCGAGCCAACAAAGGCCCAGCCGAAGTTCGGCACTTGGAAGCCGTGCACGAACGCGGGCACCCAGTAGAGTAGCAGCGCGTTGATGACGAGAAGGAAGAGGCCGAGGCTCAGCAGCACGGCCGGCAGCGTGATGATTATCAGGATCGGCTTGATGATCGCGTTGAAGATAATGAGCACCAGCGCGGCCCAGACCAAATCCCACGGCGAGCTGTAGGTGATCGGCGTGATCTTGGTGACGACGAACAGCCCGAGCGCCAGAGTGGCCCAGTGCAGGAGGAAGCGCATGGCGGAAGTTAAATCGGGTTGGGATCGAGCGCGACTGGTTTTTTAGCCACGCTTCATCTCGAACTGATCGCCGATTTCTGTTTGCGTCCGGTTGATCAAGCCCGGCGGCAACTCCAGCACGCTGTGCGCCTTGAAAACGATCTTCGATATGCGCCACGGCTGCATTTCGCGCACGAGGTGCACCACGCGCAGCTTCTTGTCGAGGAACACCGCGTCGAAGACGAACTTCATCCAGAAACTGTGGATCGAGTTGCAGGGCACGATCCACAAGCCGTCGCCCTCGGCGAGCATGGTGTCGTGCAGCAACCCGGTCATGCGCGTCGCGGGCGTATCGGCCACGCGCGCGCAATGCGCCAGGCTCGTGCCGCGCGTGATATTGATCGCAGTCAGAGCTCCTGCGGAGGGCAGTTTTTCCACAGGAGCAATCGCACTTATTTGCCGAAGATGCGGTCCGCTTCTTCGAGCGTTTCCTTGCTGCCGATGTCGAACCAGCGGCCGGGAACGGTCCACGTCCGCACCGGCACGCGGGTGTAAAGCCACTGGATGAAGCGGCCGGGTTGGTCGGGATTGTTGCCCTCGGCAATGTAGGTCTCGAGCATCTTCACGACTTTGGACGGGAAATAATAGAGTGCGATACCCGTCTTGGTGCTCGCCGGGTTCTTCGGCTTCTCCTCGAAGAAAGTGATAATGCCCTTGTCGTCGATCGTGATCGAATTGTACTTCTTGATCGCCTCGAGGTCGCCCACGTCGTAGACCGCGAGCACGGGCGTGTCGCCCGATCGCGCGAAATCGACGAACGGCGCGAGCGAGGAATCGAACAGGTTGTCACCCGCGACGACAAGCAGGTCGCCGGAGACTTTCTCCTGGTTCACCACGAGCCGGATGTCGCCGATGGCGCCCAGCTTGTCGGCGTCGCTGGTCGTGCCGTCGTTGATGATCTTGAAATTGAACGCCGTCTTCGTCGCCTTGTACTTTTCCGACCAGTCGGTGAAGTGCTGCACGAACTTTTGGTTGGTGACAATGAACATCTCGCCGAGGTCCTTCACCGAGGCCAGGTGGTCGATGATGTGCTCGAGCATCGGCTTGCCCGCGACGGGCAGCAGCGGCTTCGGCTGGTTCAACGTGAGCGGATAGAGGCGCGTGGCGTAGCCAGCGGCGAGGATGAGAACTTGCATAGGCTTTCGTTTTAGCGCGGCAGCCGCGAAGAGCAAGGCTGGAGGGCCGTTACTCTTGTTACGGTCACACCGCTTTTACAGTGGGAGCGGCCTTGCGTCTCCCGTGCAGGAATGGAAGCTCGAACAAGAGAAAAAAGACGTAGCTGGCCACTAATATTGACGGCACGCCAATTAGCACGAGGGCGAGCAGCATTCGCGTCGGATGCGGCACCAGGAACTGAAAAGCATATTGCCAGAACAACTGCAGCAGTGGCGCATGAATGAGGTAGATGCTGTAGGCGAATGTCCCCACAAAAACGAGCGGCTTGAAACTCAGCAGGCGGTGGTGCCAGGCGTGCGGCTGGCGCGAGGTCAGGACGAGAAAGCTCGAGGCCCAGAGGCCCACGATAACGTCGCGGATGGTCAGGGGCAGCAGGCCTCCATGGTACCACGGAATCAAGTTCGCGGCCAGCATGACCACGGTCAGCACCAGCACGATCCCGTTCCACGGCAGGTTTTGCCAGCGCACGTAGTAATCTTCGCGCGAATAGGCGATGCCGCAGGCAAAAATGCCCAGCGTGAAAAGCCCGAAGTAATGAAAGTGGAGCGGGCTGCCGAACGCGAACTCGGAAGCAAAGGCGGCCGCGCACGAGACGGTGACCATGATGGTGGTGATGACCGAGGGCGAGGCTTTCCTCCACCAAATCAGCAGGAGCGGGAAAATAAAATAGATGCGCCACTCGACCGCAACGGACCAGAGCACGTGATTGATCGTCGCGCTCTCATGAAAAAAATCCTGCACCAGCAACAGGTGCGTCACCACGCCCTTTGTGGTCACGGGCAGGCTGGTGTCCCAGTGCGTCCCGGTCTTCTCGCCGATGAAGAGCCAGATCAGGGCGAGCGAGAGCGCGATGGAGACATAGTAGGGCGGCAGGATGCGCCATGCGCGACGAAGAAAAAAAGCACCAGCCCCTTCGCGCAGCACTCCATCGTGGCGAATGACGGGCAAAGTCAGGCAAAAACCGGAAAGGACGATGAAGACGGCGACCGCAGCCGGTCCATAACTAAGCAGGCTCAGGAAAAAGAATTCCACCCGCGAATGCTGCCAGACGTAGAGCCAGTTCGCCTGCAGGAAGGCGTGATTGACGACCACGTAGAGGGCAGCCAGCGCACGCATCGAGTCGAGGTAGCCCATGTGCCGATGCGGTTCACCCGTGGGCGGCGCGGGAGGAGACTCCGGCCGTGGGACCGGAGCCAGGCTCACAATATCTCCGGATAGAGCTGCTGTGCGACGGAGAGCAACTCGCGCTGGTTCTCCTCGGCGGATTCGTTCTGCACCAGGCGCGCGGCGAGCAGTTTCGACTGCTCGTAATTGAGCGACTGGATCGCGCGCTTGATGCGCGGCACAGCCACGGGCGTGGCGCTGAGTTCGTCGACGCCGAGACCGATGAGCGCGGGCATCAGGACCACGTCGGAGGCCACTTCGCCGCAGACGCCGACCCAGATGTTGTTGCGATGCGCCGCCTCGACCACGTTCTGGATGAGTCTCAGCACGGCGGGATGCGCCGGCTGGTACATGGCCGCGACGCTCTCGTTGCCGCGGTCGATGGCCAGCGTGTATTGGATAAGGTCGTTACTGCCGATGCTGAAAAAGTCGACGTGCTTCGCCAGCACATCGGCGGTGAGCGCGGCCGACGGCACCTCGATCATGATGCCGACCTCCAGCTTCTCCGCCTGTGGCACGTTCTGCTGACGTAATTCCTCCCGCACTTCGTCGAGCATGCGCCGAGCGGCTTTAACTTCGCTGAGATCGCACACCATCGGGAACATCACGCGCACGTTGCCCTCAGCTCCCGCGCGGCAGATGGCGCGAAGTTGCGTGCGGAAAACTTCGGGCCGGCCGAGCGAATAACGAATGCCTCGATAGCCGAGGAACGGATTGACCTCCTGCTCGATGCCGAGGTGCGGCCGCTTCTTGTCGCCGCCGACGTCGAGCGTGCGGATGATGAGGTGGTGCGGCTTCGAGGCCTGCGCCATCTGCGTGTACATGGCGAACTGCTCATCTTCGGTCGGCGAAGTATCCTGGTTGAGGAAAAGATACTCGGTGCGCAACAGGCCGATGCCCTCGGCGCCGTGCTCCTTGACTGCCGGCAGGTCATCGAGGATCTCGACGTTGGCTGAGACGATGATGCGGCGCTGGTCTGCAGTGAGCGGCAGCGTCTCGCGCAGTTCGTCCAGCTTGACCTCGACGGCATGGTGCGCGCGTTCGCGCTGGCCGTACTCGTACTTCGTCTGGTCGGTCGGATTGACGATGAGCAGGCCCTCGTAGCCGTCAATGAGCACTTCGATGCCTGGCTCGAACTTCGCCACCAAGTCCTTGAGGCCAACCACCGCGGGCAAACTCAACGACCGCGCCATGATGGCCGAGTGCGACGTGCGGCTGCCCGCTTCCGTCGCGATGCCGAGCACCAGCTTGCGGTCGAAGCCGGCCGTGTCGGACGGCGCGAGGTCGTGCGCGAGGACAATGGAGGGCGCGTCGAGTTCGCGCAGCTCGTGCTCCACCTTGCCCTGGAGATTGCGCAGCACGCGCCGCGAGACATCGAGAAAATCGGCGGCGCGTTCGCGGAAATAATCGTCATCGAGCTCTCGCATCTTACGCGTGAAGGAGCGCACCACCTGTTCGTAGGCGAAGTCGACATTGACAAGGCGGGTCTGCAACTGCTCCTTCACCGACTCGATGAGCGACGTGTCTTCCAGCAAAAGCAGGTGCGCGTCGAAAATGCTCGCATCGGCCTCGCCGACTGCGGTCGCCAACTGCGTGCGGATGTTCTGGATCTGCTGCCGTGTTTTCAGCAAGGCAGCTTCGAAGCGGCCAATTTCACCGGGCACATCCTCGGGGCGGATGCGCCGTTTGCGCACGATGTGCTCATCGGCGTAAAGGAGAAGAAGTGGGCCCGTGGCAATACCGGGCGAAACCGGGGTGCCCTTGTATCTTTCTTCTTGTCGGGCTGGCGCTTGCGAATCGGGCTTATCGTCGGGCACGGCGCCAAATTGCTTACTCTTCGTCGAATTTGCGAGCTATTAATTCCTCAAGCGAGCGGACCATCTCTTCGGCGTCTCCACCGGTTACGGTAACCTTGAGGCGAGAACCACATCCAGCTGCCAGCAACATGAGGCCCATGATGCTCTTGCCGTTGATTTCCTCGCCGTCTTTCTCCACCTGAATATCCGAGGTAAAGCGGTTGGCAATACGCACAAACATGGCGGCAGGCCGGGCATGAAGGCCGAGCTTGTTCCCAATAATCAGATCGCGGACCACTGAGGGCCCGGATGCTTTGTTTTTTGCCGCAGATGCCATGTTCTTTGCCTAAAGGACTTATTTATCCCGGTTTGCGATTGCTTTCAACAATCTTTCATTAAATTCCAACGCCGAATTCTGTCCCATCCCCTTCAATTTCTGATCCAGCGCTGCAACTTCGACCAAATTCGCCAGGTTTCTTCCCTGGCGAACCGGTATCGTGACATGCGGAATTTTGATTTGCAAGATTTCGTAATAATCTTGGTCCAAGCCAATTCGGTCGATTTCGGGAACCTCGTGCCAGTCGGCCAAGGTGACGACCATATCGAGGCGTTTTTCGAAGCGGATGCTTCTAACCCCGTAAATACTTGCGATATTGATGATACCGAGGCCGCGAACTTCCATGTGGAAGCGTGAGAGGTCCGAGGAGGTGCCGATGAGCTCACGGCCCTCGAGCGAGCGGATCTTCGTCACGTCATCGGAAACAAGGCTATGGCCACGCTCCACGAGCGACAGCACGCACTCGCTTTTGCCAATCCCGCTGGCGCCGCGCACGAGCACGCCGACGCCGAGGATATCGATCATGCTACCGTGCTCGCTGGCGACGGGCGCGAAATCGAGCTCCAGGCAAATCGTGGCCATGTTCATCAGGCGCATTGTCGTGAGCGGCGACTTGAAAACGGCGATGTCTTCTTCCTCCGCTTCTTCCAAGACGACGCGCGGCGGATTGATGTTACGCGCAAAAATCAGGCACGGGATACGGTGTTTGAAAAGCTCGCGCAACCGCTGGCGGCTGGTCGTCTCCGGCAGTGATTTCAAGTACTGCGTCTCGCCGCTGCCGATGATCTGAACGCGCTGGAACGCGAAAGATTTGTAAAAGCCGCTCAGGGCAAGACCGGGCCGGTTGACCGCGCCCTCGGAGATGCGCCGTTGCAGGCCGCCGGCGCCCGCGAGCAGCTTGAGATGAAGCTGGTTCGAATGGTTCGTGTAGAGCTGGCCGACGGTGACGTGGGGAACGCTCGATTTCTTCTTCACGGGAGCCAGAGGGAACGGATTGAGCCGACGACTTAACGTGCGCGATTGACGCGATCTTCGCAATGGAATTGTGCGGGCGCCGCGTCCGGTTTGTGAGCAAAATCGCAAAAGTTGAATCCAGGACGGGGGACGGCTGCATCTAACACCAAGGAAACACCCATGAAATCCCGCACCCGATCCAAGATTATTGTCGGCACGATGCTCGTCCTCACCGCAACCATGTTCCTCTACTTTTATTTCACGGACACACGCTCGCCGGCGTCTTCAGCCGCCTACTCGTCGATCGCCACTTCGTCAGAGGCATCGTCACCGTCCTTGCTCACAACGATGCTGAATTTGCTCTCGGCGGCGGCCCCGGCCATCCCAGAGCCAGCGGCCGGCCCCGCGAAAACGGAGTCGCGAAACTTGCCGCCATTTTCCGCCGTCGAGGCTGACGGCGCCTGCGAAGTGTCCTGGGCGCTAGGTGATCAGCAGCAAGTCACGGTCGAGGCGCCCGACACTTATCTTCCCTATATCAAGACCGAGGTGACGAACGGCACGTTGAATATACGTCCGGTGCCAGGTGCGACCTGGCTCAGTCATTTCAAAGTCACGCTCACGGGAAGCAGGCTGGATCGGATCAACCTCGCCGGTGCGGTGCAGTTTACCGGAAATTCGATCAAGTCGGATTCCTTCGACGCCAACGCCTCCGGCTCAACCCAGGTGACCCTGAGCGGTGAAATGCAACACCTAAGCCTCGAGCTGTCCGGTTCGGGAAAGATCACGGCAAACACAACGCAGTCAGACACGATTGACGCCAAAGCGACCGGATCGACGGAACTCGTCCTTAGCGGAAACACGCGACAACTGAATATCGATCTTGCCGGAGCCGGAGAGGCGAAAGCCGGCGACTTGAAAGCCGCTTCCGCGCGGGTAACGATCGCAGGCGCGGGCAAGGCCGACGTCAACGTCACGGATACGCTTACCGCCGCCATTTACGGTGCAGGTCTGGTGACTTACGCCGGCCAGCCGCATACCCTGAACAAAACCGTGCTGGGCGCGGGAAGTATTCAACCGAGGTAATTCCATGTTCGGACTCTCCTTCTTTATCTTCATCGTTTTTTTCAGCATTTTTGTCGCGCCACTGCTTTTGCTCGGCTTTTTTGTCTACATCTGGGGACGGGTGAGAACCGAGCGCTACCTTACCATCCGGGAACATGTGCAGCGGGGGCTGCCCCTGCCACCCGAGCTGACGCATGGCCAATCGCCTTCCCAGCTGCCGGGAAATCCGCCGTCTTCCATCTCCACGCCCGCCTATTATTACTCGCCGCGTGACTCCGCACGCAGGGACCTCCGGCGTGGGATCAACCTGACTGCGACCGGCACCGCACTGTGCGTGACCTTCCACGTGGTCTGGCCCCACACTTCAACCTGGGCTTGGGGCCTCATCCCGTGGCTGATCGGCGTCGGCTACATCATCAGCTCTTTCGCCACCGACACCGAGGACGAACCGCCGCCTCCCAAACCCGATCCGTCTTCACCTCTGCCGCCGAATTCTCCGTAACGACCTACGAAAACCGCATGACTGAGGACGCGGACCTCATCGCGCGCGTGCTGGTCGATGGAGACCACCACGCCTTCGGAGAACTGGTTAAACGGCACCAGTCGCTGGTCCGCGGACTCTTGCGCAAATGGATGGGCGATGACGATGCCCAAGCCGACGATCTCGCACAACAAACCTTCCTCAAGGCCCACGAGAAGCTCGCGCAGTTTCACGGCAAATCGAGCCTCGCAACGTGGTTGTGCCAGATCGCCTACAGCAAGTTTCTCATGTACCGCAGGACCGTCCGGCCTCACGCCCCGCTCGACGACGTGCCGGCCGCCCAACTCGCCCGGTCCGGGGATGCGCAAACAGCTCTGCGCCACGATTTGCGCCGCGCTCTGAAAAATCTGCGCGAAGAGGAACGGGCCGCCGTGATCTGCTGCTGTCTCCAGGGCCTGACCCACGAGGAAGCCTCCCGGGTGCTCGGCTGGCCCCTGGGCACAGTGAAAACGCACGTGCTGCGCGGAAAGAAAGCGTTGCGCGTTCAACTGGCCGAATGGGCCGCAAAAGGATAAACTACCGCCATGCCGGAAATCGACGACGATAAGCTCGACCATCTGCTGCGGGATGAAGGCTACATCCCCGACGACGGCTTCACCCATGGCGTCTTGCGCCGCCTGCCCACCCGGCGCCGCAAGCTCGTCCTCTCCATCTCATTTGTCCTCGCCGGGATTCTCCTGGTCTTTCAGTTCGCACTGCTGGCGTCCGATTTCATTTTCAAGTCGTTCGCGATGGTCTCCTCCGCCAATCCCACTTTCTGGCTGGGACTCCTCCTGAGTCCGTCCTGCCTCATCGGCCTTTTCGCAGGTACCGCCGCGTTGATCTTCTTTTGCATCTGTT
>Ga0302319_10010543_pt1 | contig 17600 bp, 16 predicted proteins | sample Bog_T0_2_FD_203319 | JGI IMG/M metagenome (GOLD analysis project Ga0302319, IMG submission 203319) | Peat permafrost microbial communities from Stordalen Mire near Abisko, Sweden - Bog_T0_2 | ecosystem: Environmental > Terrestrial > Soil > Wetlands > Peat | place: Sweden: Abisko, Stordalen Mire...
CACCTGCGGGGTAAGTTGAGCCTGATGGGTGGCCGGTGTGCTGGACACGGCGGCAGCATTCAGAAGCAGGGCGGCACTGGTTTTGGAGGTCGATCCGTTGGCTGTCGCAACGACATAGGTGACGCCAGTGGATTGAATGACGGGGGGAGCGGAGTAGGTAACCGTACACACGGTGAAGGCCTGGGAGGTCCGCTGGCAGCTGGCGGAACTCAAGGATCCTTGCCCACCGCTGGAGCCGGACTCGGTGCTGGCCAAGGCGAAGGAGATGGAGTTCGAGCCACCTGCCTCGGCGAGGAAGCCGGTGACGGTGGTTTGCCCTCCGGGGCCGAGAGCGGCGTTTTCCGGCGTCAACGGCTGCAAAAAACCAGGTGTGACGGTGAGCACCGAAGTTGCCTTGGTGGAAGAGTTGACCGTCGCTGTGACAACTACTACGGCGCGGTCGCCGGTGACGTAGCTGGGTGGCGTGTATTGGCCCGAGGGGGTGATCGATCCGGGCCCGCTTTTGGGGTCGCCGCCAACCAGCGACCAGGTCACGATCGGCGCATCTCCGTTGGGCAGTGTTGCCTTGAATTGCTCGACGGAGAGGCCTTTGGAATTGGACGCGTTGCAACCCGTGCAATTGGTGTCGATGGAGCGGATGCCCGGGGAAATCGATAGACCGCTTGGGGTAGGTGAAGCGGTGACGCCTCCGCTAGCACAACCGGCGATGAGAAAGACCAGGGCAGGAAAGAGAGCGACAGCGACAGAGCGGACCGCGAAGGCGCGAAGGTTCCAGGGTGCGGCGCAGGGCTTCAAGCCTGTTCGCGCAAAGCCTGGTGGTTGGGCAGCGATTTGTGCGCCTATCCGCAAGACCGTGAGCTTTCCTCGTTGGGTTGCCTGCAAGAGCGAGCGTGCAGTCAGAAAAACCGCTGGACGACAGGTGAGTTCAGGCGCATGGATCCAATCGCTCGCCTGATCGTCCCACCTTGAGTTTATTACTACACGCCTTGCGTGCATCGCGCACAACAAAACAGAGGACTTGCTTACCACTTTCGTGGCGGGTTCCCGCGTGGTGACGAGTTTTCAAGTGGGAATCCGTTTCAGGAATCCACGGAATCCCAACCTAAATGGGGCGCCCTATTGCACGGTGAGCACAAGCTTCCCGAAGTGCGAGGCCTCTTCCATCCTCTCCAGGACTTGACGCGCCTGGGACCAGTCAAAGTTCTCCCCGACGGGGCGGAGTTGAGTTAAGGTGATGGCCTTGTTCAGGTCCTCGAAGTCGTGGCGGGAACCGACATAGATTCCCCGCATGCGGACTTGCTTGTGCAGCACAGAAGCGATGGGAAACGCGATGGGATCGGCAGCGCCGGTCAGTACCCCCACCTGGGCGATGGCTCCGCCGATGCGCAACGCGCGCAGGGAGCGTGGTAAGGTCGCCAAGCCGCCGACCTCGATCACCAGATCGACGCCTTCGCCTCCGGTCTGATCCACGGCCCAGCGATCCCATTCGGGGCTTTCCCTGTAATTGAGCCCCGCGTCCAAACCCAGGGAGTAAGCGCGTTCGAGCTTCTCGTAGCTGCTGGAGATGCCCAGGATCCGGGCTCCGCGCAGCCGGGCCAGTTGGAGGGCAAAGATGGAGACGCCGCCGGTGCCTTGAATGAGTACGGTGCTGCCGGGCTGGATTTTGCCTACCTTGAGAGCGTTCCAGGCGGTGACGGCCGCGCAGGGAAGGGTCGCGGCTTCCTGGTAGCTGAGGTGCTCCGGAATGGCGACGAGGCCGGTTTCCTTGAGAACGACGAACTCGGCAAGCATGCCGTCGATGTCGCCGCCCAAGGCGCCGCGCGATTTCTCTCCGGTCGGCGGTCCGTCAATCCAGTTCTGCATGAAGGCAGCGGCAACCCGGTCCCCGACTTTCCACAGGGTTACGCCCTCGCCCACTGCCGCAACTTCGCCGGCTCCGTCGGAGATTGGGATGCGGGGCAGTTTGAGCCGGGGGTTGTAGATTCCTTTTACGACCAGCAGGTCGCGGTAGTTATAGGAAATGGCGTGCACTTTGACGAGCACTTCCCCGGGGCCCGGAGTGGGGGTATCTCGTTCCTTAAACTCCAAAGAATCAACGCCAAATGAGGAAATTTGTCCAACACGCATGAGAACTCCTTCAGTCTTGCCGGGGGGCCGGTCCGCTTTGGTGGGATGCATTTCGGCCAAATCCCCGTAGAATGAAGATATGGCGCGTGGTTGGGAAAGTAAATCCGTGGAGGAACAGATGGCTCATGCAGCAATCCCTCAGCCGCCGGCAAACTCGGAGAGCGAGTTTGTCAGCGAAGACCAAAGACGTGCGGCGGACCAGGTTCGTACGGTCAAGGAACGTCAAAAGCAGGCGTTGAATTTGCAGCGGGAGAACATCCTGTCGCAACGGACGTCGAACCCGGCGCGGCGGTCTGCGCTGGAAGCGGCCCTGGCCCAGATCGAGGCGCAGATCGAAGCCATGAACTAGAGGCTTCACCGCGTTGCCGCGTAAGTGCGGTTTTTGCATTCCCCGGTCTCAAAAACGAAACCGGGGGCACCCAGCATTTTGCAGCTCGCGCCGCTCCTGTTCAGGATTGCGGTTCGCGGTGAAAGAGCAAAGAGTTGGCCTGATGGATGGAGGTCAGGCTGATGCGGGCGATATTGACGTGCGCAGGTCGGCTCACCGACCATACGATGGCGTCGGCAATGTCCTCGGGCGTCAGGGGTGTTAAGCCTTTGTAGACTTTGGCGGCGCGCTCTTCATCGCCGTGGAAGCGGACCAGGCTGAAATCGGTTTCCACCATGCCGGGATCGATGCTGGTGACACGAACGGGCGTGCCGAGCAGGTCCTCGCGCAGGCCGTCGTTGATCGCGCGTTCTGCGGCCTTGCTGGCGCAGTACACGGCTCCGTTGGGGTAGGTGATCTCTCCGGCTGTTGAACCCAGGTTGACGATGTGGCCGGTTTTACGAACCACCATGCCGGGAACCACAGCGCGCGATACGTAGAGCAGACCCTTCACATTGGTATCGATCATCTCATCCCAGTCGTCGATGCTGCCGGTGTATAGCTTGTCGAGGCCGCGGCTGAGACCGGCATTATTGACCAGGACTTCGATGGCTGCCCATTCTGCAGGCAGGAAGTCGATCGCGTCTTGCACGGCACGGTAATTGCGCACATCGAGCGCGAACGAGTGGACTGCCGCGGCGCCGAGTTCCAGGGCTTTCGCCGCCACTTCGGAGAGCTTTTCGGTTCGCCGGGCAGCGAGGAGCAGACGGGCTCCCTCGGCGGCAAAGGCGAGGGCTGTGGCAGCGCCGATGCCGGCACTTGCCCCGGTGATGAAAACGATCTTACCTTTCAGGCTCATGGCTCTATCCTAACGAATTCGCGCTACGCGGATGAAATTGCAGATCATTTGTGCTTCCTTGATTCAATCGGTGCGTTGCAAAGAACAGATTCAGGTTCGCATGGAACGGGTGTTCGACCCCAAGCCACGAAAATGGAACCGCGGATCCTTCGGCTGCGGCTCAGCGATGACAGGGCAACGATGGGACGGATTCAGGACTCAGGCCTTTACCGGGGTTCGAGGCCGGCGCTGGTGCGGGTGATCTGCTGGATGGCGCTCCAATCGGCTTCGGCGAGGCCGCTGTCGATGGCGGTGTGCATCTTGCCTTCCACGAGCGAGGCAATCTCCAAGGGGCATCCGGCGTTGCGCGCGGCGTCGAGCATCAGGCCGACGTCTTTCAATCCGCCGCGCATGGAGAAGCCGCCTTGTCCCTCGGCATTGTGCTCCTTCATGCGGCGGGCATAGCCCTGCAAGCCCGGATGGGCAAAGGAACGCTGGAAGAACTGGGCCAGGACTTCGGTGGAAGCTCCAGTCTTTTCCGCAAAGGTGTAACACTCGGCGAAGACTTCCACCAGGGAGACGATGAAGAAGTTGGTGCAGAGCTTTTGCAGGTTGGCTGCGCGTGCGGGACCGGGTAGAGGGACAAACAGGTTGGCGAAGGCCTTGCACACGGGGCGCAGGTCTTCGATGCCGCTGGCATCGCCGGCAAGAAACTGCAACAAGGTTCCGGCTGCCGCGGCGTCGGGTCGGCCCAGCACGGGCCCGGAGACGTAGCGGCTTCCGTGGGCGCCGTGCTGTTGAGCGAGCCAGTCTGCGCATTCGGGTGAAATGGTGGTGGCGCAGCAATGAATGGCATTCGGCGCCATGTGCGCAATGACGCCGTCCGCCCCGCCGAAGACCGACTGAATGGACTTGTCATCCATCAGCATGCTGATGACGAGAGGAGAGTTCCGGGCGGCCTCCGCGGGCTTGTTGCAGGTCACGGCGCCGGCCGCTGCAAAGGGAGCCATCTTGTCTGGAGTGCGGTTCCAGACGCGCAGGGTATGTCCGGCTTTCAGCAGGCAGTGTGCGATGCCGGAACCCATGTTGCCCAAACCAAGGAATGCAATGTTCATGGATATCCCCCAGGTGCTGAGAAGAAGCAGGGTGGAGAGTCAACTACGGCAAAACCGCCGTCGGGTTTGTGCTTTCCCATCCTTGAATCAAAAAGCGATTCAAGGATGGGGCACGGTAGATTCAAGCTTCATGTAGAGTCGCAACGACGGTGCGGGACTCAGCGAGATAGAGCACTCAGCGCTTCGCGGCGCGCCTTGATACGCGAACCGATGAAGACCACGATGCCCGTCCCCACGAGAGCCATTGTGCCACCGAGCACCTTGGCGATGGCAAGCGGCTTGTTGGTTTCCTCGGCGCCGGGGATGACGGAGAGCACGATGGTGATTGCGGTGCTCAGCAGGCCGGTGGAGGCCAACAGGATGGCGACTGGTTTGCCGCCGGGGACGCGTCGCACTTCCGGTGATGCGGGCTGATTCTGCATGCGGATCATGGCGGCGAACAGGAACAGATAGGGAAGGAAGAGAGAGATCACGGACATGCTGACCAGCACATCGTAAGCGCCTCGTACGGAGGTCCCGGCCTGGCCGAGGAGGGCCACGACCATGCCGGCTGCACCATAGACGGCGATGGCCACCCAGGGGGTTTGGAAGCGGGGGTGAATTCGTCCGAAGATGGGAGGAAGGTAGCGATCGACGCCGGCGACAAAGGGGAGCCGCGCGGTGGAGGAGAGGTTGGCGGCTGCTCCGCCCACGGAGTTGAGAGCCACGAGCATTGCCATGGGAGCGAGCATCCAACCGATGCCCAGGCGTTTGGCGAGCAGAGAGACTCCGTGTACAAAGCCATCGGGACCGGCTACTGCCTGGGTCGGCAGTGTGAGGAGCAGAGCGGCCGTACCGCCGATGTAACCCACGGTCAGAATGCATCCAGCCACAAGCAGCGCCCAGGGAATCGCGCGACGCGGGTTCTGAATTTCGTCGCCCATGGCGGATGCGGCTTCAATGGCGCTGAAGGCAAAGAAGACGCTCGACCAGAAGACCGCATTGTCGAAGGACCAGTGGGGAACGAGGCTGGCGCGTGTGATGTGAATGGCCGGTCCGAAGCGCCAGTAGGAGGCTGCACCGAGCAGCAGAAGCGCGGAGAGCGGCAGAATGCTGCCCAGGGCGCCAATGTTGTTGAGCCATTTGCCCGCGTCCACGCCGCGGATATTGAGCAAGGTAATGAAGGCGAGCCAGAACATGGCAAAGGCGACGTAGTAGAGAGGATTTCCGGCGAGCCGCTGGGCGCGGGGTCCGAATGCGAAGAGCGTGGAAGCGGCCCCGAAGTAGAGCACGCCCGCGAAGAAAGGGAGGTTACTCATCCAATAGGTCCAGGCGCAGATGAAGCCGGAAAAATCGCCGAAGGCCGCGCGGGTCCAGACGTAGATGCCGCCCTCCTCCGGATGACGGGACGAGAGCTCCATGACGCTGGCGGCGAGGGGAATGAAGAAGCAGGTGAGCGCGGCAAACCACACGATGAGAATGCTGGGTCCGGCCGTGGCCGCGGCAGCGGTCCAGCGAACACTGAGAACCACGACGACATAGAACAGCACCAGGTCGCGGAACCTGATACCTCGCTTGAGTGCTGGAGCCGCATCCATGGTGGGCGCAGCATAGCAGAGCGCGCATAGCGAATGGGCTAAATTTTTCCGAGGTCCTTGAGCACGGCCATGGCGGCATTGCGGCCGTTGATGCCGATGACGCTGCCGCCGGGGTGGGTCGCCGCTCCGCAGAGATACACGCCTTGCATGGGGGTGCGGGCCGAAAGCCTCTGGTCCCACATATACGGCGGCAGGCATTCGCCCTGGAAGATATGGCCGCCGGTGAGGCCGACTTTTTTCTCGATGTCCGGGGGACCAAGGACCTGCGCATCGATGACGGCGGAATCGATGTTGAAGCAAAAGCGCGACAGAGATTTGATGGCCAGGGCACGGACTTCTTCGCGGCGGGTATCCCAGGTTCCGTGGGAAAACGCGTAAGGCACATACTGGGCGAAGACGCTCATGGTGTGCTGGCCGGCGGGGACGACGGATGGGTCATGCGCGCTCTGGAAATAGAGCTCGCACCAGAGATGATCCGGGAGTTCTCCACGACGCGCTGCCGCGAATCCGGCCTTCCATTCCTCTTTGGTCAGCGGGGCATTGATTTGTCCGTAGTGATGGGGTTCGTTGATGCCGGGGCGCGCGGTGAAGTTGGGCAATTCGCGCAAGTGCACGTTCATCTTGACGGTGCAGCCTTCGATGGGGACATGCTCCACGCGCGTTCTCCAAGAAGGGTTGGCGCTTTCGGCAAGCAGCTTTAACGTTTGGCGCGGGTCAGCGTTGGAGATGACGATCGGCGCTGCGATGCGATCGCCGCCTTCGAGTTCGATCCCCTCGCCGGGGATGATCTTTGCGACCGGCACGCCGGATACGACAGTCGCCCCGGCTTCGCGGGCCGCATCGCAGAAGTAAAACGAGACCATGCCCATGCCGCCGCGCACATAGCCCCACATGCCGGGCATTCCGCCCAGCCGGCCGGATGCGTGATGGAAGCGGATGGACGCGGTGCCCTTGTCAAAGGGGCTGGCATTCGTGCCGATGACGCCCTGGCCGAGATACGCGATCTGCAGGCGCTCGTCGCGGAGGTAGCGTTCAACGAACTCGGCCATCGACCATTCGAACAAGACGCCGCGGGCTTCTTCATCGACGCCGAGCCGCTCTTCGATCTGCTCGCGCGTGGGGGGCTCGCCGATCCAGATATCGGTCCGGCGCGCGCCGGAGACAGAAGCATCCGGGCGCAGAGCATCGCGCAGGCGGCGGATGACGTCGCTCATGGCGCGGAAACCTTCGACATCGCCGGGAGAGAGGGCGCGGACCTCGGCTTCGCAGCGCTCGTCGTCGTCCCAGAGCTGGATGCTGGATCCGTCGAGGAAGGGAACGAAGAGGCCGTTCACGGCGGGCGTCCAGACATAGCCACGCCGCGGGAGTTCCATTTCTTCGATGACCAGGGGATGGAGCAGTCCGGCGAGATAGGCGCACGGGGACATGCGGACGCCGGGAAAGGGTTCCTCGATGGTGCAGGCACCGCCGACGCGCTGGCGGCTTTCAACCACGAGGACACGCTGCGCTGCGCGCGCCAGTGTCGCAGCACAGACGAGGCCGTTGTGTCCGGCGCCGACAACGATCGCGTCCCAGGTCTTCGCGGCGAGCGCGGCGACCGGCATCGGCAAGCCGACTTCGCCCAGAACAGAAGCTGTGGGTGAATCCATCACCGCTCTACCGTAGCACCAGGAATCCGGGTTTTGAAAGCTGGAGGCTGGCGATGCAATCGGATGTTACATCGCCGCGCGGAACAAATCGCCGAGCGCATGGATGTCGGCGGGGGATGTGTCGCCAATGACGAAGAAGCGCAATCCCGCATGACTCCAGGTTTCCACGCTGAAACCCTGTTCGGTGTTTGATGTGGGGCCGGCATCGGACGGAAACTGCGGCGGCTGAGCTTGCACAATAAAGACCGAGATCTGGTGCTTATTGAGTCCGAGCACTAACTGCGCGCCGGGGTTGTGCTCGAAATAGATGAGTTTTCCGCCGAGAAGCTTGTAGCGGGAGTTCTCGAACTCGGGCAGGTTGAAGGTGAAGGGAAGTTTCCCTTGGAACCACGGTTTCACCGTGTGCCGATCGGTCGAGATGACGTCGACAGGGTTAGGGCTGGCCATGGTGGCAACGTGGAGATCGAGAAGCTCGGCGATAGCGTGTTTGCGTTCGGTACGGTGGAGAACCACCGTCGTCGAGGCCACGATCAACACCAGCGCCATGATCAGTGCCGAAGCCCACTGGACTCGCGCCGTCATCCAGGGCCGGCGGGTTGGCTGCACGAGTTGTTTTTGCATGCGGTTGCGAAACTCCGGTCGCATGCGGAATTCGGGCGAGGAGGCGAAGTCCGCTGCGGCGGCCCGCGTGTTTCTCTTCAATTGCAACTTCGCGAGAGCTTCAGCCGCGCATGGAGCGCATTCGCGCATGTGGGTTTCCACGGCCGCGAGTTCCTGCGGCGAGAGGCTTTCATCCACGTAGGCTTGCAATTGGATGGGATCGAGTGCGCAGGTCATCGTGGTTCCCCCTGGATTTTTTCCGCGAGCAACGAGCGCATCGCCTTGCGGGCGCGGGCTAGCCGTGACATGACAGTGCCGATAGGAATCCCCATCGCAGTTGCAATCTCCCGGTAACTCATTTCTTCCAGATCGCAAAGGAGAATCACTTCGCGGAGATGAAGCGGGAGTTCCATCAACGCGTTCTGAATCGTTTCGCTGTCGAGCCGCGCGAGCAGATTGGTTTCCGGAGTGGCCGCGGTGAGAGGTTCAAGGGGTGCCGCATCTTCGGCGTCAAGAGACACGTGAGCCCGCAGGCCAGCCTTGGAGGTCAGGAATGTGTTGCGCAGGATTCTGTAGATCCAGGCGTGGAAATTGGTGCCTTGCTGGAACGACGCAAAGCCCTTCAGCGCTTTCATAAAGGTTTCCTGCACTAGGTCTTCCGCAGCGGTGCGATCCTGCGTGAGCCAGCAGGCGAAGCGATAGAGGCTAGCGAATCGCGGTATCGCCAGGTCTTCAAACGTGCCGGAATCGCTGTGAGTCTTATCCACCGCACCGACAGTGTAGCGCAAGCTTGTGGGAGGGGCGGGCGCTTGCGGTTTGTGCGACGTCCGCCTGAACCCAGTCTGGGACGAGAGTGGCTGTGCGCTGAAAGCCGGCATCTCTAGAGCTGATCAGAGTGCCGCCGGTGTGCGAATTGTCTCCCGGGGGGAAGTCTGTTGTCGACGCTCAGCTCTGGACGCGAGCCTCTTGTTCCGAAGGAATGCGTCGAGGGACAAAAGGCCCGGGCCATTGATGAGGAGAAATGCCGTGGTGAGAATCTGGGCGTAGTCGGAGCGGATTTCATGCAGGACTGCCCAGATGCCGACCTTGGGCAGCGCCGGTGGCAAAGGCAGAGGCGAGGAGCCCAGGAAAAGAGAGACCTTGGTGCTGAGGATGGCGACAATCATCTCAAGGATAAAGGGGATGGCAATGAGTCGTGTGCCCAGTCCGCAGAGCAGGAGGAGGCCGCCGACGATTTCGAGGCAGGCAACGAAGATGGCGGTTTCGTGGGGAAACGGCAGTCCGATTTTGGTGAAGCGGCCGACGCCCTGATTGGTGTAGACGAATTTGAGGACCCCTTCCCAGAAGAAGACGCCGCCAGCCATGAGGCGGAGGAGGAGGATGGAGCGGGGGCCGGATGTGGGGGGATTGACGAGCCAGGAGAGAAGTTTGTTCATGATGCTCCTTGTTCAGGCAGAGGTTGCACTCGATGGAGTGTTCACTGTCTAAAACTGGAGCGCCGGGTATTTATTCCCATATGGGGCAAAATAATTCTTGCCCCGGGAAGCGACTCGCGTACGTTTCGCCTACTGAGGCTCGACGAGGTGATGGGCGATGGCGAACAGGGCCAGTTCCAGCCGCGTGGAGACGCCGGTTTTGTCGAAGATGTTGGAGAGGTGGCGCTTGACGGTTTCTTCGCTCAACGTAAATTGCTTGGCGATGTCGCGGTTGGAGCAGCCCTCCACGATGCAGCCCACCACTTCCAACTCGCGCGGGGTGAGGCCGTAGGTCTTGCGCTGCGGCACGACAGCTTGCTGCATCAGGTCGTGCAAAGCGCTGACCAGGTTCACGACGCGCTTGCCGCCGATCCAGTAGTCGCCGCTGAAGACGGTACGGATGGCGGTTTGCAGATGGCTGGCCAGGGCGTCCTTGAGGACAATGCCGCGGGCGCCGATGTGCAATGCTTCGATGATCTGCTGGGTGGTGATGGTGGAGGTGAGCAGAAGGATCTTGACGGTGGGCGTGCCATTCATGATGGCGCGCATGGCTTCAAGACCGGGCAGACGTGGCATCTGCAGATCGAGGAGCAGGATATCGGGCTCGAGTTCCAACGTTTGAGTGATGGCTTCATCGCCATCGGTGGCCTCGCCGACCACGTCAAAGCCGTCGTTCTCCGAGAGCATGTTGCGCACACCGATGCGGACCACAGGATGATCGTCGGCTAATACGATTCGGATAGGCTTTTCCACTTGAACGGCTAACCTCCAGAAACTTAAGTCAATTATGCTCTGAATTCAGCATTCAGAATACGCTGCAGGTTCAGGGCGGCGGTGCGCAAATCTTGGAGTATGGTTACGCTGTTATCCACTTGGTTAATGCCGGGTGGAGTCTTTTTAGGCTCCAATCGGCCGGCTTCAATGATTTTACCGAGCCGGGACACCTGAACGGCGCCGGCCATGGCCGCTCCTCCTTTGATGGCGTGCCCAATCCGGCGGGCCTCGGGCCAGTTACCCTCGACGACGGCTGCTTCCAGGGCCACCGTGCGGCGCTCCAGGTCGGCCACAATGGCTTCAAAGATCTGGCGGACCTGAGCGTCGGGCATCATTTCGCGGAGCTGGGCAACTGTGTCCCGGTCCACGATGGTCTCTTCGGGGTCAAGCCCCAGGGCCCCGGGTGGATTGACCTTGGCCTGATGCTCCTCCAGCAACCGGGTCAGGGCGTCAGGCGGGAAGGGCTTGAGCAGGAAACCGTCTGCGATGGACGTCACTTCCGCGGACACCTGGCTGGCGCTGATGACGTAAATCCGGGCCTTTGATTGGGCGCGCAGCTTTTCGATCAGGGGGGCGCCGCTCAGCCCAGGCATCTGTGCGTCCATCAGAATCACGCCGGGCTTGAAGTTCCCTTCCCCGAGGAGACTGAGCGCTGCGGAGCCATCCACAGCGGTGTGAACCGAATACCCGCTCATCGTCAGTATGGTGGCCAGCACCTCGCGGCTCACCATGTCGTCGTCAATGAGCAAAACCGTTGGAAGGTCCTGTTGGACGAAATCCATCATGAGTACAGTTTGCCATCCGGGGCCGGGCGTCAAGCGCAAATTTGACAGCGAGGAATCCAATCAGTTCAGAGAAAGGCGGCCTCCGGTGAGAAGGGTCTTGTTCAATTTCCGACCACGAAGACAGAGAAGCTCCCGTTGACGGGATTTGTGGTAAGGGTGCCGATACCGCCTGTTTTTCCCAGCTCAATCCCCAGCATATCGGTGACCAAGTAGACCAGCCCCGTTTCCGGATCGACGGCCAGGGTGCGGGCGCGCTGCCGCGTGGGCAGAATCTGGAGGACGGCGTAGCTGTCGTTTGCATCCTGATGAATCACGGTGAGGCTTCCGTCCGCGCCTCCGTTGGCGGAGTAAATCAAATTGCGGTTGGGGTCGTAGGCGATGGAGCCCACTCCAGGACCAATCGGCAAGCTCGACACCAGATCGCCATTCGCTGCATTCAGCACAGCGAGCTGCATGCTGGCGCAGGCGACGAAGAGTCGGGTATGGGCTGGATCGACGGCTAAGCCCCGGGGATCGGAGCATTGCCGGCCGGCATTGAAGGAACGGAGTTGACCAGGCTGGCCGTCGGTCCAGTCCAAGGAAGTCCATGAGTTGGATTTGTCGGCAGGCTTTGGCTCAGTTTGATGCATGGGGACCGCGGGTTTGTGGGGCTGGTTCTGCAGTGCTTCTCGTTGCACTGTGGGTGCGGGTTTCTGGGCCTGCCTTTGCAGCATTGCGTAAGCGGCTTGGGTATCGATGGCCGCTATCTGATTACGATCTGTGACGGCCACGTACAAACTACCTCGGCTATCCGCCTGTGCGGTGCCGAGGTGGCCCGAGACCAGGATTTGGCCCAAGGCGGTATTGGATCGCGTGTCGATGACGGTGATGGACGAGGCGGCACGGGGATCTGCTGGCGGCGGGGGCGCGGGCTGGCGGCGCGGGGTGATGTGCCGGGTAGTGAGTGGCTGTTGCGGGGCGGGCGGCGTCTTCACCGGGTCGGTACGTACTGCGAAAAGAAGCCGAGTCTGAGGTTCGAAGACCAGGGCGTGGGGACTGGGGATGTCCTCGACGGTCGCGACGGTAGCAAGAGTGCGGCGATCAAAGACAATCACTTTCCCCCCGAGGCCGTCGCTGACATAGCCGAACTCGCCGGTGTCGTCGAGGGCGATGCAATGCGCCTCACCCAGACCGCCGATTTCGCCGACCACCGAGCCAGCCTTCACGTCGACCACCTGCACCGAGTGGCCATGTGCGATATACAAGCGGTCGGCCTGGGCGTCCATGGTGAGGTAGTCCCATGAGCCTGTGCCACCGATGGTCCATGACTGCTTGATGGCGAAAGGACGGCTGGGCAGTTCCACCGAAGCGGCGGGTTGCTGAGCCGGGAGCGCGGAGAAGACAAGCAAGCAGAGAATCGGTCCGCAGAGGGTGTGCACTCTGTTCATCCTCGAAAGCTCCTTGGAGTTGGGTTCCTCTTCAATAGATGCGAAGACAGGGCCGCGCGCTCGGATTTGCTCTTGAATCGAGGTGAAACGCTTGGTCCCGTGCCGGTGACCTCTGGTCGTGGCAGCGTTTGCAGGCATCTTAGGAACAGAATCCGAAGGATGAGACCGGTCTATGGCGAGATTTGGCAGGAAGGTTAGAGAACTTCTCAATATCGCCGGTCCGGGAATCATCACCGGCGCGGCGGATGACGATCCATCCGGTATCGCAACTTATACCCAAACCGGCTCCCAATTCGGCTATGGACAGTTGTGGACGGCCCTGCTGGTGTTACCCATGCTGATTGCCGTGCAGGAAGCCTGCGCGCGCATTGGCGCGGTGACCGGCACCGGCATTTCGGCGGTGGTCAAGGAGCGCTACAGCAAGACCGTGCTTTACTCCATGCTGGTGCTGATTCTGGTTGCCAACACCATCAATTTGGGAGCGGACCTGGGCGCCATGGGAGCCGCGGCGGAACTGATTGTGCCGGTCAACTTCACGGTGCTGGTCCTTTTCTTCACCGCGGCCATCCTGGTGCTGGAGATCTTCACGTCGTACCGGGTGTATGCGCGCATTTTGAAGTGGCTGTGCGTGACTCTGTTCTCCTACGTGATTACCGTGTTTCTGGTGCATGAGCCGTGGGGGACGATTCTCAAAGCGACGTTCGTCCCGCACATCGAGTTCACGGCGGAGTTCTTCTTCATCATTACCGGAGTGATAGGCACCACCATCTCGCCGTACATGTTCTTCTGGGAGGCCTCGGAAGAGGCAGAAGAAGACAAGAGCCAGCATTTGATCCACAACGGCAAGCCAAGGCTGAGCGCGGCCTACATGCGCCGGCTGCGGCATGTTGAGCTCGCAGATGGCCGCATGGTGCGTGATTGTGGTTGGCGCGACGGTGTTGCATCAAAACGGGATCACCCACATCACCAGCGCGGCCCAGGCGGCGCAGGCTCTTGAACCGCTGGTGCACACGTTTCCGCATGCCGGCTTCCTGGCCAAACTCATCTTCGCCACCGGGATTATCGGTCTGGGATTCTTAGCGGTTCCGGTGTTTTCCGGGTCGGCTTCCTACGCGCTCTCTGAAGCACTCAGCTGGAATGCCGGGCTGAACCTGAAATTAAAGCGGGCCCACGGGTTTTACGGTGTGATTACGATTGCCACACTCTTGGGCTTGATGATCAACTTCATCGGCATCAATCCCATGCAAGCGCTGGTGGTGACGGCGGTGATTAACGGCGTGGTGGCGGTGCCGTTGCTTTTTCTCATCGCCCGAATCGCGCGCAACAAGGAGATCATGGGGGAACATCGGAGCGGGATGTTGTCGAATGTTCTGGTGTGGTGCGCCTTCGTGTTCATGGGCGCGGCGGCGGTGGCGATGTTCGCCACCAGTTTTGCGGGTGGGAAGTGAAGGGGCTGGTCATTGCCTCGCGCGGGCCGAAGAACCACCGCGGATCCATCGGCTCGCTGCGCTCGCTATGGATAAGAGATTTTTCGCTGCGCCCCACCGGGGCTGGAGATTCAATTTGGCCGGTTTCCCAGGACTGCGCTGCGCTTGTCCTGGGCTATTTTCCTGCCGCCCCTCCGGGGCCCATGTTGTGCATGTTGATCCCCGCCGTAACTCGACCGGGCCAGTCGGGCTGCTTTGTGTGAACCCGGTCGGTTGGGGTTCGAGGTTTCCCGCCCTTGCGCCAGCGAGAAGGCGCAAGGACGGGGCACGGGGCGTTTGTGGGTCTGCCGGCAAAAGGGCTTAAGGTCCGAGTTATTCCATGGCGGCGGGGACTTCGTGGAGCCAGCCGGGGGATTTGAGTAGTTCGCGGGGTCTTGAGCCGTCGGCGGGGCCTACCAGGCCATCGCGTTCCATCAGGTCGATCAGGTGCGCGGCGCGGCCGTAGCCGATGCGCAGCCTGCGCTGGAGCAGGGACGTGCTGGCTTTGCCGAATTCGAAGACCAGGCGGACGGCGTCGTCGAACATGGGATCGTTCTCGTCGGGGTCGGAGTTGGAGCCCTCGACGTTGGTGCGCTCGTCCTTGGGTGCTTCCAGGAACCCTTGCACGTATTCGGCTTCGGCTTGCGCTTTCCAGAAATCGACGACGGCTGCTGTTTCCTTCTCGCTGACATAGGGGGCATGGAGACGCATGAGACGGCTGGTTCCGGGGGGCAGGAAGAGCATGTCGCCGCGGCCTAACAGAGCCTCAGCGCCGTTGGTGTCGAGGATGGTGCGGGAGTCGACCTTGGTGGCGAGGCGGAAGCTCATGCGGGTAGGCACGTTGGCCTTGATGAGGCCGGTGATGACGTCGACCGAGGGACGCTGGGTGGCGAGCACCAGGTGGATGCCGACGGCGCGGGCCATCTGGGCGAGGCGGGTGATGGACTCTTCGACGTTGGCGCGATCGAGCATCATCAGGTCGGCCAGCTCGTCGATGATGATGACGATGAAGGGGAGAGCTCGTTGTCGGCTTCCTCTTCAAAAAGGGACGGCATGGCGCCTTCGAAGAGCTTGTTGTACTGGTCGATGTTGCGGACGGCGCGCGAGGCGAGCAGCTTGAGGCGGCGTTCCATCTCGCGGACGGCGTTGCGGAGGGCGTTGGCGGCCAGCTTGGGCTCGGTGATGATGGGCGTGAGCAGGTGGGGAATGCCTTCGTACATGCCCAGTTCCACGCGTTTGGGATCGACGAGGATGAGACGCACCTGAGCCGGGGTGGTGCGGAAGAGCAGGCTCATGATCATGGCGTTGATGGCCACCGATTTGCCCGATCCGGTGCTACCGGCGATGAGCAGGTGGGGCATGGTGGCCAGGTCGGCTGGCACGATGCGGCCATTGATGTCCTTGCCCATGGCGATGGAGAGGCGGCCCTTGGCGCGGGCGAAGACTTCGGATTCGAGCACGTCGCGCAGGTGGATGGTTTCGCGGTCGTGATTGGGGACCTGGATGCCGACGGTGGACTTGCCGGGCATGCGCTCGATGAGGATGGATTCGGCGCGCATGGCCAGGCAGAGGTCGTCGGCAAGGCCGGTGACGCGGGAGTATTTTACGCCGGCTTCGGGCTTGAACTCGTAGGTGGTGACCATGGGGCCGGTGTTGATTTGGACGACCTGGCCGCGCACGTCGAATTCGCCGCATTTTTCCACGAGGACGCGGGCTTCTTCGCGGAGCAGGTCTTCCTTTACCGTGAGCGGGGCTTCGCCGGCGTTGAGCAGGGTGCTGGGAGGGAGTTTGAAGCCGCTTACGGATTTGGGCGCGACGGTGGCGGTACGGATTTCAGCATCGGCACGGCCGTGAATGGCGATGGGTCCCGTGGGGAGCGGCGGCTCTTCTGCGCGCATGGCGACTGGAAGGGGCTTGGCAGCTTCCGGAACCACTCCGGGAGCTTGCGAAGAGCGTTCGGGGCCGTGCGGCTGGATTTTGACGGGAGGGGCCACAGCCTGGGGAGAAGCGGGCGCGCCCGGTGCGGGCTCCCAGATGCTGGGCCTGCGCGCACCCGTCTGAACCGAGGAATCATCCTCGGCGTCGGTGAGGGGCGCGCGGCGGAAGGCTGGAATGTCTTCAACCGCGTGTCTGTACGTGGATTCCTGCGCGGTGTTACGGCGGAAGAGCCGGGCGAAGAAGCCGGGTTGACGGCCGGTCTGCTCTGGTATTTCCGCGGGCTCGTCCTCGCCGTAGAGCTCCCTTCGCCGCTCGGCCCGCTCCTCGCGCCAGTTGCGCCAGCGGTCATGCCAGGCAAGCACATGAATCCAGCGCTCGCTGAGGCTCTCTTTCAGGATGCCAAAGCTGACCGCCGAGGCAAAGTAGAGGCCGGTCCCAGCCAGGATGCCGGCGATGAGCCAGGCGCCCTGGATGTTGACGTAGCTGGCAAGTCCAGCGGAGATGATGCGGCCGAGGACGCCTTCCACGGGCAGGAGGTGCATCCAGCGCCAGTGCCAGGGAAGAAGTCCAAACAGTGCGGGCATGAAGAGCAGGGCGAGAGCGGTGCCGGTCCAGCGCAGCCAGGGGGAGCCGCTGGGACGCGAATGGAGCCAGGTCCAGCCCAGTCCGCCGAGCCAGACGGGAATCAGGAAGGATGTGAGGCCCAGGGACTGCAGCAGGAGGTCGCTCAGCCAGGCGCCCAGGAGCCCAATCCAATTTCCAACAGCATGAGAGCCCGCGTCCGGGGTTGCTGTATTCATGGACGGATCGGAGGCGTGCCAGGTGGCGAGCGAGAGCAGAAGCAGCAGGGAAACGAGCAGCAACAAGAGCCCGAGGAAGACATTCAAGGGACGGCTGCGCGTAGGCGACAGGACGATGGAGATGGGTTTCATGAGTTGTGCGCTCCTGCTCGACGCCGCGCAGGATTCTGCCGCGAGCGAGCCGAACGAGCGGACGCAGAGTCCCAGCGCATTCTTGATTATCCGGTTTTACAAGGCGATCTTCGGGGGAAAAGGGTTGGGGGGGAATCTGGATATGGACCCCCTGGCGGATGGCAGATTGCCGGTTCCAGAGGAGAGCTCTCGGATTCGCCGGTGACGACGTGGGGTCTCGGGGCCTGGGAAAAAGGGATCGCGCATCGACGCAACCGGGAGCTATATTGATCGGGTGCCCAGGCGCCTCCTGATCTGCCCCAGCAGGGTTAAACCCTTGTGTCGTCATGGAGGGTCAGTCACGGAATTACGAGCTGAACCCAATGTGTCGATGCTGGTTGTCGTTGAACAAGAGGCCAGCCTGCTATCGATTTCAAATCGCAGAATCAGCTGGAAAGGTCGCGGGCCGCAGGAGCGAACCAAACGATGAACGTCCCACTGACGCCGCTGCGCTGCCTGCGCTATGCGGAAGCGCAATTTCCCCGCAACAC
>Ga0302319_10010544_pt1 | contig 17599 bp, 5 predicted proteins | sample Bog_T0_2_FD_203319 | JGI IMG/M metagenome (GOLD analysis project Ga0302319, IMG submission 203319) | Peat permafrost microbial communities from Stordalen Mire near Abisko, Sweden - Bog_T0_2 | ecosystem: Environmental > Terrestrial > Soil > Wetlands > Peat | place: Sweden: Abisko, Stordalen Mire...
CCCAAACCCCGCACCGCTCGCCGCGGCAGGCGTTCGGGGGGAACCTGGAAAGAGGCTTGCCTGCGGCAAGCGGAAAGGAAAAAATCAAAACTTCATGAAAAAAGCTTGAATGACTACATGCCTGTAAATCTGTGGATAACCCTTTTCCCGCTTACTTTTCCGCCGCCGCCCCCATCGAACTCTTAACCACCGGCACCTCCCGCTTCCCCGGCATGCAAAGCAACGCCTCCCCAAGCAACGCAACCGCCATGGCGAGGAGGAAAGTCCGCCACACCTCATTCGTCAGCGTATGCCCATCCTCCAGCGTGTTGGTCAACACATGGAAATCCAGCCCCGCAAACAACTCATCCAGCGCCGGCATGGAAAGAACCTGCGGCTGGTCCTCCCCCGGCGGCCGGTTCAAGGCGATAAGATTGTCCCCGGAAGCGACAACCCCCGCGCGCAACGGCAAACTCGCCTTCTGCTCAACCGGTTTCCATTTCGAAGGATCAGCCCCAAGCGCATTCGCCGATGCAAACCGCTGCTGCGCCTTCCCAAGCGAAGTCGCCCCTTCATTCAACGCACGATGCAACAGCGCAAACATCACCACCCCATCGCGCGCAAGGCTCGATGACCCCGGCCCCGGCAGTGTGCCTAGGAAATAGACATTCCCGCCACGGTCGAGCGAACGCATGAGCAGGGGACCCAGCCCTCCCGCAACACGGGCGAGGGGAACGCCGTCTCCCTCGATGCCGCAAAACCGCGAGATTTCCAGCGAGCCCACCTGCAGCGCCGATCCGTCGCGCGTATTGGCGAGCAAATCGGAATCATTGCGCCACCATTCAACATTTCTAGGCTTGTCGTGGCTCTCATCCTTCCACGATGCCCACCCAAGCCCGAAAATCCGCGTATTATCCGGCGATTCCGGCGGGAGGAAAAGAATCGTCCGCCCCGCCGCGACATGGTCGCTCAACTGCCGCGCAATCGCGTCGCCCGGTTTCGGCAACGGCGCCTGCCAGACGATGAGCGCGGTGTCCTCCCACGGAATTTCCGCCGCGCGCCTGGCGCTGAGCAGTGTCGTCACATATTTACGCGACGGATCGGCTGCGGCGGAGAGCGCGGCGTTCAGCGGCCCCGATTCCGCCTCGTCGTCGGAGACAATCGCGGAGTGCATCGCCGGAGGCTCGTCGAAAACAAAGTAAAACACGTTGTTTCCCGCCCATGCGTCGTCCGGCAGTTCGACGCGCCCCCAGCCGCGCTTCACGGTTTTTGAGATGGGGATCGAAAGCGCCTGCATCACGAGATCGTTTTCCTTGATCGTGACTTTCATGGTGGTGGCGACCCCGTTGATGACGAACCGCAGCGGCACCTCCAGGGGTTGCGGCTTGTCGACATGGCGCGTGATGCGCAGATCGAGCTGCAATTCCGCCTTGTCGCTCGTCTCGTGCCTCGTGACATGGTCAATGGTGACGCCAAGATCGTCCTGCGCCGGTTGCGGATAGCAGAGAAGATGAAACCGCACCCCCTGCATCGTGAGAAACGCGCTGCGCAATGTTCCCCAACGCCCGTCTGACGGTTCCCAGTCGCTTTGCTGGAGGTCGCTCAGCACCCATACGTCGGTGCGCCCGCTTTTGTTCGTGGTGATGTAGTCGAGCGCCGCCTGCATCAGCCCGGGCATGTCCGCTTCCGTGTCGGTCGCCTCCGTTTGCGGCAGGCTCGTGAGGTCGTCCGCCTTGCCCAAATCAACCGGCTTTCCGAGCGCGCTGTCGATGAGCACGAGCCGCGACCGCGTCCCGACCGCGTCCTTGATCGCTTTCGCAAGATTGCTCAGGCCCGCCGCCCGTTTGCTTACGCCGGTCGCGGTATTTTTCTGTTCCATGCTCGCCGAGCGGTCGAGCAGCACGAGTACCGTATCCGGCGCGCCGCCCGTGAGCCCGAGCCAGCCGCCCGCAAGTGGCCTGGTGACGACAAAAATAATCGCGGCAACGGCAAGCACGCGCAACGCAAGGATGAGAATCTGTCTCAACCGCGATAACCCTTTGTTCATCCGCTGCGCCATCCTCAGGAACATCATCGCCGCCCATTTCACCTGCCGCCTCCGGTAAAGATGGATGAGGTGGATGACCACCGGCAACGCGGCAAGCGGCAGGGCGGCGAGCAATGCTGGCTGGAGAAATGTCATCGCCCTTTACGGTTCGGGATGCGGCCCAGAAGGAACCGCACCAGCACATCCTCGTAGCGTTCGTGCAGTTTCACGAGGTGGTAATCGATGCCCGTGGTGCGCACCAGCTCGTTCATCTCCTCCATGTATTGCTTCACCGCGATCCGGTAGTTCCGCGCGATGAGCGACGGGTCGGCCATCACGGCTTCGCCCCCCTCCATGTCGATGAAACGCGCAGGCCGGTCGAAATCGAAATCGATTTCCTTCTGGTCGAGCAGATGGAACATGGCGATGTCATGTTTCCGGAAGCGCAAATGCTGCACGGCGGATTTCAATTCCGCCGGAGGCACAAAAAGATCGGAAAGCACAACCACGAGCGCCCGCTGACGGATTTTTTCCGCCGCATCGTGCAGCGCCGTGAGCAAAGTGGTGCCGCCCACCGGCTCGATACCCGCCATCTGGTCGAGCACAAGGCCGAGATGCGTGGCCCCGCGCCGCGCCTGGATTTCCAGCGGCTTCTCCGCGAGGCTCCACAGCCCCACCGCATCGCCCTGTTGCGCCGCAAGGTAAGCCAGGGTCCCCGCAAGTCGTCGCGCGTAGTCCAGCCGTGTCGCACCCGCCGGTCCATAGCCCATCGAGCCGCTGGTATCGATGAGCAGACAGATACGCAGGTTCGTGTCCGCCTCGAATTCCTTGATATAAAACCGGTCGCTGCGCCCCCAGGTGCGCCAGTCAAGCCGCCGCGTGTCGTCACCGGGCACATATTTGCGGTATTGCGCAAATTCCAGCGAAGAACCCCGCACCGGGCTGCGATGTTTCCCGGAAACACTGCCGAGCATCGCGTGGCGCGCATGAAGCGGCAGGGCCATCAACCGGGCCAGTACCGCAGGCTCCAAAAAGGATCGTCGATCGCCGGCCATTTTTGAAAGCGAAGTTTAAGCGGCCTTGCTGAGTTCCTCGACCAGACGTTTCGTCAAATCGCGGCTGGTCACGCCCTCGGATTCCGCCGTGAAAGTGGTCATCACGCGATGTCGTAGAACAGGATCAGCCACTTCGACAATATCCTCCATCCGCACCACATAGCTCCCATGCAGCGCCGCACGGGCCTTCGCCCCAAGGATCAGATATTGCACCGCCCGCGGTCCCGCACCCCAGCTTACAAGCGGCTTGAGCCACGCAGGGGCGTCGCCGCTGTTCGGCCGCGTCCGCCGCGCAAGATCGACGGCAAATTCATAAAGATGGTCCGGCACCGGCACCCGGCGCACAAGGTCTTGATACGCCTGCACCTGCATTCCGCTCAACACATGTTCAAGCGTGGGCAGCGACATCCCCGTGGTATTGCGGGCAATGGCAATCTCCTCCTGCCGTGACGGATAATCCACGCCGATCATGAACATGAACCGGTCCAACTGCGCCTCGGGCAGGGGATACGTTCCCTCCTGCTCGATGGGATTCTGCGTAGCCAGCACAAAGAACGGCGCATCAAGAATATAAGTGCGCCCTGCCACCGTAACCCGATGCTCCTGCATCGCCTCAAGCATCGCGGCCTGCGTCTTCGAAGGCGCACGGTTGATTTCATCCGCCAGCACGATATTGGCAAACACAGGCCCCTTGGCAAATTCAAAAGCCCGTTTCCCGCCTGGCAGTTCCTGCAAAATATCCGTCCCGGTGATATCCATCGGCATCAGGTCCGGCGTGAACTGGATGCGGCTGAAGCTCAGCGACATCGTCTCCGCCAGCCGGCTGATCAACAGCGTCTTCGCAAGCCCCGGCACCCCCATCAGCAGCGCATGCCCCCGCGCAAAAAGGCAGATCGCCAGTTGCTCGATCACCTTCTCCTGCCCGACGATGATTTTTTTCAGCTCACTCCCCAGCCGCCCGTAAACCTTCTTCAATTCATCAATGGCGGCGACATCGTCCTGCGGAAGCGGCGTGGAAAGCGAAGAATTGTCCATAAGAGAAGAAAAGAGTGCTGGATCATGATCAGAACCCGTACGGATTGCAACATATCGCCGCAATCGCGTGCGTATTTGCCAGGGCTAATCAACCCTTGCCAACCCTTACCAACCGTCAGCTATCCCGCACCCCTGCCAAAAGCAACCCACCCCATTGCCCCACAGAGGAATTAATTATCAGCATCCCATCTTGAATAAGCTTGTGGAAAGACATGACGGATGTTCAGGTTTTCCCCTATTCGGCACGGAATCCGCTCTCATTCTCAAAATCGGATTCCACAGGCAGAAAATCTGCCTTTCACACTGTTTATACGCTTTTAAAACTCCTTATGTCCCAGAGAAAATTTGCCTGCCTTTTTGCCGTCCTCATCTTTCTGGGCTTGGGAGCCATCCAGTCAGTGTCCGCTGGGAACACCTCAGGGGTCATTAATAGCGGCACAGAGACTTTTACCACAACCCAGACCGACGGCATCAATGTCAACGACGGCACGATTTTCACGGTCAATGTCAACAACCTGACCGGCCCCATCACCCCCTCTGCAGGAACCAACGGTATCACCTTCATAAATGGCAGCGCCAACAACCTCACCCTCAATAGTGGAACCACCGGTTCGCCTGTCACGATCAGCGTGAGCAACCCCAATACCACGGGCATTACCGTCCAGAGTGTCGGTTCGCCATCGGCTCCAGGAACCGACAAATTCCTCCAAGTGCAGGTTCCCACCAGCACCACCGTGAACGGAGGCGTGGTGACCGTGAACAGCGTCAGCAATATCACGACTACCGGAGCTCTGGGTTACGGCATCTCTGCCCAGAGTTCCACCACCGGCTATCCACCATCCGTCCTTGCGTCGCTCAATGCTTTTACCGGAGCCGGCATCAGCTTCAAGACGACCAGCGGCACCTTCAGCGCCACCGACATAAATATAATCGCGGCCACCGGGACCAGTGACGGTTCCATAATGACAATCGGAGCCGGAGACCAGGTTTCCCTGAATTCGAGCGGTGTCCCTACTTTTATACCCGGATCACTCTTTAGCAGTTTGGCGGACAACACTACCATATACCTCAGCGTGCCGATTAGTGTTACAGGCACAAATACCAGCAGCGGCGGATCAGTGATGGACTCAGGTTCGCTCATTATCTCGGTTACAAAGACAGGAAGTAACTCTTTTACCACCGGCACGATTGGATCCTCTTATAACACCTTCGGCCCCAGTGCGACCACACAGCCTGACCTGACAAGCTATATTGACAATTTGAAAAATATCGCTGGAGCCGGCGGTGCGGGAAACAGCGTCTCGGTCACTAACAGCGGCACTATCCAAACAAGTGGTTCCGGCGCTCACGGCATCTACGCAAACAGTCAGGGTGGGAACGGCGGAAACGGAAGGAACGCAAGCATCACCCATAGTTCGACACAAGGTGGTGACGGCAGCGGCGGAGGAACTGTCAGCGTGGTCGCCAATGGCGTGATTATCACCGGCAGTGATAATGCAGTGGGTGTCCTCGCGACGAGCATCGGCGGCAACGGGGGAACCGGCGGCGATAGCGGCTACTTCCGAAACGCCAAGGCCGGAGGTGCGGGCGGAATCGGTGGAACTGTGAATGTCTCCGGAACAGGAACAATTTCGACATCAGGGAGTCAGGCCAGTGGAATATTGGCAATCAGCCAGGGCGGAAACGGCGGCGGCGGCGGCGATGCCAGCACGGCCGATAGTGCCGACGATGGTGGGAACGGAGGCATGGGCGGTATCGTCAATGTGACAGGAACATGGAACATCACCACTACAGGCAATCAGGCACACGGCATCTGGGCCAAAAGTGTTGGTGGCGTGGCTGGTAGCGGCGGTAACGGCGGTTGGGATGGCACTGATTCCGGGAGTGGAGGCACTGGCACTCCTGGAGGCCCGGTCACCGTTATCAGCGGTGGAACGATCAGGACCGGCGGGATCAGCGCCTTCGGCATTTATGCTGAGAGTATAGGCGGCTTCGGCGGCAATGGCGGCAACGGTGGCGGCATCTTTTATTCTTCAGGTGGCAACGGCGCAAGCGCAGGCAGCGGTGGGAGTGTTTCCGTTACCCAGACGACTGGTGGCGCCATCTTTACCACGGGTTCTGCTTCGCATGGTATCTTTGCCCAAAGCGTGGGCGGCGGTGGCGGCAGCGGCGGCGGCGCAGGTGCACTGGTGGGGCTCGGTGGCGGAGGTTCGACGGGTGGCACTGGCGGACTCGTCACGGTGACTAACAACGGCAATATTACAGTCTCGGGTGCAGCTTCCAGGGGTATCTACGCGCAAAGCATCGGCGGCGGCGGCGGCGATGGCGGCAGCACGGCTGGCTTGGTTGCCATTGGTGGCAGTGGCAGCACCACGAGCAGCGGTTCAAACGTGACGGTCATCAATACAGGCAATATCTCTTCGACATCGAATGCAATTTTGGGACAGAGCATCGGCGGTGGCGGTGGCAATGGTGGATCCAGCACCGGTTGGTTTTCTTTCGGTGGCAGCGGCGGCGGTGGAGGTGATGCGGGCATCGTTGCGATCACCAGCAATGGCAATTTGACGACAACAGAGGCGAACGCCAGCGCGATCTTTGCACAGAGTCTCGGCGGTGGTGGTGGCAACGGTGGCAACAGCGTCGCAGTTGGCGCATTCGGAAGTCTTGCCATCGGCGGCGGCGGCGGCGTGGGGGGTGCGGGCGAACTGGTTACGGTAGGAATCAATCCGGATAGCAGCATCACGGCTGTGTCCGGCACCATCCAGACCTCGGGCGCAAACTCCAGTGGCATTCAGGCGCAAAGCATCGGCGGCGGCGGCGGCAATGGCGGTTTTGCTTTTGCTGGTTCGATCAGCCCCGGTGCATCCATTTCGGTAGGCTTGGGCGGCGCGGGTGGTGGTGGTGGCAATTCCGGCGAGGTGGACGTCTATTACGGCGACACAAACAGCAGCATCGTTACCACGGGCACGAATGCGCACGGCATTTTCGCGCAAAGCGTAGGCGGCGGTGGCGGTTCCGGCGGATTCGCGATGTCGGTGACCGCGGGCTCGGGCTTGAATGCAGCCATTGCATTCGGTGGTGGTGGTGGCACGGGTGGAGCTTCCGGTAGTGTGAATGTCGGCAGCGCCAGCAATGAAACATTGGGAAGCATTGCGACATACGGCGATCATTCCGATGGCATCCTCGCGCAGAGCCTCGGTGGCGGCGGAGGCGATGGCGGCTTTAGCGTTGCAGGAAGCGCCAGCTTCGGAGGAATTGGTAGCGCCTCCCTGAGTTTTGGCGGCACTGGAGGCGGCGGTGGCGCAGGCCAGAGCGTGAGTCTTTATAGTTCCAGCGTCGTGACTACCTACGGAAATAATTCCAACGGGCTTTTTGCACAAAGTGTGGGCGGCGGTGGCGGTGATGGTGGGTTCAGCGTTGCGGGCGGAATCAGTTCGGGTGCGGCAGTCGATTTGAGTATTGGTGGCAGCGGGGGCGGGGGCGGGGCCGCCGGCGAGGTGGTCCTTCACAGTGATGGACTTTTTGTCACGACAGCGGGAAACAGTTCCTACGGTATTCTCGCGCAAAGCGTCGGTGGCGGCGGCGGCAACGGTGGTTTCAGCGTCGCGGGCGGCATCTCGGGAGGGCCCGCGATCAATTTCAGTCTTGGTGGATCTGGTGGCACCGCCAGCAACGCTGGCAATGTTACCGTGGAAAATTCCAGTTCAGTCGGTACTGGCGGTGAGGATTCTCATGCCATCTTCGCGCAAAGTATCGGCGGCGGCGGCGGTTCCGGTGGATTCAGCATTGCGGGTGGAGTCAGTGCTACAGGAGCGTTGGATTTAAGCTTCGGCGGCAGCGCCGGTGGCGGTGGAAATGCAGGCAATGTCAGCGTTACCAATTCCGGCAGCATGATTATGACGGGAACCGGTTTCGTCTCCGGCGCAGTGGGCGACCGTTCCGATGGTATTCTGGCGCAGAGCATCGGCGGCGGCGGCGGCGCGGGTGGATTCAGCATTGCGGGCGGGATCAGCGATGGGCCTGTGGCAAATTTCAGCATGGGCGGCAGCGGCGGCGCAGGTGGCAATGCAGGCAATGTCCAGGTCTTGAGCAATGGTATCATCGTTACCCATGGGGATGATTCCGACGCCATCCTCGCGCAGAGTGTTGGCGGCGGCGGCGGCGCAGGCGGCTTTAGTGTTACCGGTGGAATTTCAAGCGGCGGCGCAACTGTGGGCGCGAGCATTGGCGGATCGGGTTCCAGTGGTGGCACCGCAGGCACGGTAGCGGTGGGTGCCATCATCACAGGTACCGCTGCAAATACTCTGCCTACTTTTACAGGAGACGCCGTCAGCGGCAATATTTCAACGTATGGCGATCACTCCGACGGCATTCTCGCGCAAAGTATTGGCGGCAGCGGCGGTGATGGCGGATTTAGCGTTGCTGGTGGCATCAGCGCATCCGCTTCGGTAAATTTCAGCATGGGCGGCAGTGGCGGCATCGCGGGTGCGGCAAGTGATGTGGTGGTCGATAGCGCCAGCAGCATCAGCACGAGCGGAAGTGATTCTCACGGTATCTTTGCGCAAAGCGTTGGCGGCGGTGGCGGTTCAGGCGGTTTCAGTGTTACCGGCGGCGTCTCCTTCACCAGTGCGGCGATCGGAGTGAGCATCGGAGGAGCGGGCAACTCGGGCGGCAATGCGGCTACAGTGACTGTCATCAGTTCCGGCAGCAGCATCAGCACCGGTGGCGATCACTCTTACGGCATCCTCGCACAAAGCGTCGGCGGCGGCGGCGGCGATGGCGGATTCAGCGTTACGGGAAACGCAAGCCAGTCTGCCGCGATCGGCTTCAGCATGGGTGGTTCGGGTTCGGACGGCGGCACGTCAAGCATCGTCAGTGTCAACAACTCCAGCATCATTACGACATTCGGTGATGATTCAATCGGTATTTTTGCGCAGAGCATAGGCGGCGGCGGCGGCGCGGGCGGATTCAGTATTGCCGGTGGAATTTCCACGAACAGCGCCGCGGTGGATGCCAGCATCGGTGGCAGCGCCGGTGGAGGAAACACATCGGGCGATGTCACGGTTATCAACTCCGGCAGCATTGGTACATCGGGTATTCATTCCGACGGCATCCTCGCACAAAGTGTGGGCGGTGGCGGCGGTGTGGGGGGATTCAGCATCTCCGGCGGCATCAGCCAGTCGGCGGCCGTCAATTTCAGCATGGGAGGAAGCGGCGGTGCCGGGGGTGGGAGCGGAAATGTGAGTGTCACAAATTCCAATGACATCACGACAACAGGATCGGATTCTCACGGTATTTTTGCACAGAGTCTTGGTGGCGGTGGCGGCGAGGGGGGCTTTAGCGTTTCGGGCGGAATTTCAGCCGATAGCGCCTCGTTGGGGGTAAGTATCGGCGGCACCGGTGGTGGCGGAGGCAATGCAGCCACGGTGACGGTGATCAATACGGGAACATTCATCAGCACCGGTGGCGATCATTCCTACGGCATCCTCGCGCAAAGCATCGGCGGCAGTGGCGGCGATGGCGGGTTCAGCGTCACTGGGGGCATCAGCCAGTCGGCTGCGCTCGGATTCAGCATGGGTGGAGACGGCGGCGGTGCCGGGACGGGAAGCACTGTGAACGTCAGCAGTTCCGGCATTGTCATGACACAAGGGGACGATTCCAACGCAATTTTCGCGCAAAGCGTCGGTGGTGGCGGCGGCTCGGGCGGCTTTAGCGTCTCGGGTGGCATCTCACTCGGCAGTTCTGCCCTCGATGCCAGCATCGGCGGTGCAGGTGGCGGTGGTGGCGACGCCGGGACCGTCACGGTCGGCAGCTCCGGACTTTTCATTTCCACCCAGGGTAACAGCTCGGTGGGCATCCTCGCGCAAAGTGTCGGTGGCGGTGGCGGCGATGGTGGGTTTAGCGTCGCGGGAGGAATCAGCAAGTCCGCGGACGTCAATTTCAGCGTGGGCGGATCGGGTGGCGCCGGCGGCGCTGGCGGCATCGTGGTGGTGTCAAATACAAGCTCAATCATGACCACGGGGACCGGCTCTGAAGGCATCCTCGCACAAAGCGTCGGCGGCGGCGGCGGCGACGGCGGATTCAGCATCGCCGGAGGCATCTCAACAGGCAGTTCTTCGGCGGTGAGTGTGAGCATCGGCGGCAGCGGGACTTCGGGCGGCATCGCAAATACGGTGACCGTCACCAGCTCCGGCAGCAATATCTACACGTCAGGCGATCATTCCGACGGAATTCTTGCACAAAGCGTGGGCGGCGGTGGCGGCGATGGCGGTTTTAGCGTTGCGGGCGACATCAGCAAAGCAAAGTCGGTGAGTATCTCGATCGGCGGCGGTGGTGGCGTGGGTGGCAGCGGTAGCAATGTCATGGTGATTAATAGCAGCGTTATCAACACGATCGGTTCGGATTCGGCAGGCATCCTCGCGCAGAGTGTGGGTGGCGGCGGTGGCAACGGTGGCTTTAGCCTGGCGGGTAGCATCTCCAGCGGAAGCAGCGGCGGCGGATTATCTTTTTCCATGGGCGGCAGCGGCGCAAACGGAGGCACTGCGGGCGCAGTTACCGTTGAGAATACGGCCGATATTTTCACAGGCGGCACCAATGCGACCGGCAACGGTTCGGATGGTCTCATTGCCCAAAGCATAGGCGGCGGCGGCGGCGACGGCGGATTCAGTGGCGCAATAACCGCCGGTTTCGGCAGTAGTAAAAACCTCGCGTTCAGCATCGGGGGAAGCGCGGGCGGCGGTAACGACGCAAACACGGTCACAGTCACCAGCGCAGGCAATGTCGTCACTACTGGCATCGGGTCTGATGGCATCCTTGCGCAGAGCGTAGGCGGTGGCGGTGGCGATGGCGGCTTCAGCCTCGCAGCGACATTGGGTACGGGCACCTCACCAGCGACTAACCTCGCTGTTTCCATCGGCGGCGATGGCGGCACAGGCGGACAAGGTGGTGTCGTGGTGGTCGGTGGCTCCAATAACGGCACGAATTCTTTCACGGCTGATCCTCTCACCGGCATCATAATGACTTCTGGCAGCAACGCCGACGCAATTCTTGCGCAAAGCATCGGCGGCGGCGGCGGCAACGGCGGCTTCAGTGCTGCGGGCTCGCTCAGCAGCTCGGGCACGGCCTCTGGCAACAAGCAACTTGATATCAGCATCGGCGGTGGCGGGAGTGCTGCCGGGGATGGCAGCACCGTCTATGTGAATACCGCTGCGACGCTGATCATGACCACTGGGACCGATTCCGTGGGCATCCTTGCGCAAAGCATTGGCGGCGGTGGCGGCAACGGCGGCATGAGTTTTACCGGCGATTTTGAACAGAGCCCGGGAACCAATATCTCTCTCAGCATCGGTGGCACTGGCGCGGGTGGCGGAAATGGCGGCGCAGTCTATGTTACCACCAGCAATCCTATCGTTACCATTGGCGACGATTCCTATGGCATCCTTGCCCAGAGTATCGGTGGTGGCGGCGGCACAGGCGGGCTCAGCGGCTCGGTCGATGTCGGTACAGGCGGCAATAGCGGTACGACGACTCTCAACATCGGCGTGAGCGTCGGCGGCGGTGGTGGTGGCGGCGGCGCGGGCGGGGCGGTGAATGTCAATACCTCGGGTAGCATCGCTACTTATGGCGACGAATCCCACGATATCTTTGCGCAGAGCGTGGGTGGTGGAGGCGGGGTGGGCGGGGGCAGTGTGCAAGGCACCGTCTCGCTGAAATCGCAAAGTCCCGGCACCACTTACAATACAAGCGTGTCAATAGGCGGCAACGGCGGCACGGGCAATACTGGAGGCAATGTCACGGTGAATAACAATGGCAACCTCAGCACGGCAGGCGGCGGTTCCGATGGCATTCTGGCGCAGAGCATCGGCGGCGGCGGCGGTGTTGGAGGATCGGCCCGCGCGTTTACCCTCGATGTTCCCGGCGGCGGCCAGACCGATCAGGGTGGCAAGGCCATCGACGGCGCCAAGCAAAACAAAGCGCTGTCGGTTGCAGTCGGTGGCGCAGGTGGTAAAGGCAATACTTCCGGGACAGTCGCGGTCACCAACACAGGAAACATTACCACGCAGGGCGACGATTCTTATGGCATCGCAGCAGAGAGCATTGGCGGTGGCGGCGGCATCGGCGGCACGGGAGTCCAGGGGGCTGGCGTCCCCACGACGGGCCTGAACAAAATAAGTTTCTACAAGGACCTGCAAATCTCGGTGGGCGGCAACGGCGGCTCGGGTAACAGCGGCAATGTGGTTACCGTCGTCCAGACAGGAACCATCATGACATCGGGGACTGGGTCTTATGGCATTCTTGCGCAGAGCATCGGCGGCGGCGGCGGCATCGGCGGGGCCGGCGACAGCGGGGCTACGGGCCTTTTAGGCATCGGCGGCAAGGGCGGCTCGGCGAATAATGGCGCCGAGGTGGATGTGACGCTTGATAACGGGAGCAGCATCATCACCATGGGTCAGGGCGCAAACGGTATCATGGCACAGAGCATCGGCGGTGGTGGCGGGATCGGGGGCAATGTCAGTCGCGGTCTGGCCGGAACTTTGAACCTGGGGATAGGCATAGCCTATGGGCAGTCCGGCGGTGGCGGGGGCAGTGGCGGCGCTGTAATTATCAGCACAACGGCGAATATCTACACCTTTGGCGATGGTGCCAGCGGCATCATGGCGCAGAGCGTCGGTGGTGGCGGCGGCGTTCTGGGCGTCTTGGGCAATGATGCTCCTCTTCTGTCCTATTTGGATTTTGCAGGCAGCGTGGGCGGTTCGGGTTCCAGTGGCAATATCACGGTGACGCATGTGGGCGATATCGTCACCCAAGGTGAGGCTTCGCAGGGCATTTTTGCGCAGAGTGCGGCAGGCTCGGGCACGGCTGGCACCGTCAATGTCACGCTTACGGGCAACATTTATGCGACTGGCACGGATTCCAACGGCATTCTGGCCCAAAGCGTGGGCAATGGCGGCTCGGGTAATATCACCGTGATGATCGACTCAGGCACTGTGGAGGGCGGAATCTGGAGTGGCACGGCCGGGAGCACCCCGGCGGGCGTGCATATCCAAGATGGCAATAACAATACTCTTACGAATGACGGCCTGATCGCGAGTTATGAAGGCTTACCTGGCGCGTTCGCCATACTTTCCACCACGAGCGGCAGCAGTAATGCCCCGAATAATGATACGGTGAACAACAACGGCGTGGTCATAGGGTCTGTCGATCTCGGTTCCGGCACGAATACTTTCAACCACAACACTGGCGCTCTTCTTGAGTCGGGCTCCGTAATCATGCTGGGCACCGGCAATTATTTCTACAACTCCGGGACCATTTCCCCGGGTGGGATTGGTGCGGTCCAGACGACCGAACTCACCGGAAATTTCACGCAGACAGGCAGCGCAAACTGGATATTTGACGTCACCCCCGCGATCACTTCCGACCTGTTTGCCATTTCAGGTACCGCGAGTCTGGGTAATTTTACTAATGTTGTGAATCTCAATGAGATCGGAATAGCGACCACCACGGGGACTTATACCCTGATCACCGCTGCCAGCGGCCTCACTGGTACGTTCCAGTTTGGTAACTTCACCGGAGGCCCCATGCCGGTCGGCTTGACTTACTCCCTGTTAAACTCGGACACACAGGAGCAGCTAAGTCTCGCAATTTCCACCGGCACATTCTATTGGAGAGGCGCTGCCGATAGCGTATGGAACGGGGATTTTGTTAATGGTCAATCCAACTGGACCAGCGACGCGGCTGGCAACAGCTTCATCTACGGCACACCTGGCTCGCTGGTCGATGTAGTCTTTTCCAGCACTAATGCAGCAACTACTAACATCAACACCACGCTTGGCGCGGATTTTCCAATTAATAGTCTAACTATCAGCGACACCAACGCTGTGACAATCGGTGGCACTAATACGCTGACCATCTTTGCTGCAAGTGGCATAGGCATCACGGTCGATAGCGGTGCGGCTACCGCAACACTCAGCACAGATATTGCGCTCGCTGGAAATCAGTCTTGGACGAACAATAGCGTCAATCCGCTGGATATCGTCGGCAACACGGTCTCCGGCTCCGGGCAGAACCTGACAGTGCAGGGATCCGGCACGACCAACATCACTGCGATTATCCAGACCGGCAATGGATCGCTGACCAAGCAAGACACCGGAACCCTGGTTCTTTACGCGAGCAACACCTATAGTGGCGGCAGTTTTCTCAAGAACGGAAGTCTGGTGACCGCCAACATCAATGCGCTTGGCACAGGTAATCTGGTCATGACGGGCGGTGTGCTCACGACAACCAACGAACCCGCCAATATCCCGACCACTCCCCTGCACTTGAATGTAGGTGGTAATTATTACGAGTCCGTTCCTGCCACATTGCAATTGCGCATCATCGGCCCCACCGGTGTCAATGACCAGATCGTCGTTGCAGGCGCGGCGAATCTCGGCGGGACGCTCATGCCGGATTATTCGTTGACGGGTTACAACCCGATCCCGCCGGCGGGAAATTATACGGATGCCTTCGATATCCTGCATTCCAGCGTAGCTGTGAACGGCGTGTTCTCCGCTTTTGTCGATGTGCATTATAATCCGGACAAACTGCTGCGCTGGGAACCTTTTTACGAGCCGCAGGATGTGATGCTCGAGTGGGTTCAGCATTCTTTTGGCGATCTTGGGCTCACGCTTACGCCCAATCAGACGTCAGTGTCGGATGCGATCAATGTGCAGCTGGGCTTGGGCATGCCAGCGGTGTCGAAACCCTACAATGAGAGCACCGGTCCGGCTTTGGATGCTCATCCGGGTCTGGCTGCAGCCATCAATTTTCTCAATAACGAATCATTGCAAAACCTCCCGGCAGACTACGACCTGATATCGCCCGACCAACTGACCGCAATATTCAGCATCGGCGATGCATTGGCCGACATGCAGGGTAGCAATATCGAGAACCGTCTGGCGGAGATCCGCAGTGGAGGAGGGAGCGGCTTCAGCGCGACCGGCTTCAATCTCTAGAACGACCAGGGCAGTATCGATATCGCCACTCTAGCATTTACTTCTCCGATTGGGACCGGAGGAGATGACACCCATTCGGAAACCGCAAGTGCCATTGATGGAAAAGACGCAATGAGCTCCAAGACTGAACTCCGACCCGGGTTGGAAAACGATCCTCGCTGGGGGGTGTTTATCACCGGCGGCGGAGAGTTCGGACGGGTAGGCAGCGATTTCAACGCGAGCGGCTACGACTTTACCACGGGAGGTGTGACCATTGGTGTGGATTACCGCATGAACAATCATTTCTCCATCGGTCTCATGGGGGGGTATGCGAACACGAGCACCCAATTGAATGACAATGGCTCGATCGGTGTGAACAGTGGAAAGATCGGTCTTTACTCCACACTCTATGGCAGCGGCTTTTACGTGAACACGCTGGTGACCGGTGGGTATGATACCTATGACACCCATCGTGCCGCCTTGGGTGGCGTGGCTCAGGGTACAACAAACGGCGGTGATGTGGATGGCCTGATCAGTGGTGGTTATGACGCGCACTTTGGAAAATTCACGGCCGGCCCGATTGCATCGATCCACTACACCAACGTGGAAGTCAACCAGTTCAATGAAATAGGCTCACTGTTACCGGTGCGCGTAGCAACGCAGGATCAGGATTCGCTTCGTTCGAAAGTCGGCCTCAAGGCATCCTACGATTGGCAAATCGCCGGTAGCGGCGTCGTGGTTTCACCCACGGCGAGCGCTTCGTGGCAACATGAATTCCTCAGCAGTGGCTTTGCTCTTGATTCCAGTTTCACCCAGGGAGCTGGAAATCTCTTCGACGTGCAGGGTCCGCAGATTGGCCGGGACAGCGCGATCATCGATGTCGGCATCAATGTGCAATGGACCACGAGGTTCGGCACCTACCTGAGCTATGACGGAGAATTCGGCAGGAAAAATTACCAGATCAACAGCGTCTCAGGCGGAGCAAAAATCAGTTTCTAATATCTACCGTAGGGGTTGCGAAGCGAACGAGCCATCTTTGAACGCATGGCCGGGGTAAGTTTCGCAATAAAGTTTAAATAACGCTTGCTAAAAAAGCCGGATTAAATATTGTGTGAATCTCAATCGCGGGGTGGAGCAGCCTGGTAGCTCGTCAGGCTCATAACCTGAAGGTCGTGGGTTCAAATCCCACCCCCGCAACCACTTCCTTTTTTCAGGAAGTGCTTCTCTCACAGCGACCTGCAACACGCTGTTTCATTGCCCCATTGGCCGTCCCAAAACGACCTGTGGCCGGATTTTCCGGAAATGTGTGGCCAGTAACAGCGGCAATGTCAACTTCCGGGAGGAATTTGCCGACGCCGTTTAATAAGCACAACCATGGCAAACATATTCCTGCGTCATAAAACGTGGTGGATCAAATTCCACCACCCCGCCACAGGTGCGCGTATCCGGGAAAGCCTCGAAACCCATGATCCGGCCCGCGCCGAACTGCTGCGACGGCGCATTGAACTTGAAGTGGCCCTGGGCGCCCCATGCTTTGGCGCTACGGACCTGCCTCCAAATCTTCGGGATCAAATTGCATCGTGGAGCCACAAGCCAGCTTCCATTCTGCTTGAGGCACCGGCAGTCCCGGCGCAGGCCGTTTTCCAGGTCACTCCAGCCATGGCGCCGCTTGCTAAACCATTGGAGCGCGTCCGGATCGAGGAGGCGATGCTTTCCTACCTCGACTTCATCCGCGGAGACAACGCCCCGATGCATGTCGAGAACAAGCTCTCGAAGCTGCGGCGTTTCCTGGGCACCGCCCGGGTGGAGGGGTTCGTCCGCTCGGAGAATCAAAAATTGCGGGAGCGCCGCCTTCAAAGCGCAAGGATGGGATTTTTTACCGGGGAGTTTGTCGATGAGATCACACCCACGCTTTTGCAGAAATTCTTCCTGCAACTCGACGTATCCACAAAGACCAAGCGGCACTACCGGGAGTTCTTCCACCACTTTTTTAAATTCTGCATCAACTTCGGACATTACCACCCGGCAAACTTCCACTGCCCCAACCCGCTCACTGCTCTTCCAAGCTACCTCGAAAAAAACCGCCGGATCATTTATCTCACCGCCGAGGATGTGGAAGCCCAGCTCAAGATCCTGGAGCCCCATCCCGAACTCCACATCGCTGCCGCCGTGATGATTTACGCGGGCCTGCGCCGCTCGGAGGCGCTCTGGCTGACCCGCGACGCAATATCGCCTGACCTCGCATTTATTTCGGTGGTGAACCGTGCCGACGAGGAGGCCGACATCGAGAGCTCTCTCAAAACCGGCGAGCGTTCCGTGACCATCCTCCCGCCATTGAGGCGCATCCTCGAACAATACCTGCCCACTCTGCACGGCCGCTGGGTGGTGCCAAAGCCAAAGGGCGGGCGTTGGACTGCCGATGCGTTTTCCAGGAAGCTGCGCAGAATCAATGGCGAAGCCGGTCTGAAATGGTCATCCATGCATTACCGCCACACCTTCGCCACCCAACGGGCAGCGCAGGGATGGACACT
>Ga0302319_10010545_pt1 | contig 17598 bp, 14 predicted proteins | sample Bog_T0_2_FD_203319 | JGI IMG/M metagenome (GOLD analysis project Ga0302319, IMG submission 203319) | Peat permafrost microbial communities from Stordalen Mire near Abisko, Sweden - Bog_T0_2 | ecosystem: Environmental > Terrestrial > Soil > Wetlands > Peat | place: Sweden: Abisko, Stordalen Mire...
CACTGGATCAAATAATCAACGGTGGAGCAACAGCCACCTGAACATCTCGGCGCCAGACCTTTGATCCGAACAATTGAATAATCATCGCATCGGTACTTGCTAGGCTATATGACCTGACTTGATTCATCTCTTAACGAGTTCGAATCCAGAAAGAACATCCTCCGTGGGGAACTTCAGCCATATGTGGATGCGACCAGAACTGATCCAAGACGCTCGATAGTTCATGTTCTTTACTAATGTAGCTATTTGGAAGCAACACCTCGAAGTTGCTGTGTCCCGCAAGAAGACTCGCGGCAAGGAGATACTGCTCAGAGTAGAACCAGTGCGACTGTTCCGGCATGTAGTCCTTCGGGAGATGAATGTCGTGGATATGTACAAGCACTCCTTTGGCAAGCCGCGGGAGTATCTCGAGAAAAAAGACTGTAACATCGGAATTCATAAAGCTACGATGGGAGCTATCCAGAAAGAAAACGTCTCCAGATTTCAATTCATTCAAGATGCTCAAATCGCAATCTTCCAGGGGCTGACGGATCACTTGATCGCATATGATATTGATTTCCGCTCGCGGATGAGGATCGATAGAGACGATCTTAGTTCGCAGACGATGGTCGGAGATGGCCTTTCGAACTATCTTTGTCGAGAACCCGGAACCAACTTCAATGTACATCGAGGGATCCTGCGCAGCAATGAATCCGTAGAGAGCAAACGCATCAAGTCCGCTGAGCCATGGATTCAACCACGATGGGCTTTTGGATGTATTGGGTTGACTCAAAGGAATTTCGATTAGGTTGCCAGTGAATTGCAGAAACTCTGACAGCGTGCGTTTATATAACTCTCGATGTTCATCAAGGATTGCCGCCAACTCCGGGTGAACGGGACGCCCATAGCCATATCTCGGAATCGCTTTTACTGGATAATCTAAGTAGATCGGCTGGTAACCCTTTAGAAGCCGGGGCAGATTGTAGAGTACCGACGTAATTCCGTTCTTGTCGGCCAATTGCTTTATTCTTTGCATTCCCATGACGCTTTCCACCCCGTCTCACCATAACTGCACGGTCAGCCTGTCACCGTTAATCCCATGTAATATATCACCATTGAGCGGTGGAAGCCGAAGAGGAAATATTAAAGGCAGCTCCTTCTTGGCATCTTGTTTTTTTGCGGGGCACAAGTTGCTGCATCTCAAAGGCGCACGCCTTGCCCGGCGCAGTGGGACTATGACAGCAAACCGGCTCCGTGCTACATTGGTGCCAGAATGAGACGAAAAGGCCTTAGTCCGGGACGTCTAGAGGCGTTCTCCGACGGAATCATCGCGGTCATCATTACCATTATGGTGCTGGAGCTGAAGGTGCCTGGACCGGACGGAGTAGCCGGTTTGCGGACGGTATTACCGGCCATCTTTCTCTATCTGCTCACCTTCGTTCAGATCGGAATCTACTGGGTGAACCATCACTATCTTGTGGACGAGATTGAAGTGGTTAGCCATGGCATTTTGTGGGCCAACCTGATGTTTCTCTTCTGCCTCTCGTTGTTTCCGTTCGCCACGGACTGGATTGGCGTCAAGGGGCTATCGTCGTTCACCATGGCGCTCTACGCTGCGGTCAGCATTCTTCCGGGAATCGGTTATATGGTGCTCTGGACTCAGATACGGTCACAGAGCGCGGCGCCAGCGCACGCAAGTTGGGGCAAGCAGGTTGCGTCTGTTTTGCTTTATCTCACAGCGATTCCCGTGGCCTATTACCGGCCCGCTGCCTCTCTTGCGCTCATCGGGATCGTTGCGGTGCTCTGGCTTCTCCCTCCGAAGGTCAAAGGCCTTCGAAAGTGAAATTCCATCCAGTCTCGGCAATCAAGCAGGGCTGTGCTCATCTGCGTCATCCCATGTCGCACCGCTGCCCTCCTCATTTAGAATTATCCGTGCGCATCCGGTCGACTGTTGGAACAACGCCCGTCCAGATAGCAGAGGATTGAGTCAATGAACCGCAGAGTATTCCTCACCAGCGGAATAACAACGATCGCGTTTTCTCGGATGGCGAAGGCAATCGGATCTCAAACGATTGAGGTCGAGGCCGCCAGACTCATTGGCGGGGCAATGAAGATAGCTGATCGCGAAGCATCGGCGGGTTATCTGGTCAGTTTGACCCAAACCGGCCAAGGTGTCGCTTTTTCTGGCATCGGGGCGGGCAGCAAATTGGCGATCCGCTACGCGTCGATGTCGGTTGGCACGATCAGCGTCACGGTCAACGACGCGCCGGCCGGCAAGGTGAATGTCCATTCATCTGGAGCACTCACCGGCTCCTATCTCAACACCATCGTGGATTTGGCGATACCTGCCAATGCAACGGTGACGATCCGTCTGGCGCCCAACGACGTTGGGGTGAATATCGATCGGATCATTGTTGGCGGTGAGCTGGGTTTGGCTCCGGACATCTGGAATCTAGCAGCGTTGCCAATTGCGGTCGGTCCTTACGCCAGCGACTGGAAAGCCCTTGGCCGGGCCTATGCCGCTCCAGCATGGTGGCGCGATGCCAAATTCGGCGCATGGGCGCACTGGGACCCGCAATCCATGCCTGAGCAGGGCGATTGGTATGCTCGCGGAATGTACTCGGAGGGTAGTCCTCAATATGAGTCGCACCTTAAGAATTTCGGACATCCATCTGAATATGGTTACAAGGACATTTGCCATAACTGGGTGATCGACCGATGGAACCCCCAGGGGTTGATGGATCTATATGTCGAGATGGGTGCACGATTCTTCATGGCGATGGGCTGTCATCACGATAACTTCGATTGCTACGACTCAGAGTACCAGCCGTGGAATTCAGTTCATGTCGGCCCCAAGGTGGACATTGTCGGAACATGGGAGAAAGTGACACGAAAGCACGGGATGCGTTTCGGCATCGGTTTTCATAACACTCCCGGACGTACCTGGGGCCAGTTTATGCCTGTGCGCTATAGCAGCGACAAGACCGGGCCGATGAAAGGAGTACCCTACGATGCCCTTCAGACGGTTCGAGATGGAAAAGGAGAATGGTGGGAGGGCATGGACCCGGTAGACCTTTATGGCCCGGTCCACAATGCGCAGGATCCACTGCATTCGCCGTTTGCCAACCAGTTTATGTGGCGCGTGGATGACGCCGTTACAAAGTACCACCCGGACGTAATCTATTTCGACGAGCACGCGGGCGATTCACAAGTAGATATGGGCGTACACATGGGGCTGGGTTTCCTCGCACCGTTGCTGATTGCGAATTTCTACAACAAATCCCTGCAATGGAATCACGGGAAGATGGAAGCGGTTGTCAACCTCAAAGGCGTGGGTGGACGTTACAACAGCTTCCAAAACCACTCTGAACTGCTTCCTTACGTTGATCGTTCCCTTGTCAAGAGCACCGAAGCAATCATCGAACCGGAGATCATGGCATATCCGTTTCAGACCGAGACCAGCATCTCCGATTGGCACTACAATACCGGGCAGAAATACATGGATGCCGTGAGCATCATCCATTCGTTGATGCAGAACGTGTGCCGCAATGGAACCATGTTGCTCAACCTCACCCAGCATGGTCGCGGCGATCTTGACCCTGAAGTGGTTCGCACGGCCAAAGACGTGGGTGCGTGGTTGAAGGTGAATGGCGAAGCGATCTACAGTTCCCGTCCCTTTGAGGTCTATGGCGAGAACGGAGTTTGCTACACACGCAACAATGGCAATGTGTATGCCGCGCTCCTGGATTGGAATGGTGGCCCAATAACTCTCAAAGCACTCCGCGCCGATGGGGCAACTCTAGGCAAGGTTACAAAAGTCGAATTGCTCGGTTCCGACATTCCGCTGACATTTGTTCAAGATGGTCAGGGACTGACGGTCACCCCCGGCGCCCCTGTGCAACCGCTTCCGGGAATCACCAGCCAGGCGCTGGCATCTGCGTGCCGAGTCTTGCGCGTTGCTCATGATAAAGGGTGGATCAACGATGACGATCTCGACGTGGTATCTCACGGATGGCTGCGCCGCTGCAACCTGGGAACCGGCGACTACAACAACGACCTGACCACAAGCGACACGTCCGGTGACGTTTGGAGTTGCTCCTTCACCGGCAGCAGCGTATCTGTCATTTCCCCAAGAGAAGCAGGAGCCGGACAGATCGAGGTTCAAATCGATGGCCAAACCCGTGCCACAGCCGACCTGTCCACGACGGGTGCGCGCCAGGCCCAGCAGAGAGTTTGTGAAATCTCCGATCTGAATCCCGGCAAGCACTCGATCGCGATTATCAATCGGGGTCCGGGGCCGGTGGCTGTGGATGCCCTGGTCGTGGATTGATGCACTTCCTGGGATGCCCTTCGGGCACGTCGCGAGATACGCTCGGTTGTCTAGCTTTGAGGCTTTCAACACTGCAGAATTGTCTGCTGTGGATTTCGCAATCGGAAGAAAACTGATTTAGTTACTAATTAAATGGTCGGGGAGAGATCCATCCACAAGGTACGGCCAATTCGACGATCATGCGAGATATTGAGCGATTGGTCCCCCTCATATACCCCCTGGCCGTTCCTCAAGTGATCCGCCGAGCAGACTGAATCTTCGTCGAACACACAATGAGGCTGGAGTCGGACACGGCGCAGCGCTTCTCTGCATGACGGAGAGAATGTGGCGCTTGAAGCGCCTCATTCGTGCTGCTGGTTCTCCTAAGAGGAGTCGCGTTCGGCCACAAGCGAGTAGTTGGCTGAACGCGGTTTGTTTCAGGCATCTAGAGTTCGGAAGAAGAGCAGATCCAACACAAGAATTGCAGCATGATTGTCAATCCAGTGTAGTGTCACAAAGGTCCATTGCAGAGTGCGTTGTGAAGTCCATCGCGCTTGCATCAAACGTCTCGGTTCAGGAACATTGACCGTTGCAGGTTGCTTCGGCGGGATCGATCTTCGGTCCCGCTAAGCAGTAACAGAACTTTACGCACATCAGTATCCTTGTCTCTCCCAAATGGAATAATAACCAGGTACAAGCGAATTGGAGCACGATTTCAGTTTCGGCTCTGTAGCGCAAGCTCGCGGAAATCAGCATACTTGGGCAAGACGCCCAGCGCCTCAAGGCAAGCTCGGTCGGACTCCTTCAATTCAGCGCCGATTGTATCCGTTGGATGCACTGCCAGCTCATGATCCAGTAAGTCGGCGACATAGACGACCGCGGTGCAATCGAAACCGGCGTTTGAGATGCGCGTGGGGTGGTGGTGGTGTGCGATGGCCTCAACCGTAAGGTTGGGAATGCCCCACAACCCCAGCAGGTATGCGCCTATCTCTGCGTGTGAGGTTCCGAGCAGTTCTTCTTCGGCTTCGAAATCTCTGCACCCGCGTTCGCTCGCAAGCGAACATGCTGAACAGAACTGGTCGGGCATTGCGCTGGTCAGGAAGAGTTTCCCGATATCGTGCAAGAGCGCGGCGATGATGGTCGTATCGCGATTGCTATTGTCCAGAGGAAGTACGCTGGCGATGGCCGCGACACGATGCGCATGTTTTTCCATCGACTCGCAGACAGTGAGCGGAATGCGCGAGTGGGGCTGAAGAACCCTGAAGGCCTCGGAGGTCAAAGCCAGGTCTTTGATTGTTTGCATTCCCAGGTAGGAGACGGCATTCGACAGGGTCGTAACCTTCTGTGCCAGCCCGAAGAAGGCGCTGTTGGCCAGTTGCAAGACCTTTGCCGACATGGCGACGTCTTCCTCGATAATCCCTGCTATTTTGTTAATGCTGCTGTCCGGGTTGCTGACCGCCTGAGTAAGGCGCGTATAGGTGGTTGACAGCGAAGGAAGCTCGCCGACGCTTCCTACAACTCTGCGAATCTCCGGCGCGCTCAGCAAATCCTGAAGCGAGCAGACCCGCTCGATCATGCATCGAAGCTCGTCAAGGCTGCTTGGCTTGGACAGAAAACGGTGCGCTACGGGAATAGCTCGCCGTGCGAGCGAGTCTTCGGAATATCCGGAGAGAATAACTCGCGCCGTGGCCGGATAGAGATCGCGAATGTGGCCAAGCAGAGTGGCTCCATCCATTCCCGGCATCCGCATATCGGAGATAACTACATCGAAACTGGCGGCCTCGCAGGCCTTCAGGGCCGCTTCGCCTCCCAGGACAAACTCCATATCCCACTGTTTTCGTTCCGCATGCAGCATTCGGCGGAGTCCGTCCAGAATCCTGCTTTCATCATCCACAAACAAGATGCGTTTCATGCGGCCGCCTCCTTGGTTTTTGTTGACTTACTATTGAAAGGCAGACGAACGATGAAGGTTGTACCCTTCCCCTCCTCGGTTTCAAAGTGAATGCTTCCGCCGTGTTTGTCGACGATTACCGAGTGAGCGATGGCCAAACCCTGTCCGGTTCCCTTCCCGATTGCTTTGGTCGTGAAGAAGGGATCGAATATACGGTTTCGCACCTTTTCTGGAATGCCTGTGCCCGTATCCTGAATGCGAACTTCGGCCCACTCCGGGCTATTCAGAGTCTGCACCTTGATCTTCCCCATCGCCGGACCTCCCTTTTGAGCAACGTCGGCAATTGCGTGCGCGGCATTCACAATCAGATTGAGAATCACCTGGTTGAATTCGCCGGGCAGACAAGGGATCAGAGGAAGAGACGGGTCGAATTCGGTTTCCATCTCGGCCACATACTTCCATTCGTTCCGCGAAACCGTAATCGTGCTCTGAATGGCGCGGTTCAGGTCCAATGGGAGTTTTTCTTTCGTGCCTGGATGGGAAAACTCCTTCATCGCGTTTACCAGCATGGCTACGCGCGATACTCCCTCAAGCGTCTGGTCGATAGCTTTGGGAATCTCATCCAGCAGATAGGCGGCGTCGGTTTGTTCAATCGCCGCCGAAATCTCCTTTACGGTTTCGGGAGAAAGGGTATTCTCTTTCACCGCCAATAGCAGCTTGTTATAGTTCGTCAGCAGGCTCCCCATATCCTGGAAAGCGTCTTTGAGGAAGCGCACATTGTCACCGATGTACTGCGTAGGCGTATTGATTTCGTGAGCAATTCCCGCGGCAAGCTGCCCCACCGATTCCAGCTTTTGCGCCTGAAGAAGTTGTTCCCGTAACACAATGCGCTCGGTGATGTCTTCGCACATCCCTTCATAGCGAACGACCTCGCCGTTTTGGCGAATGGCGCGTATGCTCATGGTCAGCCATATCTTGCAGCCATCTTTGCAATAGACCTCGCACTCGAAGTTCTTCACACCTCCCACTTTGTCCATGACGAGCATGAATTCCACGCCACGCTTGGGGCTGACGAAGAACTGCTGGGAAATGTCGGTGATGCTGGCAATCAATTCTTCCGAGGAATTGTAGCCCAATGAAAAGGCCATGGATGGGTTGACGCTGAGGAAGCGACCGTCTTTCGTACTCTGAAAAATGCCGAAAACAGCTTTATCGAAGATTCCGCGGTAATTCTGTTCTGCTTCCCGCAGCGCCATCTCCATCTTCTTGCGCGCGCTGATGTCGTGGCCTACTCCCGCGATGCCAATGATATGGCCTTCACTGTCGAGCAACGGCACCTTCGTCGTCAGGATGTGGATTTCGTTTCCAGTGATGCCGGTGCCTTTCTCTTCGCGGTTGCATATAGGCTGCCCAGTACGAATCACTTTCTGCTCGTCTTCATAGAAGCTGGCGGCCTGATCGCGCGGAAAAAAATCGAAATCGGTTTTTCCCAGCATCTGTTCCGGCATCTCCACTCCAACCACGCGAGCCAGATGGATATTGGCGATCACGAACCTGCTCCCGGTGTCTTTCACATACATGAAATCGGGAATGTTATCGATCAAGGCGCGGAGCATTCTGCGCTCGCTGTCCAGCGCTGAATGAGTCTGGCGCAGAACCTCATCTTCCCGGCTTTGAACGGTGGTCTTCACCAATGTGCGCGTGCTGAAGACCAGAGCGACAATCACGACGACGAGCACCACGGCCTCAAGCACGCCCTGAATGCTCAACAGTTCATCGATCAAGGCCAGTTCGGCCCTGAAATCGCCCGCCAGGTTACTCTGCAACGCCTCCAATTCTGTCTCGATTGCCTTATTCTCGCGTGACAGGTCCGCAAAATCCTTTTGCGCCGGCAAAGTCGCATTGCTCTCCGCGGCTGTCGCGTACAAGACTTTGGATCGCGCCTGCAGATCGGCAACGCTATGCATGAGAGAAAAGATCTGCTGCCGCCGCCCGGTGTTGAACTTCATGGACGAGCCGGCTCTGTCGAGCGACGACACCACCGTCGCGGCCTCGCGATCCGCGCTGACCAGCGCAGTTTTTTCCTGGGTAACAACAGCTTCGCTATATTCGCGGTTCATTCTTGCAAAGGCAGTGGCAGCTTGCTGGCTGTCGAGAGCGGCCGGGAAGACGGACAAGGACGCAATCTCGATATGTTTCCGCACAGTCAAAGCGGTCCACTGGATGATTGCCAGAAGCCCGGCCGCTCCCAGCACAGCTACGGCAATGCTGTTTTTAATCGCCCCAGTGAGGGGAATGCGGGAGGCGGGAGCGCGGTTTTGCATACCTTGCTTTCCTTCAGGCCGACGCTGGCTAGACAGAGTGAGCACTCATGTTTGCGCTTCCGCAGCCCTTCATTCCGCCGATGCCGGCCAGTGGCGCCTGGAGCCGCGCCACGTGATTGTCTGTCACACTTTCTGGTTCTTGCTGCGGGGTTCATCGGCGAAAACGCAGCTTACTTGAGGGCGCCCGGACCGAACCGGAAACCTCCGGTAAGAGAGCAGAAAAACCTGATTGGTTAGAAGATTATGCCGATGAAATGATCGGGCCAATGCGTCCTTTGCCCACCATCGCGGCGGGCGGCCTGATATGCCCTTGCAAGGAGGCGCCGAATTGCCCGATAAGATCCTTTTCGTTGACGACGAACCCTCCGTCCTGGATGGGTACCGGCGGATGCTGCACCGCGATTTCGAGGTGGACACAGCCACGGGCGGGGAAGATGGACTGTTATTAGTCAAGGGAACCGGCCCCTACGCCGTGGTTGTCTCGGATATGAGAATGCCGGGCATGAATGGAGCGGAATTCCTGATGCAAGTGCGTCAAGCGGCTCCCGAAACCGTCAGAATACTGCTCACCGGATATTCCGATATGGAAGCAGCCATCAACGCCGTGAACGAAGGCAACATCTTCCGTTATCTCACCAAGCCATGCCAAAAAGAGGTTTTGGTTAACGCGATCAATGTGAGCCTGGAGCAGTATCGTACAGCGACCGCCGAGAAAATGCTCGTCAAGAAGGCCCGGATTCTCGAACGCGCCGCCTCTATCGGCGATTCAGAGGAGATATGCCTCTGGGATAACCACGAGAGCCCTACAGGTCTGCCCGGTCCGACCCAGGCCCGGAGTTTCCTCGCCCCGCTCATCGGAGTCGACGTCAAATCCTATGTCGTCCTCTTCAAAATCACCATGCTGCAAACCATCGAGGAGCGTTATGGGGAGGAGGCTGCAGGCGATTACCTGAACTTCTCCGCCCAATTCCTTATGCAAAGTCTGAAGCCCGAGGACCGGCTCTTCCACTGGGGCAAGGATGTTCTGATGGCGGTAGTTCGGCGACTAGTCACTCAGGGAGCTTTGCGCTTGGAGTTGGATCGCCTCACGCTGAACAGCCGTGGATTTGTTTTGGATGTTCATGGCAAGAAAATCATGACCACCTGCTCGATCACATTCGATCTGCTGCCGGTGTCGCAGTTCCCAAGCATCGACGAAATGTTCAAAGGTTTCAATGTCCGTGTAGCTAAAGCCAGTTCAATCGGCATGATATGAAGCTGTGGAAGTTGTCCGAGGCAGCAAACGAAAGGCTGACCACGACTCCCTAGGTCGTCTTCCGCAATCCAAGCAACGAAACTTGGGCTCCCTGCTGTGGCCGGAATCGCCGAAGTATCCATTCAAAAGGTCAAACGGATTGGTAGAGAACTTACACCATTTGATAAGCAATTCATCGGGGGCGTTGTTTGTTCCTTGATGGAAGCTAACGGCTATCAAAACACAGGGACAAAGAAGGCTATCTCACACAAAGCCTTTTCCAAAGGGGAGTTCTATGTGGCCGTCCCCGCATCGGTGTAACCCGCTCTCACCCACACGCAGAGAGGCTCCGGGGCTATCGACCTCAGAGCCTTTATGCTTTTTCCGCGAGTTTCATACCGTCGAGACTGGTGCGTGACGACCCGTGATGTTGAGAAGGGGGCACAAGAATGCTGAAGATTGCTCCTCGGTTTTCCTCATTTGCTAATTGCCTGAAATCCCCCATTCGCTGGTTCACATGACCCCGAGTAAACCTCGCGCGGTATGTACTGCCGGAGTTCGCCGCACAGTTGGCACGAGACTGAGATGGATTGAAAATGGAAACGCGTTCAGGCGGGTGGGTGCGTGGCCTCGGACAAGCAGACGCGCTTACCGGACATAATCGGGCGATGGCCGCTTGCGGTGAGCGGCAGTTGGACACAACTAGGACACAAAACTTACGTTGTAGGTGCAGAATTTGCGGGAACCGCGAGAATTAAGTTTAACCGAATCAGCATTTTAATGGTCGGGGAGAGAGGATTTGAACCTCCGACCCCCTGGTCCCGAACCAGGTGCTCTACCAGGCTGAGCCACTCCCCGAACTTGCGTTGCGTTTGTGCATCCTCGGGGTGCGCCTGGAGCATTTTCCCCTCGATTGCACTCAAATTAGTGTAGCAGAATTCCTCGCGCAGCGACCGCGGCATAGTGCGCGGGAGTCTCGGTCACGGGGACAGTTTGCGATCCGGCTCGTCTCAGTCGCTCTTATCGCCGCTCTTCTCTTGTATTGCCGGCAGATCCAGCGCAACAAGCACAAAGCGGGTTTGGCCGTTCTTGGGCTGCTCAAACCCAACCACATGCTGATGACGCTTTGAGCCTGCCTTCAATTCGAGGCTATTGGAACCGGTAACGTCGCCGCCGTGATCGAGCTGCACCCTTGGCTCTTTGTCTTCGGCGCAGGTCAGTCCTTCCGAGGTGGCCGAGGGCGTGCCAACCGGCGATTTGTCGCGGCATGTAATCACGTCGCCGAAACGGCCAAGGGCCTGCTTGTAGAAGCTCAGAACCTTGTCTTCGGAGTCGCTGGTGCCGTAGGTGACAGCCCTCACCCGCAGTTCCCACTCGCCAAAGCCCATGTGAACGTCCGCCGACTTGTGCTCATCGTCGACAGTCACTGGCTGGGCGCCAGGATAAACTGGCAAACCGAGGTCGGCAGCAGTGGTTTGGTTGGTGTTTACGTGAAAGCCGCCAAATGGCGTATCCACATGGACGCTCTTATCCTCGCCGCCCGCGCCCTTATTCACATTTACGCGGCACCCGGCCAGACCGGCTATCAGCGGCAAAACGGCAAGCGCGCCGAATATCCTCTGCTTCCTGGTCAATCTCATTGCAGTCGCCCTCTGGCCTTGTTATACGTCCTGCGTCGCCAAATGGTTCCGTCTATAACAGCCACGGAGGTCTCAGTGCGTCGAGTGGCCGTCTTCCTTGCTGCTGGTAGCGAACAGAATCGACACGATGAACACGGCAACAATGACTGGCACAACAACAAAAGGGGAAGAGATGCTCATTTTGAGGGCTCCTTGCTGTCCACTAGAGTAGCAAATCGAGTATCGCACTGTGGAGCTTGCCGCGCTGGGGAGTGCATTTGAATTCTTGGGAGAGATATTCTCTGCAACAAAAGCCCGCACCTGACTTGAAGGCGGATTCTCATTAAGTTATTTAAAAGTAAAATCTTACGCTGAGCGCAGAGACAAAAAGTCCTCTCACACGAGTGCTCGTGAGACGCATTATAGTACAACGTACCACCTTATGAATGGTTAAAGTCTCACTCTGTGAGAGGCATCACATTCATCAACACTTAACTCGTTCCAAAATGGCGCATGACAACCGGAACCCTAATCCTGGTTGCTCCCTGCTCGCTCTTCATTGGCGCGGTGTTGCAGATTGCGGTCAAGCGGCTCTGCTCGGCCAAAACCAAGGGCATTCTCGCCTTCCTCTTTTGTGTGCCGGCTATCCTTGCCGTCACTGGCGCAATGAACAATCTGCGCGGCGGGCAAGCCGTTGACCTGAATCTCTTCCAATGGGATTCACCTCTGGCCCTGGTTTTGCATGTGGATGCGTTGAGCCTGCTGTTCGCCTTCATGGGTGCGGCGATCGGCGGACTGGTGATGCTCTACTCCATCGGCTACATGGCCCACGACAAATCGGCAACGCGCTTCTATTGCACGATGCTGATTTTTATCGGCGGCTTTATCGGCCTTGTGTATAGCGCCAACCTTTTCATCTTCTATCTCTGCTGGGAACTGATCGGCCTTTGCTCCTTCAGCCTGGTTGGCTTTTGGTACACAAATGCCGAGGCCGTCGCCGGTGCGCGCAAAGTGCTGCTGATGACCCACATTCCCGGCTATGGATTGCTTGCCGGCATTCTTGTCATCTATCACCGCGCCGGCACGGCGATCTGGACCGATCCACGCGTCTCCCACAGCTTTACAACTGGAATCTTTCTGCTCATGCTGGTTGCTCTTGTGGCCAAGAGCGTGCAATTCCCTCTGCATACGTGGATTCCTGAAGCCATGGCCGCGCCCACTCCGGTGAGCGCACTGCTGCACGCAGCCTGCTACGTGAAAGCCGGAGTCTACCTGGCTGCGCGCATGCATAGCTTTGGCGCGTGGCCCTTCGGTTGGAGCGCATCGCTGGTCTGGATCGGCACCGTCACTATGACCATCGGCGTAATGTATGCCATGGTGCAAACCGACCTGAAGCGCATGCTGGCCTTCTCCACCGTGAGCCAGATCGGCTATATGATGCTCGGTATCGGCATCGGTACGCCGCTGGCCATCACTGCCGGCCTGCTCCACTGCCTCAATCACGGATTCTTCAAAGGCGGTCTGTTCCTTACCGCAGGCTCCGTTCAGCACGCCGCCGGCACACGCGATATGAACAAGCTCGGCGGCCTGGCACAAAGGATGCCGCACACCACGCTCTCATGGCTCATCGGCGTGGGCAGTATGGTCGGCATTCCGCTTATGAGCGGCTTCGCCAGCAAGTGGATGCTCTATGCCGCGGCCTTGCAAGCCGGGTGGACTCTTCCCGCTGTGGTGGCCTGGGCGGTAAGCCTTGGTACCGTCTTTCTTGGCGCCAAGGCAACCAGCGCGGTGTTCCTCGGGCCCGTAACTGACGCCACGAAAGACGCGCACGAGTCTCCGGCCACCATGCTTTGGGGAATGGGAGTGCTCGCCGCAGGGAGCGTAGTGCTTGGCATTGCCCCGCAACTTGCCGTCAACTATTTTCTCAATCCCGTTCTCGGCGCGCTCGGAATGGGCGCTGGCGTTCACGTCACATGGCTCGGACTCTCAAGTGACGCAGGCAGCTTCTCGAGCATGGGCGGCTTGGTGCTTGCGATCGTATCGCTCGTGCTCGGCGGAGCAATCTACGCGCTGGCTTATGCCTCGCACCACGCTCCCGCTACTGTCGCCGTCACCTCCGGCGGTGCAGCGTTCGCGGGTGCGGGCGGCGGAATCTTCACTGGCGGCGAGCCGCTTTCAGAGCAGGACAGGCTGACGGCCAGCGACTTCTCCAGCATCTTTCTGCAGAACTGGCGCGGGTTCTTCCACTGGTCGAATGTGGACCGCGTCTATCTTGCTGTCTGGAGCGGATTGAAAGCAGCTTCACGTGGAGTTGGCGTCGTCGTCAAGTGGATGGAGCAGCGTGCAACCATCCTTCTTATTGTTCTTGCCGCGGCGGTCTTCGTTTTGCTTCGCTATGTTGTGCCCGGCGCACCATTGCCTTTGCCGGGCGCGGAATCGCGGGCGCCCCTCCTTCTGGTTGCCGGCGTGGCAGCGGCAGGTATTGCGCTGTTGCTCGCCGCGTTTGCCAAGCCCGCGCGTCTGGGACCTGCGCCGTGGCTCTGCGCGGCGCTCCTCACCGGCCTCTCGGCTGCAGGACTTGCATCCGCCAATCCTTGGCTGCGCATGGGCCTGCTTGAGTTTGCAGCGCTCCTGACCGTCAGCCGCGTATGGATGACGGCCCGCACGCAATCGGCCAAGATAACTTACCTCGTCGTTGTTTTCATCTCCGCCGCCTCAACGATCGCAGCCAACCTGCTTCAAGCTCACGGCGAAATGGATTGGGCGCGCGTCTTTCTGCTTACCGGAATAGTGGTCAAATTCGCCGCGGTGCCCATGTTCTTCTGGCTGCTTGCGCTGGCCGACGAGGTGCCGGCCCTCATCCTCGGGCTGATTATCGCCATCGTCGACATTGCCGCGTTCGGTGAGTTGTATATCGCCGTACAGGCCTCGCCCGGCCTGCTCGCCCCGCAGACGATGGTGCTTTGGGCAGCCGCCATCACAGCGTTGCTGGCCGCGCTGCTCATGCTCACGCAGCGCAGTCTCAAGCGCCTGCTGGTTCTCTCAACGGTTGAAGATGTTGGTTTCCTGCTGTTCGGCCTGGGCGCTGCAAGCTCTCTCGGAACCAATGGCGCATTGCTCGCCGCCACCACTCACGCCCTCGCCAAGGCGCTGCTCTTCATCTGCCTGAGCGCTCCCGAGGCCGATGACGCGTTGAGCTACGATGCATCGGGCCTGGCAGTCCGCTATCCGGTCAGCGCGTTCGGTTTCCTGTTCGGCATGTTGGCCATGCTCGGCATTCCGCCCACCATCGGCTTTCTCGGCCGCTGGCGGATCTACGAAACCTCCGTGTTAATCGGCTGGCCTCTGACCGCGGTCCTCATCCTCTCGTCGATTCTCGCTCTGCTCGCTTATGTCATGGCGCTCACCCGCAACTGGTGGGGGCCGGCGAGCAACGGAAACGCGCCGCCCGCTGCCAAGCCTGCGGAACCGTTCCTGCTGCAAACTGCGATTGTTGCGCTCGTTGTGCTGATTGTTGCCGCAGGCATCTGTCCGGGCCTGCTTGCCATGCTGAGTTGGGGGAGCTTATGAACCTCTGGAAGCGTTTGATGTGCACCTGCCGTCGCCGCAGCCCGTGGCTCTTCCACATGAACTCCGGTGGCTGCAACGGCTGCGACATCGAGATCGTCGCCGGCTTCTCTCCGCGCTACGACGCCGAACAGATCGGCGTACGTCTAGAAGGCAGTCCGCGCCACGCAGACATTCTCTGCATCACCGGCCCGGTCACCAAGAATTCAGTGAACGCCATCAAGACCGTGTACGATCAAGTGCTCGCGCCCAAAGCAGTTGTCGCCATCGGCTCCTGCCCTGCAACAACCAACGTCTTTATCGACAGCCGCACACTGGCTGGTCCTCTCAGCAAACACATACCGGTGGATGTGTTTGTTCCTGGGTGCCCGCCCCGGCCTGACGCGATCATTCAAGGCGTGGCCAAGGCAGCGGAGATTCTTGCCGAGCGCGGAATGAAGCCGGCGGTCACCGCGGTGGCGATTGCAGCCCTCCCCGAGGAGGCCGAGCAATGAACCTGCTCACCGCTCTGGCGCGGCTGCTCATCTTTCCCGGCCTGCTGTTTGCCGTTCCGGCGGCGTGGTTCATCCTGTGGGTCGAGCGCAAGTCCATCGCACTCATGCAGGGGCGCATCGGTCCGCCGTTTATGCAGCCCTTCGTGGATTTCATCAAGCTGCTTGGCAAAGACACTCCGTCGCGCAGCGGCGTGGGCGGCTTTCTCATGCGGCTGTGGCCGTTGATCTCGGTCTCTGCCGCAGCGGGCGCGGTCGGTCTGCTGCCGGTGCTTCCCTCCTCTGGCGGCTTCCAGGGCGACCTGATTCTTTTGCTCGCGCTGCTTGAGATGCCTTCCATCTGCATTGTCGCCGCGGGCTTTTCTTCGCGCTCCATCTTCGGCGAGATCGGCTCCGCGCGCGAAGCTGTGCTGAGCGTGGCATACAACGTGGTCTTTCTTCTCGCCATTGTTTCCATCGCTGCTTCGCAGCATACGTTCCGTCTGGATGCGCTGGCCGAGTTGCCCTCTTCGCCTCTGCGCTGGCTGGGCATAGTCGCGCTGCTGGTGTGCCTGCCGGCAAAGCTGCACCTGAATCCGTTTTCGCTGCCGAATGCGGAGCAGGAGATTTATTCTGGCCCCATGGTGGAGTACGCCGGCCCGGAACTGGCGATGTGGGAGCTGTCGCATGGGTTGGAGTGGGTGGCCGCAACCGGCCTGGTAGCCACGCTGGCCGCGCCGCACATTGCACTCTGGTGGCTGGCTGCGCCGGTGTTTGTTGCGCTCTCGCTGGCGATTGTTTTGCTGCTCTCAACGCTGGCCGCGGCCACGGCCCGGCTGGCCATCGACACAACGGTGCGCTTTTACTGGCAATGCACGCTCATCTTCACTGTGCTGGCCATCTCGTCCGCGCTCTTCATGAGGTTCAGGTCATGAACATCTTCGCCATGCTGTGGAGAAATCTCTGGGGCGGATCACGGACCATGCACTTTCCAGAGCGCCCAAAGGCCGGCGCAGGCTATCGCGGACTGGTGCACTTCAATCCCGAGCACTGCACGGGCTGCGCCATCTGCCGCTTCCGCTGCACATCGCGCGCCATTGAGTTCAAAGCAGGCAAGGGCGAGTTTGTGTGGAGTTACGATCCGGCCCAGTGCACGTTTTGTGGGCGCTGCGTTGAGGGCTGCACAGAGCATGCACTGAAAGACGGTCACACCGAGCACGCTCTGAGCCAGGACGAGGAGTGCCCGCCAATCTATTTGACTGAAGGCGAGCTGAAGCAGAGCTACACCGTGGCCCGCAGAGCGCCGGCGGCAAAACCAGCCGCGCCCAAACCGCCGGCCGCCGATGCGCCCACGCCAAACAACGGAGAAGCCCAATGAGCCTGATAGAAACTCTGCCGCAAAAGCTGGGCGCCAATGCCCAATGGACGGAAGAAGGCGGCGCGCTCTGGCTCGACCCCAGCCCGCTGACCGTGCGCGAACTGTGCGCGGAGATGAATGCAGCAAAGGCGCGCTTCGTCACCATCACCGCATATCAACTGCCCGGCGCAGAAGGCATACGGCTGGAGTATCACTGGGACCTGAACGGCAAGCTTATGGGCTTTCGCTTCCCTGTGAAAGACAACTCGATCGAGAGCATTTACGACATCTGCGAAGCGGCGGACTGGATTGAGCGCGAAGTTCACGAAGAGTACTCCATCGACTTTACCGGCCGCGTTTACGAACCGCTGCTGCTGCGCACGGGCAACGCTACCGGCGTGAATCTGCGCGAGGAGGTGAAGCGATGAGCTACAAGATTCCGATGGGACCGTTTCATCCGGCTCTGGAAGAGCCCTATAAGCTGGACCTGATCTGCGAGGGCGAGACGGTGTGCGATGCGGAGCTGCATATCGGCTTCAACTTCCGCGGCATCGAACACCTTGCGGAGACGCGCAACTACATTCAGGTATCGGCGCTGATGGAGCGCGTGTGCGGCATCTGCTCCAACATTCACACGCTCACGCTGAGCCAGGCGATGGAACAGTTGACCGGGCAGACTCCGCCGCCGCGCGCCCAGTATATCCGCGTGATTATGGCGGAGCTGGAGCGGCTGCACTCGCACGTTTTGTGGGCAGGCATCGCATCCAAGCTCATGGGTTTCAAAACCATGTTCATGACCTGCTTTGAGATTCGCGAGAAAGTCATGGACATGCTGGCCACGATCTCAG
>Ga0302319_10010546_pt1 | contig 17598 bp, 17 predicted proteins | sample Bog_T0_2_FD_203319 | JGI IMG/M metagenome (GOLD analysis project Ga0302319, IMG submission 203319) | Peat permafrost microbial communities from Stordalen Mire near Abisko, Sweden - Bog_T0_2 | ecosystem: Environmental > Terrestrial > Soil > Wetlands > Peat | place: Sweden: Abisko, Stordalen Mire...
GACGGCTTGTACGCCGATACGGTGGCGTGGATTTTGGAGTCTTCGCCGCAGGACTTTTTCCACCGCCGCCCGACGTGGACGCGACAGTTGCTGATCGACACCGCCAGGCGATACACGGGCGTGACGGTAAGCCGCACGACGATGGGGCGGTTGCTCAGGAAGATGAAGGTGCGGCGTGGCCGTCCTAAGCCCGATGCACCGTGCCCTTGGAGCGAATCGGCGAGAAAACAGCGGGTTGCGATGATTCATGGCCTGATCGATACGCTGCCAGCGAGCCAGTCGGCGGTGTGGGAAGATGAGGCCGATCTGGACCTGAACCCGCGGATCGGCTTTGACTGGATGCTGCCGGGTACGCAGCGGCACGTGATGACACCGGGAAAGAACGTCAAACGTTATCTGGCCGGTGCGCTGGATGCTCAGACAGATCATCTGGTGTGGATCAAAGGCGAGCGGAAAACCAGCCGCCTGTTCCTGGAGTTGCTCAAGAAGCTGCTGGTGGTTTATGCGGATAAGAGGGTGATCCACGTGATCCTGGACAATTACATCATCCACAGCAGCAAGCAGACGCGGTTGTGGCTCAGCGAGTTCGGGCAAAAGTTCAGGCTGCACTTTCTGCCGCCGTATTGTCCGGACGACAACCGGATCGAGCGGAAAGTGTGGAGGGAGATGCACGCCAACGTCACGGTGAATCATCGCTGTATCACCATCGAGGCATTGATGCGCGAAGCCGTCTGGTACCTGATGAGCCACAATAGAAAAGCCGATTTAAGGGTTCGAGAATTACGAACGGCTATTTAGCCGCTCGCCTCAATCTCTCCAGGAGACGTTGAACACTCAAGGTGAAATTGAGAGCGCAATTTCCCAGGGCATGGGTCGTTTCGAACAGGAATACATGGGGCGCGGTCCAAACGGTGTTCATGCCTATTTGTTCGACGATCTGCTCGTAGTGCGACTTCAGGGCGTCTTGACGGCGGCCGAGCAGCACCTCGTCAAGACGCTGCCCTCTGAGAAAGGTCGGGATCTCCTAAAGCAGGTCCGCAGCCATTTGATTGAGATTGCGCGTCCGATGTTGGAAGCGATGGTGGAGGGAATCACCGGCGCCAAAGTTATCAGTCTGCATCATGACATAAGCACCTTAACCGGCGAAGAAGTGGTTCTCTTCACTCTTGCGGGCTCGCCATTGTTTCGTGAGACGAAGAAAAGATAAAAGGCTTCAATATTGTGCATTGCGATGGCTGAGCTGGAGACGTAGCGTGTTCTGGTGCGGGAGTTAGTTATGCCCGTGCATTGTTGAAATATCGAGTCGTCGGACGACTAAATAAGAGGCAACCTGGTTAGCCGGGTGGTCGGTTGAAGAGTAAGCCGACGTGATACGTGTTTGAACACTTGTAGGTGTTACATCACGTCGGTTCTTTTTTTGCCTCGACTGAGACGGAAATGTATGTGATGAGCAATCCTAATGAATCCATGGCGGGGCAAATTGGCCGCGCGGCTACCGCATTTCAGCAGCAACGGACCGGCCACAGAGACCGAAATCGGTGAATGTGGTGCTGAGCGGCGATACGCTGGTGGTCACGCTGCATGGCGCGCTCTCCCTCGCGGAACAGGCCATGTCGAAAAGTGCGGAAGGTGCCGCGAAAGTGCAGGAGTTCCACCGTCAGCTGTTCCTCATGCTTCGGGCGCACTCCGAAACGAAATCAGGCGAATCACAGGAATGGACGTGCGCGAAGCCACTACCGAGTTCGATCCGAAAACCGGCGCAGTCGTTCACACCTTCACCAGCGGCACGATGGTGCAGGTATTCCAACTCTCGGGGAACGTACCGTCTGACAGCTTCGACGACGGGGATAAAGCGCGATCAGGCCTCCCTTGCAATACCCGGTACAACGATTTGCTTTGCTCCTTCGGCAATACGGACATTGTTCGTTGCTATTTTCTGAACATGGGTCTAGCGTAGAAAATGGTGCGGAACACCGTGATTTCCGCCGATCGAAATGAATATTGTCAGTTGGACGACTAAATAAAAGGCATCCCGCTCGTCGGGAGGCCGGTTACAGAGTAAGCCGACGTGATTCGACGCATTTTCAGGCGTTGGGATCACGTCGTTTTTTTTCGCCTTGTGGCGAAGAGAGGTTCGCAATGAAGACGAACAGTTGAAGAAGGATGTAATCCTGGAGTTACGCTGGGAACCCCCGCGACTTCGCACGATATCAACACCGTTGCCAGGAACGGAATCGCGACGTTGAACCGCAGCGTTCAGCAATCCGCCCAGAAGCAGGTGGCGGAGCGGGCCACGCGGCGCCTCGTTGGCGTCGAGGCGATCACGCCCGTCGAAACAACCTCGCGCCGCACTACCAATCACATTTTACGGAGTATCGGTTATGTCACAGAAAAATTCACTCGTCGGAATATTCGATCAACACACCCAAGCCGAAACCGCCATCAAGGAGCTTCAGCAGTCAGGCTTCAACATGAAGGAACTGTCGATCATCGGCAAAGAATACGAAATGGACGAGAATGTCGTCGGCTACTACACGACCGGCGACCGCATGCAGTATTGGGGAAAGAACGGCGCCTTTTGGGGTGGCCTGTGGGGACTGCTCTTCGGGTCAGCGTTTTTCATGATCCCCGGCGTTGGCCCGTTCCTCATGTTCGGCCCGATTGTCTCGTGGGTTGTGGGTGCTTTGGAGGGAGCCGTGCTCGTTGGTGGACTGAGCGCCATTGGTGCGGGGCTCTATAGCATTGGCATTCCGCAGAAGAGCGTCTTGCAATATGAGACTTCGCTCAAGGCCGGCAAGTTCCTGCTTGTGGCCCACGGGACAGCGGACGAGGTAACACGCGCCAAGGCGATTCTCGCTACGGCAGGTGCATCGGAAACGTGCCTGCATATGGCTGAAGCGCCGGTCGCCGCGATGGCGTAGCGATTGCCAGCCGAATGGAATTGAAGCTGCCGTCAAGCCTGGTCGTGGTTTTTGAAGGAAATGCAATGGAATATAAAAATTCAGTCATCGCTTTGTTTGATCAACACGCCCAGGCGGAGGCCGGAGTTCGGCAATTGCAGGAGGCGCATTTCGATATGCAGGCAGTGTCATTTGTTGGAAAGAAACTTCGCAAAGAACAGCACGCGTTTGGATTCTACACAGCCGGCGATCGAATCAAATTCTGGGGCGGCGGTGGAGCGTTCTGGGGCGCCACGCTGGGTTTGCTATTCGAGTCTGCTTTCTTCATGTTCCCTGATATTGGGCCGTTAATGGCAGCCGGCCCAGTGGTCGCATGGATGATTGCAGCGTTGGAAGGAGCAGCCGTCGTCGGCGGGCTCAGCGCAATTGGCGCTGCGCTATACAGCATCGGAATACCCAAGAATAATATCTTGCACTACGAGACCTCGCTCAAGAATGGCCGGTACATGCTAGTCTTCCACGGAACGCCCGACGCGGTCACCCGGGCTCACGCAATTCTTGCTGGGTCAGCGGAAACGCAACTGTATTTAGCCGAAGCCCCCGCGACAGCACTTGTTTGACGATCTTCTTCTAACAGACACGCTCTCGCCTGGAGATCTGTGCAGGAAGCATCAGCGGCAGGTTTCGGGCCAACCTTTTCCATCCTCCATCTGCTTTCTGATAAACACTTCGACGAGCATCCAAAGGACCATTCAGAGTTGCGATCCGCTACGACCTTCTGACCGCCCCATACCGCTGCGCCGAACGCCGAGCCATCACCTCGACAGAGTGTGGCGACCTAAGCTAACGCATTAAATTAGGACTCACTGCGACGACGCGAGAAGACTGGGGAACTGACGCACGGTTGCCGAGTCACCCACATCGGCCACTTCCGACGCCACTCGGTGGTCCGTGCGCCAAGACGGAAGCTACCAGCCGGGGTCAGGGGTGAATCGCTCCATTACGTATCTGTAATCTTCCAGAAAGGTTGCAGCCATCGAGCATCTCTATTCTTTGAGCAGTGCGAGCGAATCATGTGGATGCGGCACTGGACACATTCCAACAAAGAAGGAACAACAATGAATCGTAGGAACAAGCAATCGCGCGGCAACCTGTTCACCGCAGCAACGGTGATTCCAACGCGCCGGAAGCAACTGCCCGGGATTTCGGTGCGTCGTTGGACGACAACGCTGATGCTCGCCGCACTACCGGCCGCGGCTCCAATCTGCGCCATGGCCAGTGACTCGGCCGCTCCGACGACACAGCAAGTGCCGGGCTCGCTCGTCCGAACGCAGCAGGAGGTCACCAAGGATATGAACGCAGCGGGCCAGGAACTGGCCGGTCTCGCTTCGTCACCCAGCGTCATACTCGACGCAGACACGCGGAAAGCGCTCGCGCCCAAGATGATTCCGCTGCTCAAACGGATGCTGGCTGATGTACAGGAAATCGGCAAGCTCAACCCCGATGCCCAGCCGCAGGTAACGCAGACGGCAAATCAATTTCAGATGACGCTGGCTTTGCTGGGCGACTCCGGGACGCTTGATGCGCTCAAGGCAATGTCCAGCAGCAAGACTCCCGCCGAGGCAACGCAGGCGAAATGTTCTCTGCTTCTGGTTCGCTGGATCCAAGCCAACAAGAACGCTGCGCTACAGTCCAGCATTTTGAGCGACGTTCAGAAGACCGCGCAGGCGAATCCCGCGGATGAAAACGTCTTCGGATTGGTTGCATTCCTTGTCCAACAGGGCCCGGCGACACCAGCGCTGAAGCAGCAGGCGCTCAAGATTCTTACCGACGATGTGAAGGATCCCCGCGCCGCCCAGATGGTCCAGGGGAGCGCCACGCGAAGCTCGCTGGAGAATACCCCGTTGACCCTTGCAGGCCCGTTGGTCGACGGCAAGCCCTTCACCACCGCCGATTGGAAGGGGAAGGTGATTCTCGTCGATTTCTGGGCGAGTTGGTGCCAACCCTGCCGTGCGGAGCTTCCCCGGGTGGCGCAGGCATACTCGCAGTTCCACGACAAGGGGCTCGAAGTTGTCGGAGTCTCTTGTGATAAATCGGCGAGCGATCTCCAGAGCTTTCTCGCCGACAACAAGGACGTTGCGTGGCCGCAAATGTTTGATGCGTCGCAGCCCGGCTGGCATCCGCTGGCCACCCAGTTTGGCATCAACAGCATTCCCACGATGTTCCTGATCGACAGGAAGGGAATCGTCCGCACGGTCGATGCCCGCACGAATTTCGAGCAGCTTATCCCCAAGCTGCTCAGCGAATCGTGATTCGGCTGGATCATTACATATCTGTAATTGTCTCGAAAGGTTGCAGCCATCGGCCCAGTCTATCCTGAGAAGAGTGCGAGCAATCAGACCATTGCAGCACCGAACAGAAACAAACATTTAAGGAGTTAGAGCAATGAGCATCTGGAATAAGAAACAAAGCGTCAATGGAAACGGCGATGGTCCGGCAGTAGCGGCCCTCCCCGCAGCACACGACACAGCTTCCAATATGGGCGTCGGCGTTCGCAACGCACCGGTTACTCCATCGATATTGCGATGGAATCCCCCCGCACAGCGCACGGATTACGCCGGCCGCAACGTCGGCATCCAGGCCATCAATGATTCGGTGGCACAAGCCTCTGTCTGGGTGAAACCCCTCCAAAAGCAGATCCACCGGGTGATCGTCGGTCAAACACATTTGATCAATCGGTTGCTGATTGGGCTCGTTGGTAACGGACATATCCTGCTCGAAGGCGTGCCGGGCCTGGCCAAGACACTGTCACTCAAAACGCTTGCCGCGGCGGCATCCGTGAAATTCCAACGGCTGCAGTTCACCCCGGACATGCTGCCGGCCGACATCGTTGGAACGATGATCTACAACCCGCGCGATGGTTCATTCAACACCAAGCACGGGCCGGTCTTCGCGAATCTGGTTCTGGCCGATGAGATCAATCGAGCGCCCGCCAAGGTGCAGAGCGCGCTGCTCGAAGCGATGCAGGAGCGCCAGGTCACGCTCGGCGATGAAACCTACAAGCTTCCCGATCCCTTCCTGGTGATGGCAACACAAAACCCGCTTGAGCATGAGGGCACCTATCCGCTGCCAGAGGCTCAGGTGGACCGCTTCATGCTCAAAATCATCGTTGGTTATCCGAATCGCGATGAGGAACGGGCGATTCTCGATACGATGGCCAGCACCGAGCCACCATTTGAAGTGACGCCTGTCGTGACCGTGGACGACATCATTCGCGCCCGCCATGTCGTCAATACGATCTATGTCGATGACAAGGTGAAGGATTACATCGTTGATCTGGTGTTAGCGACGCGCGAGCCGCAGTCCTACGGCCTAGATCTCAACGGATACATCCAGAACGGCGCTTCCCCGCGAGCGACGATCAATCTGACCATCGCAGCGCGCGCTAGCGCGTTCCTGCAGGGCCGCGGCTACGTCACTCCACAGGATGTGAAAGACCTCGCACCCGACGTTCTCCGCCATCGCCTGATGGTCAGTTATGAGGCCGAGGCGGAAAACATCACCGCGGAAAACATCATCCAGAAGATCCTGGAAACGCTGCCCGTTCCCTAACCGTGACACTCGCCGCGCGGCGAACACCAAGGAGATGACATGAACTCTACTCAAGCGCGCGACATCCTGAAGAAGGTACGGCAGATCGAAATCCGCACCAACCGGCTCGTCAACGACACGCTGGCCGGTGAATACCACTCGGTCTTTCGCGGCCGCGGAATGGATTTTGACGAGGTGCGAGAATACGTGCCGGGAGATGAAGTGCGGACGATCGACTGGAACGTAACCGCTCGCGCGGGCCGGCCGTTCGTCAAGAAATTCACCGAGGAACGAGAACTGACGGTCCTCCTGCTCGTGGACCTGAGCGCCTCGGGCAACTTCGGCTCGGCCGGCCAGAGCAAGCGCGAACTGGCGGCGGAGCTGGCCAGCGTGGTTGCCTTCTCCGCCATCCGCAACAGCGACAAAGTCGGACTTGTCCTCTTCACAGATCAGGTGGAGCAGTACATCCCGCCAAAGAAAGGCCGTCGCCATATCCTGCGGCTGGTACGCGAAATCCTGTACTTCGAGCCGCAGCGACGTGGGACGAATGTGGCGCAGGCGTTGGATTTTGCCAACAGCGTCACACGGCGTCGAGCCGTGGTGTTTCTGGTCTCGGATTTCCAATCGAGCGGAAATCAGGACGCCGCACTCGCTGTCCTGCGCCGCGCCATGAAGCAAACCCATCGCCGGCATGATCTGGTAGCCGTGCGGATTCAGGACCCGAATGAGGTGGCTTTGCCCAAGGTTGGCATCCTGGCCATGGAAGACGCCGAGACCGGGGAATTGATCGAACTCGACACGCTGGACCCGCAGGTTCGCTCGCGATTTCAAGACGATGCGCACGAACGGCTCGCCAAGCTCCGGCGGACATTCAACAGCGAGGCGATCGATTCACTGGAACTGGTCACGGGCCAGCCGTACGTGCCCGCGCTCAAGCAGTTCTTCGAGAACCGCTCAAGGAGACGACAATGAGACATTTTAAATCGTTGAGGCTTCCCGCGATCGCCCTCGCGGCACTGATGATGCTGTCGGCCGCCGGCAGCGGACCAGCGCTCGCGCAATTGCCAGCACCGGCGACACAACCGAACGTTGCGGCGGTCGCGCCAAATGCGACAGCCGTCACCCCTGAAGACATTCGCGACATTCGGCCGCCGATCCACATCCCCTACGGCTGGCTTTGGGCTGCTTACGTCGCCGGCGGACTGGTACTGGCGGGCCTCCTGTTCGCGGCCTGGCGTTGGTATCGGCGACGTGACCATTCTCGCCGGAAGCTACTTTATGAACTGACGCTTGATCAACTCGAAGCAGTTCGCGCGCTGATGGAACCGCTAAAGGGATATCAGTTCTCCATTGCCGTTTCTGAGATCGTGCGCAATTACATCGAGCAACGCTTCCAGGTCCGCGCCGCTCATCGGACGACGCAGGAATTTCTCCATGATCTGCTGGCCGAGTCACACGCGGCGCTCACGGCGCATCATCCGCTGCTGGCGGAATTCCTGGAGCACTGCGATCTGGCGAAGTTCGCTCGCTGGCAACTCTCTGTAGCGCAGATGGAGGCGATGTATCAGAGCGCTCGTACATTCGTCATTGAAACCGGCACACCTGTTGTGAATCCCCCCGCCGTCACACCCGCTGTGCGGCCCCAGGCCGAGTCAGTGACGGCCGAATCCGAACCCGAACCCGTTCTCATCGAATCGAGCTCAACATGATTCGCTTCCTCTACCCTCAAATACTCTGGCTTCTCGCGCTCCTGCCATTGCTCGCGCTCTGGCGCGGGCGGCGCGGGCCTGTCGCGGCGGTCGAGTTCTCCAGCATCGACCTGGCACGCAAGGTGGCAAGAGAGACGCGCAGCCGCAGCCGTCGCTGGCTTATCGCCCTGCCGCTGGCGGTGCTGGCGCTGTTGATCGTCGGCTTGGCGCGACCGCAGCTCGGCCGCAGCACCGCGAACATTCAAGCCAGCGGCATTGACATGATGCTGGCGGTCGATGTGTCCGGTTCGATGCAATCGCTGGATCTCAAGCTTGACGGCCAACCGGCCAGCCGCGTCGATGTCGTGAAATCCGTCGTGGGCAAATTCATTGATGCGCGGCCAGATGACCGCATCGGCATGCTCGAATTCGCCCATGCTCCATACCTCGTCTGTCCATTGACCCTCGATCACGATTGGCTGCTGCGAAATCTGGACCGCGTTCAAATCGGCAGCATCGATGATGGTACCGCGATCGGATCGGGGATCGCCGCCTGCGTGAATCGGCTGCGCGATCAGCCGGGCAAATCGAAAGTCGTCGTGCTGTTGACCGATGGGCAGAATAACTGCGGCAAGGTATCGCCGGTCATGGCCGCCGAAGCCGCCAAGGCGCTGGGTGTGAAGATTTACACCATCGGCATCGGCGTGCGCGGCGAAGCACCGATGCCCGTCACCGATTCATTCGGCAATAAACAGATCGTCATGATCCAGGCGGACGTGGACGAGGCCGCCCTGCAAAAGATCGCCGACGAGACCGGCGGCAAATTCTACCGGGCCACCGATACCGATTCGCTGAAGAAGGTCTATGCCGATATCGATCGGCTCGAAAAGACGCCGCACACGCTGAAGAAATTCCAAAGCCAGCACGAGCTGTTCTCCTGGGCCCTCGTGCCCGCGCTCTGCTTGCTGGGCACAGGGATCGGGCTGACACAGACCCGATTCCGCAGACTGCCATGAACGTACACGCAAACACAATCGCAAACGTAATCCTGGTGACACTATGAACTTCGCTCAACCTTTCTGGCTCATCGCAGGACTCGCCGCCTGCACATTGCTGTGGTGGCTTTATCGCCGGTTCGATCGGCGACAACATGCGGCGCTCAGCCGCTTCATCTCGCCGCATTTGCTCGGTCAACTGACGCCTTCGGTCTCAGCAGGCCGCCGGATGCTCAAGCATCTCCTCATCATCGCTGGCGTCGCCTGCGTCTTCGTCGCCCTGGCGCGACCGCAGGCGGGTTATCGCTGGGAAGAAACGCATCGCAAGGGCCTGGATATTCTCTTCGCCGTCGATACGTCCAAGAGCATGCTCACACAGGATGTGAAACCCGATCGGCTGACGCGCGCCAAGATGGCCGTCAACGACCTGGTGAACAAACTCGACGGCGATGACGTCGGCCTGATCGCGTTCGCGGGCGATGCGTTCCTGCAGAGCCCGATGACCCAGGACTACGATGCGTTCCGCGAATCGCTCGATGCGCTCGACACCTCCACCATCCCGCGCGGAGGCACCGACATCTCCCGCGCCATCGGTGAGGCACAGGCCGCGTTCCAGACTCAGAACGATCACGACAAGATTCTCGTGCTGATGACCGATGGCGAGGACCTCGAAGGCAGCGCCGTCACCGCCGCCGAAGCTGCCGCCAACGATGGTGTGAAGATCTTCACCGTCGGTGTCGGCACCCCATCCGGCGATTTGATTCCCGTCCCGACCGACAACGGCGGGACAGATTTCGTCAAGGACGCATCCGGCCAAATCGTGAAATCACGCCTAGATGAAACCATGCTCAAGAAAATCGCCTCAGTCACCGGCGGAATGTACCAACCGCTCGGCCAGCAGGGTCAGGGGTTGACGGCAATCTACGATCAGGGCCTAGCGCCTTTCCAGCGGCACGATCTGGCTTCGCGTGAGCATCGCGTCCCTCTCGAACAGTTTCAGTGGCCATTGCTCGCTGGATTATGTTGCTTTCTCGCAGAGTTCCTGATCGGCACTCGCAAACGCCTGCGCCGAATCGCTCAGGCACCGATGTCGAGCAACGCGATCCGCTTCGCCCATCGTCGGCCCAGGCATAGCGTTTCAGCCGCGGCGGCCGCACTGGCGCTGGCGGTCATCGCATGGCCAAGTTTTGCAAACGCGTCGCCGCAAAGCGCGGAGAAGGACTATCAGAAAGGCGACTATGCCGCCGCCGAGCAGCAATATCAGGCAGCTGCCGCACAGAAATCTGGCGCACCGCAGTTGGAATTCAACGTTGGAGCCGCCGCATACAAGGCAGGCATGTTCGACGACGCCGCCAAAGCGTTCCAGAAGAGCTTGACGACCGATCAGCTCAATTTGCAGCAGGAAACCTATTACAACCTCGGCAACACGCAGTACCGCCTGGGCCAGAAGACCGAGAAGACCACTCCAGAGCAAACCATCCCGGTCTGGAAACAGGCAGTGCAGTCTTACGAGGCCGCGCTGCAACTCAATCCCAACGATGCCGACTCGATCTACAACCGAGATCTCGTGAAAAAGGAGCTCGAAAAGCTGCAACAGCAGCAGAAGCAACAACAGCAGAACAAAGACAACAAAGACAACAAAGACCAAAAGAACAAGGATCAAAGTAGCCAGGATCAGAGGAGCCAGAGCGGAAAGAATCAGGATCAGAAGGATCAAAATCAGGCCAAGCAACAAGACCAGGCGAACTCAGACCAGAAAAATCAGGGCGAGCCCAAGCCGGATCAGAATGGCCAGGGCCAGAAGAATCAGGATCAACAGCAGCAAGCAGGCAAACAGCCGGATCAACCGCAGCCCAATCAACAGCAAGCCGGTCAACCCAAGCCTGATGCGGACAAAGACCAAACGCCTCAGCAAGCCAAGGCCGGGGATCAGCCTCAATCGCCTAAACCCGACGGCCAGCGGCAGGCCGGCGCCGAGCCGCAGAAAGACGGCTCACAAGCCTCTGCCCAGGCCCAACCCGTCCCCGGTCAGATGACTCCCGAAGAAGCCAAAGCCCTGCTCAATTCTTTGAAGGGCGACGAACACCGGCTGCCCGCCGCCCCGATCGGCCGCAACCAGCCCAGTGACGACAACACACCACCCGCAAAGGATTGGTAAGCCATGAACGCCAAACTCACACACACAATCCGATGTATCGCAGCGCTCGTGGTGATGGCCGCGTTTGCCCTCCCATCGATGGCCGCGCAGGCGCAAATCAGCGCGACGCTAGAGCCTTCGAATGTTGCTGTCGGCGAACCGGCGCAGCTTACGGTCACCGTCACCGGCGATTCCAGCGATGAACCCGCATTGCCACACGTTGATGGATTGGATTTCGCACCGATGGGACAATCGAGCGAGCTCGAGTCAATTAACGGTGCCGTCACTGCCAGCAGCAGTCACTCGTACGTTGTGACCGCGAACCGCACGGGGAATTTTACGATTCCACCTTTGAAGATCGGTCAAGGCAGTAGCGTCCAGACGACTCAATCCTTCGTCCTGCAAGTCACCGGCAGCGCGTCGGCCGCAGCGCCAAACGCCAACGTCCCATCCGCCCCTGCGCTCCCGTCGCCCAATGTTGCCGGCGCGGACGATGACCAGACCGTATCCAACAACGGCCAACAAGCCTTTCTGCGGCTGGTCACGCCCCGGCACAAATTGCACGTTGGCGAGCTCGTGCCGGTCCAGATCAAGGCGTATTTCCTCGACGGCATGCAGGCTTCGATCAACGGGCTGCCGTCCCTCAGCAGCGATGCGTTCACCTTGAACTCGCTCGACGACAAACCCGCCCAAACGCAGGAAGATATTGATGGGCAGTCATACACCGTTCTGACTTGGACAACCGCCCTCAGCGCCGTGAAGGCGGGCGATTATTCGCTGAGTCTGGAGCTTCCTGTCCAATTGACCGTTCGGGAGAATGCACGAAGGCATCGGTCATCCGACGATCCGTTCGATGATAACTCTTTCTTCGATGACTTCTTCGGAAACACCGTGCAGAAACAGGTCACCCTCCGCAGCCAGGCGCAAGCCCAAAGCGTCCTGCCGCTCCCCCTGGCCAATCGGCCGGACGATTTCAGCGGCGCGCTCGGCCAATTCACGATCGCTGCAGAAGCGAGTCCCAATCACGTGAACGCTGGCGACCCGATCACCCTGCGCCTGACAGTCACCGGCCAGGGGAATTTCGATCGCGTCTCATCCGGCCTCCCCAACAACTCCGCCGACTGGAAATCGTATAAGCCGGTCGCCCGATTCGCCCCCGCTGACAGCGTCGGCCTGGAAGGAACCAAAACATTCGAGCAGGCGGTGGTGCCGGTGCAAGCGGGTCATCTCAATATCCCGGCGCTGAGCTTCAGCTATTTTGATCCCGAAACGGCCAGGTACGTGACACGCACCACCGCGCCCATCGCGATCGACGTCGCGCCGGTCGCGAATCAGTCCGCTGCCATATCTGCACCACCTTCCATCGCGCAAGCCAACGGTGCGGATCAACCGGAGTTCTCGCCCAACCGCGTAGAACCCGGTTCGTTTACGCCGACATTGCGACCGCTGTTTCTGCAATCGTGGTTTGTCGGTGCAAACGTCCTTGCCTTGGCCACTCTGGCCGCAATCCACTTCTTCGTCCGCCGTCGAGCCCTGCGCGATCGCGACCCACAAGCCATAAGAGCACGTTTGGCCGAACGTGCGATCCACGATCAACTCGTCGCGATGGATTCGGCAATGCAGCACGCCCAGACGAGCGCATTCTTCGCCTCCGCCCGCCGCGCATTGCAGCAGCGGCTTGGTGAACGTTGGAATTTGCCGCCGGAAACAATCACGCTCACCGAGATCAACGCGCGGCTCAACGGTGTGGCGGACGGAATTCGCCCGGTCTTCCAGATGGCCGACCAGGTCGCATACAGCCACGAGAATCTTCCTTCGGATGATCTGGCGGGCTGGAAGCGGATCGTCACCGAAGAACTCCGGGAACTGGAAACAATATGAAACTCGAAACAATCATCGTCGCCTCGCTCGTGCTACTGGGCGCAAGCGCCCTGGCCCCTGCCGCGGATGTGCAAACGCCGTTCTATCAAGCCAACGCCGCATTCGCCCAGAAAGATTACGGACGTGCCCAGCGCGATTATCTGGCGATCATCGCCCAGCAAGGCTACTCCGCTCCCGTGCTTTTCAATCTCGCCAACGCTTATTATCAGGATGGCAAACTCGGCCTGGCGATCCTCAATTACCAGCGAGCCCAACTTCTCTACCCCCGCGATGCGGACATCGCGTTCAATCTGCATATGGCCCGCGCAAAGGCGGGTCTTGCCGACCGCCCCATCGCGTGGTTCGACCACGCAGCTCGTTTCTTCAGCCTGAACACGCTGTCCTGGCTCGGCGGCGCTGCGGTGCTGTTCATCGCAGGAGGATTTGTAGCGCTGCAGTTCACGGAGCGCAAGCGGCCCGCCTGGCGGATCGGAATGGCCGCCGCCACTTGCGTGTTGCTGGCGTCAACCTTGGCTGTCGTCCTGCAGTTGCCCGAGTTGAATCAGGCGATCGTCACCGTGAAGAACTCGCCCGTTTACATTTCGCCGGTCACCGTTGGTCAGCCGTTGTATACCTTAGCCGAGGGCCAGAACGTCGCGGTACGCAACGCATACGGCGACTTTATCCTCGTCGAAGCGAGCGACGGCCATCGCGGCTGGGTAAAGAGCGCGGACGTGAGTGCGCTGATCCCTGCGAGACATGACGTGACTATCGCGTCCAAGTGATTTCCTGTCGTCGGCTGGTGTTGTTTGTGCAACCTCGTAGATGGGTGATAATGGCCTCATGCGCATTCTGGTAGTAGAAGATGACGATCAGATTGCGTCCTTCGTCGCAAAAGGGCTGAAGCAAAGCGGCTACGCGGTTGACCATTGCGCCGACGGCGAAGAGGCGCTGACACTGGCCACAACCACGCCATACGATGCCGCCGTGGTGGATATCCAACTGCCCAAGCTCGACGGCCTGAGCCTCGTCCAACGATTGAGACGACAGAACAATCGCCTCCCCGTGCTCTTCCTCAGCGCCAAAGCCTCGGTGGACGATCGCGTTCGCGGTTTACAGGCCGGCGGTGACGATTACCTCACCAAACCCTTTGCATTCTCGGAGATGCTCGCACGCGTGCAGGCATTGGTCCGTCGTGCCACGCAAGTCGCCGAGCCCTCCAGGCTCACCGTCGGCGATCTGGTGCTGGATTTGCTATCGCGCTCGGTGACACGCGGCAGCGAAACGATCGACTTGCAACCCCGCGAGTTCTCGCTGCTCGAATATCTCATGCGCAACCCCGACCGCCCCGTCACCAAAACGATGATCCTCGAACACGTTTGGGATTACAGCTTCGATCCGCAAACCAATGTCGTTGATGTGCTCGTGCATCGGCTGCGCGGCAAGATCGATCCCGACAAAACCCGGCTGCACACTATTCGCGGGGTGGGCTATGTCCTTCGGTCCGCTTAAAAGTCTCGCTCGCTCCGCCGGCATGCGGCTCAGTCTGTGGTTCGCGATCATTTTCATCGTCAGCGTCGCCGGTTTGTTTGGACTGCTTTATTACCTGCTCTCGGCGACCATCGATCGCACCGACCGCGCCGTGCTGCAATCCTATCTCAGCGAATACGCCGACGTGTACCAATCGCAAGGGCTGGGCGCCCTGCGTGACCGTGTCTACGAACAAAATGCGCCGCCCGCCGAAAAATCGCTCTTCGTGCGACTCGCCAGCGAACAAAACGACATCACCTTCGCCAAAGTTCCTGATGACTGGATCAGCTTCCAACAGGTTGACCCGGGCCTGGAGGGCTCAAGGCAAAGCGCGAGCATCATCCGCATCCCGCGGGATGCCGAGCGTGACTTTCTCCTCGATTCGGTGGTATTACCAGACGGCTCACTCTTCCAGGTGGGTCGCAGCACCAATAATCGCGAGGTTCTGCTCGATCCCTTGCGCCATACGTTTCTGCTCGTAGGCAGCGTCGTCGTGTTGCTGGGCTTCTTTGTAGGCGCGCTGTTTGCCCATCGCACGATGTTGCCGGTTCGTCAAATCGTTGCCACCGCCAGCTCGATCGTCCTCACCGGCAAGCTCGACGCCCGTGTTCCCGCCCGATCATCGCGCGATGAACTCGCCGAGATGGTCCAGCTCTTCAACCGCGTGCTAGACAAGAACCAATCCCTCATCCGGGCCATGCGCGAGTCGCTCGACAATGTCGCTCACGACCTGCGCACCCCCCTCACGCGTCTCCGCGGCACGGCCGAACTGGCGCTCCAGGACCATACAGATCCCGCCGCCGCGAATGAAGCGCTGGCCGTTTGCGTGGAAGAAGCCGAGCGGGTGCTGAGCATTCTCAACACGTTGATGGACATCACCGAGGCCGAGAACGGAATGATGACGCTCCACCGCGAAACTCTGGATCTGCGCGTCCTCATCCACGAAATCGTGGAACTCTACCAGTACGTGGCCGAGGAGAAACAAATCACCGTCCTCACTGAGTTGCCCGAACCGTGTATTGCCCCCGTCGATCGCAATCGATTGCGTCAGGTCTTTGGCAACTTGCTCGACAACGCCATCAAATACACCGAGCCCGGCGGATCGGTTGCCATCTCCGCGCGCCCCGAGAATGGCGATGCCGTCGTCCGTTTCCGCGACACCGGCTGCGGCATTCCTCCCGAAGAGACGGCCAAGATCTGGACCCGCCTTTACCGCGGCGACAAAAGCCGGTCCCAGCGCGGCCTTGGCCTAGGCCTGAGCCTGGTCAAGGCTGTAGTCGAAGCTCACCACGGCCACGCCTTCGTCACTAGCAAAGCCGGCGAAGGCTCGGAGTTTACCGTAACGCTGCCGGTAGCGGCGGTTGTCGTGTAAGGACAGCCAAACGGGTTAGCCAATTGTTCTCTTCGGTGGCTTACAAATAACTGTGTTCATTCTCTTGGTATCTTGCATACCAAAAATATCAATCTACAATTCCCCCATATGGCTAACTCGCGTTCATCCCGCGGCACATCCAAGCCGGAGTTAAAGTCCAAGACCGTCCAGCGGACCTACCGCTTCGACACAAAGGTCTTTGAGGCGTTCGAAGAGGATTGCGCCAGGCACTTGTCAAACCCTAAGCGCGTGATCGAGGCATTGATCCTGCATTGGCTGGATGCCGGTCCTGACGCTCGCGCGATCATGGCCAAAACTCATCGCGAAAAAATTGGTATGTCGCGCGAAGATTGACATAGCGGTCGCGCGCACCGGCTCGCCTTCTGCATCGCGATTCTTCTGTCTTCGAACTGCCGTACTCGCTTGCCCACCCATTAGCTTGAATCGGGATCTCGCCCAATAGCCGCTTGTAGTCGTTCTTCCAGCGACAAAGGATTGCGCCGCGATTGTCGTGCGCCTGTTTCAGCTTCCGTTCCGCCAGCCAACGAAGCAACGGTCCTTCTGACCGTAGACAACTACCAAACAAATTGCAAACATTTGGCTTGACTCCTTTGTTAGGGCTGTGTATGGTATTATCCATACCAAGCATGACAACGCTGCGAATCGGGTGATTCGGCGTGTCATCGCCAGCTGGAGTCGATCATGAAAAAACGTTCCTTCGTCTATCGTCAGCGGTCTTTGCTCTTATCGGCCGCCATCGGTGGGATTTCCCTTCTCGCGAGCCCCCGTGCTGCGCATGCCGCCGCCGCCGGGGGAGGTGCCGCGCTACCGTGGGAAGCGCCGCTCGCTCAGGTATTGGCCAGCTTCACCGGGCCCGTCGCCAAGGCACTGTGCATTCTGGCCATCGTCGTACTCGGGTTTGGCTTTGCCTTCAGTGACGGCGGAGGTCTGCGGCGCGTCCTCGGTCTTCTGCTAGGCGTTTCCATCGCAGTAACGGCCACCAGCTTCGGCGTCACGTTCTTCGGATTCGACGGCGGAGCGGGCTGGTAGGGCTCGGAGCGGGAGGTATGGCAATGAAGCGGCCCGAAGAAATCGAAGGCTATGAGATACCGCTGCACGCAGCGCTGACACAGCCAGTGCTCATGGGTGGTGCTCCACGCACGTTCGCGATCCTCAACGGAACACTCGCCCTGGTCGTCGGGATGGGGTTGCACCTGTGGTGGATCGGCTTTCCGGCCGGCCTCGCTCTGCACGCGGCAGCGGTCGTGATGAGCAAGAGCGATCCGCACTGGTTTGACATCTTCCGCCGCCATCTTCGCCAGCCGACGCATCTGGATTCGTGATTCCGGAATTTTGAGCCGGGAGTCTTTCATGTGGAACCTCATCGAATACCGCAAATGGCCCCAGCGCCTGGCCGATCACTTGCCCTGGGCAGCCTTGATCGGTCCGGGCGTCGTGCTCAACAAGGATGGCAGCTTCCAGAAGACGATCGCCTTCCGTGGTCCCGATCTGGACAGTTCCACGC
>Ga0302319_10010547_pt1 | contig 17596 bp, 17 predicted proteins | sample Bog_T0_2_FD_203319 | JGI IMG/M metagenome (GOLD analysis project Ga0302319, IMG submission 203319) | Peat permafrost microbial communities from Stordalen Mire near Abisko, Sweden - Bog_T0_2 | ecosystem: Environmental > Terrestrial > Soil > Wetlands > Peat | place: Sweden: Abisko, Stordalen Mire...
AATCCCTAAGGATTCCGGAAACGAAGTCATCCCGACTATCCCGACTTCTTTGCCGTAGTTGTAAAAGGCGAACCCTGTAAGTGGTGCAAACGCGGGGGATGCAGAATCACAAAGCGCTCACACCAGCAATCTTTATGGAACCAATCGAAAGAATTGGGGGGCAGCCCACGGATTCATCACACGGTCATTATGCCGTCCTGACGCGCCGACTCCTAAGCTCATGTTCGAGTGCCGCTCCAAAGCGACTCAGGTTTGCGGGAATTGAAAGTTTAGTCCGCAGGCAGGAGGATCGCGCGAGCGGTAACAAAGGAAAGCAACGGGACAATCATATGACTTCGAAGACAAGCCGAAGTATTTTCGCCGTTTGCGCTATGACAGCGCTGACGGGATTTCAGGCCCTTCCCACTGCGTGGGGACAGGTGCCGGCAGTACCAGGGGGGAGCGTGGCCCAGGGTTTGGCGACCGCGCCAACAACTGCCACGCCACCGATTTACCCCGGGACCATCGTAGGTGCGGTGAGGAACGCGGCCAAGTCTTCCATCGCCGGGGCGACAGTCACTGCGACGCGGCTCGACAACCACAGCATCCGCGGCACGATGACGTCAAGTGACGGCATTTACACGTTCTCAGACGTCGGACCCGGGACTTATACCATCTCGGCGTTGTGCGAAGGCTACTCCGAAACCACAATCGCCTCGGTCCAGGTGGCCCCGGGCAAAGCGACGACAGTCACTCTGGTGCTGATGCCGCCGAAGCTGGCTCCCGCTACACCAGTCGTCATTTCCTCCAATTCTCCGGCAAGCCAAAGCCACGCACCGGAAGCAGCGCCCTCCTCATCGGGAGGAAGCCTGCTGGCGACGCTGCTGAAGAAGGCGGTAACACCCCAACCTGTGGTTTCAAAACCCAGGCCGGAGCCGGTGACGACCGCCTCTTTGGGCGCGCCTCCGGTCGCGGCATTCGATAAGCCCTTACCCGAACTGGCCGCCATCCCCATGCCAGCGCCGGGACCGGCGGCCGCGCAGGCCCCCGCAGCGGCCGCGCCAGCGGCTCCCGCCCCCCCGCCGGCGGTGGACAACGACACGCCTTTCGCCGACTATGACGCCACCTGGATGAACGGCAACACCCGCCAGCACGATTCGCCGCTCGATGGCAAATACATGAGTGGCGAATTCCGCGCGGACACATTTTACGGCGAGGACTTCAATCAACCGGTCGATCACTCCATGGGCGGATCGAGCGAAGTTTTCCGTTCCGGCGAAGTGCAATTGGAAGATTTGTCGCTCGGCGCCGACTTTCACGATGGTCACATGCGGGGACGGGTTCTCGCCCTGTTCGGGATGTTTTCGGCGACGACCGTTCGCAACGATCCCAGCCCCGCTGTCGGACAATGGGACGTTCGCGCCGCTTATAAGTACGTTTCCGAAGCCTACGGAGGCTATCACTGGAACGTGCAGCACGGGCTCAACATCGACGCAGGCATCTTCGTATCGTACGTCGGGCTCTTCAGCTACCACAATTTCGATAACTGGGCCTACCAGCCCTCCTATGTATCGTCGAATACGCCCTGGTTTTTCAACGGCGTTCGTATCCAGTGGTTTCCCACGCACCATCTGAAGATCGAGCCCTGGATCATCAACGGATGGCAGTCGTATAACAAAATGAACGGCCACCCTGGCTTGGGCGGACAGTTGAAGTACACGCCGAGCGACAAGGTGACCCTCATTTTTAACCAGTATGGCTATGGCGAAGACAATGTGGGCCTCCCGAAACGTCAGCGCTATCACACCGACGACAGCATCGAAGTCAAGTATTTCGATAAGCAGGTGCCGGGAAATGGAATCGACAAGATGGCGTTCACATTCACCGGCGATGCGGGCTGCGAGACGGGCGAGGGCGTAACCTGCCATGGCGGACATGGCGCGTACAATCCGGTCACCGGCGGGGGCGGACCCAAGCAATCGTTCCTCGGCTACATGATCTACAACCGCGTATGGTGGCACCACGATCTGTACGCCTTCACGCTCGGCGGTGGTCAGATGAACAACCCGGGACGTTATCTCACGCTGGTTCTCCCGATCAATGGTGCGGACGCCATTTCCGGCACTCCGTATTTTCCAGGAGCCCCGGGATTGCCGTTGAAGGCTTATGACGGCACGGCCACCTTCGACTACATGCCGAGCCAGTTCGTGACGTTCCGCATGGAGTTTGGCTACCGCCATACCAACGTGCCGTACTGGTCGGGGAGGGGCGGCATTACGCCTCCCGGAGGCAACAACGGCTCACCTGCGGACTATGTCTGCGCGACCGGCGCCAGCTCGGGGCAGACGGATCTCGGACTTGCCGAAGCGTCCTGCGGGGGCGGAAAATCCAGCGTGTGGTTCCCGGACCTTCGGGAAGGGCAGGCACTGCTGAGCGCAGCCATCATGGTGAAGTTCTAGGTTCGTGAGTGGAAGCGCCGCGCTCCCAAAGAGCGCGGCGTTTTTTTTGCGATATCGGAAAGTAGCGATCCGGGAGATGTTTCCACCCATCGCTTCATCGACCCCCTCGGCGAGGGCATGCTGCAAAAGACTCCCTCTACGAGGGGACCCATGGGCCAACTCGGCATGAGCGTCCTTTCCCGCGGACTTCTGCAGGGCGGCTATTCCGGTCTCAACTACAGCCTATCGTTCTCAGGCATCGATGCGGTTTTTCAGGCCGGCGTCCGAAATAACAAAGGAATTCGAACCCGAATACCGGTTCGGTATTTACCACTTCAGCGGCAACCTCTGCCTGGCGGCAGATGGAACAGATAAGAGACCCGGCAGCGCGCGCACTGGATCATCCGCCGTTCCAATGTGGGGCAGGTTTCCAACCTGCGGCCGGTTTTCAACCGGCCTCTTGAGTTTCCACATTTGACGCCACGGCCCCTGCCATGCCAGGTAGCACATGCTTTGGCTTGTGGGTCGAGCGCAGCTCGACGGCCAACGAAACACCCGTATCTGCATGATTCTACTAGTGGGTCTCAGGCGAGTTGAGTTACCCCTGAGCAGATTGCGGCCTTCTACGCTCGCAATCACATTCGCAAACTCGCACTCTTCGGCTCGATCCTGACGCCCCGGTTTACCGAAGAAAGCGACCCCGGAGGAAGACAACATGGCCATGCGCATGGAATTCAAATCTGGCCTCGGACCCGGCTTGTTGGGGCTTGCCCGCATGGAGCGCGAACTATCCGCGACGATTGGCTGCAAGGTCGATCTCCGAACCGCCGGCGATCTCAGTCGCTGTTTCCGCGCCGAAGTGGTGGCCTCCGCCGTGCCGCAATATGTCGCCGCAATATGAAGGAAATTTGAACAACGATGACGGCGTACATTTGACTGCCCCCGTTCGACCAGCGTCGCCCCCCACCCGCTAAACTGGCACATAGCGCCGTCGCCCCCCCATGCCCATCCACCCCTTCATCCAGCGATGGCAAAACTCCGGCGCGGCCGAACGCGCCAACTACCAGCTCTTCCTCTCCGAACTCTGCGACTTCCTCGACGTCCCCCGTCCCAATCCCTCCGTCGCCGCCAGCCGCGAAAACCAATACGCTTTCGAGCGCCAGGTCACCGTCCGCCATCCCAACGGACTCACCAGCTCCGGCTTCATCGACCTCTACAAGCGCAACCACTTCGTCCTCGAAGCCAAGCAGGGCAGCCCGCCACCCGAAGGTGGCTTGCTCTTCGCTCCCGCCCGCCGTGGCGTCGGCGTTCGCGGCACCTCAGGCTGGGACGAAGCCATGCTCCGCGCCCGCAATCAGGCCGAACAATATGCAAAATCGCTGCCCACCGAAGACGGCTGGCCGCCCTTCCTCATCACCGTCGACGTCGGCTACTCCATCGAGATCTACGCCGATTTCTCCGGCACCGGTAAAGCCTACGTCGCCTTTCCCGATTCCCTCACGCACCGCATCCTGCTCGCCGATCTCGAAAACGCAGCCAATCGCGACCGCCTTCAAGCCATCTGGCTCGACCCAATCTCTCTCGACCCCAGCCGCATCTCCGCCCGCGTTACCCGCGACGTCGCCTGGCAGTTAGCCAACCTCGCGCGCGATCTCGAGCACGACCACCACTCGCCCCAGGACGTATCCGCCTTCCTGATGCGCTGCATCTTCACCTTCTTCGCCGAAGACATCCACCTCCTGCCGCCGCAAAGTTTTTCCGGCATGCTCGATAGCCTGGCCAATGACCTTGACAACTTCAAACCCATGGTCGAAGCCCTCTGGTCCACCATGAACTCCGGCGGCTTTTCTCCCATCCTGCGTGAGCACGTACTCCGTTTCAACGGTGGCCTCTTCGAGTCGGTGGAAGCAATTCCTCTGAACCGTCGTCAGTTCGATCTCCTTCGCCTGGCAGCCGCATCGGACTGGAAGGACGTCGAACCCGCCATCTTCGGCACGCTGCTGGAAAGAGCGCTCGACGCGCGCGAGCGCCACGCCCTCGGCGCACACTATACGCCGCGAGCCTACGTGGAACGTCTCGTCATCCCCACCGTAGTGGAGCCGTTGCGCAACGACTGGCGTGATGTCCGCACCGCCGCCGCCACGCTGGAACGCTCCGGCAAGACCGATGAAGCCATCGCCCTGATCAAAGAATTCCGAGTCCGCCTTTGCTCCGTCGAAGTGCTCGACCCCGCCTGCGGTTCCGGCAACTTCCTCTACGTCACGCTCGAACATCTCAAGCGGCTGGAAGGCGAGATCATCCGCACGCTGGAAGATCTCGGCGAAACGCAGTTGGCCCTGCACGAAACCGGCCTCACCGTCGACCCCCACCAGCTAAAGGGCATCGAACTGAATCCGCGAGCCGCCGCCATCACCGACCTCGTTCTCTGGATCGGTTATCTGCAATGGTATTTTCGCACTTGGGGCGCTTTGTCCACGCCGCCCGAGCCGGTGATTCGTCGCTTCCACAATATCGAGCATCGCGATGCGCTGCTCGCCTTCGACGCCATCGCTCCCAAGCGTGACGAAAACGGAAATGAGATTACGCAATGGGACGGCGTCACCACCAAACCCAACCCGGTGACCGGCGAAGAGGTCCCGGATCAGGACGCCCGGCGCACAGTCATGCAATACCTGAATCCCCGCCGCGCCGCATGGCCCGACGCGAACTTCATAGTGGGCAATCCGCCGTTTCTCGGCAACTGGAAAATGCGCGCGGAACTGGGCGACGGCTACACCGAAACCCTGCGCCACGTTTACGGCGAGGTGCCTGAGACGGCGGATTACGTCATGTACTGGTGGCATCGCGCGGCCGAACTGACTCGTTCCGGCAAGGTGCGCCGCTTCGGTTTCATCACGACGAACAGCATCCGGCAGACGTTTCAGCGCCGGGTCATGGCCCCGCATCTCGAAAACGCCGAGACGCCCGCCTCTCTCGTCTTCGCGGTGCCCGATCACCCGTGGGTCGATTCGTACGATGGCGCCGCCGTGCGCATCGCCATGACTGCCGCGGAAGCCGGTGTGAAGGATGGTCTGCTTCTCCGCATCGCCTCGGAAAGTTCCGGCGACGGCGAGGGTGCGGCGATAGTCGAGTTCATTGAACGCGGGGGCTTGATTCACTCGGACCTCACAATTGGGCCTAACACAACGAACGCTCTGGCGCTCCGCGCGAACGAGGGCTTGAGTTGCCCCGGCGTGAAGTTGCATGGCGCGGGCTTTATTTATCGTGACTCCTGCCCAGGCGCGTGATCTTGGGCTCGGAAGAGTACCCGGACTCGAAGGCCATATTTCGCGAGTACCGCAACGGCCGCGATCTCACTTCAAGGCCTCGCGGAGTGATGGTGATCGATCTTTTCGGGTTGACCGCTGAGGAAGTCCGAACCCGCTTCCCCGAGGTGTACCAGTGGGTTTTCGATCACGTGAAGCCGGAACGGGATCAGAACAACCGCGACACGTACCGCGTGAACTGGTGGATACATGGCGAACCGCGCTCGAATTTCCGTCCGGCGCTGGCGGGTCTGCGTCGCTACATCGCAACAGTCGAAACCTCCAAGCATCGCTTCTTCGTATTCCTCGACGCTTCAATCCTCCCGGACAACATGCTGGTGAACATCGCATTGAGCGACGCCTTCGTCCTCGGCGTCCTGTCATCGCGAATCCACGTAACATGGGCGCTCGCGGCAGGCGGCACGCTCGAAGATCGCCCCCGCTACAACAAGACCCGCTGCTTCGAGCCATTCCCGTTCCCCCCTGCTTCCGAACCGCAACGCGAGCGAATCCGGTTTCTCGCCGAACAACTCGATGCCCACCGCAAACGTCGCCAGGAAGCACACCCCGATCTCACGATGACGCAGATGTACAACGTCCTCGAAGAACTGCGCGCCTGCACACCATTTAGCCCCGCAAGTGAAGTCATCCACGACCGGGGCCTTGTGTCGGTCCTCAAAGATATCCAGGACGATATCGACCGTGCCGTCGCCGAAGCCTACGGTTGGCCAGCCGATTTTGCGGCGGAAGACATCCTCTTCCGCATCGTGGAACTCAACGCCGCCCGGGCTGCCCAAGAGCGCGCCGGACAGATCCGTTGGCTCCGTCCCGAATTCCAGACCACCGGCGCCATCCAGCCCGGCCTCGGCGTCGAACTGGAAGAAGCGGAAGTGCAGCCTGCGCGCGTTGCACGTAGACCCTGGCCCGACACACTTCCCCAACGCGTCCGTGCCGTCCACGATTTCCTGTTGACCGCACCCGCACCAGCCCGGCCCGAGGCGATTTCCCGAACCTTCCTCCGCGCCAGATCCACCGACGTAACCGCCATCCTCGACACGCTGGTAGCGCTCGGCCAGGCCACGCAGGAGAATTCGGGCTATCACGTCTAACCCTCGACGGAGGAATGGTTCCTGTTTGGGCGGAGTAGCGTAGTCGATCTGTCGCTCCCGAGCGCGCGTGCTTCGATTCCGCGCTAAACTGACACTCATGCCAGCCCTGACTTTCGACCGCCCCGTTCCCAAGTTGACGAAAGAAGAAGACCCGCGGACGCTCTCGGCGATCGAAGCAGGCATCGCTCAACTCAACGCTGGCGAGGGCATCCCGCTTGAAGACCTTCAACACGAACTCGCCAAACGGTGTTCCAGGTAATCGTTTCCCCACCACCGCCCGGCAACAGCATTGACAGGGCGATTCATTTTCCACCCCGCCTTCCGGTCCCCGCCTTCCTGGGTGCCCGCTTGGCCGTGGCTTGCGACGGCGCGCCGGACAGTGCCGGAATTCGCGTCGAATCTCGCTTTCCAATTCCTCCGCCGTGGGTAAGTGAAGCGACCTTGATGACAATCGAATGCGCTTGAAGGTATTCAGGCTATCGAGCGCTTTTCTGGAGACGTTGACGTTCGGGGCTCGACCACCATGGGTTCGGTTCACTCACCAGATCGTTACGATGCCGTCCGAACTGCGGATCTTGCCATCCCGCGTCACCAGCGGCAGTCCCATTGCAAGGGCGGTTGCGGCGATAATCCGATCGGGCATATCGGGGACGCTACTACGCGGGATTTGTCTCAGTTCAACCGCAACCGCCAGATCGAGAGGCGCTACCCTGAAGCCCGCCTCCGGACTACGCAGTGCCGAGGTCAGTCGCTCCAGCGACGTAACGGGTATGCGGCCCTTCTCTGCCAGATAGGTCGCCTCCACAACGCAGATGGACGGTACGTATATTGGGTCACCCTCCAGCGCCGCCGCGTCCATCGCCGCTACCGCGGACGCTGACAAACGGAGGTCGCTGAAAATGTACCAAAGCACCGCGTGCGTATCGGCGACCAGGGCTGCCATCAGGCTTCACGCGGAAAGTTCTTCCACATCTCTTGCCGCGCTTCTGCGATATCTTCCTCGGACAGAGACACGCCAAGATCGGCGCAGAGTCCCTTCATACTTTGCAGTGGCCGCTTACGCTCCGCTTGCGGCTTGAGAGAATTCGCAAAATTCAGCAGTTCGGACTGTTTCTCCGGCGGCAAAGTCCGAATCGTTTCAAGAATGGCCTGTTCGATATTCATGAAAGTCTCCACAACCAGTATAGGAGGAATGTCGCGCGCCCGGCGACCATCAAACCTACGGCACATCTGGAAGCCGCACGCGAGGCAATATCTTTAGCTTCGGCCCATTCGCCCTCGGTCCGCAGGCTCCGAAAACCTCACCACACGGCCATCCACCCGCCTCGGCGTCGAGGCGGAAGAGGTGGAAGTGCAGCCGTCGCGCGTCGCCAAGAGGCCCTGGCCCGACACCCTCCCCGAACGCGTCCGTGCGTCCACGATTTCCTCTTGACCGCCCCCGCTCCAGCTCGGCCCGAGGCGATTGCCCGAACCTTCCTCCGCGCCAGATCCACCGACGTCACCGACGTAATTGCCATCCTCGACACGCTGGTAGCGCTGGGTCAGGCCACGAACAAGAACTCGGGCTATCACATCTGACCCTGACTAAAGGTTCTTCGCCCGCTCGATCTCAATTCCCCGGTCCTCGCAAAGCTGCCCCACAAACAGCGGAACGTGCTTGAAAAGCCCACGGAGAAGACCAGGCAGATCTAACCCGATAGCCTTCGCCTGTTCGCTCAGCTTCTCAACTAACAGTTCCGAATCGGCCTCGTACATTTGACCCAGAAACACCGAGGGTGAAAGCACTCCAATCCTCAACGCCCCATGGATTCCGCCGGAAAGTGCCGCTTGTTGTACGTCACAATCGCCCTCGCCTCGGCGCGAACCGCCGCCGCCAGCACATGCCGGTCCCCGGGGTCGTTCCGCATCTCGGAAATAAGGGCCTCGTAGCCGCTCACGCAAGCCTCGGGAAAGTGCGGCCGGAGCACAGCCTCCCGCCTCCGTGCCTTCTCCGGCGTTACCCCCACTTCCCGATCAGGCTCCTCGTGACTTCGTCGACAATGGTCGGCGACCACAGTGGCAAATAAAGCGCCGGAGTCTCAGCCATTCTCAGCAGCGTATCGGCCAACGGCATGGGAATGCGCACGCGCGCGTCGAGCACAACGCGGCCGCCGCTGGCTCCGCCCTTCACTCGTCTTCGCCGCCCTCCGGTATGCCGGTGTGCTCGTAGAGGCCGGATTCAAACGCCTCCTTTGCGATCCGGTCCAGCGCCGCCTTCCGCGCCGCGTCACGGCGCTTCCGGTAAATCAGAAAATCCCTCAGGAAGATACGCCGGTGGCTCCCGGCTTTGTGAAACGGCAACTCACCCTCTTCAAGCAGCTTCACAAAATGAGGCCGCGAAACCCCCAGCAAATCGGCCGCACGCTGAGTCGTCAACTGCTCGTCTTCCGGGACAAGGACCACAGCCCTCCCCAGCTGCATATTATGCGCAATATCCTTGAGCAGCCGAAAAACACCGTCGGGCATCGCGAGCAGTTCCCCGCCGGCCCCGACCAGCGATGGAGTTCCCCGTTCCAGCATCCGATTCAAATCCCGAATCTGCGCCTCTTCCGCTCCAGGCACTGTAATAGGTTCATGCAACATCGGTAACTCTAGGCTACCACAATCGAAATAACCGAAACGCTTCAGTGAGGCCACCCGCAACGCCGTTGTGCAGAGGGCTAAACCCGCGACTACGCGCGTCCGGGCGCCTTCATCCGGGCGGCTGTTGAGAGAGAGTTGCTCGGAAACTGGTGAACCGTGCCACGGAAGAATAGCGACGACGATCCCAAGTTTCGACTCCGGCCTGGGTCCATCTATGGGAAACCCCCGATCCCGCGGGAACGGCGGTCGTCACCAGGTTTGTCCGTTGCCTTCCGGGCGGTTCTGAAATACGCTCGGAGTTCGCGGGCTGGCAGACGACAGCAAGCGGCGCGGGCGAGGCCGGCCCACCTTCAGCACTGCGCGGTCCGGGTGAGCTATTCGAGCAATCGTGTCGCCGGACACTGGCGCGCGCATGGCCGGTATATCGAGAGGGAGAGTGCTTCGCATGAAGCCGACAAATCCGGTTTCGGCGCGGCGGCGGTTGGCGTCGAAATTGCTTCCAAACTTCGGGACTGGCAGGAGGGTGCCGACCCGCGGCTATGGAAGTTGATACTCTCACCGGAGTTCGGCGAGCGTCTCGACTTGCAGCGACTGACGCGAGACGTGATGAACCGCATGGAATCCGACCTCCACACATCGCTCGACTGGGTCGCGGTGTCGCATTTCAACACGGAACATCCTCACGTCCATGTCGCGCTCAGAGGCCTCGACACCAAGAGCGAGGAGTTCAAACTGGATCGGGAGTACGTCAAGAGCGGTCTTCGATCCGTTGCCCAACATTTCACAACGACGCAGCTTGGCTATCGGACAGAGCAGGACGCCACTCTCTCGCTTCGCCGGCAAATCCCGCTCCAGCGCTTCACCCCACTGGACCGGCTGATTGTGGCGCGAACTCAACCGCTGGACGGAGATTCAGGCGACGTACGGGTCCAGGCAGACCCCACGCGTCCAGGCCTCGGGCGGTTCGCGGCAGTCCGGGAGCAATCGCTGGCGGCCCGGTTGATGACTCTCGAAACGATGGGGCTCGCCCGAGCCGATGGACCGCACCAGTGGCAGGTTCGGCGCGATCTGGAGACGGCTTTGAAGGCCATGCAGCGAGCGGCGGATCATCAGAAAACGCTCGCCGCCCACGGCGCGCTTCTGTCTGATCAGCGCCTGCAACTCAGCGCACCGAACTGGCGCGACATCACTTCACTGGAAGGCCGGGTACTTTCGCACGGCGAGGAAGAGAATGGCAGTCGCTTCCTTATGCTCGAAGGGACCGATGCGAGGGCCTATTATCTCCGCTACACTCCGGAGTTGGATGAGGCCCGCAGTCGCGGCGACCTCAAGACGAACTCCTTCGTCAAAATCGAAAAGACCATCGACGAGGACCGCAGACGCCGGATCGTCGTCGTGAATCTCGGCGACGCTGAAGCGCTCTTTGAGAATCGGGATCATTTCCGGTCTCTGGCAAAGCGGTTGGAACAGCGCGGTGTGGTTCCATTCGACGATGAACGTTGGGGCGGCTGGCTCGGGAGGTACCACGAAAAGCTCCGCGAAGCGGTATTCGACCTCGACGACCCGAAGGCGAGATCTCGAAAGCGCAGCGTGAGTCTGGAACGGTGACCTGAGGCGCTCTCTGGGTAGCGGTCGTATCCCGTTCGGAGGTTTGCTGACTATTCTTATGGTTGGTAAACGCTACGCCGTCAGGGAGGATCTGACCGGCAACTATCAGCAACGGGCGTCTTACGCGCGGAATCCCGCGCGGCGATTCGAGAATTGGTAAACCACTGTCCGACTGATCGGTGCTAACAGGTAAACGGTCGCTCCATCGAAGATTGGCAGGAGTACAATCGACCGACATGCGCGTTCACCGATTCCAGTTTCTGGCGATTGTTCTCGCCGCCACGCCTGCGGCTAGCCAGCAGCTTCAACCCGATGAAATTCCCAGAATGATTTGGTGGATGTTACGGACCGACCGGGAGCGTGATCGTGACCCCCGACGTCGAAGTCGAACCATTTGGAACGCTCAGCGTCAGCGTGTAATTGCCAGTCGCCATGCCGGACGGCAATGTTGCATTCACCTGGAACTCTCCCGCTGAGACCAAATACGGCGCACTGGTCGTAAGCGCGGTGCTCCCCGCAGATATCGAGACCTGCTGCGGAAACTGCGTCACAGGCACAATGATCCCGCCGGTCGCTGCCGCGATACCATTGGCAAACATCTCCAGAGTTTCCCCGGGATGCGCCTTCTCCGTGCCCGCGACCACTGCAGGGTCACCCACCAGCGCGCCATCGCTCACGTGCACTGCCAACGGGTAAAGATTGCCGCCCCCGGCGTAGTAAAAGAAAGAAGGCGACGACTGGACAACGGTTGCCGTGAAGGTCGGACTCACACTTCCGTTGTTGGTTACAACGATCGGCACAGATCCAGGCGTGAGACCGGTAGGCGAGAGAACATTCAGCTGGGTGGGACTGATGTAATAGACGGACGCCGCCTGCCCCCCGATTGTCACGCTGACCCCGCTCAGTTGCGAAGGAAGTGGACTGCCCGTTGACGTGCCCCCCGTGAAGTCGCTGGTGGCCCAGGTTCGGCTGGTATTCGCGAGGCTGCTGCCGTAGAGACCTACCCATTGCCCCGAGGTGAAGGACGTGCGCCCGCTTTCCGCGTCCTGCGCACTCGTTATAAAAGCAGGGCCCGCGCCAATGCCACTGACCGTCACCGTCCCTGTGTTACTCAACTGATCAGTGCCGGTCAGAAGGATGTTGTCGTTGCCCGCGACTCGCGGCGTGAAGCTAACGTTAACTGGAAAGAACGCGCCTCCACTCGCTGTCGTCGAGCAAGATCCCACGCTGAGCGCGGCCGAGGCGGTTTTGCTTTCGGCGACGGCAAAGGTTACGGACGCGGGGAGACTTGCCGCGCAACCCGTATCGTTGAGCATTGCCGCCACGGGATGCAGTGTTGCGGAGGGGCTCACCGCGGCACCCACCGCTGAAGCGGGAACGGCGACGTTACCGATCGTGATTTGACCGATCGCATCCCCGCCGGCCGGTTGGATCAGGGAAGAGAAAGCCTCAAAATACAAGTTGCCGCCGCTATCCGCGGCAAGAACTTTCACTCCGGTCGGCGATACCATATGGAGAGCTGTGGGCTGTCCGTTCGCCGTTGGGATCATCCCGCCGCCGGTGTCTGGAAAGGCAAAGACGCCGGACAGGTTGCCGAAGTAAACGGTGTCGCCAGTTGCGGCGTTCCTGGCGATCGCAACGGCATCGAGCTGGTTGCCGAACGCGATGGGCGGCTGCGAAGGGGTAAGCGTGTACAGGACGATGGGCGATGCTGAATAACCAGTCGAATTGCCTGCAAATCCGGCGTTCCCGCCGGCACTAACCGGCAATTCGTTCAGGCGCGAAAAGAAGCTGTGGTACGAGTAGGAACTATCGACATAAACGGAGGAGTCCGTAAAGAAGATGTTTCCACTGGAATCGATTGCCAGGCTGCCGGCGGTGAGCTGACCCGAACTTGGAGACGGCGCGCTGGGCGCAACCGGTTCCTGGTAGAGTTGAATCGCCGTCCCCGACCCAGCCAGACACGTTGCGTTGCACTCCCAGATACCGTTTCCTCCGTTGCCCGCCGTAATCAAGAAGAGATTGCCTTGGGAATCGAAAGCCATCGCTCCCAAATTTTCGGAGCCCGCCCCCGAAAGGAGGACGCATTCCGTGCGGCTGTCCGATGTGCATGCGGGCAGGCTGGTGCTTGGCGTGGTGAATGGTGCGTAGCCGCCGTTGGCGCTCCCGCCAAGATAAGGCAGCCTGACGATTCCAGGGTAAGTGTAAAGGTTTCCAACATATATATCGTTATTGCTGTCCACGGCGACAGCGCTCGCGCCACCCCATGCGCCGAGGGTCGTCGAGGCGCCGCTCTGGGCATCGAACAGCAGGAGGTTCGTAGTGTTGGCCTCCACGATCGCACCGTTCGAGTTGATCGCGAAACTACTGCCATCTGGGTTTAGGGCGACATAGGCGTTCCCGCCGGCTCCGAGGCTCGCCAGCCAATTTGTCTGGCTTACAACCACCTCCCGATTCTTCGGGATTGCGACGGGCGGAAAGGACACCACTTGGAAGTTTTCCGAAACGGGCGGCGCGGCGGAGAAAAGGTAATTGCCTGCCTGCGCGGCCTCAATCGTGCACTCTCCCGTGTTCGCCAGGGTCGCGACCGATCCGGATACCGCGCACACGCTCGCCGTGGCCGATGCGTAGACGACTGGCAGGCCCGAACTGGCTGTAGCGGCCAAGGACAGCCGTGTGCCTACTGACTGGCTTCCAGGATTCGGGAAACTGATCGCCTGTGACTCCGGAGTTGTGACTCTGAGCGCGATGGTCGTGGAGGCCGCCAGCGACCCAGACGTTCCCGTGACGGTCAAGGCGACTGGGCCGCCCGCCGTCGCCCCGCCGCTTGCGCTTAGCGACAGCACGCTGATGCCGGTGGCTGGATCGGCTCCGAATGATGCGGTTACACCGGCGGGCAGTCCGGCGACGGAAAGGTTCACGCTACCGGAGAACCCACCTAACGGGGTGACCGAAACTGTGTCGGCCGTGGTCAGCCCCTGGCCGACGCTCAGCGTCGAGTAGCTTGGCGCCAGTGTAAATCCAGCGGTCGTCGAGCCGTACCACTCCGGCAGGGTTGCCGTTGCGGTCGGTTTATTTTGCGGCGAGTATACCCTTTCATCTGCGCCCGGCGGCGAGACGGTCCAAGCCCACCAGAAGACGCCTTTCATCCATGAAGACTGTGCGCTGAATACTTCGAAGAACGCCTCGTAGCAATTTTGCTGTTCGGTCGGATCGTAACTGCCCGTTTGCATGTCATTGGCAGGATTCTGGTTTGAGCCCGAAGTGCTCATATATCCGATCTCCGTAAAGATCAGGGGCTTGTCATAGGCGCTTTGGAGGTTTTGAAAGGCTGCCAGCGGGTTGAAACCATTCACATTATCCTGCGCATTCGTCCACGCGGCGACAAGTTGAGCCACCGTCGGATCGCTTAGGCTGGTTAGCGGAACATAACCGTCCAGGCCGATGATGTCGACGTCCTCCCAAAACGATACCGTCGTGAATTCGTCGCCCGCCCAGTCGGCATCGGCGCCATATGCGAGCGTTAAGTTGGGGTATTTCGCTCGCAGTGGATTGATCACGTACGTGTCCCAGTACGTCCGGCAGCTTCCGGCGCAGTCTGAACCGGTCAGCTTCGCGAATTCAGTGCCGATGACCATGGTGCCGACGCCATTGACGGAGGCAATCTGCGCAAAATGCATAATAAAGGCTTGGTAGCTTGTAAACCACGCCGTTAACCAAGCTTGCTGGTCCGCCACGCTGACCGCGCTGCTCGGCCAGGTAAAATCTCCTCTCCAGATGCCGTCCAACGAATCCACGTGCGGCTTCAGCGTCACGGTGATCCCTTGCGCCTGCAGGTTCTGAATCGCCGCCGCGACGTCGGCATCGCTGGGCGAAGAAGGAGACGAAGCGATAGAGGTTGAGTTGTACGTCTGGAGATACCACGTCGCCATCACCGCAGAATAATTCGCACCGGCCGCCCGGAGAGCCTGCGCGGAGTTTGGACCCTGGGGAATCTCCAGGTATTCGGTCTGAGCGTAGGAGGTGTAGTCCATGCCGTTGTAGATAAAACCGGACTTGCTTTGCGCCGACGCTCTTGAGGCAGTACCGGAAAAGATGAGAATTCCGCCTAGTATTAGTGCTGCCCTCGCCAATCGTGCCGTAGACCGTAGCTCCGGGCCGCCCGCCTGTTTCATGGTTTGACCCCGGTTTGTGTCAGGCACCAGCTCGGAACGGCGACCTGTTCGCCGGGCTGGATGCCGTTACCGCCTACGGTTCGTCCTGCCGAGCATTCCTGCTTTGCTTGACAGCCGTCCCGGCATCCAACAACTTGCGCCACTTTGATCGCGACGGAGCGAATGCTAAAGGAAGTGACCCTTCCACAAAATCCTTCTCCGCCCCATGGCCGCACGCAGACCGTGTCCCCCACAGACTTCCCAGTTGGGTGGGCACCGGAAGCAAGCAGCAGGGCTGCAATCTGCGTCTCCCCGTGGTTCTCGGCTTCATTCAGCGGCGTGCCGGTGCCGCGCGCCGCCAGGTCCAGGTTCGCTCCTGCGGCGACGAGGGCTTCGACCGTTTCCACCTTTCCACTTTGAACCGCGGCGATCAACGCGGTTCTCCCGTCCTTCGCCGTAACATCGAGGCCGGCTCCCTGTGCCACGAGGGCGTTCATGGTCGCGGTGTCGCCGGAGGACGCAGCAATAACAAGACGCGTCAGCCCGTGTGCATCCCTTGCATCCAAGATGGCATCGCGCTTAGCCTCCGTTGCTTTCTGTGCCGGTGCGACAAAAGGAATGCTCAAGAGCGCTACAAAGATGAGTGTTAGTGGCGGTCTCCTGAGTCGTTCGACGTTTGCCTTAGTCGGCTCGGGTGTGAACAACAACATGAGAAGGCTCCTGACGTGCGAGATTCGAGTGTACAACCTGTGTTATGTTATAACATGGCGCGGCACGTTGCCGCCACGGATTCCGCTCTGGCACGAAGCATCCATTTGCGCCACTAAATGTCGGATCTGACGCTGGCGTGGCTTGCCCACCAACCCACGTAGCCCACTACCCATAAATCCGACCGGAGAAGAGCGCGCCCTCGTAATGGCGTAGCGACAAGAGCGGGCTTCGCCAGACGTGATTTATTCTACGGTGTCCTCCGTACTTCAACGATAACACCGGAAAATGACGAAGTCCGCGATGTGCGGTACGTCCAGTACCTCAAGTACCGCCATGCTTCTGGGCTTGAAGCTGGAATCGACGAAGGGGCCCGTCGATGTACTCATCATCGACTCGTGCGGAAAAGCTTTCCGCGAATTAGTTCAGAATGAAATCGGGCTGGCCGTCCAATGAGACGCCATCTGGGCCGGCGGACCGGCCTTCGTCTGGTATCTTATCCGGCACTTGCTCCGAATGAATCAGGATCAAGTAGCGATTAGTCGCGCAGCATTTACCTTCGCGATTGCCAAATGAGCGGAAAGCGCCCAAACCGTAGTTGTGGAGCCGGATGGGATCGACGGGGAGACCGTGGGCTTAGCCATCACGAGCGTGGATGGCGAAAATGTAGCGAACCGCCGAAAGCGTTGGGGTCGGCACTTCTGAAACGGTGTTCAGATCTGATTCAATTCGAGAGGTAGGAATAGGTTTTCCTCGGCGAAAACTCTCCTCGGAGCACCACAGACCCGCCGCTCCGTCTCGAACTTTAATGCACTCTCCGCAAGTTTTTTGTCCAAAAACACGATCCTGAGCCGTTATCTGTAGCACCCCGAGTTGGTGCCGACAAAGGAGCGTATGCAGATTCCCACAGTTTTGGACAACGCAAAAGCAGGTTTGGCCGAGATCGGCGGAGAGTTTCTCGCTGGTTCCGGCTTCGAAAACGAAGAACCCGAAAGCGATTTCGTCGCCGACATCATCACGGTCACCGCGACAAATCCGAGGGAGGACTAATCATGGCCAGCCCTCAATTCGCGACCAGTCAGGTCCCGGAACGCCGCGACTATCGCAAGGAGGTCACCGAATCCATCATCCAGATGCTGGAGCAGGGTGTGGCCCCGTGGCAGAAACCGTGGGATGCGGCGACGGTCGGCAACCTCGCCGTCCCCTTCAACCCCACCTCCAATAATCCATATCGCGGCGGCAATGCCATCTACCTGATGGCGTCGGCGATCCGCAAAGGCTATGACGACCCGCGCTGGATGACATACAAACAGGCCACCGCCAACGACTGGCAGATTCGGGGCGGTAAAAAAGGAACACAGATCGAATTTTGGGAGAAGCGGACCGAAGGCAAAGATGGCAAGACGCTCGCCGCCGGTGACGGCTCCGACCACGAGGAGACCGGGCGGCAGACTGAATCCCGGTTCATACATCGCGTCTACACGGTTTTCAACGCCAAACAGATTGATCGAATTCCCGCGGCATTTCTAGAACGCGCCGAGGGCTCATTCCGCTTTCGCCGCCGTCGAAACCGGCGAGCAAATCCTTCGGAACTCGGGCGCGGAAATTACACACGATCAAGCCGACCGCGCCTTCTATTCGCGTTCCACCGACTCCATCCATCTTCCGCTTCG
>Ga0302319_10010550_pt1 | contig 17594 bp, 17 predicted proteins | sample Bog_T0_2_FD_203319 | JGI IMG/M metagenome (GOLD analysis project Ga0302319, IMG submission 203319) | Peat permafrost microbial communities from Stordalen Mire near Abisko, Sweden - Bog_T0_2 | ecosystem: Environmental > Terrestrial > Soil > Wetlands > Peat | place: Sweden: Abisko, Stordalen Mire...
CAAGAATCTCTACACCCAGGGCCGCTCCGGGATCACTGTCGAAGCCGAGCAGGTCGTGCTGGCCATCAAGCTGAACGTGAGCTACACCAAAGCGCAGATCCTGCAGATGTACGCCGAAGTGGCCTACTACGGCAATAACTACTACGGTCTGCGCGCCGCGAGCTGCGGGTACTTCGGCACCGAGCCGGCCCAGCTGTCCTGGCCAGAGGCGGCGGTCCTGGCTGGCGTGGTGAACGCTCCCACGGTCGACGACCCGCGCAGCAACCCGCAGAACGCGCGCGCCCGCGAGACCCACGTCGTCGGCCGCCTCGTGGCCGTGGGGGACCTCACCCCGACCCAGGGCAAGCTGGTCCTGGGCCAGCGGATCAACCTGGTGGACACGGGTTGCACCAGCTAGAGCGATCAGAATTTAACTGAACTAACCTCAGGTATAACTCGCCCTAACCGCCCGGGCTGTGCGCTCTGCAGCGCTCTGCCAGGGGCAGCCCGGAAGAGGGGTCCAAGCCAGCCATCCCCTCCGCTGTGCCAGGCTTTTATAAGGTTAGCCTTGCCTTAATGGCGCGGCGCCGGCCAGACTCGACGGCTGGAGGTTTGCTGATGCTGGCTACGCTCGTCATTTTCCTGCGTGAGGGTGTCGAGGCAAGCATGATCGTCGCGATCCTGCTCGCCTACCTCAACCGCATCGGGAAGCGGGAATACTTCCGTGACGTGTTCCTCGGAGTGGGCGCCGCGCTGATCCTGGCCACGGCGGGCGGGGCGGTCGCCTACGAGACGATCCGGAGCTACGACGGGTCGCGGGTGCAGACGATCTTCGAGACCATCACGTTCGTGGTCGCCGCCACCGTGCTGACCTACATGACGTTCTGGATGCGCAACCATGCGCGCTCGCTGTCGAAGGAGCTGCGCGCTCACGTTGACGCCGCGCTGGACGGCCGGGCCCGCTGGGGACTGGGGCTGCTGGCCTTCCAGGCGGTAGGCCGCGAGGGGCTGGAGACAGTGGTCTTCACCCTGGCCATCATCTTTTCCACCTCGACGGCGGGCGCGCTGAGCGGGGCGGCTATCGGGCTGGCCGGGGCGCTCGCCATCGCGTTCGTGATCTACCGGCTGGGCCACCGGCTGAATATGGCCCGGTTCTTCACCGTCATCGGCCTGCTGCTGATGGTCTTCGCGGCGGGGCTGCTGGCCGATACCATCGAGAACCTGCAGCAGCTCGGCTGGCTCCCGGTGCTGGCCACGCCGATGTGGCACTCCGCTTCCCTGCTGTCCGAAGACAGCTCGTTCGGGGACGTGCTGCACAGTTTCTTCGGGTACAGCGACGCTCCGACTCCGCTGCAGCTCCTCGTCTACGTCGGCTACCTGACCATCGTGATCTCTTCGTTCCTGCGCATCCGGGGCCGACGCACACCCGCGCCGCCGACCGCCGCCGCCGCGGCTCCTGAGCTACCGGCGACCGCTGCCGCCGCTCCTGAGCTACCGGCGAGCGGTGCCCCCGCCTCGCAGGCGCCGGCGACCGCCGCCCCCGCCGCTCAGCTTCCGGCGGCCGGCGACCAGCCCGCGGGTCCAGCGACGCCCGCACGCCAGCACTTCAGCGGTGCGCCCGCGCTCCACCCGCCCCCGCCGGGCTGACCCACCGGCGGTCTGGCCTGCCACCGGATACGAGCCGGGCCGGGAGACGTCAGCCGATGGACGGCTGCGGGGAGATGTCCTCCGACTCGTTCTCCGGCTGCCGGTCCTCGGGTGCCCGATGCCGCCCAGGCGCCGCCTGCGACGGCCGGCTGTCGGCGGAGGACGCTCCAGCGGAGTGCACGCCGTGGGAGTGGGCCGGGGCCGAATGCTCCTCCACCGGAAGCTCTGCGGGCAGCACGGTCGGCGCGACCTCGGCCGGCTCCTCGTTGACCTCGAGGAAGACCCACTTGCGGTAGGACCAGAGCCGGAACAGCGTGCCTAGCCCGATGCCGACGATGTTGGCCACGTTGTAGGACAGCGGGTCGGTCATGTGCAGCCCGTAGTGCACGGTGGCGACCACGGCCTCCTGGATGCCCAGCCCCACCACGTTGAGCATGATGAACATGAGCGTCTCGTGCGACAGGCCCTTACCCTGGCGGTGCTTGAACGCCCAGTGGCGGTTGCCCAGGAATGTGACGACCGTGGCCACGACGTAGCCGACGATGACCGCGGTGAGGGCTCCTACGCCCAGGCCCAGGTGGACGGCGTCCGTGACACCGAGCTGCACGACGAACCCGATGCCGCCGACGACCCCGAATTTGGCGATCTCGTGAATCCGTATCGCGTAGTTCGCGTAAGCCTCACGGATGGATTTCACCTGGTCGACGGTCCCTTCGAATCCATATCACACCCTTAACAGGAACGTTTGCTGAGGTTACCTGGCCGGCCTCGGTTATACACATCGGAGCCAGAAAACGTGTTGTTATCTTGTCCGGGCCCCGAGGTAACGTCGCGAGCGTGTCCCAAGCCGAGCCAGCCGCAGCCGCCGAGGTCCTCGTTCAAGCTAGCGGCCTTACCAAGCGGTTCGGGGACTTCATCGCGGTGGACGGCATCGACTTCAGTATCCCGCGCGGCGAGGCGTTCGGTTTCCTCGGCCCCAACGGGGCGGGCAAGTCCTCCACCATGCGCATGGTCGGCTGCGTGTCGCCGCCCACCAGTGGCGAGCTGACCATCCTGGGCATGGATCCGGTACGGAACGGTCCCGCGATCCGGGCCCGCCTCGGCGTCGTGCCGCAGGAGAACACGCTCGACATCGAGCTGACCGTCCGTGAGAACCTGATCGTCTACGGGCGCTACTTCGGGCTGCCCCGGGCTGTGATCCGCGAGCGCAGCGACATGCTGCTGAACTTCGTCCAGCTGAGCGACCGGGCCGGGGACACCGTCGACCCGCTGTCCGGGGGGATGAAGCGCCGCCTGGTCATCGCCCGGTCACTGATCAACGAGCCCGACATTCTGCTGCTCGACGAGCCCACCACCGGGCTGGACCCGCAGGCCCGGCACATCGTGTGGGACCGGCTGTTCCGGCTCAAGCAGCGCGGGGTCACCCTCATCCTCACCACCCACTACATGGACGAGGCCGAGCAGCTCTGCGACCGGCTCGTGGTGATGGACGCGGGCCGGATCGTGGCCGAGGGCTCGCCGCGCGCGCTGATTGGGCAGTACTCCACGCCCGAGGTCCTCGAGGTCCGTTTCGACCCCGGCGATCACGAGCAGGCGGCGGAGAAGCTGGCCGCGCTGCCCGCCGGGACTTCCGAGCGGCTCGAGGTGCTGGCCGACCGGGTCCTCGTCTACACCAGGAACGGGGACGAGGCGCTCGCCGCGGTGCGCGGGCTGGGCCTCGAGCCGATCACCTCGCTGGCCCGCCGCAGCACGCTGGAGGACGTCTTCCTCCGGCTGACCGGCCGCCAGCTGGACGACTGATGCGGGCCCCGCGCTCGATGGGGGCGCCGCGTTCTATGCGGGCGCCGCGTCTGATGGGGTGCCGCGGCTGATGCGGGCCCCGCGCTCGATGGGGGCGCCGCGCTCGATGCCAGCTCGACGCCTGATAACTGGCGCTGCCCCGCGGCCTGCCGCGCTGGGGAGGTGCCGATGACCGCTCAGGCCACCCGGACGGGCCCCGTCACCCCCGCCGCCCCCGAAACAGCCGGGGGAGCGCGGTGGTCCTTCGCGGTGCGCGAGTTCCGGTTCTGGCTGACCGACTACCGGCGAACCTGGCGTGGCTCGATCATCTCCAGCGTGCTCGGGCCGCTGCTCTACCTCGGCGCCATGGGCGCGGGCCTGGGCTCGCTGGTCAACAAGCACGCTGGTGGCACGCTCGGTGTCAGCTACCTTGACTTCATCGCGCCCGGGCTGCTGGCCGCGACCGCCATGCAGACCGCGTTCGGCGAGGGACTGTACCCGGTCCTGGGCTCGGTCAAGTGGGTGCAGAACTACTTCGCCGCGGTGGCCAGCCCGCTGCGGCCCGCCGACGTGTTCCGTGGCCACCTGCTGTTCGTCATCCTCCGGCTGACCATGAACTGCGGGATCTTCCTGGCCGTGATCGCCGCGTTCGGCGCGGCCCGTTCGCCGCTGGTCGTTTTCGCCCTGCCGGTCGCCGTCCTGACCGGGCTGGCGTTCGCGCCGGCGCTGATGGCCTGGGCGGTGACCCGCACCCGTGATACGAGCTTCAGCGTGCTTATGCGGTTCCTGATGATCCCGCTGTTCCTGTTCTCCGGCACGTTCTTCCCGATCACCCAGCTGCCGGCGTGGCTGCGCCCGCTCGCCTACGTGACGCCGCTGTGGCACGGCGTAGAGCTGTGCCGCACGCTCAGCCTCGGCACCGCCGACCTGGGCGGGGCGGCCGTGCACGTCGCTTACCTGCTCGCGTTCGCCTTGGTCGGCTGCGCGGTCGCCCAGCGGACCTACCAGAAGCGGCTCAATGAGTAGCGCCCCCGCCACCTTGCGGCTACCACTGCCGGGCCTGCTCAGCCGGTCGCTGTCCGGCGGGCTGGGCGGCCTGCCGCTGGTGGAGCGGAACGCCCGGGCCTACCGCCACCTCTGGATTCTCCTGATCACCGGGGTGCTTGAGCCGCTGTTCTACCTGCTGTCGATCAGGATCGGGCTGGGTGCCCTGGTCGGGCCGGTGACCGGGCCCGGCGGCCGCCCGGTGGGGTACACCGAATTCGTAGCGCCCGCGCTGCTGGCCACCTCGTCCATGAACGGTGCGGTCTACGACTCCACCTTCAACGTGTTCCACAAGCTGAAGTACGCCAAGGTCTACGACGCGGCGCTGGCCACCCCGCTCGGCCCGGGGGACATCGCGCTCGGCGAGATCACCTGGGCGCTGAGCCGCGGCCTGCTGTACGCGGTCGCGTTCCTGGTCGTGCTGGCGGCCATGGGGCTGGTCCATTCGGCCTGGGTGCTGGTGGCCGTCCCCGCCTCGCTACTCATCAGCTTCGCGTTCGCCGGGATCGGGATGGCGGCCACCACCTACATGCGCAGCTGGAAGGACTTCGACTTTGTCATCCTGGCCACGCTGCCGATGTTCCTGTTCTCCACCACGTTCTACCCGCTCAGCGTCTACCCGAGGGCCCTGCAGATCGTGGTCGAGTGCACGCCGCTGTACCAGGCGGTGGCGCTACTGCGCGGCTTCTCGTTTGGGGTCGTCGGCCCGGCCATGCTGGTCAACGTGGCCTACCTGGCTGTCCTGGGCCTGGCTGGGCTGTTCGTGGCCAGCCGCCGGCTCCGCCGCCTGCTGCTGACCTGACCGCCGAGGCCCCTTCGGCGACCCCGGTCTGCCTGGCCGCCGGAACCGCCTCGGCCAGCCGGGCCGGCCGGGCCACCCCGAGCAGGGCCAAGGCCGCCAGCACCATCACCGCCGCGCCGTACTGCACCGCGGTGGCCAGCAGATCGCCCTCGTGTACCAGCAGGAAGCCGGCGATCACCGCGGGCAGGCCCATGGCCAGGTAGGAGATCACGTAGACGACGGACAGCATGCCGGCGCGCTGGTGCGGCGCCGCGAGCGGCATGACGGACCGGATCGCGCCCTGGAATCCGCCGCCGAACCCGATACCGGTGATTACCGTGCCGATGAAGAATCCTGGCACCGAGCCGAACGTCACGGCCAGCAAAGTCAGCCCGGCGCCGGCGATCAGCGCGACGCCCCCGATCAGCATCAGCCCCCGGGGCGACTGCCGCTGCAGCAGCAGGACCGCCACCGCGCCGCTCCCGGCCAGCACGGCGAGGGACAGGCCGCCGAGCACGATCGAGCCGGAGCCGGAGACCAGCCGGACCAGCGCCGGGCCGAGGGCCGGGCCCGTGCTGCCGCCGTTACCTTGCCGGACGCCGCCATCGCTGGCTGACCCCCGTGGGCGCCGCACCCTGGAAGACGGCTCGGCGGCCCCAAAACCTGCCCCTCGCCAGGAGTTATCCCTTGGTCTGGTTACAGGCGAAACGTGTAGGCTGCCTGCAATGCCGGATGAGGGACCGCGCGAGCTGGAAGGCGACGGCACCGAAGCGAACAGCGCGACGCGTGTCGGCCCCAAGGGCTGGCCGTCCGGCCCGCTGCCCATCCCCGGCCCCCGCCCCGCTGCCCCAGCGGGCGAGCGCCCCCCGGTGGCCGGGCGTCCCCGGGCCCGCCGCTACCTGGCGCCGTGGCTGATCGCCGCCCTCGTCTTCGCCGTCTACTTGACGATCTCGCTGTTCCGCTATCTGCAGCTCAACCCGCTGTCATGGGACCTGGGCATCTTCACCGAGGCGGTCAAGCAGTACGCGCATCTGCGGGCGCCGGTCGCCGACGTCCGGGGGTCGGGCTTCAACCTGCTAGGTGATCACTTCTCTCCGATCATCGCGCTGATCGCGCCGTTCTTCCTGGTTGCGCCGTCCCCGATCACGCTGCTGGTCGCCCAGGCCCTGCTAACCGCGGTGTCGGTGCTGCCGGTGAGCTGGGCCGCGGCGGACAAGCTGGGCCGCCGCGCGGGCGCGGCCATCGGCGCCGCCTACGGCTTCTCCTGGGGCCTGCAACAGATGATTAACTTCGACTTCCACGAGATCGCGTTCGCGGTACCCCTGCTCGCGTTCTCGCTGTCGGCGCTGATCCGCGGGCGCAGCCGGGCGGCGGTGGCCTGGGCGCTGCCGCTGGTCTTCGTCAAGGAGGATCAGGGCTTCACGGTCGCCGCGATCGGCATCCTGATGATCATCATCACCCGCTGGCAGGCCGCCCCCGGCCGGGCCACGGCCGGCCCGGACGGCAGCAGGAGTGACGGCCAGGCCAGGGCCAGCGCGCGCACCGCGATCATCGGTGGCCCGTTGCTCATCGTGTGGGGCATTGCCTGGTCCGTGCTGGCCATCACGGTGATCATTCCGCACTTCAACGCCGCGCATCAGTATCAGTACTGGAGCGACGGCGGCGGCCTGAGCCCCGGCGGCCACCTGTCCGCCGCCGGCATCGTGCACCAGTTCTTCACGTCGTGGCCCGTCAAGCTGCAGACCACGCTGCTCCTGCTGCTGCCGACGGTGCTCATCGCGCTGTGGTCCCCGCTCGCCCTGGTCGCGCTGCCCTCGATCGTGCTGCGGTTCCTCGGCACCAGCCCGAACTTCTGGGGCACCCAGTGGCACTACAACGCCACCATCATGCCGATCCTTTTCCTCGCCGCGGTCGACGCGATCGCGCGCATCCGCGCTCGCCGGTCCCGTCCGGCAGCAACAGCAGTAACAGCAGCAACAGAGACAGGGGCGGCCGCGGGCCAGCGGGGCAGTTGGTACGCGACGGTGCTGACGGAGATCGACCGGCACGGCGCGGCGGCCATGCTGGCTGTCGCGGCCGCACTCATCTTCCAGTTCCCGGTCGGCAGCCTGCTGACCCCGGCGACCTACCGGATCAGCCCGCACGTGGCCGACGCCAATGCGGCGATGGCCAAGGTGCCGGACGGCGCGACGGTGACCACCACGCTGGACCTGCTGGCCCCGCTGGCCGCCCGCACCGACACCTTCTGGATCGGCAACAGCGGCAACCCGGCCACCGAGTACATCGTCTTCGACGGCACCGACAGCGGGTACTCGCCCGAGCCGGCCAACGTGCCCGCCTTGGTGGCCAGCCAGCATCCCGGGATCAGCTACAAGGTGATTTACGACACCGGCGGCGTCTACGTCTTCCGCCGGAGCGGGCCGTAACGGAAGCTAAGAGTGGGAGATACTGGCCAGTAAGCAACCAGGCAAGCGAGGAACGGCCCGGACCGACCGCACCCAGCCGCGGTTCCCGGCCCGAGGAAAGGTACGCACACATGTCACAGGAGACACAGCGGGTTGCCATCGTGACCGGGGCCGCCCGGGGGATCGGGGCCGGGGTCGCGATCCGGCTGGCCGCCGACGGGATGGCCGTCGCCGTGCTGGACCTGGATGAGGGCAACTGCGCCGAGACGGTCAAGGAGATCCAGGGGGCCGGCGGCACGGCACTGGCCGTGGGCGCCGACGTGAGCCAGACCGAGCAGGTGGAGGCGGCCGTGGCCCGGGTAGCGAGTGAGCTGGGCGCGCCGTCCGTGCTGGTCAACAACGCTGGTCTGCTCCGCGACAACCTGCTGTTCAAGATGTCCGACAGCGACTGGGACACTGTGCTGGACGTCCACCTCAAGGGCAGCTTCCTGATGACCCGCGCGACCCAGAAGTACATGGTCGAGCAGCACTACGGCCGGATCGTCAACACCTCGTCCAGCTCGGCGCTCGGCAACCGTGGGCAGGCCAACTACTCGGCGGCCAAGGCGGGCCTGCAGGGCTTCACCAAGACGCTGGCCATTGAGCTGGGCCCGCTCGGCATCACGGCCAACGCCGTCGCCCCGGGTTTCATCGCCACCGACATGACGGCGGCGACCGCGGCGCGGGTGAAGGTGCCGTTCGAGGACTTCATCAAGGCGGCCGCCGAGCGGAACCCGGTCCGCCGCGTGGGTTACCCCCAGGACGTCGCGCACACCGTGTCGTTTCTGGTCAGTGAGGGCGCCGGGTATGTATCCGGCCAGGTCATCTACGTGGCCGGCGGCCCGCTGTGCTGACTGGATCTCAGCTCACCGCGGCCGATATCCGGGACCGGGTACGGGAGTTCCTGGCCGCCACTGACCCGGTTTCCATCCCCCGGCTGGACTTCCTGCGCGCCCGGTTCGACGCCGGCCTGGCCTGGGTGCACTACCCGCCCGGGCTCGGCGGGCTGGGCGCGCCGCGGGCCCTGCAGGCCGTCGCGGACAGCGAGTTCGCTGCGGCCGGCACCCCCGACAACTCCCCGGCCAAGAACGTCATCGGGCTGGGCATGGCGGCCCCGACCATCCTGGCGTTCGGTAACGACGCCCAGCGGGGGCGCTGGCTGCGGCCGCTGTGGACGGGGGAGGACATCTGGTGCCAGCTGTTCAGCGAGCCCGGCGCCGGAAGTGACCTCGCCTCCCTGGCCACCCGCGCGGTCCGCGACCCGGGCGGCGACTGGATCGTCTCCGGCCAGAAGGTGTGGACCTCGCTGGCGCACCAGGCGCATTGGGCCATCCTGGTCGCCCGGACCGACCCTGACGTACCGAAGCACCAGGGCCTGAGCTACTTCGCCTGCGACATGACCGCGCCCGGGGTCGACGTGCGGCCGCTGCGCCAGCTCACCGGCGAGGCCGAGTTCAACGAGGTTTTCCTCACCGACGTGCGCATCCCGGACACCGACCGGATCGGCGCGGTCGGCGAGGGCTGGAAGGTCGCCACCGGCACGCTGATGAACGAGCGGGTCGCGATCGGCGGGACCTCGATGCCGCGTGAGGGCGGGATGATCGGCGGCGCCGCCCGCGCCTGGCGGGAGCACCCGGAGCAGCGAACGCCGGGCCTGCACGACCGGATGCTACGGCTGTGGGCCGAGGCGGAGATTGCCCGGCTGGGCGGGCTGCGGCTGCGCCAGCAGCTCGCCGCGGGCCAGCCCGGGCCGGAAGGCTCCGCGGCCAAGATCGTCTTCGCCCGCCTCAACCAGGAGATCTCCGGGTTCGAGGTGGAACTGGCCGGCGCGGCTGGGCTGCTCTACGACGACTACACGATGCGCCGTCCGGAGCACGGCGACTTCTACGGCCGCGGCCCCGGCTACCGCTACCTGCGGGCCAAGGGCAACTCGATCGAGGGCGGGACCTCGGAGATCCTGCGCAACATCGTCGCCGAACGTGTGCTCGGGCTGCCCGCGGAGCCGCGAGTGGACAAGGACGTCCCATGGAAGGATTTGCCGCGATGAGCGTCTCCGCTTCCGCTGAGGCCTCGGGCCAAAGTGGCCCGCGGGCCCCCGATCTGCTCTATAGCGAAACTGAACACGACCTGCGGGAGAGTCTGCGCGCCCTGCTGAAGTCCCGCTGCCGCCCGGAAGACCTGCTCGGGCGGATCGGGACCCTCGCCGGCTGCGGGTCCGGGGACGGCGGCGAGCCCGGTAACCCGGAGCCCTACGACACCGGGCTGTGGCACCAGATCGCGGCGGACATGGGCTGCGCAGGGCTGCTCGTGCCGGAGAAGCAGGACGGCGCCGGGGCTTCCTTCCGCGAGGCGGCGACCGTCGCCGAGGAACTGGGCCAGGCCGTGGCACCCGTGCCGTACATCGGCAGCGCCATCGTCGCGACAACTGCGCTGCTGTCCGCCGGTGACGACGCGGTGCTCCGCGAGCTGGCCCGGGGCGACGTCACGGCCGCACTCGCCATCGGCTTTGAGGCCGTCCCCGGCGCGGCGTTCCCGCTCACCGCCCGGGTGTCCGGGCCGAAGCCCGCCGATGGCCGCGATGGCGTCACCCGGCTGCGCGGCCACATCCGGGGCGTGGCCGACGCGCTGACCGCGGACGTGCTGATCGTCCCGGCCGACGCCGTCCCGCATGGCTTGTATGTGGTCGGCGCGGCCGACGAAGGTGTGCGGCGCACCCCGGTGCTCTCGCTGGACATGACCCGCCAGCTGTGCGATATCGAGTTCCACGACGCCCCGGCCCGCCCGCTGGCCTCCGGTGCGGCAGCCGACCGTGCCTTCCAGGCGGCGCTCACCGCCGGGGCGGCCGCGCTCGCCTCCGAGCAGCTCGGGGTGGCGGAAATGTGCCTGCAGATGACGGTCGCGTACGTCAAGGAACGGCGCCAGTTCGCCCGCCCGGTCGGCTCGTTCCAGGGGCTCAAGCACCGCCTCGCGGACCTGTGGGTTGCGCTGACCCAGGCCCGGGCCGCGGCCCGGTACGCCGCCGCCTGCCTGGCCGACAGGGATAGCGATGCGCCGCTCGCCGTCGCGCTGGCCAAGTCCTACTGCGGCGACCTGGCGGTCCGGGCGGCGGAGGAGTGCGTGCAGATGCACGGCGGGATCGGGTTCACCTGGGAGCACCCAGCCCACCTGTACCTCAAGCGGGCCAAGGCCGACTCGGTGGCCTTCGGCACGTCGGACGCGCACCGGGCGTCCCTGGCCCGGCTGGCCGACCTGCCTGGCGTTTAGGGCCGATGACACCCGCGAGATTCAGCCCGCAACAGGGGTGAAAGCGCGCCACCCGAAACCTGGACGTTGCTGGTTATAAGGCCCTACGATGACGGGCACGGCTGAGCGGCCAGCCGCGTACTGGAGTGGAGTCGCAGGTTTGCGGCTGGCTCGCGCGGCGGCACCCGTCCCCGGGGCCGGCGCCGCGAGCCCCGAAGGGCTGGGGTGGACGAACTAACGATTTCCGTGACGTCGGGCCCGGCGCACACCCTGGTCAGCCTGGCCGGAGAGTGCGACCTGCACACCGGCCGACGGCTGCGGGACGCTCTGACGTCTGAGGTCTCCCGCGGCGCCCGGCGCCTGATCCTGGACCTGTCCGGGCTGGCGTTCATGGACTCCACCGGCATGCAGGTCCTGCTGGCCGCTCGGACGGTGCTCAGCGTCCGCGGCGGCACCCTGGTCGTGGTCTCGCCGCAGCCCGTGGTGGCCCGCATCCTGGAACTGACCGGCGCCGACCAGCTCATTCCGGTATATGCCTCCCTGAGCGAGGCCCAGACGGCCGATTGAGCCCAGCGCGCTGAGCCAGCCCGACGGCCGCGGCCGGATCGGCCGGCCTGCATCGCAAGGCGGGCCAACGGCTATTCTCGACGACCATGCCGACGTTGGCCGTCGTGGGCGCGGGGCCGAAGGGGATTGCGATCGCGGCCAAGGCGCGTGCCCTGGCCGCGGCCGGGCTGCTCAGGACCCGGCGGCTCAGCGGCCACCCTTGCTTCCCCCGCTCAGCGCAGCGTCCGCACCAACCCCGTTCAGCGCAGCGTCCGCACCAACCCCGTTCAGCGCAGCGTCCACACCAACTGGGATCCTCCCCGGTGGGTAAGGACGACCGGAGCCGCGCTGGTGATCAGCTGTCGGCATGCCGTGCTGCTGCGCCGCAGGCGGCAAAGTGGCAGACGCACTCTGCCCCAGTTCTTCTGATACGTGGCGAGTGCGGCAGTTCGTCGCGCCGTAGGGCATCCGCCCGGAGGCAGCGGGGAAGCTGCGCGGCCTCTTCTCTCCCGCGGCAGGTCAGCGGCCGCCCTTGCTCCAGGCGGCCGTGGCCTTGAGGCAGCCGGCGTAACGGACCGAGGCGCTGGCCACCACCTGGTCCGACGGCAGGCCAGGGCAGTCCCCCTTGGTGGACCGAATGATGAACATCAGGGAGCCCAGCATGCTGACCACGATGGCGCCGACCACCAGCTTGCGCCACACGGTCCAGCTGGAGATGACCTCTGTGGCCGGTTTGTCGTCCCGGGGCGCCATCCGGGCGAAGGCGGCGAACATCGACTTCAGCCGGGGATCAGCCGTCTGGAGAACTTGTTCGATCTGGCTGAGTATCTGTTGCTGGCGGGGGGGCAGACCCATCTCTGTTCTCCAGTGCACCAATGCCGTGAGAGGTCCTGCTTTGACGTTAGCCGGCCAACCGCGCCGGCACCGGCCGGCCCGGCACCGGCCGGCCCGGTGCGGGTGGGCCCACGCTTTAGCTGCCCCGACTTTGGCTGAACATGTCCAGGATTGCGCGGACGTTGGCATCCGCCGCGTCGACCACGCTGAAGAAGGCGGCGAAGCCGTGGATCAGCCCAGGCCCGGCTGGGTACTCGGTCGGCCCGCCCGCGTTCTTCAGCCGGTCGGCGTAGGCCGCGCCCTCGTCGCGCAGCCGGTTGAACGTCGCGGTGGCCACGATGGGTGGGCGCGACGCCCGCGACGTCGGCGTGGGCCAGGGGCCGCGCCGGTCCCGCGCTGCGGCTGCGTCGGGCGCGGCCCGCCTATGATCAGCTAATCCCGGTGGCCAGGGGCGCGGGCAGGCCCGTCACAGCAGGGCCAGGGCCCGGCCGGCCTCGCGGGCCGCGGTCAGCGCCTCAGCGTGCATCTTGGCGGCGGGCTCGGCGAACGCATCCAGCGCCGGGTTGACGCCGACCAGGGTGAACTCCCGCTGCACCAGGGTCAGGTCGGCGCCCCAGACCTCGCCCAGGATGCGGGTCAGGTACGTGGTCGAGTGGTCCCATCCTTCGCGCGGCGTGCCGGGACCGTAGGCACCGCCGCGGACCGTGGCCAGCACGACCCGCTTGCCGGCCAGGAGGGGGGAGCCGCCCGACGCGGCCCGGGGGTCGGTAATGATCAGGTCGATCCAGGTCTTGATGTGCTGGGAGACCCCGAAGTTGTACAGCGGCACGGCGAGCAGGATCGCATCGGCGTCGAGCAGCTCGTCGACCAGCTCGGCGGCGAGCTTCACGGCCGCCTGCTGTTCTGGGGTGCGGTCGCTCTCGGCGACACGCTGGGCGGTGACGGCATTCGCCCAGGCGTTCGCGGGCAGCACGTCGACGCCAATGTGCCGGCGCTCGATGCGGTCGCCGGGATGCACCGCCAGCCATTCGGCCTCCACGATGTCGGCGATTTCCCGGCTGGCCGACCCTTCGGTGCGGATGCTGGCGTCCAAGCGGAACAGGGTCATCGGAGTCCTTCCCAAAGGATTTGCTTCAATTTTGAAGTAACTGTAACTCAGAAACTTCAAACTTGAAATGTTTTACTTCAACCGTGAAATTTATTTAGACTGAGCTTATGCCTGCCAGCCCAGTCCCGGCGGTCTCGTGCCCGTCAGCCGGCCATTCGACCGTGTGGCTCACCCACGAGGAGGAGCAGGCCTGGATCGCGGCCGCGTCCATGATCGTGCTGGTACCTGGCGCGCTGGACGCCCAGTTGCAGCGAGATGCGGGCCTGAACCTGTTCGAGTACCTGGTCCTCAGCTGGCTGTCCATGGCCCCGGGCCGGGCGCTGCGGATGAGCGAGCTCGCGGAACAGGCCAACGGCTCCCCCTCTCGGCTGTCCAATGTGGCCAGGAAGCTGGAGGCGCGGGGCTGGATCTGCCGCTACCCCGACGCCGAGGACGGCCGCTGCATGTGGGCGGCCCTCACCGAATCGGGCTACGCGCTCGTAGTCGCGGCCGCGCCCGGGCACGTGGCCGCGGTGCGGAAGTACGTGATCGATCCGCTCTCCCAAGCCCAGGTACGGTCGCTGGCCGGCATTGGGCGCCGGATCCGGCGGCGGGTCACCGGCCGCGACAGCCGCTCCCCGCAGTGCGCCTAAGTATCCCGGACTGGAGCCGGAAAGGCCGGCCGCGGGGTTTGCCCGGCCTGTAGCCCGGGCACACCGACCCTGCCGGAACGGGCAATCCGGCCATCTCCGGCGCACCGACCTGGGCCAGCGCCATCGCGACCAGCCAGGGAACGGCACCATGTATCCCGCCACCACGCTGCGCAAGCTGGGCAAGTTGCAGTACGCGGCCGCCCGGCTGCCGTTGTCGCTCCTGGACGACTGCGTCGCCCGCCACTGGCACGAAGATGCGGCCGCGCGCGTCAGCCTCGAGCGTTTCCTCGGCACGCTGGATCTGCTCGTCGGGCGACTGCTGGCCGATGACGCGATCCGCCAGCGCGGCTGGCTCCTCTGGCGCTCCGCCGGCTCAGACGTCTGGGCGCAAGCGACGACCAACGAGACGGTAGCGGGCGAACCGGCGGCGGGGGCGCCCGCAAACGGTCCGGCGGCGGGGGCGCCCGCAAACGGTCCGGCGGCGGGGGCGGCCGCAGGCGCTCCGGCGGGGCCAGCCGCGCTGTCTCCGGTCGTGGTCATCTTTACGCTCCCCGCCGCCGTGCCGGCCGAGAGCGTCGCGCTGTGCGGGGATTTCAACGACTGGTCAGCGGACGCCACCCCACTGGAGCTCGGCAGTGACGGCTACTGGCGGGTCGCCGTCGCTCTGCAGCCCGGCTGCAGCTACCGCTACCGGTACCTGATCAACGGCAAACGCTGGGAGAACGCCTGGGACGCCGACGGATATGTGCCCAATGCCTACGGTGGCACCGACTCCGTGGTCGTGGTCGAATAAACCGCTCCTTCAACGGCTCGCAGACAGCTCAGCCTCGGCTTCGCCGAGGGCCCGGGTGAAATGCTCCAGCTTCGCGGGGGAGTAGCGCTGCCCGGCCGATGGTTAGTGCGGTTGGCGTAGTCCTGCGATGAGGCGCCCGGCCAGTCAGCGTGCGCTGTAGCGGGGATGTTGCCGGCGCCTGCGCAGCGGCCGTCGCGTGAGCTGAACCACTTCCTGGGGCATTCTCCCGGCGCGGGATGGGGGATAGGCTGAGGCCCGTCTGTAACAGCGTGGGGGTGATCAGATGTCCGGGCCTCCCTCTAAGGCCTGGGGCTCCTATCCGGTTCGGTGGCTGAATGGGCATGCGATCATCACGCTGCCGGAGCATATCGATCCCTCCACCATCGGCTCGATCCGCGAGCAGTTGCTGTCGATTATCAACCGCGACGTGCTCGTGCTCGTGGTGGACATGAGCGGGACCTCATGCGATGCCTGCGGAGCCGACGCCCTGGCCCGGGTCCATCAGCGGGCGCTGGCCAGCGGCACCGAATTGCGGCTCGTGGTGAGCAGCGAGATCGTCCGCCGCGTACTGAGCGTCAGTGGGGTCGATCGCCTCATGTCGGTCTACCCGTCCCTGGAAGCGGCCCTGGCCGCCACCCTGCCCGCCCAGACCGACTTGGAGACGCGGGCGAATCGGGCCGCCCAGGCCCGGCAGGCGGTCGACGTCGGCGTCGAGGTTGCCCAGCTGGACCAGAACGGCGTGATCGTGTCGGTGAACGACGCGTGGGATGCTTTCGCTCTGATGAATGGCGGTCACCCCGCACGCATGGGCGCAGGAGTGTCGTACCTGGACGTCTGTGCCGCTTCGGTGGGCGATCCGGTGACCGAGAAGGTTGCGGACAGCATCCGCCAGGCGCTGGCCAGCGATCTGCCCGGCCCGCTCGTCGTGGAAGTGCCCTGCCACAGCCCGGCCGAGGCGCGCTGGTACGACATGGTGATCTCGACCCGCCGCGATAACGGCGGACGGGCCATCGGCGCCACCGTGACGCTGTCGCTGGCCAGGTCGGAGAGCCGTGCCGTGCTCGCCGCCGGGTGCCGGGAACTCGTCGTCGCCGTAACGCACCGACTGTTCGGCGTCAGTCACTCCCTTCAGGCCGATGCGGCGGAGGCCGACGGCCCGCTGGTTGACCGGCTCAACTGGGCGATCAACGAACTGGACGCCATCATCTGGGACGCGCGTACGGCGGTCTTCCGGTCCGGGTCTTCAGCCGAACCGGCCGCCAGGCTGGCAGAACCACCACCCATTTGAGCGTGCCGCCGCTCCCAGCGGCCAGCCAGCCGCCCGGCGATCCTCATCTGGCGCATACGCGCCGCTAACATCTGCGTCATAGAAGACCTGGATGATGCCCGGGTGACCGGCAGATATGCGGACTGGCAGGGCCACGTGATCGTGTGCGGCCTGCACAGCGTCGGCCTGCGCATCGTCGAGCAGCTCAACCTGTCCGGGGTCCCGGCCGTCGTCGTCGACGACCACCCGGATCCCACCCTGGCCCGCCAGCTCGCAGGCTGGGGCGTCCCGCACATCCAGGCCAGCGCCCGGACCGCTGCGATGCTGACCGAGGCGGGGCTGGCCGGCGCGACCGCTGTGATCTGCGTCCTGGAAAATGACTTGCAGACGCTGGAAACGGCCCTGCTGACCCGTGAGCTGCGAGCCGACGTCCGGGTGGTCGTCCAGCTGGCCAACCCCGCCGTCGGCCGGGCCCTGGCCCGGATCAACGTGTCCATGCTCGACGTCGCGGGCCTGTCCGCCCCGGCCATCGCCGAGGCGTGCCTGCAGTCCGGCGCCCGGGAGATCGCGCTGGACGGTGAGCGGTTCCTGGCCGCTCGCACCACGGCCCCGCGCCGCGCCAGCCTGCGGGAGCTGTACGGCGCGCTGGCCCCGATCGCGGTCCTGCCCGCCGGGGACGAGGACGTGGTGATCTGCCCCGGCCGCGACCACGAGGTGGCCGCCGGGGACGGGGTGACGCTGTTCGCGACCCCGGACGAGCTCCGCGCCGCCGGGATCGGCGGCCAGATCCGCTACCCGGCGCACGCCCGGCCGGGCGGCCCCCCGCGGCGGGTCCGGCACCTGCTGCTGTCCCTGCTGCGCGCAGCGGCCGACTGGCGGATGGCGACCGCGCTGGCCGCGCTGCTCGTCGTGCTGGTCACCGCCACGCTGGTACTGCACGCGGAGTACCGGCTACCCCGCGACGGACACATTTCGCTGCTGTCCTCGCTTTACTTCACCGTTGAGACGGTGACCACCGTCGGCTACGGCGACTATTACTTCCGCGGCCAGGAGCCGTGGCTGATGGTCGCGGCGATCTGCCTCATGCTGCTGGGCGCGACGTTCGTCGCGGTGTTCTTCGCCATGCTCACCAACACGATCGTCAGCCGCCGCATCGAGGAATCGCTCGGCCGGCAGCGGATCACCGGCCTGCACGGGCATGTCATCGTGATCGGCCTCGGCACCGTCGGCACCCGGGTCATCCAGCAACTGGTGGACGCCGGGCGTGAGGTGGTGGCCGTGGACAAGGACGAAGGCAACCGCCGGCTCGGCCAGCTGCGTGCACTGGGCGTGCCGGTCATCATCGCCGACGCGACACTGCCCCAGACGCTGGAGGCCGCCAGTCTCGGGAACGCCGCCGCGGTGGCCGTAGTGACCAGCGACGATCTGGCCAATCTGGAGACCGGCCTCGCCGTCCGGGACCAGCTCGGCGAGCGGTGGAGCAGTGTGCCCGTGGTG
>Ga0302319_10010552_pt1 | contig 17594 bp, 14 predicted proteins | sample Bog_T0_2_FD_203319 | JGI IMG/M metagenome (GOLD analysis project Ga0302319, IMG submission 203319) | Peat permafrost microbial communities from Stordalen Mire near Abisko, Sweden - Bog_T0_2 | ecosystem: Environmental > Terrestrial > Soil > Wetlands > Peat | place: Sweden: Abisko, Stordalen Mire...
TCGCCAAGTACGGCAAGCCGGTGGATGAGACCGAGTGGGGCATGACACCGCCCACTGTGAATGCCTACTACAACCCGCCGCAGAACGATATCAACTTCCCCGCCGGCATCCTGCAGCCGCCGTTCTACGACGTCAGCAAGGATCCGGCGGTCAACTTCGGCGGCATCGGCGTGGTCATCGGCCATGAGATGACCCACGGCTTTGACGACCAGGGCTCCAAGTACGACCTGCACGGCAACGTGAAGGTGTGGTGGACGCCGGAAGACCTGGCCAAGTTCAAGGAGCGCACTGAGTGCGTTGCGAAGGAGTATGACGGCTTTACCGTCGCTCCGGGACAGAACCTGAACGGCCACCTGACGCTGGGCGAGAACACCGCCGACAACGGTGGCCTGCGCATCGCCTACCAGGCGCTGATGGAGACGCTCGCCAAACAAGGCCCCAAGGCCGAGGATGCGAAGCTGGACGGCTACACGCCAGCGCAGCGCTTCTTCATCACCTTTGGCCAGGTGTGGTGCCAGAACCAGACTGAGCAGTCCGCACGCGTCTCCGCCAAGACGGACCCGCACAGCTCCGGAGAGTTCCGCGCCAATGGCTCGGTGCAGAACTTTGACGCCTTTGGCAAAGCCTTTGGCTGCAAGGTGGGCCAGCCCATGATGCCCGAGAGCGGCGGCTGCCGCGTCTGGTAGACTTGGCCGCCGGTGCCCCTGTATTTTGCCTGCCATGGCGATGATTTCCGCGCCTAGGCAAGATACAGGGGACTCTCCACAATGGCAGCAAACCATGCCGCCTCCGGGGCGAGATGCAAGATTTGTAGGGTGCAGTCGCCATTTGGGGGCGCGCCGGGTGGCATAAACTCCCGCTACCTTCTACAATCGGAGGAAAGGTTTGTACTCCTCCCCGCGCCTTTGGCGCTGATCTATTGACAGTTTTCCCCGATCTCGCGGCCGCAGTTGGGCCGGAGCAGGCGGGGGATGAAGGAAGCGCATGAAGTTGAGTTTGTTTGGCCGGCTGGGTATGGCCGTGTTCGCGTCGTTGGCTCTTGGATTGGGCATGACGGCCTGTGGTGGCGGCACCATTGGTTACATGTGGATTCTGGGACAGCAGTACAACCAGATTGCCGGCTTCAAGATTGACGACTACACCGGCAACCTGACCCAGATCCAAGGTTCTCCGTTCATCAGCAACGGTGCCACCCCGGTCTCCCTCGTGGTCAAGCCCGGCGGACGTTACATCTACGTCATCAACCAGGGCACCGGCGGGGGTACCACCAAGGCCGGCACCAGCCAGAACGTCGCGCTCTATAGCGTGGGCGGCGATGGTGTGCTCACCTTCCAGCAGACCTACCAGACCCAGGGCTACGTCTCGCAGTGGGCGCAGATGGACTCCTCCGGCACGTACCTCTACGTGCTGGACGAGTACGCTCCCAGCTACAACGCCGCGACCGGCCTGTTCAACGGCCCCAATACGGACGGCAACGGAGGCATTACCGTCTTTCAGGCGGACTCCACCACCGGCCGCCTGACGCTGATCACCAACTCCCAGACCCAGCTCAACGGCGTGAATACCCCCTTTTTCAAGGTCGGCGCGGCACCGTTCATGATGAAGACCTCCGGCGGCTGCCTGCTCACGCTGGACAGCGGCAATATCATCTCGCCGTTTTCCGTCGGCAGCGGGGGACAGCTGGTCTATACCACCACCCAGGCCTTCCCCATCGGTGGCGCCAGCAACATCACCTCCATCAACGGAACCGGCAGCTTCGTCTTCCTCACCGACGCCGGAAACAACACTATTGACGGCTTTACCCTGGGCAGCGGCTGCACCCTGACCACGCTGCAGGGTGGCAACACACCCAATATCGTCGGCACCAGCAAGCCGATGTACTCGCTCGTGGACAGCACCAGCAAGTACCTCTATGTGCTGAACCAGTCGACCACCAATACCACCACGGGCACGCCCTTCAGCTCCATCTCGGCGTTCACCATCAACTCCACCAACCAGGAGCTGCAGGCCATCTCCGGCTCCCCGTATACCGTGGGCTCCAATCCGGTGTGCATGGTGGAAGACCCGACCAACCAGTACATGTACATCTCCAACCACAATGACGGTACGGTCACGGGCAAGCTGCTCGACCCGACCACCGGCATTCTGTCCAGCCTGTCGCGCGGCTCCACCTTCACCTCCGCCGGTCTGGCGGGATGCCTCGCGCTCAGCGGGGCCGTCAACTAATGGATCGCATCTTCAGCGGAGGGTCCGTAGCGGATCCTCCGGTAGACTTTCTCACTTCCCGGCCACCGTCGCCGGCACTCCAGCAACGGGCAGCAATTGGGGCCCGACGTAAGGGATCGCACATGAAGTTCAACGCGATGATCCGCACCGCACTGGCAGGGGCAACCTCTCTGGCCATCGCACTCGGAACCACGGCCTGCAGCCGCGACTACACCGCAGCCTATGTCTACTCCACCTCGGCATCCAACGGAACCATCTCCGGGTTCGCCGTCGATTACCAGAGCGGAGTGCTCACCGCTCTGGCGGGTTCGCCGTTCGCCTCGCAGCTCAGCAACCCCACCACGCTGGTGCCCACCCCCAACGGCAAGTTCCTGTATGTGGTCGGTGGAACCCAGAACGCCGCGGTCGAAGAGTTCTCGGTCGGCACGGACGGCAAGATCTACGGCCAGAACACCTACAACATCACCGGCACCTACCCCACCGCCGCAGCCATCGACTCCACCGGCGGCTACCTTTATGTGACCTACACCTATCAGGTAGGTTACGGTCCGGCCAACCCGGGCCCCGGCGGCGTCACCATCTTCAAGATTAATGCCGACAACAGCCTCGCCACCCCCACCAACGTCAACGTCGGCAACCGGCCCATCGCCATCGCCGTCTCCGTGCCGGTGCCTACCACATCGAACGTTTATGTTTACGTTGTGGACCAGGAGACCTCGCCCAACGCCAACGTCATCGGCTTCCAGCAGAACACCTCCACCGGTGCGCTGACGCTGACCTCCGGTTCCACCTGCACCGGAACTCCGACGGTCTGCACCGGCGTCCACTCCGGCGTTACGCCCAGCGCCATCGCCATCGACCCCACCGGGCGATATGTGTATGTGACTGACAAGAGCTCCAACCAGATTCTCGGCTATCAGATTCCCTCCGCAACGGGCAACCTGGCGGCGCTGGTCTCCAGCCCTTACGCCACGGGCCTCTATCCGGTGGCCATCACCATCGACCCGCGCGGCAAGTACATCTATACCGCGAACTACAACTCCAACTCGGTCAGCTCGTACTCGCTGAACTCGTCGGACGGGTCGCTCGGCGGAACCGCTGCGGTGGGCAACTTCAGCACCGCGACTGGCCCTACCTGCGTTACGGTTGAGCCTGCGCTGGGCATCTACCTCTACACCTCGAACTACCTGGACAACTCGGTCTCCGGCGCACAGCTCAGCCCGAATACAGGCCAGCTTGAGGGCATCGCCAATACGCCCTTCCCAGTGGGCTCACTGCCCTCCTGCGTGACTGCGGTGGCTAACGGATCGCACTCCAGCTCGCTGGTGAATCCGTAAAAATAGAGCGTAGAGGATAGAGCGTAGAGGAAACGGGCGCCCGCCCTGGTGGGCGCTCTTCCTTTTGTATCTTTCTCTATCCTCTATCCTCTATCCTCTTCCCTATGCCTTACCCTTCCAGCTTCTCTCTCGGCAATGTTCCCATCGGCGGCGATGGGCTGTTTCTCATCGCCGGGCCCTGTGTGCTGGAGTCCGAGACCCACGCCCGCACGATCGCGGATGCCGTCCAGCGTATCTGCTCCGACCTCGGCGTTCCGTACATCTTCAAGGCCAGCTACGACAAGGCCAATCGCACCTCCATCCACAGCTTCCGCGGTCCGGGACTGGCCGAAGGCTGCCGCATCCTGCGCATGATCGGCGAGCAGAACAAGCTGCCCGTGCTGACTGACGTTCACACCCCGGAGCAGTGCGCACAGGTGTCTGAAGCGTTGGGCGCCGTGGATGCCATGCTGCAGATCCCGGCGTTCCTCTGCCGCCAGACGGACCTGCTGATCGCCGCCGCCCACGCCGCGAAGTCCCCCAACCGCGCCGTCAACGTGAAAAAGGGCCAGTTTGTCGCGCCCGCGGACATGCGCCATGCGGTCGTCAAGCTCAACGAAAGTGGCTGCCCACGCGTGGTGCTGACTGAGCGCGGCGCCAGCTTCGGCTACAACAATCTGGTGGTGGACATGCGCGCGCTGCCGCAGATGCGCGCCGTCGCTCCGGTCGTCTTTGACGCCACCCACTCCGTGCAGACGCCGAGTGCGGGGAATGGAGTGAGCGGCGGGCAGCCCGAGTTCATCCCCGTGCTGGCGCGCGCCGCGGTGGCCGCTGGTGTGGATGGCATCTTTCTGGAAGTGCACGAGAACCCCGCCGCCGCCAAATCCGACGGCGCAAACGCCCTGCGCCTGGACCTGCTGAAGCCCCTGCTGGAGACGTTGCTGGCCGTGCACGCTGCTGCCCAAAAATGGGCCCCCATCTCTGGGGGCCAATCTGCCTTGGTTCTCTCGTCTTAGGAGAGCTGTGGAGCGTTCGCGCGCAAGGGCGCAGACGCAATCTGCCGCGGATGTTCTGCTTCGCTGGCAGAAGAACGCGCGACGGCGAGGGCCGGATTTTGCGATTCTGATTTTTCCGAGGCAGTTAGCGGATGCTCACCTGGATGGCGCGCATCCCCGGCGTCTGCAGGTTCCAGTTGTCGGGAACGCTCTCAAAGATCAGCCGGAAGTCCGCCTCGCCACCCGGAGCCAGCGGGGCGGCGCTCACCGACTCGGTATCCACGTAGGGCTCGCGGGTGCGGATCAGCCGCAGCGGAACCGTTTCAATCTGCGGCGGCATTCCCATGTCATTGGCAAAGATCACCTGCACGGTGACCCCGGTGACCGTCGCCTTGCCTTTGTTGGCGATGTGCCCATCGACATAGGTCGACTTGCCCCCCGACAGGCTGGTCGACTCGCTCATCTGTAGGTTGGAGACCTCCAGATAGTCGGCATAGGCGGCGACCGGCTGCAGCGTAGTCGGCGGCGGCCCGGCCGGCTTCCGGCCCATCAGCACCAGTACCACGACCAGCACCACCACGGCCACCGCCGCAATCGCGACAGCCGTCGTCGGAAAGCTACGCGGCGTCGTCGGCTCCTTAAACATCGACGGTGTCTGGTTGGGCGGCGCTTTCGTCTCGGCCATACCTGCCGATTCTACATTGCCTTCCTCATCCCTCATCCCTGACCCCTCATCCTTGTCTCTATGCAAAGCTGGCTCTCTTCACCTTCTGGCGGAAGTCCTCCCCCTGCATCTCCACCACCACGCACATCTCCTGCAGCCGCGACCTCATACGCTCGCCAATGCGGTCGCCAAGCGTCTCCTCGCGCATCGCGGCGCGCGCGCTGGATTGCCCGTTATTCTCTGCTCCCAGCGGTGGCAGGTTCGCATAGTTGGTGGTGATGATGGTGGTGCGGCGGTCGTTGTAGCGTGCATTCAGGATGGAAGCGACCGTGTCCCACACCCAGTCGCTGGGCCTGCTCGCGCCCAGCTCATCCAGCACCAGCACCTCAGCCTCAAAGACCGGCCGCAGCACCTCCAACTCGGTCGCCTCCACGCTGCGGTTGTAGCTGTTCTGCACCTGCTTCAGCAGCTCGCGGTAGTCGTAGAACAGCCCGCGCGCGCCCCGCTCCGCAATCAGCGCCTGCAACATACCCACCGCCAGGTGTGTCTTGCCCACTCCGATGGAGCCTGTCAGCAGCAGCCCATTGCCGTTGGTCTCCAGCGGATACTTCTTCACGAAGTTCGTCGCCTGCTGCAACGCGCCGCCCAGTGAGCGGTTGGCGCCCGCGAAGTTTGTCACGTACTCTTCCAGCGTGCAGTGCGCGTAGCGCCGTGGAATGCGCGCCCGCTCCACCATGCGCTCCACCCGTCGCGCCGTGCGGCACGCGCAGGTCATGGCAAAGCGCGAGCCGTCCCGCTCCACCACGCGCAGTCCTGAGTCTTCACAGATGGGGCACATCTCCGCCATCTCCCTAGTATCGCAGCCACAGTGGCAGGCCGCTGCTGTGCGCCTCTGTGCGAATCAGCCTTACAAAGAGGAAAGCATGCACCCGTGAGACCGTCAGCGCGTCAACCGTTCACGCTTACAATGGCCTCATCCGCGTACCACTTAAGCCTTGCCTCTATGCCCTACAGCCTCACCCTCCGCGGCGCGACCCACACCTTCCCCGACCTGCGCACGCTGCTAGCGAAGGCCTCGCCGCTGCGCTCCGGAGACCAGCTCGCAGGCCTAGCTGCCGTGAGCGCCGAGGCCCGCGCCATCGCGCAGATGACGTTGGCGGACGTCCCGCTCAGCGCCTTCCTCTCCGAGGCCGTCGTGCCGTATGAGGCCGATGAGGTCACCCGCCTCATCGTCGACAGCCACGACAAGGCGGCATTTGCGCCCATCGCCGGCCTTACCGTGGGCGAGTTCCGCGACTGGCTGCTCTCTGACGCTGCTACGTGTGAACGGCTCGCTGCACTCGCCCCCGGCCTGATGCCGGAGATGGCCGCCGCCGTCTCCAAGCTGATGCGTGCGCAGGACCTGATCTACGTCGCGAGCAAGATCCAGGTCGTCACGCGCTTCCGCACTACGGTTGGACTCAAGGCCCGGCTCTCCACGCGCCTGCAACCCAACCATCCCACCGACGATCCCCTAGGCATCGCCGCATCCATCCTCGACGGCCTGCTGCTCAGCTCCGGCGATGCCGTTATCGGCATCAACCCGGTCAGCGACAACCCCCACACCGTCACCACGCTGCTACAGATGCTCGACCACATCCGCCTTCGTTACAGCATCCCCACGCAGAGCTGTGTGCTGGCGCACCTCACCACGCAGATGCAGGCCATCGAGCAGAGCGCCGCGGCGGGCTCATCCTGTCCGCTCGATCTGCTCTTCCAAAGCATCGGCGGCACGGAGGCCACGAACAAGAGCTTCGGCGTCTCGCTCGCGCTGCTCACCGAAGCCCATGCCATGGCCCAGTCCCTCCACCGAAATCCAACGCCGATGGGTGGCCCATCCTTTCCAGTTTCATCGGAATGGGTGGGGTCTGCGCCCATGCCTTCAGCCCCCGACCTCTACTACTTCGAGACCGGCCAGGGCTCCGCGCTCTCCGCCAACGCTCATCACAATGTGGACCAGCAGACGCTAGAAGCCCGCGCCTACGCGGTCGCGCGGCACTTCCATCCGTTCCTGGTGAACACGGTCGTCGGCTTCATCGGCCCGGAGTATCTCTACGACGGCAAGCAGATTCTCCGCGCCGGCTTAGAGGACCACTTCTGCGGCAAGCTGCTGGGCCTGCCCATGGGCTGCGACATCTGCTACACCAACCACGCCGAGGCCGAGGCCGACGACATGGACGCCCTGCTCACCATGCTCGGCGCCGCCGGCGTGAACTACATCATGGGCGTCCCCGGCGCGGACGACATCATGCTCAACTACCAGAGCACCAGCTTCCACGACGCGCTGTACCTCCGCCGCCTGCTCGGCCTCAAACCCGCGCCGGAGTTTGAGGCGTGGCTGGCCTCGGAGCCCTTCGCCGAGCTTGAACGTCTGGGCCAACCGGCCGCTCTATTGCCATAGCAAAGAATGATTCTGCGATTCTTTAGCATACCCGCCAATTTTCCTTGCATTTCCGCCCATGTCGTAGCAGTATTCAAGAATCAAAATCGGCCCTCTCACTATCCGAGTTTTGTGGAGCCTGCCATGGCCAGCGATACTCCCGCTCCTTCTTTCTGGAGAAGGATAGATCTCTTTATCGCATCCTTATGGAACTGGGTGCGCGAAGTCTTTGGCATCTATACCTTTGAGGCCGAGGAATCAGCATCATTCAACCCGACCATCCTGCCGAATTATCAGCGGCTGAGGGCCGATTTCTTTCGCGGTTGTCCCCCAGACAAGCCAGACGATTGTGTCGCCCCGAAAAAATCGATTGGCCCTGTCTACAAGGAGCTGGCTGCCCTTATCAGCGTCCTTGATCAAGATGAGGAATCTATCACTCGATCCGATCTCTACAGGATGGAGTCTTACCTGATCGCGATTGCTGACGATGGCTATCTTCTGCAAGCCTACCCTGGTCTACAGGATCGCTACCGAGCGCTCGCGGGTGCCGATGCATACAAACGCTACTCCGAGAGCAAGACTCGTCCTGACTTGACCGCAAATCAGCCTGACCTGGACAAGGTACGTGCCGACGCTCTCTTCCTTATTGCCGAGCTCCGCCGCCTTGCGATTGCGATTCCCAGGCGAGAGTCCATTCGAAAGTGGCTGACTCTGCAAGTCTTGGCCGTCTGTCTCTCTCTTGGCGTCATCCTCAGTTGTTTCCTGCTCTATTGGCATTGGTCTCACTTTCCCTACCTCATTGCGGTAGCGCTCTTTTCCCTATGCGGCGGCGTTATCAGTGTCTCGCGGCGCCTCCAATCCACGCCGGATGAAGAGCTGAACATCGCGCAATGGGGCCGGGTGAGTCTCATTCTATCGCCCGTGACATCTATGGGCTTCGGCATTATCTTGTACTACATTTTCGCCGCAAATCTGATTAGCGGCCCGCTGTTTCCCGATGTATCAGAGATCGAGCTCACCTGCCCACTATCCTATGTCGCGGCGAACTCAAGACCTAATGACGGGAAGACTGATGCTTCTCCTAAGTCTTCCTCGGACGCTTCTGCTAAGGACGCAGACGGTCACTCCGCGAGCAAAGACAGCAAACCAACTTGTATCTCGCTTCCGCCGGAAAAGCCAGGTATTACGGGATGGAAGACGATTGAGTGGATCAAGACGTTCGATTTTGGCCAGTTCGCCAAGCTCATCATTTGGGCCTTTATCGCAGGATTCTTTGAGCAGCTAGTTCCTGACACGCTGGATACTCTTATCCAGCGCCAGAAGTCCGACAGCACGAAGAAATAGTAATCCGGCAACTTGGAATTGCCCCTCATCGTTGACGAATTGTCGCCAGTTGATGGCTCAATTGAGCTAAGTGCAACAGCAACGGGATAGCCGCGATGCCAACCGACCTCCTGCGATTCAACGGCGCTGTCGAATGCGATCCTGCCATCGAGGCGTGGTTCAACGCTCACGCAGGCGAACTGGGCGACATCGCGCGGCAGTGGTTCGCGGTGATGCGAGGCTGCGGAGACGAAGTCCGCGAGCTGCTGCATGATGGCTGCCCCGTCGCGTGCCTGGGCGACGTGCCGTTCGGCTACGTCAACGTCTTTACCGCGCATGTGAACGTCGGGTTCTTTCAGGGCGCTGCGCTGCCTGACCCAGGCGGCCTATTGCAGGGCACGGGCAAGTTCATGCGCCATGTGAAGCTACAGCGGGACACCGCTACAGACGTTGCGGCGCTGACACGACTGATTGAGTCGGCCTACGCCGACATGAAGGCGCGCGTGGAGAATGGCTGAGGTCTTTCCCTATTTGGTCTCCTCCGGCCACGTCGGGCTGGCTAGTTGAACCGTCATCAGCGGCCCTTCGGAGTAAAGCGGTGCGATATCCCGCGCAAAGGTCGGAGGATTGCCGCCGATGACCCACGCCTGTATGTTGGGCGGTGCCTTGCCGACGAGGGGCGCGATGACGCCGACGATCCCGCCGAGGTCGATCTTGATCTCGTAGTGCGTCGCCTTGCGCGGCACACCAACCACCGAGATGTTGTCGTCGTGTAACTTCGACACCACCAGCTTTACGACGCGCGGCTTGGGCGTCAGCACCACCATGGAGACGGTAGTCTGTAGCCCGTTTGGCACCAGGTTCTCTATCGGCAGAGGAAGAAATCCGTTGACCAGGTCGATTGGCAGCTTCATGTGGTCGGTCTGCACCTGTTCCTTGCCGTCCTTCCCCGGTGAACGCACCGTGACCGTACCGCTGCGCACATCGATGAGCATATCTATCGGATGGGGAAAGAACGGCCCCTTCTGAATATGGTGGTCGGTGATGAGCTGGTAGATGCGGTGCTGCGTGAAGACCGCTGTCTCATCGTCCACCGACCCATCCTTGAAGCGGAAGAGCGTCTCTGCGGTGACGCGGTCGCCATGGACTACGCAGGTGGCGTCTCCCATGGCGACCACATGGCCGTCGGGGTCGCGCAGTTCGAGAAAACCATGAAAGGCTCCCTGTTGGTAGCGGACGGGCACGGGGTCTGCCTGGGCAACCGGCAGCGCAAACATCCCCGCCACTGCAGACAACATAGACCAGCAGCAAACCCGTTGTGCTAGAGGATTCTTCATGGAGTCTCACCTCGACACGGTCAGGGCCACGAGTAAACTTCAGCCGCGTCCTCAAAATAGATGGCACTATCGCCCGCGTGAGTTGCCAACCCACCAACGTTCTGCACTCATTGAGTCTGCTACTTCAGCCACGACTCCTCGCTCCGCGATCCAGGCGGCACAGTAGAAAATCCCGCTGCAGCACCGCTGTTCCCATACCAATCCACATTGCGTGTAATAAACATTGCAGCCGCAATGGCAACGAAGCTGACAATCGCGCCAACCAGCAGCGCATAAGCCTCCACTCGCAGAAGCACATAAATAAACGCATAGACACTCGTGAAGGCTGCGAGCGAACGCAAGGCGAGCTTGCGGCTTCCAAATACCCACTCCGTATTGATCGCGAACAAGGCTACCGTCGATGCGCCCGCAACAAGAAAACTCAAATCGAAACCCAGATGCTCCGCCAGCGAAAGAAGCAACAGATAGAAGATGATCTGCGCAATACCGACCAGCGCGTACTGCGCTGGGTGAACACTCTTCCCCGTCAGCACCTCAAACAGAAAGTACGTCAGGAAAACAAGCCCAAGGAACAACGGAATGTAGTGCAGTGATCGGTACGTGGACCGATACGAATCCACCAGCCGTACACCCAACACCGTCTTCGGCTGCTCCGACGCATTTTCCGACGATACTGCCGCGGACACTCCATGCGCGTCAGCACGATCAGAGGTCAGCGCGCTCACAAAGAAACCCGAAAGGCTCATGCAGATCGCAAGCAGCATGGTAATAAAGAATTTTCCGCCCAGCGAGCGGGTACGAAGGCCAGAGATCGAAGGTTGAGGGGAGGCAAAAGCGTTCATCGTAGGTTCTCCTTAGTGTTTTACTTTGCAATACAAAGTTGAAGGACACATTAACGATAAGATGCGACAAAGATGCAGCAAAATCTAAGCGTTGAGAGGCAAAAGCTTCCTCTGTATCAAATCCTCGTCGCCGCCATGACCGACAGCGGCAGCATCGCGAACCACCTGCTCAAGAACGGTCAGGTACTCCAGATAACGTCTGCGTCCTGTAGCCGTGATACGCACGATTGTCTGTCTATGCCCCGCGTCAGCTTCCTTCGCGACCTTCACCATCTTGTCCTCTTCCAGCACCTGCAGATGACGCGCAAGGTTGCCGTCGGTTAGCGCACAAAGCTGTTTCAGTTCCACGAAGCTCAGGCCATTTGGGTGCGTCAACAGTGAGGTCAACACACTCAGCCGCGCCCTTTCGTGGATCACGCGATCAAGACCCTCATAGGCGAACTGGGCCGTTGGCCTAATACTCTTCGTCTTCATCGATCAATGCCTTCCTTGAGGAGTGGTAATGGATAGCAGCAACAAGTGTCATGCCAATGCCATAGGCAGCAGACATCGTCATAGGAGAAAGCGCACGCGCATCGCCCAGTGCTAAGCATCCCAGCCCTGTGAGCAGGAACCATGCACCTGCCAGCAACATCATTCGCGGCAGGCCGCGGCAACATGCAAAGACTCCGAGACTGAACAGAATCTGCCACAGCCCTGGCAGCATCCAGAACACACTCTCTGTTACGTGCAGCAGCACGAAGGGCAGAACCGCACCCGCAATCGCTGCGGGCAAAAATTGCGCCACAGCCATGCGCACCATCTCCTCTGCCATACTCGAATGGATCCGATTTGCTCTCGCCAACATCTGGCTAGCGATCAACGACGCACAGAAGACAGCCGTAACCAGCCAAAGAACAACATACTGCGCCGGGTGGGCAGCAGGCTCGGGCATCCAATGCCCTTGAAACACGCCAGCCGCAACGGCAATTACGGCTGTCACAAACAGCGTAGCCGGCCCATACCCGCGAAACTCCGTGGTCTGGGCCACCTGGCGGCGGATGCTGCGAATTTCAACGAGTGCTTGATTGATGTCAGTCATAGGCGCTTTAGCTTTGCAATACAAAGCCTATGATTTGCATTGCAAAGTGTCAACAGATTTATCTTCTTGGTAGTGCGAGACTCTATCCTAGACCGGCCCGCCACGCCGCTCACTACGCCCGCCCGCATCGCGTTGGGTGCAGCAGGCGTGGCCATCTCCACGCGCGAGCACCTGCGATTCCAGCTCGACCATGCGCTGGCGCGCGACGCCGTTCATGCGCAGATGGATGTGCCGCTGCTGCTGCGGGGCCTGAAGGAGCGCGGACTCGAAGGCCTTGCGCTCCGCTCCGCCGCGCCAGACCGGAGGAGCTACCTGCTCCGCCCCGACCTCGGCCGCACCCTCCACCCCGATTCCGTCGCTGCCCTACAACAAGCCTTAGAGCCGGGTGCCCCACGTCTCGACTCTGAGACGTGGGTCGAAGCGGCACAGCCGCCCCGCATCCTCTTCCTCCTCGCCGACGGCCTCAGCGCCCTTGCCGTCGAGCGCCACGCTCTGCCCCTGCTTGACGCCACGCTCCCCCTGATCCGTCATCTCTATCCTCAAATCCCTGTCCTCACCAACGCCCGCGTTGCCCTCGCAGACCCTATCGGTCAGCTCCTCCGCGCGCGGATGACTGTCCTGCTCATCGGCGAGCGACCGGGGCTGAGTTCGCCGGACTCCCTGGGCGTGTACCTCACTTGGGACCCCCGCCCCGGCCGCACCGACGCCGAGCGCAACTGCATCTCCAACATCCGCCAAGAGGGTCTCAGCTATGCGGAAGCCGCCCAGCGCATCGCCCACTACATTGCCGAGGCACAACGGCTGCTGGCCACGGGCATCGCGTTGAAGGACCCGGTTCGGCCGGCCCCATTGCAGTCGCCAGGCGGCTCGGCTTAATCCCGAAGAATATCCATCTCTTATTCCCGCGCCATTTGCGTGTGGCTTGCTGTCGGAATAGGATGAGGTTCATTTATTGTCGGTCAGAAAAGCCACGGGATACGCAGAAGAGGAGCGTTTCATGAGTAACCGTCCAGGTTTGCAGGGATACTGCAGCCACTCGAGGATTGGTGCCAGGAACGCCTTTTTGTGTTCGCTCTTTCTGCTCGCATTGCCGGCCTTTGCCGCCACCACAACAACCACAACCAACACAACACTGTCTGTAACTTCAGGTGGGGCCGGCGTGACGACGGTAGCCTCGGGCAGCGTGGTGACCCTCACGGCGACTGTACTGGCCGGCACCACTCCTGTAACGCCCGGGCTGGTGAAGTTTTGCGATGCGACGGCAGCGTATTGCACTGACATCCATATCCTGGGCACGGCGCAGTTGACGAGCGCAGGAACGGCCACCCTGAAGTTTGTGCCCGGCATTGGGACCCACAGCTACAAGGCTGTCTTTGTCGGAACCAACAGCTATGCGGCGAGTTCCTCCAGTGCTTCCGCGCTGAGTGTGACAGGTCTTTATCCGACCACGACGTCTATTGCGCAAAGCGGGAGCCTCGGGAACTATACGCTGAAGGCGACCGTGACATCGGGCGCAAGCGTGGTCTCTGCCGGTCCAACGGGAACGGTGTCCTTCCTGGACACCAGCAACTCAAACAATGTGGTGGGAACGGCAGCACTCGGCTCGCCAGCGCTTAGCTTTGGCTACGCTACGGTTGGCAACGCTGGACTGGATCCAAACGGCATCGCGGTAGCCGACTTCAACGGCGACGGCAAATTGGATGCGGCTGTAATCAGTGACAGCCAAACTGTCAACATCTTCCTGGGCAATGGGGATGGCACCTTTACGGCGGTGACCGCGACACCAGCGACGGGCAATACGCCGGATGGTATTGCAACGGCCGACTTCAACGGGGACGGCAAGCCGGATCTGGCGATCGTGAACTTCAGCAGCAATACGGTAACGATTCTTCTGGGCAATGGGGACGGCACCTTTACGGCAGCCGCAAGCCCGTCGGCAACAACTTCGGGGATGGGTCCTGTCGCAATCGTAGCGGGCGATTTCAACGGCGACGGCATTCCTGACCTGGTGATCGGAGGCGGTGGGATGCCCACCCTCACGGTCCTGCTGGGCAATGGCGACGGCACCTTCACGGCTGTCCCCTATTCCCAAAGCCCGAATGGCGCCGGCACCAACTCGATTGCTGTGGTCGACTTCAATGGCGACGGGAAGTTGGACCTCGTTCTGGGGATTGGCAGCCCTCTTGACAAGGTGAATGTGCTGCTGGGTAACGGAGACGGGACGTTTACGACTGGAGCCAGTACGGTTTTCACCAACCCTCCCGGCTCTGTTGTTGTCGCGGATTTCAATAACGATGGAAAAGCCGATTTGGCTGTGCTCGAAACGGGTGGCACTCTCGCGACTTTACTGGGTCACGGAGATGGAACGTTTGCGACGGCAACTACGCAGACCTTTGGCGGCAGCCATTGGTTGACCGTCGGAGACTTCAACGGTGACGGTAAACCAGATTTAGCCGAGGGGTATTTCACGGGTAGCGGTAGCGGAGGGGGCGACGGTATTGTGTACGTCGGTCTGGGCAACGGAGACGGTACATTCACGGTGGCGGGGTACTCGAATTCGGGAGCCATCAACGGTGCTGTGGCCGTGGGCGACTTCAACGGCGGCGGTACGCAAAGCATTCTCGCGACCAACGAGTTGATCAGTTACTCCGGGACTCTGATGGAGTTCACCCCACAGTGGACAACCACGGCAACGGCGGCTCAGGTGTCCCCCCTGGGAGGTGGAGCACATCCAGTAGAGGCCAGCTATCCCGGCGACAGCAACTACAGTGGCAGTATTTCGGCGACGACAAGCTTGACGGGCATCGCTTCAACAACGCTGACCCTCAGCGCCAACCCCACCAGCAGCTCTTACAGCCAGCAGGTTGTTCTGACCGCAACGCTGAGTCCTTACGTCGCAGGAACTGTCAGCAGCAACGGCGAGCCCATCACGTTTTACAACGGAAGCACCAGCCTGGGAACGGGCACGCTTTCCAGCGGCGTGGCTACGTTGAATGTCACTGCATTGTCGGTAGGCTCTGACAGCCTGAAGGCGATTTACGCAGGCGACAGCAGCCTGCCGGGCAGCACCTCAAACATAGTCTCCTTCTCCGTGGCTCTGGCGACGCCGGCGATTGCGTTCACTGTTCCAGGGCATACCTATGGCGATGCTGCGTTTACGCTTGCAGCGACATCGAACTCCACCGGAGCCATTGCGTATTCCGTTGTCAGCGGGCCGGCCGCGATTTCAGGAGCGACCCTCACCATCACCGGCGCAGGGCCGGTCACCTTGCAGGCGTCCCAGGCGGCCACGAGTACGTATTCCGCAGCCACGCAAAATGCTTCCTTCACCATTGCGAGCGGTCATTTGACCCTCACGGCCAACAATATGGCCCGGGTCTTCGGAGCGGCGAACCCGGCATTTACAGGAAGTGTTACAGGCGCGGTGTATAGCGACACCTTTACGGAATCGTTTTCAACCACGGCGACATTGGCAAGTATCGTCGGTGGGTATCCGATCACGCCTTCGGTCACCGGGACGAATCTGGCGAACTATACCGTCACGGCAACGAATGGTACGCTGACCATCTCCCAGGCGGGCACGGCAACCACCTTCGCGCTGTCCAACAGCAACCTGACCCTGACAGCAACGGTGGCCGCGCTGACCAGTGGCACGCCAACAGGCTCCGTCGGCTTCTACGAAGGCCAAACATTGGTGGGCACTGCTCCGCTTTCGGGCGGGACGGCCAATTACACAACAACGGGATTTCCGGCCGGGGATGTAGTCGTAACCGCACAGTACAGCGGCGATGCCAACTTTACGCAATCGGCTTCGCCGCCTATTCTGGTTCTTTCGGTAACGCCGGCAGTCACCTCCCTGACTGCTCCTGCTGCGGGCAGCGTCACGGACAACATTACCCTTTCGGTGCCGAGTGGATTTACGGGCCCTGTGACATTTGCGTGCACCGGTCTTCCGGCTTACACCACCTGTACGTTCGCACCGTCGTCCTACACGTTTAGCGGCGGCACCAGCAGCGCGGCCACGCTGCTGACGATTCAAACCGGCTTTGCGATGGCTTCTCCACCGTCGTTGCCGGGCAGACACACGCCTGAGATGGCGATTTTTGCGGCTCTACTCGGCTTTCCAGCTCTGCTCTGGCCGATGATTGCGATGAGGTGGCGCAGGCAGCACCCCCATCTCCGCAGGCTTCTGGCGCTGGTGCTGATGGTGTCGGCTCTACTGCCGCTGGCCAGTTGCGGAGGCTCGCTGGCTACAGCCAGTACCGTGCAGACGCCCGCTGGCACTTCGCTCATACAGATCGTGGTGTCCGGCGCAGGCGGGCTGTCGCAGTCCACGAATGTGACGCTGGCGGTGCAATAGGAAGCATGGAACGGCTGGGCTGCACCGGCCGCCGAGCGCATCTCTACGTAAATATTTTCCGGTACGCTGCCCGCTCAGGGTATGCTGACCCGGACACGCTCAGACAAGTTCAGCGCAGAGCCAATCTTCCTTTGAGGTCGTTTCCGCCATGCGGTCCGCTGCCCAGTACGTTGCCTCTCTATCCGCCCTTGCGGCAGCTACACTGCTGCTGAGCGGCTGCCATCAGTTCGAGCAGATCAAAGCTGTCCTGGGCGACCGCCCCAGCGCCCACATGCCGTCGCGCCCGTCGGTTCAGCTGGTTGACTCCGGCCAGAACTGGTCCCCGCAGCAGGCTCAGTGGTTTCACCATACCGGCCAGGGCGCGGAGGTCATGCCCTATAAGTGGTTCCTCGCTCTGGAGCAGCCCAAGGTCAAACTCTTCGGCAGCGTGGGCCGATTCTCTGACTCCGCCTACCTCGCTGGCTTCGGCTTTCTCCCGGAGGCCCCGGGCCCCGGCAACCCCGATGGCCTGCCGGTAGGCTTCACGCAGGAGATGGTCGTCAATCCATACACCAACGCTCCAGTGCAGATCGCCGGCCTTACCTGCGCCGCCTGCCACACGGGCCAGTTGGAGTACCACGGCAAAGGCGTCCGAGTGGAAGGCGGTACCGCTTCCGCCAACATAGTTGCATTCCAGACCGAGCTTGGTTTCGCCGTCCTCTACACGGACAAGATTCCCTGGCGCTTTGACCGCTTCGCCAAACAGGTGCTTGGCCCCAACGCCTCCAGCGAGGACAAGAAAAAGCTTCGCGCGGACTTCGACGCCTTCTTCAAGGCTGGCTACGCCGAGTCCACCGCCGCAACAGCCCGCAACATCTACGCTGCGCAGGACGGCTTCGGGCGCATCGACGCGCTCGCCCGCATCGGCAACTACGTCTTCGCCACCGAACTCGGCAATGACGCCAACCTCTCGCCCGCGGATGCCCCCGTGAAGCTGCCGCCGCTGTGGCACACCAGTTGGTTCAGCTGGGTGCAGTACAACAACTCCATCC
>Ga0302319_10010554_pt1 | contig 17592 bp, 19 predicted proteins | sample Bog_T0_2_FD_203319 | JGI IMG/M metagenome (GOLD analysis project Ga0302319, IMG submission 203319) | Peat permafrost microbial communities from Stordalen Mire near Abisko, Sweden - Bog_T0_2 | ecosystem: Environmental > Terrestrial > Soil > Wetlands > Peat | place: Sweden: Abisko, Stordalen Mire...
ACCGCCTCCCGCCGAAAGGCCTCGTCGTAGCGACGCCTCGTTCTTTTTGCTTTTACTTCTTCGTGCATAGGTTGATCTTAGTCTTCACCTATCCCAATCCCTGTCCACTTTATCGGGACAGGTTCCACAAATAGGGAACGAGGAAACGGGATTAGGGAGGATTAATTTTGCCAGGTTTTGGGTTGGTCGTTTTTGGGCGCGGGGAGGGCGGGTTGCTGGTCGATCATTCCGTCCATGGTGACGAGGGTGGTCCTGGTGTAGACCTTTGGTACGGTGAAGAGGCTGAGCTTGCCGTCGCGCGTTTGGGCCCCGGCGAAACGAAAATAGTTTTTTTCCTGGTCGCTGCCCCAGGAGATTTGGACGGGGGTGACGCCGCCTTTGATCAGGGCGTCGAAGACGGGAAAGATAAAGTCGGGCGCGATGGTGCGGACTGGAACGAGGGCCATGGGCTCATTGATAGAGCGCAAGGCAGCCACGGCCGTTTGCACTTTGGGGAGAAGGCCACCATAACACCAGACTTCGACGTTTTGGCCGCTTACGGTGTCGCCGATCCAGCGGATGCAATCGAGGTCGGCGATGCGTTTTTTGTCGGTGGTGGGCCGCCAGACGTAACCGGATTCGTCGTCGGATGGTGAGGTGGAGGCGCTGGCGGTATTGGTGGATGGGGGCGCGCTATCACTGGTCAGGCCCTCGTTGCCGAGATCCTGAATTCGTTTTTCGTAGCGCCTGGAGTTTTCGACCGCGGCCCGAACGGCGGGCCAGGAAAATTCCCAGTAGGTGAAATTTCCATGTTCCAACCCGGTATAAAAGTCGGTCTGGGGATTGTAGATAATGCTGTAGCGGTCTTCCGGTTCGTCGACGCGCAGGAGGGTGGGGCTGGTGGTCACGATCACTTTGTGATATTCGCCCTCGGATTTAAATTCAAAGGTGGCGACATCGACAAAAGCTGGCGCGGGGACAGGAGCCCCAGCGGGTGGAGTGGGACTGGTGGCAGCCGGGGCTGAAGGGCCGGAAAGAATCGCGGCAAGGGTTAGAGCCAAGGTGAAAAAGCGGGTGCGGGAAGAGATAAGCATGGAGCAGCTAACGAATAGCTTTATTGCCGTCCCGATGTCTAGAGCGGAGATGGACGGGCGGTCAAATCCGCTTGCGCAGCCTGCTGGCCAGCGCAGACGCACCCAAGCCGAGAAGGATCATGGATCCAGTGGCGGGTTCAGGAATGGGAAAGGCATCGACGACCTTGGTATCTTTGGTCAGGACCGGAGCAGGTTGTGGTGCTTGCTTAGTGTCTTTAGACGAACTACTTATATTATGTGTCTGCGCCATGGAACCGTGGGCCGCCGTCAGCAAAAGGAAGCAAATCAAAGAGCCTGTTTTCAAAGAGATGTTCATGGTTAGGCGTATTTTGGCGAGTTTAATGTCTCATAAATGCCGTTGAAGTCAATTGGAAAGTAGGCTGAACATGAGATGCTCAAAAATCCTGCTTTGCCCGTGACCGGGCTTAGCCTAGTGTGCAATGCCTTGCCTCGTTTTGTGCGAGTGTATTTTAGTCTTGGGACGGGTCGCATAGCGGTTTAGTGCGGTCGCCTGGAAAGCGGCTGTGGTGTTAAAGCCACCGAGGGTTCGAATCCCTCCCCGTCCGCCCTAGGTTACTTGATTGATAATCAATAACTTAGAAGGCGAGGAGATGGCGGTTTTTCGGCTTCCAGAGGGAAGTGTCAGAGAAATTGTCAGAGAATCACTCTGAAAACGCTGACTGAAAAAGTACTCAGCGTGAATCTTGGCCGACTCGATGGCCGCTCATTAACGGGCGGCGGCGAGGGCCGGATAGGCTGCTTGTCGAAAGGAAATCGACATGCAAGACCGATACTGGATGTTTCAGCGCAACGGCGTGTTTTACGTCGAAGACAAGCTGAACGGAAAGCAGAAGAGCCTCAAGACGCGTGATGCGGCGGCAGCTCGCCGCATGCTCGCGGGCAAGAATCAAGCGACCGAAATACCGCAGATGAATCTCGCCATGGCGAAGGTCTATCTGTCGTGCAAATCGGAAGAGATGCTCGCCCGGACCTGGGAAGATGTGATGAAGGACATGGAACAGGCCTATCATGGCCCCACGCTGGCCCGCTGGCGCACGCAAATGAAGAGCGCGTCCTTCCAGGGCTTGCGCAAGCTCCAGTTACTCCACACCGACAGCTCGCATTTTCTCGCCGTGCTGCGCCATCCTCGTGCCGGCACCTCGTCGCAGAAATGGCTGCGCATCCTGCATAACCGAGCCATGGACCTTGGCTGGATTTTGGCCCCGGTCATGGCGCGCCGAATTTGGCCAAAGCTCCGCACCCAGAAAACCAAGGCGATCACGGCGGAGCAGCACCTGCGTCTGGTCGAAACGGAACCGGATGCCGAATTCAAAAACTACCTGAAGATGCTTTGGGAGATCGGCGGTGCCCAGACCGACACGGCGCGCCTCCATCGCGACAACGTTGATTTGTTCAATCGCCGGATCACCTACAATCGCAAGAAACTGGAATCCATCGGGCAGGGAAGCGTGGCCATCGTCATCGGGGATGCTCTCATGGAGGTTCTGAACGAACTACCGCAGCAAGGCTGGCTCTTTCCGAATCTGGCCAAGCAGAATGACAAGGTTCGTTCCTCGCGGTTCCGTAAACGCGCCGACCGGCTGGGGTACACCGAGATCAGCTTGCACAGTTATCGCTATGCCTGGGCGCAACGGGCGAAGTCCTACGGGATGCCGATGCGTGAGGCTATGGCCCACTTGGGCCACGGCAGCAAGGCCGTCCATCACGCCTACTCGGACAAGGCCGAGATCGTTAGTCTTCCGCTCGAGTTTTACGAGAAGCAGTGGAAGGAAAAGATCATCCAGTTCACGAAATCCATGGCGGTTGGCTAATGTTACGCAAATTACGCCACTCTTGACATATTGGTGTGGAATGTCACTCTACTATCATGCCAAACGAAACTGAAAGCAGAGCCAAGCGTCTTACCATGGTCCTGCGGAGTGATCTGTCCGAACGGGTCTACCGCATGGCCCCGGAACTTTCGCAGAATCCGAATTACTTCGTGAACCTGTGCGTCGAGGGTTGCCTCGATGCCATGGAAGCGGATGGAATCGGTTACGAAATCCCGATCATCAAGTTGTACCGGATCGTGCGCCAGAAAATGGTGCTCGATTCCAAGTGGGTGACCGCCCTTTGTTCCATTTTCGCGCCGCGTACCCAGGAAATCACGGAACATCACAACCGCTATCTAGCGGAGCTCATCAATAAGCATGAAGGTCCCCTGACGGCCGATGCGATGGATTTTTACTGGAAAAAAGCCTCCGAGATGAATGCCGCGCGCATTCAGACGGAAAAAGAAACACTTAAATTTAAAACCAAGAAACCAAAATGATTTCTCATCACCCGCCAAATCAAAATCAGCCAATTGACAGTGACAAGTTTGCCTTCCTTAATCTGCGCGTTCTACCCGGTAAAGTCGATTACCGCCGAGCGGGGTATATCCTCGATTTCGAACCCGTAGCCATCCAAAAACTGGTAGCGCTCGGCTACCTAAAGCCCCTCGGAAACAACGGCGGAACCGAACATAAGTATTTTTCGACTCAAACGATCATGCAATGCGCCAACGATCCAAAATGGATGGATCGGGCCGTGAAAGCCTTGCAGAACCATTGGGCCGAGAAAAATAGTCGTCGCAGGACGCCGGGTTCGTCTCGTGTTCGTCGCAATCTCGAATCTGCCAGCACCATCGAAAAGTGAATCCTACGCGAGCCGACAAAACCAACAGATAACCGAAATTCTCGGAAGCGATTTGCAGACGAACTGCCCCCCATAAAAGCCGACGGCGGGGGGCAGTTTTGCGCCATGTGGCTGACCGGGTTCGACGCACCCAGTTGCTCCACCATCTATCTCGACAAGCCGATGCGCAATCACACGTTGATGCAGACCATCGCGCGGGCGAACCGAGTTTTCCCCGGAAAGAATAACGGCCTGATCGTGGACTACGCCAACGTCTTTGCGTCGTTGGAAAAGGCCCTGGCCATCTATGGCAAAGGCAAGGATGGGGTCGCTCCTCTCCGTGACAAGGCCTTGTTGGTAGAACAAATGAGGAAGGCGCTTCGTGACGCACTTCAGTTTTGCGACAATCACGGGGTTAGCGTCAGCAGGATTGAACAGACCACTGCTGGAAGCCTGGAGCGATTAAACCTGCTGGCGGACGCGGTGAATGTCCTGATTTCTCCCGACTCGATTCGGAAAGAGTTCCTTGGACATGAACGTCTGGTGGCGACGCTCTACAAGGCCGTGATGCCCGATAAGGCCGTAATCGAATTTTCTTCGCCAGTATCTTGCATCTCCATGTTGGCAGGCGTCATTCGGGAACAATTGGGTGAAGGGCCGGCTGACATCTCGTCGGTCATGGGAAAAATTGCAGCCTTGCTCGACGAATCGATTGCTGCGGATGGATTTCGCATACGGGAATCGCCGCTTGAGCCGCTCCAGGCGTGTACAGAAGGAGCCTAATCAACTGGACAACGTGCTTGGGGACTCGCGTACCGAGACCACGGCGAGCGCATGAAAGATCATTGTCGGGTGGATTCCATCGGGCGCCGTGGTCCAGAAGTAATTCAACACTCTCCAAGATGTGTTTTTCCTCGTCTGCACGCCCGGAGGAGATCCACGAATAATCCCTGTGAGATGATTTAACCAAACTCTCCAGAGCCTTGCAGGAATCGTTCTCTCCTTCGTTGAGTTCATTTTTTGGAACAAGATTCAGAAGATATTTGATGATTTCGGGCGTGGGTCGAAAGCTGGCGTAATACACCAATTCACGAGCCTGTTCGGGATTGGGTTTCAATTTCAGGGCGCGAACGTAAGCCAGGTTGTCCGTCATGCACGCTCGAATCGCTGCAGAAGTTCCATAATCGGGATCGTCCGTCCACTCTTCACTTAAACCGTAAGGAACCGGTCTAAGAGGATCAGCTCCAGCCCAGGCAAGAAGTGAGGTCCATCTGAGATTTCTTTCGCCAATTGCTTCGGAAAGAGCCAACGAGGCCTGTCTGTCTAAGACCGGAAATTCCTGACGAAGGTCGCGATAAACCCGGAGCAGTGGCTTCACCTTGAACTCACTTAATACGTGAGCGAACGCATTTTCTTCCTGCGGATCGACTCCGGCACGAAGGAATCGCTCGATTACCTTGGGTTCCATGGTGCGACATATTTCATGCAAATTGGCATCCTGTGCGGGAGCACCAGCGTCGAGCAGGAGTTCAACGAGATCCCAGCGACGATTGTAAAGAGCACGATTCATTGCACAGGACAGTTCCTCCTGATCCCATTTCTCACCGTTTATCACAACCTTCACCAAGCTGTGAAAACCAGTATCGACTGCGACATAGAGCATGGAGGACCATGGGCCAAGCTCGGACATTTTCAGGGACTTGCCGCTCTTCACCCAAGCTTCCACTTCAAAAAGCTTACCGTTTCGGATTAGTGCGGAGACTTCCTTTGCGCTTGGAGACAATTCGACCCGGCGTCTTGGCATGTCTCGATTTATAACCGGTGCTAGAAGGAATTTCATCTCCTTCGAGCGTTTTTAAAGCCCAATGAATTTGCGGCGATTATGCGTGAGCGGTTCGTCAAAGTGTCAGAGAAACTGTCAGAGAAGGGCTCAGCAAAAGTACGTGAAATTAGAAGAAAAGTAGGCGCGAATCGACTTGATCTGCCCTCTGACAATAGCTATAAGTATCTGTAGGCAAGCGGCTTGTTCAGGTCGAATCCCTCCCCGTCCGCCCGGTTAACCGCGACAGGGGTCTCGTTGGTTTAAGGGATGTCATGGGGTGAACACCCCATACGCGGATGAGGTCGGGGTGGTTAGTTTGTGTTCATGGTCGTTTGGTCAGGAAAATAAACTCCTGTCGAGGCAGGCCAGTACGCGCTGTCACCATGAAAAGTATCCGTCGTCCCGCTGGCAAAAACAAAGAGGCAATTCCTGATTTGTCACGGCGTCCCCACCGCATTCACCTGGAGCAGTTCGTTGAGGTGGAAGGCTTCAGCAGGATTAAGCTCCGGGCCATCGAGCTGGCTGACGAAGGCAAGATGATCGATTTCCATCTGCATTTATCTCCAAGGAGCATATTTTTGCGGTATTTTGGGTATATCGGACTCGATAGGCGAACTTCGCATGAGCGTCTGATTCGGGTATGCACCAATACTGCGGAGGTTTATTCAATTGTCATGGAACAACCCGCCCACCCCGGGACGAGCGTGAAAATCCTGGCTGTGGGGCGATTAATCAAAACGCCGGAACCGCAAGTGGCTATGTTCGATATTCTGATCGGCAATGAGGCTGATATTCCCAAACTAGCCACGATACTTCTCAATCGGCTGATTAAGCTGGGCCAGTCTTTTCGCTTTCAAATTTTGGCGGGTAAGCTTCTGGGCATAGATGAGGATGCCATCAAACTTTGCCGAAGCCTCGGTTTTGCGGAGCAAAATAGCGGCGAGGAAGGGGTCGTCCAGGTGGTGCTTAAATTGTAAAAACACAACCCGGACGACCGGGCTCCGGCGCCGAGTTGATCAGGGGGCATTGGTAGAAGAGGAACCGTTGCCCGAGCCAGAGGGCGTGGAGGGGCCGGGGGTATAGGGATAAGTGCCGCCAGCACCGTTGGGTGGCACCGTCGAGGAACCGGAGCCATTGCCAGGCATATTCGGATTGCCAGGCATGTTTGGATTGCCCGGACCATTTGGAGTGAAGGTAGACCCGCTGCCGGGCGTCGTTGTGGAACTACTGGAGCCATTGCCGGGCGTGTAGATGGAACCGCCGGAGCTGTTGCCGGATGAATTTCCTGCGCCGCTTCCCGATCCGCTGCCTCCCGCGTTCGCACTGCCGCTACCACTTCCTGCCGCGCCGGCTGCACCAGTCCCGCCGGAAGCGCTACCTCCCGCGCTTCCACCACCGCTGGCGCCTGCGCCGCCCGCAGCGCCACCTCCCGCACCGCCACCACCACCGCCAGCCGCCTGGGCCATTGCATTTGAACAGGTCAATATAGTTGCGAGGGATAAGATGAGGATTTGAGTGGTTATTGTTTTCATATAGAGAAATTTTTGGTCGTTATTTTTGAATCAATGGATAGCTAGATGCATGGGGTATGCCACCGTCCCTACTCTGCGTCTACCCTCTGGGCGCTAACCTATCGTGCAAACTTTTGGTCGCATTATGCAGCGGCCATCGCATGTGTTGCCCGCAATTTGTTGTGTCAGACAAACTTTTTAAATCACATGGATGGGTGCGATGGGTGTCGCAGTGTTCCGCGCTCTTACGAGCGTGGTTACGGCGTATGTGGCTCGCGGAGAAGATAGATTTTTTTTCGGGTTAGGAGAGCCAGGATCTGGGGAAGGAAGAAGATGGCCGTGATGAGGCCGATCGCAATGCCGAGCGACATAAGTTGGCCGATGGAATACATGCCCTGGAATTGGGAAACGAGCAGCGAACTGAATCCGAAGAAGGAAGTCAGGGAGGACATGATGATCGCCTTGCCGGTGCTGCCCGCGAAGATGTTTAATTTTCCATCCTCGCGGAAGCGATCAATGATGTAGACCCCGAAGGCGACATCGATACCTATCATGAGGGGGAGGGTTACGATATTGGCCGGGTTGAAGTCAATGCCGAGCCAAACCATTGCGCCGGTACGCCACAGAACAGCGAGAACTAACGGGGTGAGGGTGAGGAGAAGGTACTTGAAGCTTTGGAAGTGGAGAGAGATAAGAACCACGATGGCGACGAAAGCCCAGACGGCTGCCCGCAAATAGCTGACCCGGAGCAAGTCGGTCGCAAAATAATTCATGACCGGTGTGCCGGTGGCATTGGGTGCAACTGATAGGATCGCGTGGGTGAATTCTTCGTCCGGTTTGCGTTCCCAGAGATTTTTTTTGCCATAAACCTGCAGAAGTATCTTGCCATTCGATGCGACGAATATTTTTTGCAATTGGGGCGGTAGGTCGGCAAGGGTCAAGCCGCGGTCAGCTTTTTGCGTCATGAGCAAATTCATATTGGACTGCATTTGCGTGAAGGCGCCCGAGGATGAAGGTTCAAAACGTTGTTGGATGGTGGCGATGGGGGCGGAATTAAGCGCCTTGTTCGCCCGTTCCAAAGCGGGAATAAGGGAGCTGAAGGCAGCCACCGCCTGCTTGGCCACATCGGAGAGATGGACATAACCCTGTGCCTGTTTAAGGCCGTCCTGGGATTGAGCCAGAAGATTGGCAACATCCCGGCGCGCACGGGGAATATCCGCCTTTTGGCCCGTCGATGGTTTCATTTTCAAAGCAGTTGCGGCGGCCACGATGCGTTTGATGATGGGAATTTTTTCTTCCGGATGTTCCGGCACCAGGTCGAGGGGCGAATCGACCCGCGCGACTTCGGGTAGGGCCAGAAGTTTCTTTTTCATTTCGCGCGCGCCATCGAGATTGTCCGCCACGACGGAGGCATAAATGGTCGAGACCTGATCGCCTTCGCTATCGCGCGAGGCGTCCATTAATTCGTAAAGATTTTTGATCGAATCGACCGAGGGATTATTCAGATGCAGAAGGTTGTAATCAAATTTGAGTTTGGGGAGGCTCAGAAGGGAAAGCAGCGAAAGCACGGCGGCCGCGCCAATCCACAACCAGGGGGTGCGAACCATGTCCCGGTCCCAGGTTTGGATGAATTTCCAGGCGGTGCTGCTTAATTGCTTCCGGAGTTTTTCGGGGTTGAGATGGCGATCCCTCAGGATGAAAATGGCGGGGAGCACGAGCAGATTGGCGGCGATGCAAAAAAACATGCTGGCCCCGGCAATGATGCCCAGTTCCGCGAGGCCACGAAAGTCGTTGAAGCAGAGAGTAAAAAAAGCGGCGGCGGTGGTGCTGCCTCCGGTAATGATGGCCACTCCGGTGTGTTGCAGGGTCACGGTGACCGCCTGGTGGACGTCGTCATTCTTTCCGAGTTCCTCTTCATAGCGGCCAAGGATCTGGATGCCGAAATCGATGCCGATACCGAGGACCATCGGAATCAACGCGATGGAGATGATGTTAAAATGCCCCACGGAAATCAGGGCGAAGGCAAGCGACCAGAGCACGGCCATGTTTAAAACCAGAAAGGCGAAGGCCGGACGCAAGAAGCTCCGGTAACTGAAGAAAAAGAGGGCGACGATGAGGGCCAGGGTGATGGCGGATGCCCTCGTGGCGTCCGAGCTGGAAGCAAGGGCCTCGTCCGCATCCAATGCCGGTTCCCCGGTCAGCTTGAGTTCGACGCCTGGATGGGTCGCTTCGAGTTCCTTGAGATGGCGGCGGATGTCCACTGTCGCATTGCTGAAAGGCGTGTCAGATTTTTTTTCGCCCTCGCCGGTGTAGGCAAAGACCAGCAGGGTTTGGCCGCCCTGCAGGCTGAAGTACTCATGATCCGAGAGTAATTTGTCGGCGTCATAATCCTCGACGGAACCATGACCGTCCGACGGATGCTGGGCGTTTTGGTTAGTGGCAGCGGGGCCCTCTGCCTGAGTGGAAATCTTGTCGAGGATCGAGATGAACCGGGTGACGAACGGATTGAAATCCTTCCAGTTGGCCGAATCCTGCAGATATTTGTCGTTAAATTTCTGGTTCGCCTCGTCGAGGATCGAATTAAGATCGAGAGCGTGCTGCTGACTATCCTTTTCGTTTTTGGCCTGCAAGGCTGCCTCTGATTCCAATTCTCCCGCGATCTTTTCCAACTGATCCTTATCACTGGTGAAAAGGAGGCGGGGTTTGACGGAGGAAAAGTCGATCTTGTAAAGGACGGTGGTGATCCGGGGCTTGAGCGATTCCAGATACTGCCCGACATCATTCGCCGCCTGACGGTTTTTCATCGGGTCGGGAGATTTGACCATGACGATGAATCGATAGTCACTGCCGAAGTCTTTGAGCAATTGATCGTAGTTTCTTTTCGATTCAACTTTATCACTGAGCAGGTCGCTGGTGTTGTTGATCAATTTAAAACGGGTGGTGAGCACCCAGATGCTCAAAGCGGAAAGAATAAGCGCCACGATCAGGATGAGACGCGGGCGGGCACAAACCAAACGGGCGATAAGGCCCAGAGCCTGCTGAAGCTGCCGGTGAACGAACGACATGAGGATTTCTCACCAACGCATTTTTGAACGGCTCACGATATCCGCGGGGTAGAATTTTTAAGCGAGGGCTTTCCCGTTTTGAAAATGTTGCCAGGTTTGGGAGACGCTCTGCTTGCTTATGGCGCAATCCGCATCCTCTATGGCTTTTTTGACGCGTTGCTCATGCATGATGTACCGGTCGCGCTTGTAGAGCACGTAACTTGACCGGTTGGAGGGCGGGGTCAGGTTGATGGTCGCCAGATTGGCCCCGGCCTTCAGGGCGCGGACATAACCATCCTGGCCAATCAGGTTTAAGGCACTTACGGCGGGTATGATATAGGACGGGTTTCGCAGCCTCAGGCGCGCGATGCAGTCGATGGTCATGTCCAGATTTCCCTGGGGATGTCCCGAAAACGGTGTTTGTTCGCCCGAAATGAAAGGGCTCACACTGGCCCCAGCCAGGGGAAGATCGGCGAGGAGTTCCAAGGTTTCATCGATATGGGCCTGCGTTTGGCCAGGCAAGCCGAGAATGAATCCCGAGGAAACTGCCCAACCGGTCGTTGCCAGGTAACGAATGGCTTCCAGTCTTTCTTCAAAAGTGCCCGGTGCCTGGATCGTCTCGTAGTGTTCGCGATTTCCGGTCTCGATCTTGATGATGTAGTAAGAGGCGCCTGCCTGTTTGAGTTCGTCAAATAATTTTGAATCAAGCGTGCCGAGGCAGACGCTGATGCCAAGTTTCGTTTCCCGGCGAAGAATTTCGATCAAGGGAAGAACGACTTCTCGGACAGCGACTGCGTCTTCCCCGGTTTGAATGTTGAGATCGGTGATCATTTCCGGGAACCCTTCATCGATCAAAGCGCGGAGAGATTCCAGAGAGAGGCGGTAGCGTTGCAGCGAACGATTTTCGCGCCGCATGCCGCAGTAGTTGCAATTCTCCCGGCAAAAATTGGAGACCTCCAAAACGCCGCGGACAAAGACCTTTTTGCCGAAAACCTGATTACGCACCTCTTGGGCATGCTCAGACAGTTCTTCCCCCGACAAATGAGAAAAAGAAGAGCCTCGGGTGGACGGCGGAAACAAAGTCACACTAATTCCATCCATATTTATCATGAAAAGATCGGGTCGAGTCAAACGCCGCATGTTAATTTTTTCGCCGTACTAAAGCGGGTGATCGCCTGCGGCTGGAAAAAATGATGCGTTATGCAGGAAACTATGCGTGTTCTTGTGCATAATGCCATAACTTATCGCGCCACTTCACGGGATAGGGCAGCCAGCACCAAATCCAGAAAATGATTCTCCATAAACTCCATGCCTGCATGATCAGCCATGCGCTGAAATTAAGACGGCATCCAGCCGCGCGACAAATCAGCCCAGCAAAGAAAACATCAGCTTGGACCATGCCAAAAAATCCAAGCCAAGCCTGGAGAGACCCGGGGTTCCATAGCACCAGGCCGATCCAACCGAAAAGCGGCATGACGATGATTTGCGCGGCAAAGCCAAGAGGCTGGCAGGCGCAGACCGTTTTTTTCCATCGGAAATAGTGTTCAAAAGCTGATGACCATTCGGTCGCGTCAGCCACCGTTTCCAACGTGAGGTCGCTGATCTGGACGGGATGCAACATCTGGCCCAGCACATAATCGTCCGCGAGCGAGGCGCCGAGCTTTTCCCAGTTGACCAGCCGGAGAAAGCTCTCGCGGGAGAAAAGCATGGCGGCGCCCAGACCAAAATGGACGAATCCGAATCTGCGCAAGAGCAGGACGCCGGGGTAGAATTCAGCGTTAACAAAAAGCGCGTCCAGAAGAGCCGGTGGGTGGGGCAAGGAACGGATGGCGTAAGGGAAGGTCAGCATTTGCGCGCCGCATGATTCATATTCCGTCACAGCCCGCTGGAGGAATCCGGGAGGAACCACGATATCGGCATCACTCCAAAGCCATAATTCACCTTTGGCCAGTGGAACTAAAATTTTTTGCCAGGCAATCTTGGGATTTGAAAAGAGATCACTTTCCGATCGGCGTACGACCGTGACTCTCGAGTCGGGATAGGAGGACTGCATCTCTTGAACGAAGGGTGCAACCAGCGGCCAATCGGGCTCGTGGACGCCGAGCAAAAGTTCGCTGTCCTGGTCCATTTGAGAGATGAATGACTCCAATCCTCTTGCCTCGATCACCAGGCCTCTCTTTTCGAGGGGAGGGAGCGGCTTGAAAATCGTCAGGGATATTTTTTTCCCGCCCAGACCGGGCATATTCGTGATGGCTTTGGGCGCGGTAACAACCAACCGCCAGGAAATGACCCACCACAGGAGCCCGCAACCCGACCACAGGATCAGCAAGGCTTCAACGAACATGCGATTTCGAAGACGGCAGGGAAATAGATGGGACGGCCAGGTTGACGAGAATCAAGTCCCTGATCGGGCCTCGTCCGATCCATTCCGCAGATCCGGCGATGAGCATTGGTGCGTCCATTTAAAACCGGGGATTCTGGAGGGAGATTTTCACCACGAGGAGATATACTTTTACTCCGAGCGGAGTTCTAGAGGCTATCCGAAAAGCTGGCGCGGGTCACGCCGAATGGAATTTTGCCTTCTGGCCAGGAGACGAGTGAGGAGCATTGCTGTGGCTACGTAACGAGCGAGCGACGAAGCCAGAAGGCAAAAGAACTTCGGCCGAAGAGGAAAAGGGGTGACGGCGAATTTGGCCCGAACTCTTCGTTGCTCTCTCCTCAGGTAGCGCTGCGGCTTTGCTCGTCGTTCGCGCCTCGATTCGGTCCAAATTCGACTCGTCACGTGACCCACACCGACTTTTCGGATAGCCTCCAGGCAAGAAAGTGAGCGTGAAAAAGCATATCATTTTTACTGCCGATGATTTCGGAATGACTCCGGAGGTGAACCAGGCGATTTTGCATTCTCACACTTCCGGTATTTTACATGCTGCCTCGCTAATGATGGCGCAACCGGGTTCAGAGGAGGCGGTGGCCATGGCCCGGGCGCATCCCCAACTTCAAATGGGCTGGCATTTGCATCTCAACGATTCGATTCCGGCCACGTTGGCGCGATGGCCCTGGGGGGATTCACCGGCCCGGGCTGGCACCAGTATCAGTTTATCGAGGAAATCACGTTCGATCATGGAGAGGGAAATCGCACGGCAATGGGAACTTTTTCAGAGTACGGGCTTGCGTTGTGAGTTCATTAATAGTCACCACCATCTGCACGCCCACCCGGCCGTTTTCCAGACATTGCTGAAAATTGTGGGCGATTCCTTCAAGGGCTGGATTCGGCTCGGGCGGGTGCGTTCCTTTCAACCGATGTTCGATTTTTTCAGCAATTCCATTTTGGTTGATGCCTTTTTTCAGCGTCAGCGGAGGTTGTCAATCTGGCCTTCCACCGATACTTTATGGGGATTGGATCGGCTTTTTGTCATGAAGGCTCACGAAGTGCGCGCTGCCGTCGCGACCCTGCCGGGGGGCTTGCACGAATTTCTATTTCATCCCCGATATTTATCTTGTCCCGATACGCAATGTCTTCTTCACCTCAACGCGCAGCCCCTCGATTGAAGCCACTGCTTTTACAGGCTTTCTTTCGCATCCATCACACTCCGGCGCAACCGAGCGGCCGCCCTTTTTGTCTTGAGGCCGACCGTTTTGCCTTTGCGAACGATAGCTACTGGAACCATGTGAAGGGAGAGGCTCCGCCAGTCAACCCGGAGCCAGCCTTGATGCGGCGCTACACGAACCACTGTTTCGTCATGGTTCGCGCGGCCTTGCAATTCTGGAAATTTGCCCGCTTTGACCCCACGGGGTCCGCTCTTCATCCCGAAGAGCTGGCGCGACGCGTTCGACGAGTCTGCTGGCGGTCCGTTTGGCTGCCTCCATTGCCTTATGAGAAACGCATCGTGTTTCCGGGATTTAAGAACTTGAAGGAAATCAGCGCCAATTCGGCGGGTCTCATTCAGGATAACATTGGTGCCGTTTGGCCGATCTATCTTCGGGTGGGAAATTTCCCGGTCTGCCTGCCGGTCACCCGCAGGGCAAAAGCTCGTCTGAATGAACAAATGTTGTGCGATTTGCAGGCGGGGTATCCAACCATTGTGTGGCTCTACAATTTTCCCAGCCTCAATATCAATCACACCGTTCTGGTCTATGGTGTTAAAATGAACGGAGATCGGGTTTGCTATGAGTGTTATGACCCCAACTACGCGGATGCTTCCAAGGAACTGCAGTTTGATCCGGCTAATCGAACTTTTACATTCGAGCCCACTTTTTATTTCAAGGGAGGGCCGGTAACGCCACGAGCCATTTATCGGGGATTCTTTGAATGAAACGTTCCGTCGTAGTCACGGGAATGGGTGCGGTTACGCCTCTCGGAGAGGATTTTCCCCGTACCTGGAATGCGCTGATCGCCGGCAAGGAGGCAGACGCACCCCTGAAACTATTTAGCACGGCAGATTTCCGTTGTCATCGCGCTGCCGTTGCTTCGCTGCCTTTCCTTTCCGGCCTGTCACCCAAAATGGTGCCCCGTCTTTCCCGTGCATCGCGCCTGGCCATTCCCTCCGCGCGCGAGGCTCTGGCCATGGCGGGACTGCTGGAGGGCTCTGGTCGATGCTCCATGTCCGTTTTGCCTCTTTCGGTTTCGACCACTGCGGGTGGAATGGAATTCGGAGAAAACTTCCTCAGGGATATGATTGCCCGCAAACGATCCGGGCTTCTCGGGAAAGCTTCGCGCTACATGCCCCAGCAGCAGGTGCTGGACTTGCAAGAGACGCTCGGTTTTGAAGGCCCCTCCACGATCATCGCCAATGCCTGCGCGAGTGGCGCCAACGCCATCGGTCACGCCGCCGACATGATTTCTTCGGGCATGTCGGATTGCGTTTTGACCGGGGGTTTTGAGGCACTTACGGAATTAGTCTTTGTCGGCTTTGATTGCCTGCAGGCCACCACCGTTGAGCGATGCCGACCTTTCGACCTGAACCGGACCGGATTGATGTTGGGCGAAGGAGCAGCCTTTCTTGTCCTGGAAACTCCTGAACACGCGAGGCAGAGAGGTGCGCGAGCGCTGTGCCGACTCTCCGGTTACGGCCACAGCACCGATTTCTTTCATCTTACCCAGCCTCAACCGGAAGGGAAGGCGCTGGTCACAGCCATGCGCCAGGCGGTGAGCGCGGCGAGCGTGGAACCTCGTGAGATTGGTTACGTCAATGCGCACGGTACGGCGACACCCATGAATGATGGGGCCGAGGCGCGAGCCTACAGCGCTTTTTTCGCGGACTCCCTTGATCAAATCCGGATCAGTTCCACGAAAGCGGCGATCGGCCACACGCTGGGAGCGGCCGGATCAATCGAGGCGCTTTTTTCCATGCAGGCGCTTATCACGGGCAAGTTGCCGCCACAGCTTAATCTCCAGACACCCATACCCGAAATTGCACCCGCTTTGGTGCCAAATGGGGGTGGTAACTCTTTCATGCGTCATGCCATGAGTGTGAATCTTGGTTTTGGCGGCTCGAACGCCGCGCTTATTTTTTCAAAAAATGAAAACTGATCTGGCGGTCATTGGACAAGGCGCCGTGACCCCGGCGGGCATTGGAGTCGACGCTCTTATTCATAATACACCCAAAGAAACGAAGGTTTGCCTGGTGAGCCGGCCGCAGCATCAGATGCCTGTTTTCAGAGTTGGCTTGGATGAGCCTTGGTCGAAGCGCTGGCAAACCGAACCTCGATTGCGGCGGGCAAGTGCGATCAGTTATTTTCTGGTGGAGGCGGGCGAACAGGCCCTGGCCGGTCTTAGTGTATCTGAACGGTCTCAAACCGGTGTCGTCATCGCGTTTTCCACCGGGTGCCTGGCCTATAGCCGACGCTTTTTCGAGAGCATCATCGTCCAGGGACAGAAGTCGGCCAGCCCCGCCCTTTTCCCGGAGACAGTCTTTAATTCGCCGGTCAGTCACGTGGCCGCCGTCCTGCATTTGCAGGAATCCACCTACGCCTTGGTTGGCGATGACGCCGCATGGATTGCCGCTCTGAAAACGGCTTGGCTTTGGCTTGAGCAGGAGCGGATGGCGCAGGTGCTTGTGCTCGGTGCGGAGGAATTCGATTCAGCCTGCCTGGATGCCTATTACAACGCGCGATGGTTTGCCCGCAGGGGAACGGAGTCTCCTTTCATTCCCTCGGAGGGAGCGGCCGGTGTTTTGGTTCGAAAAGCCAGGCCCAGTGATTCGAAAATTATTTCGCAGATTGAGGATGGATTCATTTATCGCTCGAAAGCGCAGGCGCTGGCGGCAGGCGAGCGTTGCTTCGATAAATTTGAAAGTGGTTTGCCTTGTTATTCAAGCGCAGGAGGCCATTGGCTACGTGACATTGAGCGAAAACTGAACAGTCGTCCTGCCCCCCACGGCGATGCCGATCAGCCAGCCTATCTGGGAGAAGCGGCAACCGCCTCATCTGCCTGGAATACGCTTCGTGGACTCGCCCTGCTGGACCAGAAACTTCCACGCTTGCTGATTCCCATATGGGGAAGCACTCATCAAATCGGTGCGCTCAAGGTAGAGAATCGTGCACCGCAACTTGTTTAAACGTTGCACGCGGTTGAGTTGCCGATAGATTTCGCAATTATCTCCTATGGCCGAAGTTAACTTTAATGACCTAAAACAACTCTTGATTAAGAACTGTATGCTGCGGGTTTCTCCAGAAGAAATTCATGAAGATACGCTTTTATTTGGTCCGGAAAGCCTCGGTCTTGATTCAATTGACGCCTTGCAAATGACAGTGGCCATCGAAACGAATTATGGAATTGTCATCAGAAATCCAGAAGTGGCGAAACTCGCCTTTCACAGTTTGCGCAGTCTGAAGGACTGGCTAAGCACCGAGCTGAAAAAATCTCCCAAAACGGTTTAGGATGATTTCAAAAAGTATCTTCAAGCTCTCGTTCGCAAGGATGACGCTTCCGTGAATTCGCTGACGCCTCATGGCAAAGGGTTTTCCTTTGTCGATACTTTTAAGGCGGACAATCCCGCGCGACGAGGAAGAGGCAGCAAGTGGCTTGATCCCGATCTGCCCTTTTTTTCCGATCATTTTCCGGGCAAGCCCTTGATGCCGGGAGTGCTGCTGATCGAGTGTGCCGCGCAAACCGCGGGTGCCTTGTGGGCCACGACTCAAGGCTTCGAAACTCCGGTCCATTTCGTTTTGGCACAGGTTCTTCAATTTAAAATACTCCGTGCGGTTTTGCCCGGGGAAGAAATCGTAACCGAGGTGGCGCTCGAAACGTCGTTTGGTCAACTGGCCCAATTTGAGGCGGTGCTTTCCGTCAATCAAATCGAAGTTGCTCGCGGCAAAATCGTTTTGGCGGGGGGCTCTTCCTAGGGCCTGTGGACATTCATTTGAGCCATAAGTAAATTCCCGCCAGATGGAGGAAGGAGACGAAGCTCAGGGCCGTTTTGTCGTAACGGGTCCCGATGCGCCGAAAGCCTTTGAGCTCATTGAAC
>Ga0302319_10010555_pt1 | contig 17591 bp, 16 predicted proteins | sample Bog_T0_2_FD_203319 | JGI IMG/M metagenome (GOLD analysis project Ga0302319, IMG submission 203319) | Peat permafrost microbial communities from Stordalen Mire near Abisko, Sweden - Bog_T0_2 | ecosystem: Environmental > Terrestrial > Soil > Wetlands > Peat | place: Sweden: Abisko, Stordalen Mire...
GGTAATCCTGGCGCCCAGCAGCCGCGCCAGCTCCACGGCGGACTCGCGCTGCTCGGCTTCGAGCATCTCCGGCGTGATGGCGACCAGGCGCAGCCGCCCCACCCGCAGGTCGGCCACATCGCCCGCACTGCGCTGAAAGCGGGCGATCACTCGTCGCCCTCCACCACGCCGTTGCGGGCGTCGGCAAGTTTTTGGTTGCGCTGCTGCGTCTCGGCGAGCTGCTCCAGTTGCCGCCGCCAGTCGAGGTCCTCGACGAAGCCGCGCGAGGCGCGCCACTCCTCCTGGACCTTCACAAAAAGTTCGAGGAAGACGCGTGTGCCGAGCAGGCCTTCGATCTCCTTGCGCGCCAGGGTTCCGATCTGCTTCAGCATCGCTCCCTGCTTGCCGATCAGAATAGCCTTTTGCCCGGTCCGCTCGCAGAAGATCGCCGCGGTAATCTTCGTCACCGGCAAGCGGCCGGCTTTGTCCTTCTTGTGCGAAGCGGGCTCTTCATACCGCTCGATGACGACAGCGGTCGCGTACGGAACCTCTTCGCCGGTGAGCAGGAGAATCTTCTCCCGGATGATCTCGGCGGCGAGAAACCGCTCCGGCTGATCGGTGAGCTGGTCCTTGGGAAAGTAGCGCTGGCCTTCAGGCAGCCGCGCAACGACCTTGTCCAGCAGCAGATCCAGCCCTTCGCGCTTCTTCGCCGAGATGGGAATCACGTCCGCGAACTCGTGCAGCGAACTCCAGTGCGCGATCAGCGGCAGCAGAGCGCTCTTGGGCAGCGCATCGATCTTGTTCAGCACCAGCAGCACCGGACAGTCGAGCTTCTTCACCAGCTGCAGCGCAAAGTCGTCCTCGGCCTTGGACATCGCGCGCCGATGCTGGCCGAGCGTGCGCACCTTGCGTGCTTCCGCAAACTCCTCGCTGGTCTGCGGCATGCGCACCTCCGGCAAGCGGTGCGTCACATCGACCAGGAACAGCACCACATCGCGCGTCTCCAGCGCGTCGTGGACCTCCTGCATCATGCGCTTGTCCAGCTGCGTCTCCGGCTTGTGCACGCCCGGCGTGTCGACCAGAACAACCTGCGCAGCGGCTCGGCCGGCCTCGCCCTTGGCCTTCTTGCGCACCGGGAGTTCGAGCACGCCCTGGATGCGCGTGCGCGTGGTCTGCGGCTTGTGCGTCACGATGGCGAGCTTCTGGCCCAGCAGCGCATTCAGCAGCGTCGACTTGCCCGCATTGGGCCGACCCACAATCGACACGAACCCCGAACGCAACGCCATCCTTCTAGGATGACATGGATGGAGCCGCTAGCCTAGATTTCAGTCACGCAGACCGGCCATCTGGTATAGGTTTATCAACACTCCGGGAGGGTTTCCAATGCCAGTGTTGACTCGAGTCAGGTCCAATTCTGCCGCTCCATGGCTGTTCATCGTCTTGGGCCTCTTATCCGCGTCCGCGCAGACGAAGCAACCTGGAGTTCTGGTGCCGTTTGTCGGCTGCGCCGCAGACGGGCAGGGCGGACCGGTGAAGGCACCGGCAGGCAAGAGCAGGTCCGTGCAGATTCCGCCGGCAACCGCCCAGCAGCTTGCGTACTACAAGGGATATGCAGGGCTCGCCGTCCTGGCTCCGCGCGGATGGCACTGCTTCTCACAATACGGCTCCGACGGCGAGATGCTGTTCGTCAGCACCCAAGCCATCAGTTCTGCCCAGCTCTTCTCCACGACATGGAAAGGATTCTCAGGGCCAGCGATTGAGCTGAGCGTAACCTCGGGCAGCACATCCGGAAGGTTTCAGGTCGCTCAGATCATCGCGCGCGTCTTTCCCGCCCACATGAACTTCGCCCAGAATGTCATCGCGGAAGGCATCGAGCCCAAGAGCGACTTCCCTGTTGGCCCGTTTCCGGGCGACAAGCTCAACTATCTGAGCCAGGAGGTCGTCGAGTATCAAACTCCGCCCAACGTTGCTGGGCTGGGTACTCAGTCAAGACTCCTGAAAGGCGCTGACCCCATCGCAGGCGTAGCCATCCTTGCGGGTCCGGACACAGATCTGGTGCAGCTTTCGGCCCGCCTTCCACCGGCTCTTGCAGGCCTGGAGCAGACCATCGCCCATCAGGTAGAGGCAGACGTCAAGAGCTCTACCATCCAATGAGGGTTGGCTATTCCGGCTCTGCTTCGACGGGAACGCCGGACAGACCGACGCGCACGCGTTCCACCAGCCGGTCGGTGGACGCGATCACCTCCAGCCGCAGCGGACCATCCCCCACGACTTCGCCGGGCAGCGGGATGTGTCCGGCCATTTCGCTCACCAGACCGCCGATGGTGGTCGCCTCATACTTGCTCAACAGCTGTGTCAACACCGGCTCTGTCTCCGCGGCGGCGTCTTCCGGCTCCTCGATGCACTCCTCGTCCTGCTTGCCGGCGGGCTCCGCGCGGTCCTCCAGCAGCTCGCGTAACCGGCTCACCTCAAAGTTGCCGGGCACCACGAACGTGCCCTCGTCCTCGGCCACCGGTGCATCGCCACTCTCGGTATCGTGCTCGTCTTCGATGTTGCCGACGATGGCCTCCAGCAGGTCCTCAATGGTCACCAGCCCGGCCACGCCGCCATACTCGTCGATCACCAGGCTCATGTGCTGCTTCTGGTGCTGCATCTCGCGCAGCAACTCGTTCACCTTCTTGGTCTCCGGTACAAAGACCGCCGGCTTTTGCAACTGCGCCACGATGAGCCGCGCTGCATCGACGTCCTTCACTGCCAGCAGGTCGCGCGCGAATGCGATGCCCGTGATGTCGTCGATCGATACGCCATAGACCGGCACCCGCGAGAAGTTGTGCGCGTTCACCTCGGCGGTAAACACTTCCAGCGTGGTTGCGCCGGCGACCGCGAAGATCTCCGGCCGCGGCGTCATCACCTCGCGCACCACCTTGTCGCCGAACTCCACCACGCTGCGCACTAGCTCGCGGTCTTCTTCGTCGAGCACGCCCTCCTCTTCCCCGGCCTCCAGCAGCGCATCCATCGCCTCGCCGGAGTGCTCCGGTTCCACGATCTCGGGCTCCGCCAGGCCCGCAATCGAGAGCAGCAAGCTGATGGTCAGCGTCACCGGCAGCACCAGGTAGAACAGAAGTTGCAGCAGTATGCCGATGCGTGCGATCCACCGCCCGCGCGTCTTGGTGAAGAAAATCTGCGGCACCAGTCGGTCAAAGACCAGCAGGACCAGCAGCAACTCAAAGACCGTGCGCACGATCTCCGCCAGGCTGTGACCAATCTTCCCCTGCAGGCGGAAGGCCAGCAGGAACGTCAGTGCCGCCAGCGCCATCTGGCGCAGCACACTCGCCGACAGCGCAGCCGACTCGCGGCTCAACCGCAGCCTCGGTTCCACGCCCTCTTCCCACGCCTCAATATTCTCCGTGTACTCGCGGGAGAGGAACTTGCCCATTTCGAAGTAGATTCGGTCCACATACGCCGCAAGCGCCAGCAGGCAGAGCAACAGGAACACGGCCACACTGAATCCGGTAATCATGCCGCCACCCCACGCCGCGTCTGCTTCCCTTTGCGTACTTTGCGTTGCACCTTTGCGCCCTTTGCGTTCAAGGCACTTGCAGTTGCCCTTGCCGTTGCCTTTCCCGCCCGCGCAATCAACCCGTTCGGCAGCCCGAACCGCCTGCGCAACTCCGCCTCGCGCTCCGCCATCTCACCGCGGTCCGTCTCATGGTCCATGCCTGCCAAGTGAAGAATCCCATGCAGCAGCAGCACCCGCAGCTCATCGCGCAGGCTGTGCCCCTGCTCCCGCGCCTGCCGCGCAGCAGTCTCGATGGAGATGGCCAGATCGCCCGCGTGGCCGTTCACAATCTCCGCACCCACCGGAAAGCTCAACACGTCCGTCGCAGTATCTTTGCCGCGGAACTCGCGGTTCAGCCGTCGCAGCCTGCGGTCATCGCTCATCAGCACAGCTACCTCGCCGTGCAGACCCACCGCCGTCTGTGCCGCACGCAAAAACCGTCCCAGCCCCGCTCGCGACAGCCCCAGCGCGAGCCAAACCTCGCCACTCGATGCCTCAGCCAACTGGGCCATGTTTCGTGGAGGTTCCAAGGTCATCATCCGTGACTCTGATGCTACTAGAGCTTGCGCGCCGCTGTGATTGGCATCTAGCGATTGCCCGCGCGCACCTTGCCGAAGTGCGCCGCCATTTGCATCCCGAGAAGCAACGCGCCCATACCGAACAAGCTCCAGCCCAGCCATGCCAAAGCCCCATGGGGCTGGAAGTAGTGCAGCAACAGCGCCCCAGCCACAAAGTTTACAAATCCCCACAGCACATTCATCACTGGCAACGATTCGCCAACGCCTGGGGGCGACGCGAACGGCGTTTGGAATGGGCTTCCGCAGATGCCCTGCACGAAGTGCGGCACGCCGTTGGCCAGCAACGCACCGCTTATGAACTCCAACAGAAAGTGATACCAAGGCATTCGTGTCTGTTCTCCGGTTTCATCCCCTGGGTCACTGAGGGTGGAGAATGCGCTTCACAGGCTCGTCTCCGGAAATCGTAAGCGGCACGCCGTCCACGGCCAGCGGCAACTGCTCCGCCGCCTTATAGCTGTCGTAGGCGCGCACAATCCGCTGGACCAACTGGTGCCGCACCACGTCCACATCCTCAAAGTGGCAGAACTGGATGCCCTCCACACAGGCCAGCACGCGCAGCGCCTCATACAGTCCGCTCCGCTTGGGATTGGGCAGGTCAATCTGCGTCAGGTCGCCGGTAATTACGGCCTTGGACGCGTTGCCCATGCGGGTGAGGAACATCTTCATCTGCTCGTTGGTGGTGTTCTGCGCCTCGTCCATAATGATGAAGGCGTCATTCAGGGTGCGCCCGCGCATAAACGCCAGCGGAGCCACCTCAATCACGTTGGTCTCCAGCATCTTGTCCACCTTCGCCGGGTCCAGAAGGTCATAGAGCGCGTCGTAGAGCGGCCGCAGATAGGGATCGACCTTCTCCTGCAGGCTGCCGGGCAGAAACCCCAGCCGCTCGCCGGCCTCCACCGCCGGCCGGACCAGAATAATCCGCGAGACCTTCTTGGCCAGCAACGCGCTCACGCCCATGGCGACCGCCAGGTAGGTCTTGCCGGTGCCCGCCGGGCCCAGGCCAAAGACCATGTCGTTGCCTTCAATCGCCTCGACATATTTCCGCTGGTTTACGGACCGCGGCTGCACCATGCGCTTCACGCCGCCGCTGCTCACCCCAACGCCGCGCTGCTTGGCGCTCTCGATCAACCCGCGCAGCGAGACAGTCGGGTCGGCTACCACCATCTTCAGCAGCGCATTCAACTCGCCGTTGTGCGGATGCACGCCCACCCGGCGCAGGTACTCAAAATCGGCGAAGATTCCCTCCACCCGGGCCACCGCGGTGGCCTCGCCCATCACATGGATGGCGTCGGATCGAAGGTCGATCTGAACATCCAGCCCATCTTCCATCAGACGAAGGTTCTCGTCGCGCGTGCCGTACAGCGGCTCGATTCCGGGAGTGAGATGCAGCGATTTTTTTACCAAGTAGGGGCCTGACCTCTATCAGGAGATAAAGAAACACGGTAAAACGTCTTTGAGTTGGAGAGGCCGGCGTTCTGCCTCTATTGAATTGGATGTTGTGGGGGATTCATCAGTTCCAGGCCGACCGCAGCCTTTAGCCACGCGGTCTGCCGCGGACTTTGCTGCCATCGGATTGGCGAGGGTTGCCAATAGATTAACGATGTTGGTTGGAAAGTAACCCCCAACCACCCCGCGCGTCAAGAAAATATGTGGAGAAAGGAACCTTCGGCGGCTCCAGCTCCATGGCGGCCTTTGCGCACTCCATTGCGGCCATTGCGTTCGTCTTTGCTTTGACCGGGCTCGCAATAGCTCATACAATCAAAGGTGCAGAGGAACCGCTGCACTGTGGGTCGCCGCTCAAGGCTTCATCCGCAACAGCCTCTTCGAGCATCCCCTTTCCCCGCCTACAACCGGTGAAAAGAAAAGAGCACACGCACTATGGCAAACCACGTCTCCTCCCTCAAGCGCGCCCGTCAGACTCTCACCAAGACGGCCATCAACCGCGCCAACAAGTCCAAACTCCGCGGCGCCCTCCGCCTGATGCGCGAGGCCCTCACCGCCGGCGACAAGAAGTCCATCACCGCCGTCTACCGCTCGACGGTCTCGGTGCTCGACCGCAGCGTGCAGAAGGGCGTGTTGCACAAGAACACTGCCAGCCGCTACAAGGGCCGCCTCAACGCGCGCGTCAAAGCCGTCGTGCTCGCCGCGCCGGCCAAGAAAACCGCCAAGGCCTAGGGATCTCTTGCGCAAAGGCCCATTTTGAAGGGCGGGACTTCCGTCCCGTCCCATAAGCAGCCCTCAAAGATCGCCCCCGCCCGACGTTCAGGCACGGGGGCTTTTTTGCTCTTGACACCGGGTATAAAATATAAGCAGACAAAGAAAGACTGCGCGGTCATCGCCGGGCTCTTTCCATTGGCCCAGTGCCAGTCAGTTGAGTAGTCGAGGGATTGACAAATCAATTACTTGCGGACTTTCTTGGTAGATATATCTTAAAGATATTTCTTTAAGATAGACGGCTCCCTTCGTCCACTCATAACAAAGGAGTTAGCGCCCAGCCTCCAAGCTGTCTTCTGAGGGGGGGTCCACCCTTAAGTCCTTATTTCTGCCAACTTTGCGAGGAAAAGGGGGGAGGGGGGAGGGGGCATAGATCGGAATGGTCCACTAATCCGGCTTGGTACTCTTCCCCGGCGCATCGGGCTTCTCGCCGGGATTCAGCAAGGTCGGCGGCTGGCGCGGGGCCTCAGCCGGCGAGGCATCGCCCGATGCGGCTGCAGGCGCGGGATCACTGGTTGCCGCCGCTGGGGCGGGTTGCGCGGTCATCGCCACAGGAGCCTGTTTGCGGTTCGACGCCCGTGCCGGCGGGGTCGTCAGCCGGTGCAGCAAGACAGGGCCGCTGTCAGCAGCAGGGGCAAACTTCGCCACCTCCGCAATGTCAGCGCGGTCCTGCTGGCTCAGCGGCGGCAGCTTGTAGATAGCGATGTTACCCTGCCGTATCACCGCCAACTGAGAGCCGTCCGCGGACAGGTCGAAGTTCTCCGCGGTCTTGATCACCGGGCTGCACTCCACCTTCAGCAACAGGTCGCCGCTGGCGTTTTGGTACACCCGCACCTCCTGTCGACTAGTTTCGTCTGGAATTGCGCTGCTCTGCGTCGGCCCAAACGGCGGCACAGCGGAAGCCGTAGCGCCGGAGGTACTCACGTGGCTCAGTGCAAACCGCCCCGCCGCTGGAGCAAAGGCAAAGGTCGGCGCCCCAAAGTCGCCCAGGCTCTCCTCCCAGGTCTCGTGACCGTCCAGCCCGAAGGAGGCAATCTTGATGCGGTCGTCGCCGCCGCGGCAGCTCATCGCCACAAACTCGCTGGGACTGACCATTTGCAGCCGCGGCCAGCAACTGCTGTCCAGATTTCCCAGTCCCGCGCTCTTGCCGGTGAAGCCGTCAAAGGTCATCGACCAGTGGCCGCTGCCTGCGTCATCCGCCCACAGGTAACCGTCGGCATCGAGCGGCAGAAAGAGCGGCTTGGGCGACTGCACCGTACCGGCGTGCGCCACCACCAGCGGCGAGGCGCTCGATCCATCGCCGTGGATACGAAAAAAATCGATGAGCGTGCGCGTATCACTGACCTGTGCGACATCCCCGACTGTCATTGCGGACTGCCGCTCGTCCTTCACCGCGGTCTCAATGGTGACCAAACCGTAGTCGGGCGAGACCAGGATGGTCGTCAGCCCTGCGCCACGGTTGGGAAACTTCTTCAACTGAAAGGGCTGGTCGGTTCCCAGATTCGCCAACGGCGCGACCGCATAGAGCACGTCGCCGATGCGCACGATAAACCGTCCCTTGCCCAGGCTCCAGAGATACCGCGCGTGATCGTGCATGTGCCACTCCGTGTGCGCCTCAATCTTTCCGGAGGGCAGATCCACCACCTCAGCCGCCACCAGCCGGTCCTCGTCGGTCTCCGGATCACCCGGGAGGCGCGGTACCAGCTTGCGCAGGCTGAAGGTCAGCAGCAGATGGCTGCTGTCCAGATAGTGCAGTGTCAGCATGGAGCTGCCGATGCCCAGAAAGCTGGACGAGAACCCTGGAAACCCCAGCGCCTGTAGCGAGAGCTGATATGACGGGCCTGGCTGTTTGCGCTCACCGCCCGCGGCGGCAGCCATGGGAACCACCGCCACGACCGCCGCCAGCGCCAGCACCGTAGCGCGCAACAGCAGCCGGCGCCCATGTGGCTCCGGTAAACCATGTCGCGATGGATCCTGTGGAACTCGCATCCCAACCCCGCGTACATTAACTCTTGCACAGACCGCCACTGGCCTGCCAGTCCCCCGGGCCGCAACCGAATCTGCCTCAAATCTGGAGCCTCATGTCTATCCAAGTCCGCATCGCTCTTGCCTTCGCCGTCCTGGCTTCCCCACTGCTGGCGCATCTGTGCCTCGCCCAGGGCCAGAGTCCCGTAACGCCCCCGCAGACGCACTACCTGCCCGGACCGGCCTTCGACACCGCTTCCATCGACGCCAAGGCTGACCCCTGCAACGACTTCTACAAGTTCGCCTGCGGCAACTTCGCCGCCAACCATCCCATTCCCGCCGACCAGACCGATGTCGATCAGTTCTACGTGCTCTACAACATCAACACCCAGGAGCTGAACGGCATCCTGCAAAAGTACGCCGCGCCGTCGCAGGATCGCACCGCGAGCGAGCAGAAGATCGGCGACTACTACGCTGCCTGTATGAACACCGCCCTGATTGAAAAGCAGGACCTCGGCCCCATCCAGCCACTGCTCAACGAGATCGACCGTGTTTCCAAGTCCGGCATGCCCTACTTTGCCGGAGAGCTGCAGCGCATCGGCGTCAACGCCTTCTTCGGCTTCGGCGAGCTGCAAGACTTCAAGGACTCCACCAAGCAGGTCGCCTTTGTCGATCAGGGCGGCCTTGGCCTGCCGGAGCGCGACTACTACACCCGCACCGGCGAGAAAGACAAGCAGATCCGCGCCCAGTACGTCGAACACATGACCAAGATGCTGGCCTTTGCAGGCGAGACGCCCCCACAGGCCCTCCACGACGCGCAGGACATCCTCGCCTTTGAGACCAAGCTAGCCGAGGCCTCCATGACCGTCACCGCCCGCCGAGACCCAGAGGCCATCTATCACCCGCAGACACTCGCCGCCTTTGAGGCCAGCATCAAGCCTGTGAACTTCGCCCCGTTCCTCGAAGCCATCCACGCACCTGCCGCGCTCGCCGGCCCCCTGGGCCCGGACTCCCTCGTCAACGCCAACCCTGCCTTCTTCCCCGCGCTGGTCAGCACCATCCTGGCCACGGACATCAACACCCTGCGCGCTTACCTCCGCTATCAGCTGGTCACCCAGTTCGCCAGCTCTCTTCCCAAGCGCTTCGACGACGAAAACTTTGACTTCTACAGCCGCAAGCTGGAGGGCCAGCCCGAGCAGCGCCCGCGCTGGAAACGGTGTTCCAGTTCCGTTGACACCGCCCTCGGCGAGGCCCTCGGCCAGGTCTACGTCCAGCAGTACTTCCCCAGCGAGAGCAAACAGAAGACCCTCACTATGGTCCATGACATCGAGTCCGCGATGGACCGTGACATCGACAACCTCGATTGGATGAGCGCACCCACCCGCGTCCGCGCCAAGGAGAAGCTGCACGCCGTCGCTGACAAGATCGGTTACCCAGAGCATTGGCGCGACTACTCGAAGCTAACCGTCTCCCCCACCGATGCCCTCGGCAACTCCGAGCGAGCCATCGCGTTTGAGAACGACCGCGAGCTCAACAAGATCGGCAAGCCCGTCGACAAGCTGGAGTGGGGCATGAGCCCGCCCACCGTCAATGCCTACTACAACCCCAGCATGAACGACATCAACTTCCCCGCGGGCATCCTGCAGCCGGCGTTCTACGACGCGACGGCCGACGTTGCCGTCAACTACGGCCACATCGGCGCTGTCATCGGCCACGAACTCACCCACGGCTTCGACGACGAGGGCAAGAAGTTCGACGCCAACGGGAACCTCAGCGACTGGTGGACCGCCTCCGATACCGCCAACTTTGAGAAGAAGACCGGCTGCCTGGTCCGCGAATACGGCGGCTTTACCGCGGTCGAAGATCCCAAGGAGCCGGTCAAGGTGAACGGCCAGCTCACCCTCGGCGAAAATACCGCCGACAACGGAGGCCTGCTGCTGGCTTACATGGCGTACCTCGCCCGCGCCAAGTCCGACGGGCTCAGCCTCAACAAAAAGCTGGATGGCTACACCGGCCCGCAGCGCTTCTACATCGCCTTCGCTCAGAACTGGTGCGAAAACTCGCGTCCCGAGGCGGTCCGCCAGCAGGTCCTTACCGACCCCCACTCGCCCGACCACTTCCGCGCCAACGGCGCCATCGTCAACCAACCAGGCTTCGCAGCGGCATTTGGTTGCAAGACGGGCTCGCCGATGGTTCCAGCGCAGAACTGCCGCGTCTGGTAAGAGCAGAGGACAGAGCGTAGAGGGTAGAGTGTAGAGAAAACCACAGTCTCCGCAGGGTTTTGCTCCAACTACACTCTACCCACTCCTCTCTATGCCCAAACACCGCACCCTCGGCTTCCTCGCCTGCGCTCTGGCCAGCAGCCTGTGGGGCTGCGGCTTCTTCTTCGGCAAGATCGCGCTGGCTGAGATGAGCGTGGGCGCGATGGTGCTCTACCGGTTCCTCTTCGCAACCCTCGGCCTGCTGCCGTTGCTGCTCACCCATCGCCCGCACCTGAACCGGTCCGAGTGGCGAACGCTGTTGCTGGCCGCGCTGCTGGGCGTGCCGCTGCAGTTCCTCATCCAGTTCAAAGGGCTCTCTATGACCACCGTCTCGCACGCTTCGCTGATGGTCGGGTCGATGCCGGTCATCCTCGCGGTCGGCGCGACGCTCTTCGCCCATGAACGGCTGCATGCCCTCGGCTGGGCTGCTCTGGCGATCTCGACCACCGGCGCAGCGCTGATCGCGCTCAGCGGCCACCGCACCCTCTCCACCACCGGCCCCAGCCTCGCCGGCGACCTGCTCGTGGTCCTCTCGCTGGCCATCGCGCTCTTCTGGATCCTGCTCAACAAGAGCCTGATGGAGCGCCACAGCCATATTGTCGTCACAGCCTATGGTGTGCTCGCCGGGACCGTAATGCTCGCGGTGTGGGTTCCACTAACCGTTGGCGCGCCGCCGCTGCATGGTGTCTCGATCAAGGCCTGGGCCGCGCTGGCGGCCAGCGGAATCCTCTGCACCGCGACCACAACCCTGCTCTGGAACTGGGGCATGACCCAGGTCCCGGCTTCACAGGCCGGCGTGCTGCTCAACATGGAGCCCCTGATCGGATCGCTGCTTGGGGTCTTCCTGCTGCGCGAGCACCTGGGTGCGCTCGCCTGGCTAGGAGGCGGGTTGATTCTCACCGCTGCCTTCACGCTGACCACCCGCGCCCCAGCGCAGGGCGTTGCCGAAGCCTGAAAAAAATCATGCGCGTCTCCACAAAGACCTGCTAGTATCCTCCGGGTAAACCCCGCTCCACCATCTCATATCCCGAATCCCTGGAGATTCTCTCTCATGAAATCAGCACGTCTCGCTCTGTCTGCGCTCGCCGTAGCGCTCGTCTGTTCGGCCTCCGCCCCTGCCCAAGCCCCTGCAGGCGCGCCCGCCGGCACCACCGGCCTGTGTAACGATGGCAGCTACACCAGCGTCGCCTCCAAGTCCGGCGCCTGCCGCGGCCACAAAGGCGTGAAGACCTGGTACGCTCCCGTCACCACCGCCTCAGCGAAGCCAGCCCCGGCGCCTTCTCCGGCGCCCGCCGCCAAGCCGGCTACCACTCCGGCGCCCGCTCCGGCCGCTGCCCCGGCCAAGCCCGGCCTCTTCTCCAAGCTGACCTCCAAGCCGGCGACGACCACCACACCGGCCCCTGCACCGGCTCCAGCACCAGCGCCTGCGCCCAAGCCGGCACCAGCGTCCAGCGGAGCACCGGCCGCCGGAGGCGGACCCGGCATGGTGTGGGTCAACAGCTCCACCAAGGTCTATCACTGTCCGACCGACCGCTACTATGGCAAGACCAAGAACGGCAAGTACCTGAGCGAGTCGGCAGCCCAGGCCGAGGGCGACAAGCCCGACGCCGGCAAGAAGTGCTTCTAGCTTCTCTGCCTTCGCCTTTGCAATGGAAACGGCCCCACGCGGGGCCGTTTCTCATTGCGCAAAGACATCGGCTTCGCCACGGCGAAAGAATCGGGGAAATCTATCGCCCGCCCAAACCGGTTCTTCTGCTCCACGGCAGCCTCGCGTAGCCTAAATCCATGCCCGCACCGCGTCTCATCGCAATCGACATGGATGGAACGCTGCTGAACTCCAGCGGAGGCATCAGCGCACGAAACGCCGCCGCGCTGCACCTTGCAGAAGAGGCCGGTGCGGAGGTGGTCATCGCCACCGGCCGCCGGCATGCCTATGCGATGCGCGTGATGCGCAGCTTTGACCTGCGGGCCGAGAGCGCACTCATCAGTTCCAACGGCACGGTCATCCGCACCATAAGGAACGAACTGCTGCACCGCACCCATCTGCCGCTGGAGACTGCGCTCTGGCTCTGCGAACACCTTGAGGACTTCCGCAATACCCTGGTGGCGACCTTCGATGCCGTTGACGCCGTGGGCGAGGAGCAGCGGGGCGCTCTGGTCTGCGAGCAACTCGACGACCTGCATGCCAGCATCGACGCCTGGATGCACAGCAATGCACCCTACCTCGCGCACGTCCCGCGCCTGGAAGACGCGTTGCATGCGGGCGAAACGCCGCCCATCCAGATGATGGTGTGCGGCGGCATTGAGCGGATGTCCGCCGCTGAAGCGCGTCTGCTGGAAGACCCCCGCGTCACCGCTGTTGGCGCGGCCGAACGCAGCGGTGCGGAGATCGCGCTGCACCGCACTATCTACCCGGAGCGCGACCTATCTATCGTGGACATTCTGCCCGCCGGCTGCTCTAAGGCGTCCGCGCTCAAGCACTTAGCCGAGCTGCGCGGCATCACGACGCAGGAGATCCTCGCCATTGGCGACAACTGGAACGACGCACCCATGCTTCGCCTCGCCGGACGGGCCGCGCTGATGTCCAACGCTCCAAAGGACTTGCAGGAGCTCGCCAGGGCCAGCGGGTGGCACATCGCGCCCAGCAATGATGAAGATGGCGTCGCCGCGACCATAGAGAACGCGTTTGCCCTATCTGCGGCGAATGCATGAGATAGCAGCAAATTGTTCCACGTGGAACAATTGCTTTCAATGACTTAGCTCCTTTCTCAGCACGCAAAAGTGCGTCTTGAGCTACGTTTTAATGCGCTTTTTGCGTGTTTCAGTACTCTTGTGCAGCGGAACGCGACCTGCTGCCGAAACTGCCCCAGTGGTAGTCTCATGTCCAGTGCTTCGCCTGTCCCCAACCCGCGTTCTTGGTCTCGCCGGGCTGCTCTGTCTTAGCGCCGCGAGCGCCGCAGCGCATGGGCTGGAGCGCGTCACCCTGCGCAACGGCTTCTCCATCGACTGCGCCCGGCATGAGCCGGCCGGGGACCAGGTGCGCGTCTATCTGGACGCCGCCGGCTCCAGCTACCAGGACCTGCCCGCCGCCTCCATCGCCGCCATCGAGCGGCTGCCTGATCCCCCGCCGGTGGCCGCGACCCCTGCCGCAGCGCAGCCTCCCGTGGGCAACAGCAGTGTCCGCGACCTGCTGGCCCGCGCCGGAGCCCAGCACAACATCGATGTGGAGCTGCTGGCCAGCGTCGTCAAGGCCGAGAGCGGCGGCCATCCCGATGCGGTCTCCCGCGCCGGAGCGCGCGGCCTGATGCAGCTGATGCCCGCCACCGCCCACGCGCTGGGCGTGAAGGATGTCGCCCAGCCCGACCAGAACATCGCCGGCGGCGCGGCCTATCTCGATGGGCTGCTCAAGCGCTACAAGAACGACCTGAGCCTGGCGCTGGCCGCCTACAACGCCGGGCCCGGAGCCGTGGACCGCTACCACGGCGTGCCGCCCTTCCGCGAGACCCGCGCCTACGTCGCGCGCGTGGAGAACGAGTTCATCCGCCGCAAGCACGCGGGTGGGGGGAAGTTCTAGGTTCTTGGTTATCAGTTCTCAGTTCATCAGTTCATCAGTTGTGTGTTCCGCAACCGTTGCCTCACGTTCCAATCCCCATGGCCCAAATGAATACTGCACCGGAGGATGGGCGAAAGAGCGCCAACGGCGGCATCGCGTATCTTCTGGTCGCTGGGATCGCCATCGCCTTGGGCGTGTGGCTGTGGCGCAGCCACGCCAGCTTTGACTGTCGAGCCTTCGCGCAGCAGTTCCGCGCGGTCTCCTGGGGACGCGTCGCTCTGGGCGTCGCCTGCATCTACGCCGGCAACTGGCTCCGTGCGCTGCGCTGGTCGGTGTTGCTGGCGCCGGTACGCAAGACCCCGGCGCTGCACCTGCTGCCCGCGCAGTTCATCGGCTTTACCGCGGTGGGGATCTTCGGCCGCGTTGCCGACCTCGCCCGGCCCTACCTGATCGCTCGCCGACTGCACACGGCAGTAGCCACGCAGATCGCGGTCTACTCCATCGAGCGCGGCTTTGATCTGGCCGCGGCGGCGATCCTGTTCTCCGCGACGCTGGCGTTCTCGCCGCGCAACCTGCCGCACCATGAGGCCTTCGCCCACGCCGGAGCGCTCTCTCTGGCGGCAACGCTGCTGGTCACCGCCGTTGCGCTGGGGATTCGCTTCCGTGGCGATAGACTGGCGCGGCTGGCAGGGCGCGCGCTGCATCCGCTCTCACCCCGCGTGGCCCGCGCTGTCGCCGCGCGCGTGCTGGACCTGCGCGAGGGCTTTCGCACCATCTCCACGCTGGGGGAGTTCCTCACCGCACTCGCCATCTCCCTGATTATGTGGGCGGGCATCGCCGGCGCTTACCTCTTCTCCGCAACGGCCTTCCGCGCCTCGCCGCAGTTGGCCGGGTTCACCGTAGCCGCGACCATGCTACTGCTGGCCACCGGCATGGGTGGCTCGCTGCTGCAGTTGCCGGTGCTGGGCTGGTTCACGCAGATCGCAGTGCTGGCCGCCACGCTGCACGGCTTCTTCGCCGTGCCGCTGGAGACTGCCACCGCCTGCGCAACAGTGGTGCAGGTGGTCACGAACTTATGCGTAATTCCGGCAGGACTGATTGCGGCGAAAATACAGGGTGTGGGGCTGAGGGAGACCGGTTCTCAGTTTTCAGTTGACAGTTGACAGTGGGCGCTACGGAGGAAGTCTCTCGCACTTACTGAGAACTGAGAACTGAGAACTGAGAACTGAGAACTGAGAACTGTCAACTGTCAACTTAAAACTTCACCACATCCGCCGTGCCCATATGCCCGTTCATCGCATCGCGTACCACGAAGCGCAGCCGCGTCTGGCCGCCGGGCAGCGGGACTTGCAGATGGAAGGTGGCGCCGTCGTTGGCGGGGCCGCGGGGGAAGGTCTGCTCACGCGCGGTGTGGCCCAGCAGCTTGCCCTTGGCGTCATACCACGCGGCGGCGATGGTGGCCTCCGCATGCTGCGCGCCGTTGGCATCCGGCTCGCTCCAGGCGATGCCGTTCTCCGCTACATGCAGGGTGTAATCGCCAGGCGCGGATTTCTCCGCCGTCACCGTTAGTCCGTTGTAGCTGAGGGTGGTGGTCAGAGCGGCGGAGAGATCCAGCTTTAGGTTGTTGGCCACCTGCTTGGAGGACATCGTCTTGTCCAGCACCGGGTTCAGGTCTGCGGGCGTCTCCGGGAAGTAGCCGTTGCGGGTGGTCGCGCGCAGGCTGGGGTCCTTCATCACAATCCGGATCGCGCGGAACTTCGCCGCTACCTCCGCCTTGTTGGTGGGCGAATAGGAGAGGGTGTAGTACTCCTGCCCCTTGTCGATGCCCTCGCCGATGAGGTTGTTCAGGTCGTTGCGGCCGGTGAACGAGACCCCGCCTGTCGCCGGAGCGAAGCTGGAAAACGAAAGCACACTGCTGCCGAAGGGGTCCGGGCCGGCGTCCGAGACATCCTGGTTCAGGTCGTCGGGCGAGTCGGCCTCCACCGTGGAGCTGGAGTCCGCCGTGGGGTTGATGGTGTACATGGTGATGCGCGCAGCCAGCATACGGTCGGTGCAGCGGCGCCAGGCGGCCTCAATCAGGTCAGCCTCGTCGATGGGCAAACCGACAAGATTGGGAGATGGGAAGCCGTTGCCTACCCAGATGAGGTTCTTGCGCCCCGGCGTGCCCTGGCTGGCCTGGGCGATCTGCTGCAGTGCGGCCAGCACCTGCGCCATGCGCTCCACCGCACCGGCGCCCTTGCTGCCGCTCTGCTCCATGCGCCACGGATACTGCGGCATGTGCTTCTTCACCACCTCGATCAGCTCATCGCGGTTCTGCGTATAGTCATGCACCTGCTGGAAGGTGGTGTTCTCCGCGATCATCAGCGCGGTGGGCTGTTTGAGCACCGCGGGCTGCGACTGGAGGTACTTCATCATCATCTGACGCGCGTAGCTCATGTCCTCAAACTTGGAGTTCAGCTCATCCAGCACAAGGATGGTGACCGGCGCGTCGCCGATCTTCTTCAGGTCCGCCGCGGAGTTGACGATCGCCGCTCCGCCGGGCGAGGCCGGCATCACATGCTTGCTGGGCGTTTCAAAGCTGCGGATCTTCTGCTCCACGCCGTCCTCGTAGATCTTGAAGTCGTCGCGGCCCAGATCGCGGTGCACCAGGTTGCCCTTCTTGTCCGTTACCACCACGTCCAGCACCACGATGCGCGCGGTGACGGTGATGGAAGAGCGGTGGTCCTGCGGCGCGGAGCCGGCCTGCGGCATGGGGTCGCCGTTGGTGGGCGGGAACGGCGCGTCCTGCGCGGCCATGCGCGCGCCCAGCGGCGCGGCGGCCAGCAACGCGGCCAGCAGGAGGGACGACACTTGTCTGGACGAAACCGGCAAAATCGGACTCCCAGCAACTGATTTGAGTGTAGCGGCTATTGCTGAGTAGACGGCCCTGCCCCGCGGATGGTTGCGGCAGCTTGTTAGAATCGATCTCAGCATGAAATGCCCGTACTGCGCCTTCACTCAGGACAAGGTCATCGACTCCCGCGAGAGTAAGGACGCCGACTCCATCCGCCGCCGCCGCGAGTGCGAACGCTGCAACAAGCGCTTCACCACCTATGAGCGGCTCGACGAGATCCCCTACATGGTGGTGAAGAAGGACGGCCGCCGCGAAAAGTTCGACCGCCAGAAGGTGCTGAGCGGTCTGCTGCACTCCTGCCAGAAGCGCAAGGTCTCGGTGACGCAGATGCAGGAGATCGTGGACGCCGTGGAGAGCTTCGTCGTGGACTCCGCGGAACGCGAGCGCCCCACCGCCGCCGTGGGCGAGCTGATTATGTCGCGGCTGAAAGACATTGACACCGTCGCCTACATCCGCTTCGCCAGCGTCTACCGCGACTTCAAGGACGTGAACGAATTCAAGCAGGAGCTCGAAGGACTATTGAGGCATAAGGAGCCGAAGGGGAGCCGGGGGAAGTTGTAGGTTGTTGGTTATAGGTTGTAGGTGAGGG